>Ga0182018_10005288_pt1 | contig 10457 bp, 7 predicted proteins | sample 812P2MmetaG_FD_120490 | JGI IMG/M metagenome (GOLD analysis project Ga0182018, IMG submission 120490) | Permafrost microbial communities from Stordalen Mire, Sweden - 812P2M metaG | ecosystem: Environmental > Terrestrial > Soil > Wetlands > Permafrost | place: Sweden: Stordalen | collected... | reverse complement strand
TATCCGGCGGCACGTTCCCTGGATTGGGTGTTAACAACGAACAGCAGTCAGTTTATGTGGCATATGATCAGTATTTCAACATGCTCGAAGAGTAGCAATTGGCAGTTGAGCGGGAAAACTGGAAATTTTGAGAATCATGACTTGATGGATGACTTGGCGTTGATTTTATGAAAAGTCGAACAAGCAGTGGTTCTCGCGGCGGTTGTTCATGTGGTTTCTATCTGCTCGGCACCACGAACCTGGCCATTCCTTTGACCAACTGGACGCGGCTGTTGACCAATCAGTTCGACAACAGCGGCAATTTCAATTTCACCAACACGATGAACACCAATTCGCCGCAGCTCTTTTACATCCTCCAAGTGCCATAACCTAAAACTGCATTAATGAAACCAAGTATCTCACCGCCAGATCAATTGCACAATTGAAGTTGAAACCGGCGGTGCGGCGGAACTGGGTTACGCCTGGCCGTCGGAAACCCGTAACCAATATTAAAAATGAAAACAAACATCGCAGGCGCTTCGGACTGGGCCAGAAATGTGAACCCGATCAGTGGCCAACTGTGTTTCCGCAATACATTTCGACGGAGGACAACCATGATCTCATTTTCCAAGCAAAAGAATCCGTGGCGCCAGGCCTGGATGGCGATTTTCGGACTCCTGCTCTGGGCGACCAGCACTCAGGCCACGACCATCCAGAACAACGTCTTCTGGAAGGACACCTCAGGAAATATACTCTACTCCCAGTCCGGAACCATCCTGAAGGTCGGCGGGATCTACTATTGGTGGGGCAACAAATACCGCAACGCCGTCACCTATGCCGCCGATCCCGTCACCAAGAGAGGCGGCGGCGGCTTTGACGCAGTCACCTGCTACTCCTCGACCGATCTCGTGCATTGGAAATTCGAGAATAATGTCCTCGAACCGGGCGCCATCCCGGGCTCCGCCGGCGGCGCCTGGTTCGGACGGATGGGCGTCGTATACAACGCCAACACTAGGAAATATGTGCTCATCATGGAATACATCCCCAGAGGAGCAAACAACTATGGCGAGGAACTCTTCGCGACCAGCAGCACACCCACGGGAAATTTCACCTTCGATCACTTCCAGAAGACGCTCGTGAACGTCGTGAACAACGCGCCCGGAGACCAAACGGTGTTCACGGACGATGACGGGAAGGCCTACCTCATTTTGTCGAGTTCCCATGGGCGGAACCACCAATACGTGGCCCCACTGAGGGACTCGGATTACCTCAACGTTGAGCCGGCAACGGAGATCTTCAAAGGTTCCGGTCGCGAAGGCAATTGTATGTTCAAATTCAATGGGCGCTACTACTACTGCTCGTCCAATCTGCATGGCTGGAACGCCTCGCCCACCTACGTCATCTCCGCCACAAACATTTTGGGTTCTTATGGGCCCGAGTCGGTGATGAAGAACACCGAACTCGATTTCAGTCACGTGACCCAGACCGGCTTCTTTATCACTGTCAATGGCACCAGCCAGACCACGGTGATTTTCGCCGGCGACCGCTGGAGCAACTTCGGCGGCAACGGCATTGGTTACAACGAGTGGTGTCCGCTGTCGTTCAACGGGACAACTCCAGTCTTTAACTCGCTCAGCCAGTGGAACCTCGACGCGACGACGGGTGCTTGGAGCGTCGGGGCCGGAAACAACTACGTCCTCAATCCCAGCTTCGAGGCCGACCGCGTGGCACAGCACGCGCTGGCGGGGTGGACCAACACCGGGAACATCCCGGACGCGGATCCCAATGGAAACTCCGGGAAGGGGGAAAGCCACACGGGCAATTTCTGCATGCAACAGAAATACACGACGGACTACACGGCCAGCATGTCGCAAAACATCAACCTCCCCAACGGCAACTATACCCTCAGCGCCTGGGTCAAGAGCAGCGGCGGCCAGAACAGCGCCGTCCTTGCCGCCAGGAACTTCGGCGGAACCGACCTGTCCTGTTCGATTGCCAGGGACATCGGGAACTGGACGCAGGTCTCAATTCCGGGAATCAAGGTCACCAACGGGAAATGTCAGGTGGCCATCAGCTCCGACGCCAAGGCGAACAACTGGGTCGAGGTTGACGACATCTCCCTGGTCAGCACCTCACCGACGAGCGTGGTCGTCGGGCCCGCCCTTTCCGCTCGGAACTAATAGGAAATTGCTTTTTAGCGGTTGCCGGGGGTTGATTGGCACTATGTAACGCTTGAATCTGCGCTTTAGTTTCTGCGGAAAACGTCAACTCTTAATATTGTCATATGGTCAGGAACAAGGCTCAAACCGGTTCCAGTCTGATTTTCGGCAGCGAGAGCCGAGAGGTCGTAACTTAACATGATCTCGTCACCATTTAGCCGCCGGCCCGGAACCCAGCCGTTCTTGACAAAGGTTCCTTCTTCTACTTTTCCGAGTTCAACAACCGTTGGTGTCGCGCCGTTCGCCGTGAAAGTAATTTGAACATCCTTTCCGACAACGATGAATCTATCGGCCTGCTCGGCAATCACGAGCACATAGCCATGGTCAGCGATCTGGGTGCTATTGTGTTCGTGCCGTAATGTCACGTTAAGGGTGTAACCGCCCAGCTCAAGCGTTTGGGTGGGATTGTTGGTGTCCAGCAGCGCCGCGTTCATCGAGCCATCGGTTTGGTGGGCCAAAATAATCGGACTCAATTGTTCCAGACATCCATAGACCTCGGCTAACTCGGGCTGGTTCCCTACATCAATACCGAACGGGGAAAACCCAATCGCGCCGTGCCCGCCGATTGCGAGCAGAGCATTGGCTGCGCCGGTTTCGCCGCCCCGGGTTTCTGGAATGAAGAGCGGATTTCCCGATTGAGAATATGCTTTGCACCAATCGGAAAAGTTTCCGTAATAAATGTCCGGCGAAAAAATATCAATCCGTGGAGCGGCGATTTGCCAGATATTCATGCCCAGTGGCAGCGCGCCTCCAACAGGATAGCTCCCCAGCGCTCCGCTTTTGCGGCCAATCGCGGCATTCACATAAAGAGGAAGCGGATATGCCGCCTTTCCATCTGCCACCACTCCGTTGATGTAACGGACATAGTTCCAAGCCATGAAGATTTCTGCGGTCGCAGGTCCGGCTCCAAAAACTTCTTCCCAACTGCCGGAAGTTTTCGATCCTGCCGCTGACCAGACGGCCTTCAGTTCGGCGGTGAGTTCATCTTGATGCTTCAGCAAATAATCCATCAATTCTGCCGGAACCGGGCCGGTATACGCTTGATTCGCAACATCGGAGCGGTCGCGGTCATCGGGAACCCCCACCTCATTTTCCACCTGAACCATGATCACGGTTTGCTCCTTTCCATCAACCTCCCGCAAATGTTTCATAAGGGCGGAAAATGCCCGCGCGTCGGCCTCCTGTCCTGCCGCGCTGAAAGTGGATGGAATCGGCAACCGGTTTCCGGATGCGTCCACGACTAGGGGAAACCGGCGCGGATCGCTTCGCACCCATTCGGGAGCATAGGATGAAACCATGTTCTTCCAGGTTCCGAACCAGAGCAAAACGAGATGCAGATGGTTTTGGCGGGCGTCGGTAATCAGGCCATCCACAAGTGTGAAGTCGAATTGCCCTTCTTTTGGTTCGAGCTGTTCCCATGATACCGGGGTGAGCACCGTGTTAATATGCATCGCTGCAAGCCGGGGCCAGATTCCACGCATATACTCGCGACTTGATGAACTCGAATTATGCACCTCGCCAGCGAGCGCGAGAAACGGCTGATCCCGAACCATGAGTTGAATGGCCTGCCCTTGTTTTTCGAGGTGGGGAACGGATGAAGTGGACGCTGCGCCCGACCGGGCAACAAAAGCGAGAACCAGAGAGGTGGATAAAATTCGTAAATACATGAGATTTTTTCAGCCGTATTCTGGGCCATTTTTCTTTCAGACGGAAGTTGAAACTGATTGGAAATTGCTTTTCATGGTTGCTTGGGTTTGGGGGTTAATTTAAAGGGAATAGCTGGAAACCGCACAACCGCAATTCCATCCATGATCATTTTTGTGTTTACCAGACCATGCAGTTTGGGAACAGTGTTCTTGTCATGATTGGAACAGGCTTGCGAAAAATTGTGCTGTCAACGTGCTTTGCCGCTTTTACTTCGACGATTGCCATTGCGGACAGTCACACCATCTCTATTGCCAGCCCAAAGCCTCCGATAACTGAAGGTTTCAAAGTGGGCGAGTCGCGCAGCCCCGATGGCACCATACTGACGCTGGATAGCAACAGCCTGCTGCTCAACGGAAAACCGTGGACACCCGTCATGGGCGAATTTCATTTCGCGCGCTATCCGGAAAATGAGTGGCGCGAAGAATTGCTCAAGATGAAGGCCGGCGGCATTGACATCGTGTCCACCTACGTTTTCTGGATTCATCATGAAGAGATTGAGGGGCAATTTGACTGGTCGGGATCACGAAACCTGCGCCGCTTCATTCAAACCTGCCAGGAGGTCGGCTTGAAAGTGTTTGTGCGCTGTGGTCCTTGGGACCATGGCGAAGTGCGAAATGGTGGTTTCCCGGATTGGCTTCTAAAAAAAGGCTGGAAATTACGCTCCAACGATACCAACTACCTTAACAAGGTAAAAATTTTCTATGGTGAAATCGACAAACAACTGGATGGTTTGTTCTGGAAAGATGGCGGGCCGGTCATTGGCATCCAGTTTGAAAATGAATACAAGGGTCCCGCCGAACATTTATTGACGCTCAAACAAATGGGGCAGGAAGCGGGATTCGACGTGCCGATCTATACGCGCACCGGCTGGGACAAACCCTCAACTCCAATGCCCTTCGGCGAAATGGTTCCGCTTTATGGCGTCTATGCGGAAGGTTTTTGGGATCGGGTGCTCACACCCATGCCGGCTGGCTATTGGAAAGGGTTTCAATTTTCCAAATTCCGCATGGATGACGCCACTTTCAGTCAAGTTCCTGGCGAAGGCGGCACATTGGACCCGCCGGATGTTGATCAATACCCTTATCTCACCTGCGAAATTGGCGGCGGCATGATGAACAGCTATCACCGGCGCATCCTCGTCAATCCCAAGGACGCCGAATCCACCACGCTCATCAAGCTTGGTTCGGGCAGCACCTTGCTCGGCTATTATATGTATCACGGCGGCGTGAATCCCGAAGGGAAATTGACCACCTTGATGGAATCGCAAGCCACGGAATACTGGAATGATATGCCAGTTAAAAACTACGATTTTCAAGCGCCGTTGGGCCAATACGGTCAAATCCGCCAGCAATATCATCTCTTGGGACGCCTTCATCTTTTCCTGCATGAATGGGGTTCGACTTTGGCGGGAATGCCGGCGACGATGCCGGATGAGCGTCCGCATGGGAAAAATGATTTTGACACCCTGCGCTGGAGCGTTCGTTCCGATGGAAACAGCGGATTTGTTTTCGTGAACAATTATCAACGCCTTCAGGATATGCCTCCGAAAAAGAACGTGCAGTTCGTGATCAATCTTCCTTCAGGCTCCTTCGTCTTTCCGCAAAAGCCCGTTACCATTCCATCCGACGCCTGCCTTATCTGGCCGTTCAATCTCGATCTTGGCCACGATGTCCGGCTGGTCTGGGCCACCGCGCAGCCGCTGACCGCCATTGATGATGGCAATGTGCACACCGTCTTTTTCGCAGAAACCGAAGGCGTTCCAGCGCAATTTGCCTTTGCAGCTAATGATCCAGCCGTCGAAGTCTTTTCCGGTCATCTCACACACGGCGAAAACGTCAATCTTCTCCGCGACATGAAACCCGGCACAAAGGTCGCGGCCAGAGTGCGGCTGGCGGACGGCAGTTCCGTCCAAATTGTTGTGCTTGACTACAAAACCTCTCTTGCCATTTGGAAAGGAAACTTGCAGGGTCGCGACCGGATGTTTCTCACTGAAGCCGGTCTCGCCATTGACGGAGACAACCTGCGCCTGACCTCCACCATCCCGGCCGACCTCAATGTAGCCATTTATCCGGCACCCGACTCGCTCACATTCAACGACAGCGATCTCGCACGCAAAACCGACGGGGTTTTCCAACGTTTTATCGCCGCCGCTCCGCAAGCGGTCAAACTCAAAGCCACATTCAAAAAAGTGCAGGCCGCCGGGCCGCCGAGGGAAATTCCTATCGGCAGGATCAAGCAACCCGTTGCGACCGCTCCGCTGGATGCGGACTTTGAAAAGGCGGCGGTTTGGCACATCACGGTGCCGGCTGACGTTGACCTTGGCACCGATCCCATCCTTCGTCTTCATTACGTTGGCGATGTCGCCCGCGTGATGTTAAACGGCCAGTTTATTACCGACGATTTTTACAACGGCAACGCATTTGACATCGGTCTGCGCCGCCATGCTCCTGATATTCTCAATGGTGATCTCCGTGTCGCCATTCTCCCTCTCCGCAAAGACGCGCCTATTTATATGGCCGAAAAAGCGCGCCCGCATTTCGGCAGTGCTGACAGCGTAGCCATTCTACAACGCATCGAAATCATCCCCCGTTACCAATTACAACTCACGACCCGCTAAATAAACAATTCGGCGAAAGAAAATTTGTTCCCAGAAAGGACTTGAACTTTCACGTCAACAACAGCATGGCATCCCTTCATTGCTTTTTCAGAAGGCCGCTCTCTCCCAACCATTCGTCGAAACGGTCAATCCATTTTGACACGGGTCCAGTATTGCTGGAGCGCAGACCAAAACCATGTCCCACGCCCGCATAGATATGCAATTCGGCCGGCACCCTGGCCTTTTTGAATTTGAGATAGACGGTCGCAAGCCCTTCTGAAATGTCCGGCCGGTCGTTGTTTCCGCAGGCCAGAAAGGCCGGCGGTGAACCTGCAACCGGCTTAATCCGGCCCGAGTTCCCCGGATAAATCAGCGCCTGAAAAACCGGCCGGCAACTCTGGCGATCAACCGGGTCGGAGGCATCGGGCTTGCCATTGTCAAAATGCATGGCCGACAAGAAGGCCAGTTCGCCGCCGGCAGAAAAACCCATCACTCCCAACCGATTGGGATTGATGCCCCATTCTCCGGCGCGGCTGCGCACCAGGCGGATGGCGCGTTGCATATCCGCCAGTTCATCGCCGTCCACCGTGTAAGTCGAATTGGTGGCTTTTGCAAGGCGATACTTGAGCACAAACGCCGCAACGCCATGCTCGCTGAGCCACTGGGCAACATTGTAACCTTCGTGGTCCATCCAGAGTTCACTGTGGCCGCCGCCCGGCGCGACGATAACCGCTGCTCCGGTGGCCTTATCCGGCGCCGGAAGAAAAGCCTTGATGGATGGTTTGTTGACGCTTGTGATGACATGATCGCCAGTCGGCTGCGCGATTCTCACTACTTCCTCGTTCGTTTTGCCTTCCGAGCCGGGAGCACCGTTTGGCCAGAGCAGAATTTCGTTCGGGTCGCCTGCGGCCAGAACGGCAATCGGCAGCAGAAACACGGCCCATGCCAAGAAAATCGCCGCTCTCTTGGCGAATAATCCTGATATTCGACAATGGACTTTCAATGGGCGGCTTTTGTCCGGCAAAAAGCCGTTTGCAAGTTTGTTCAGCATAATATAAAAAGCGGAGGCGCGCCCAGCGTGCCGCCAGCTTCAGAAAACTCAACACAAAAGTGATCAGACATGAGATTATGGCTCAGGACAAAGCGCGAGGCGAAATCCGCGATAGGCGCTGGCCTCGGCTTGCGGATTTTTCGCGCGATTCGCGGAACGTTCGTCTCGCGGCCCGCTGCCAAAACTTCCGCCACGGTTCACCCGGTCAGTGCCCGTTGCAGGACCACCGGGGTCGGTCAAGCTGCCGCCAAGGTAAGGCCCATACCAATCACGACACCACTCCCATAGATTTCCAGACATGTCATAAAGACCCCAGGCATTGGGTTGTTTTTGCGCGACTGGATGCGGGCCACCGTTTAGGCCGGAAACTTTAAACCCTTTTCCGATGTAACCGTCGGGGCTGTTGGCACCATACCAGGCAATGTTGTCCAGCACAGGCGCGCGGCGGCCCTGCACGACCAGTAGCCCGGCGTAAGTGGCGTCCGTCGTGCCTGCGCGGCAGGTATATTCCCACTGCGCTTCGGTGGGGAGATTATATTCATATCCCTTGGGCAAAAGCCCGTTTGCGTGCTCATCGTCATTCAATTTTTTGCAAAACTCCATGGCATCGTTCCAACTGACGAAATACATGGGCAGGTTCTCGTCCTCGCCGGCTAGATATTGGCCGGAGTCCGCATCGCGGGAGAATCGCATGAAGTCGCGCACCGTCTGCCTTTTATCGCCGAGGTTGTAAAGCGTGTCGTCATGGAGCATTTTTTCCAACTGCCCGCGCACATCCAAACCCATCACACTTTTCCACTGTCCGATGGTGACCATCGTCTGGCCCAACCAAAAGCCCTTGGTGAGCGTCACCTGGGTCTGCGGGCTTTCATCTGCTTTGCGCAACGGCTCCGACGCCGGGCTGCCCATGATAAAAGTGCCCGGCGGAATCCACACCATGTCGAGAGTCGCGTTGTAGGGCAAAGGGAGGCTCCAAGGCTGCCCCGTCAGCGGGCTGGATGTCAATTTTGCCGCGCGGTGGGTCACACATCCACCACACAAAGCGACCATGCCGAAAATGATCCCGGCGATGGCAACTTGAATTATTTCACCTTTCCACGCTGACTTCATACCAAGTGGTGACGGGTTCGCCGACGGGAATCTCCCATCCAGCTTCGGTCTTTTTGGCGATGATTGGATCGCCGATGGGCCGGCCGGAGCCGTCCAAAGCTATGGCAGAAACTTTTGTGGCTCGCTTCAGGTTTCGCAGGGTGATCGTGCCGGTCACTGGTTCGATCAAAGTGGGCGACTGTCCTAGCCTCATCACACGGGTGCGCTGCGCGTCCCATTGCATGCCGGAGTTTTCAACGCGCCCGCACGCCGTCAAGAGCAATTTACCAGCGCTCGAAATGGGTTTGGATTCGAGGGAATTGACGATGATGGCACAAAAGTCGTTTTTGACATCGGAGGAAAGATTTGAAACGTGCTGGTTGTTCGCTTTGACAAACCCGACCAGACCTTGTGAACGTGGACTGTCAATCGTCACCAAACCTGCTTGATTGGTGTCAGCATGCCAAACCAGTTGTCCAGTATCACTTTTGTAAGGGCTGGAAGCATTTGCCGTGAAGGTTGCGGTCGGTTTGCCATTCAGCGAGCGAATGCGCGAGCCATGCAGCAACGGCACCGACAGCGGGAAACCCGGTGTGAAATAAGGCTTCTCTGTGCCGGGAAGAAGCCGGCTGTCCATCACTTGCTCGCACGAATAGGAGCGTTCGACGGTTTGTTTTGACGGTTCAAGGTCGCCACGAACGAACATCAAAGCGCCCGCCGCCATTTGCGGCATTCTAATTGGATCAAGCGACATATCGAAAGCATCACCGACATACGGAGGCCAGTTGGGATCGCGCTTCATCTCAAATGTATACCAGACGACGGCGCTCCAATCCTGAAAACCGGCATAGGCGGCGAGAATCGGAGTTCCTTCGCTGGCAAACTGGTTTGGAAACGGATTGTTCACCTCGCTGACCGTGTAAGGCTTGCCGGCGACCGCCGTGCGTGAAAGTTCGACGACCGTTGAGTTGAATGGATCGTTCACCATCGGAGCGTTTTTGAAAGGGCGCCCGCCCGGAAGCTCCGGATGTTGCCAATAGTCGTGGCCGTCTACGACATCCAGTTGCGAAGCATCCGCGACCAAAGGGTAACCGGAAACCCAATGCGAAAAATCTGACGTGGCGATGACAGGACACTTCACTTTCAACGCGTCCTTCAGATAGGAACTCACCTTCTTGAAAACCCCGGACTGTAATTCTGTGAAGAAGTTGCATTCCGTGTAATACCGCTCCTTGGGAGCATTGCGCACCGCAGCGCCTTTGAGACGCGGGATGGGTTCGTTGTTGGTGACGCCGGCCAGTTCACGGAGATGGACCAGCCTTTCGGCGCTGAGATTTTTTTGCAGCCAGGCATTGTATAAGTCGGTCAGCTCCTGATCGTAGGCGTTTGTGGAACTCCAACCGACGTAGAGGGCTTCCTCGTTCACGATCTCCACAATCGCCACGCCCGGCTCGTCCACATAGGCTTCCTTCATGTAAGGATTGACGTGCGTCAGAAGCTGGTGCGCGTAATCCTTTTCCAATTCAATCAGGCGCTTGTCGAACAGCAAAGGTCCCTTGGCGATGCGGTTTTGGACGACAAGAACGTTGTCGCCAGCCTTGGCGCCGCGACCGACATTGAGATTCAGGTCAACATAAATGCCGCGTTTCAAGAGTTCGGAAATGAAGAAATCCTCATTGTCGAGTTGCGCCAGATCGAAATGCTGGGTATCGTCGCGCGTGGCATCAATCATTCCGCGCGGCGCGGCGAGATCAAGAAAGTGGAGCCTGACATAGTTGACGCCAAAACGCGCGAGCGTGTCCGCCCACATTGGAGC
>Ga0182018_10005287_pt1 | contig 10459 bp, 9 predicted proteins | sample 812P2MmetaG_FD_120490 | JGI IMG/M metagenome (GOLD analysis project Ga0182018, IMG submission 120490) | Permafrost microbial communities from Stordalen Mire, Sweden - 812P2M metaG | ecosystem: Environmental > Terrestrial > Soil > Wetlands > Permafrost | place: Sweden: Stordalen | collected... | reverse complement strand
CTCCTTCCGAAGGGCCAGCACGCCGTCGATCCGGAGGCGGACGGGCAGGACGAAGTCGATCCCCGGTGGGAGCTCGTGCACCAGCTCCTCCAGTACAAGAAATTCCGGGATGCGGCGTCGCGCCTCACTGAAATGGCGCGCCTCCAGCGCGACCTCATGGAGCGCCATCTCACCTCGCGGCCCGGCGACTCGCTCGATCGCCCGCTCAGGGGAGTCAACCGGATCGAGCTCTGGAACACGTTCAACCTCGTGCTCCGCCGGCTGGCCGAGAAACTGGTGGTCGGCGAAATCCACGACGAGGCCATCACGGTCGCGGACCAGATGGAATGGCTCCTGGAGCGGATGCGCACCGAGAGGAGTTTTGTCTTTTCGAATCTTTTTGAAGGAGGCATCTCGCTCAAGCGGTTGGTCGCCACCTTCCTTGCGGTGCTCGAGCTGACGCGTCTTCGAAGAATGCGCCTGCGGCAGAATGACGCATTCACGGACATCATATGTGAAACTGCGTACGAAAACCCGCTTGAAACTCCGGCGGACGCGGCCACGGTTGAATTGTGAGCAAGAAAAGATCCAAACGCGGGTCTGGCGCCCTGCTGGGAGTGGGCCTCGACAACATCGACGGACACAAGCGCATCACCACCGGTGACCATTTCGCGATCCTGGGGGGCTCCGCCGAGACCCACGAGCGGATGACCGAGACCGTGATCAAGACCTTCGAGGAGCTGAAGCAGCGCGGGAAGCATTTGGACGAGGTCCGGCCGGTTGAGCTGGCGGACATCATCAAGAAATCCTCGCCCCGGTAGGGGGGCGATTTGCTTTTCCCGCCGGACTCCGTTTAAGTTCGGGTTACACATGTCCGACAAGATCTCCCACCTCACCAACGACACGTTCAAGAGCGCCGTTTCCTCGGCGGCGACGCCGCTCCTGGTCGATTTCTGGGCCCCGTGGTGCGGCCCGTGCAAGGCCATTGCGCCCGTTCTGGATGAACTCGCGGCCGAGTTCGACGGGAAGATCTCGATCGCCAAGGTGAATATCGACGAGAACGAGGCGATTGCCGCCGAATATGGCATTCGCGCCATTCCGACGATGCTGCTGTTCAAGGGCGGGCGCGTGATCGAGCAGATTGTCGGCTTGATGTCGAAGGCGGCTCTGAAGACCAAACTCGCCGCCCAGATCTGAGCCCGCGGACGGGATCAGGCGACGAGACCCGCTGCGAAAAGCGCGGCGTAAAGGGCGAGGTATTTTCCGGTATCACCGAGGAGCGCGACGTAGTCGGCGGGTGACCCCCGGGCCCCAAGGCGGCGGATGTGAGACCACGCCAGCGGGAGCGTCAGGAGCGGCAGCAGGCACCAGGCGCGAAACCCCGCTGCAAGGAAAAGAGGCGGGATGGCGAGCGCCCCGAAGAGCGACGCGGCGAACTGGATCCGCGCAATCCTTCGCCCGAAGCGGACGACCAGCGTCCGCTTGTTCGCCGCCGCATCCGTTTCGGCGTCCCGGTAGTTGTTTACGAGGAGAATGTTGGCTGCAAGGAGGCCGATCGAAACGCCGGCGAGGACGGCAGCACCCGTGATCCGGCCCGCCTGGACGAAGTAGGTTGTCGTCACGGCGACAAGCCCGAAGAAGAGAAAGACAAACAGGTCCCCAAATCCGTGGTACCCGAGCGGCCACGGGCCCCCTGTGTAGGCGATGCCGCAGAGGATGCTGGCGCAGCCGACGGCCAGCATCCAGGGTCCGCCCCAGTGGATGAGCCCCAAGCCGGCGGCAAAGCCCACGGCGAACACGGCCGCCATCGCGCGATGCATGGTCGTCGGAGCGACGAGACCCGACGCCACGGCTCGCCTGGGCCCGACCCGCGCTGCCGTGTCGGCTCCATGCACAAAGTCGTAGTAGTCGTTGGCAAAATTCGTGCCGATTTGGACAAGGATCGCAAATAGGAGGCACAATCCGGCGGCCGCGGGATCAAAACGGTGGTCGTGGGCGGCGAGCGCCGAGCCGACGGCGACGGGGGCGACGGCGGCCGGTAGCGTGCGCGGTCTCGAGGCGGAAACCCAGATGCGCAGGCGCGATAGGGGCGGGGATTCGGCGTAGGGGGTCACCGGATGGAAAATCCAGCAAACTGGCTGGATCGAACGGCCGTCAGCCGCTCGACCTTGCGGATGTACCCGTGCATCCGCTCCTCGACGGCTGCGATGAACGCCCCGACCTCCTCCGGTTTGCCCTCCACTTCCAGATGCACCCTGCCGTCCGCGAGGTTGGTGACAAATCCGGTCACATCGAACTCCTTTGCCGCCTGGAGCGCGGCATAGCGGAAGCCGACCCCTTGCACGCGCCCGGTGAAATATGCGGTTTCGTGATGAACCTCCGGCATGGAGGGATGAGCCTAGGGGCGCCCGGCGTGGCCCTTCAATCCACAAACGTCGGGGCCTCCGGCTGCGGCCTCGGCCGGGCGGGAATTTATTTGCCTTAAGGATACTTCTGGGGGACCGTCGCCCTAAACTGATGAGCGATTTCGATTCTGACAACCTCTCGGAAAACGAGTGGGAAGAGAACGGGGATCTGGCCTGGAATGAATTCGATTGGGAGGTCTATCTCCGCGAGCAGGAGGCTTCCATCCACCGCTATCTGGGCTTTTACGAGTCCCTCAAGGCCTCTCCGGAACGCATCGACGAGGTGGCCGACAAGATGGGCTGGGACCGGGTCGACACCGACGAAGCCGAGGTCCGCGAGACCCCGGAAAAGATCCTGTTTTCGGATGAGATCTACACCCTGCAGAAGAACCCGGTCTTCATCGCGACGAAGGCGCTCTTTCTAAGCCTGCGCAAGTCCTGGGAATTGACGGCGGCGGACCCGGGAAAGGTTCCCCAGCCGCTCTCCATCGCCTTTCTCTCGGCGCTCTACCGGTGCGAGGAACAGGCCGTCATGGCGATCCATGCCCTCGATTTTGGGGATTACGCGATGGCGATCTGCCTCTTCAAGAGGGCACTCGCGGCACTGAATGAATGCTTTTCCCAAATCGGTTCCGAAGCCGCCGACCGCGCGGAGGCGGTTCGCGCGGACCGCGACGACATGCGGCTGCGCCTTTTCGATCTGCGGGAGATATGGCTGCGGGTAATCAGCGACTGCCGCGAGGACACGGACCGGCAGGCCGACGACGAGGGCTAGGGGAGCGCAGGAGACTCGCGGGACGTCAGTCCTCGCTCTCCAGTATGCTGCCGGTGAAAGCCGGCTCGCAGGTCGAGGCGCCGATGTCGTTGGCGCCCACCTCGACGCCCTCGGGACCCGCGGGGTAGGACTCCTTCGCCGCGGAAATCACCTCGCGTCCATTCCATTTGACGGAGACCCGCGGCTTTGATTCGGCGGACCCGGATCCCCACCAAGGGAGCGCGCGGAGGGATTCCATGGAGATCTCGACGGTCTGCGGCCGGGCAAAATCAGCCTCGAACGGCTCGGAAACCGTGGCTCCCTGGCTCCATTTGTCATAGCCGACCGCGATGCGGTTTTCCCCGAGGTAGGAGATGTAGATGACATCGCCTGCGCCCGTGCGGCCGGTCGTAAGCAAGGGTTCGCTGTGGCCCGACTTTCCCCATGGCAGCATCACGACAAGCTTCCTCGTGTCCGAGGGGTGGACGGCCAATCGCTTCCAAATTTCAAGGGCTCCCCAAAATAGCGCCCCTCCAATGGCCAACGGGAGGAGCGCCCTTCCCATGATGCGGGTAAGGGCGGCTCCAAGCGCTTTCAAGTGTGCTCGTTGGTCCGTGAGGGGGAGCGCCACGACGCCCGCAAGGGTCGCGAGCCAGCAGCATAGGCTGAGCGCATAGGATCCCCGCAGTGCTGGGCTGCCGGGATAGTCGATGAGGACGTCGTTTGTGCCCGGGCGGAGGGGTACGCCCACGCATCCATTCTCGGTCTTTACGATGTCAACGCCCAGGCCGTTCACGATTGCTCGGTATCCCGGTATTTCCATCTTTGGGGTCTCGAGGACCGATTCCCGGTCGGTCCGGACGCGGGCGTGAAACGGCATCAGCGAAAGCAGCTCGATGACGTGCTCCCCGACGCTGTAGTCGTCGACGGCTACCCTCGCGAACGCCGGCGGCGGCCCCGGGCCGCGGGGCGCCGAATCGCCATAGGCATCGCGAAGGACCACCTGGTCCGGCTGAAGGGCGGCATTTCGGATCGCGATCACCCTCGCGTTTTTTGGGCCCGAGCCGAATGACTTTTCCCGGCCCGACGAGGGAAGGGCGTAGTCGCGAAACAGGGTGCGATCCGTGATCAGAAGGTGACCGTCGGGCTTCCGGCCGAGAAAGTCGAAGCGCAGCACATAGGTCGAACGCGGACCAAAGGGGATGGTCCGATCCATCGTTCCGTCCGGATTCTCGTGCATTTCGAAGGTCGAGGTGGGGGGCGCCGGGAACCCCGGGAGCCGGGAGGATCCATCGGCGAATTCGCTCAGCGTGCGGGCATCGATGAGACGGGTCTCAAGGAAAGGCTCCATGGCCGCGTCCGAATAGTAATCGGGGTAAAATCCAAAGAGCATGTAGGAGGACCGGGTCAGGGTCACGTTTTCCGGCCGTATGAGGAGCGCGGATTGCTCCGGCGTCGCCGTGTCGTTGTATGCGCGCGCAAAAAATTTATGCGCCTCCTTGAGGCTCCAGCCGAGCCCGGCCGTGAAGCCGAGCGCAAGCAGAGCGGCTTGCCGCCGGTTCCTATGGGAGAGTTGCGACAAGCCGGTCATCGCCGCGAAAACCGCAAGGCCAGCCAGGATGGGGTAGAAGCGCTGCATGGGCCACGCGTTCGTCACCGAAAGGACCTCCTGCGGCACCCGCGCCCAGAGCCACGCCGTCACTCCCGGGATCGGCGCGAGGAGGCTGAGAAAGACGATCACGGCGGCGAGGAGCAGCACGGCCGACTTCCGCGTTCTCAGAGCGAGCGTCCCGGCAAGCGCGCATGCAAGAAGCGAGTAGCCGAGCTGCAGGTCCCCGAGAAGGTTGTTCGCCTGCACGTTGAGCGGCTGATAGCTGGCCTTCCAGTTTCGGGCGATGTTGTCGAGGATCGAGGCCACGTCGTTCGCCCGCGTATTTGAGTCGGGAGGCAACTGCAGCGTGTGCACCGAGACGAACTCATAGCACGACAGGCTGGCGAGAAGAATGGCCGCGCAGGCGATGGGAGCTGCGCTTTTCAGGGTCAGGCTCCTCTGCGCGAGCATGACGACGCATGCGCCCAATGCCAAGATGGCCGCCCAGAACGCGATCGGAGGGTGGGCGAGCCAAAGCGCCGAGAGTGCCAGGGCCTGGAGCAGCCATGGCCGCCATGCGGCACCGTCGTCCGGCGCCGAGGCGAGGCCGAGCATCAGCCACGGAAGGATGGGGACCGTCATAAAGGTTGCGATCATGTCTCCCTCATAGAGCGGCGCCAGAATCGCCGGGGAAAGGATGTAGAGGCCCGCCAGCCCAAGCGCGGTCCATTTCCGATTGGGAACGTAGCGGCGCAGGGCGGCGTACATCCCAACGCCGCCGGCGGCCGCGGAAACCACCAGCGCGAGGTTCGTAAGAGCGAACACAGGCAGCGTGCGCAACGTAAGTACGTCAAGGAGCCCGCAAAAATGCACGTAATAGGGAGCGGTCCGTACCGTGTGAATGCCGCCGTTGAAGGCGAAGTCGGTCTGACCGACTAACACAGGGAAGATCCCCGCGCGCAGTTGGCCGATGTAGTCCGCGGCCATAAGCGTGTAGTGGTAGGCATCCCCGGCACCGACGTTCGCCGCGCGGGCATAAGGGTGAATTGCATAGACCGCGAGAAGCTGGATGGCGGACCACCGCAAACCCTCGCGGAGGTCGAAGGTTCGGCGTTCGACGGTCAGCGCCAAAAGCCACCGATTGAAGGCGAGCGAAATCAGAAGCATGATCCCGATAGCCAGGGCCTGGCTCCAGCTGAGGTTTCCCGCCCAGGCCTTTGTAAGCCACACCATGAGCACCCACCGTACGCCCTGCGCCGTGGCCAACGGGATCCCTCCAAGGCCCGTTTTCATCCGCATTTCCCAGGCGGCCAAACCACCAGAAACAAGGGACCATACGAACAGGGCTCCCCACCAAATCGAGACTGGAAAGGTCGCTGGAAAGTAAAGCCTCGAGGCGACCCACAGGGTCAGACCCACCGTTGCGAGCTCAGAAGGAAGGAATGCGAGTTCGCGCCAGCAACTGGCGCGAAAACCACCAGAAGTCCGGGCTTCCCGATCGGTAGGCATCACTTTGCGGGAGACGGAACACCCACCCTGAAGGTGCGTCAATGGGCCTAATCACGTCAAAAGACTTGAATTTGAAGGTTTCCTTTCACGCATTTCGGTATGGTGAGGGGCACTCCCAAAATACCCCCCGCAATTTGGGCCCATAAAGGCGTCAGTTTGTTTTGTGATCATCAATCCGTCCGCCTGTCGGTGAAAAAATGGAGAGCTTGGCCGCGCCGGTCGGGCGATTGCTGACGAACGGCGGCGGACGCGCTTGCCATTCATGCTTGGCTTCTCAATAACCCGGTTGGTTTGGGAAAACGGAGAGGTGCCTGAGTGGCCGAAAGGGACGGTTTGCTAAGCCAGATAACTCCCTCTGATGTAATTACCTACAGAGGTACAGGTACGCACTGGTACGAACGGCTGCGAACGGGATGTGTGTACACGAGTCGCTGTGGCCCAGATCGAACTCATCTTATGTATTACGTGGTTTACGAGAAAGGCCCTATAATAGATCCATCCTCGCGATCTTTTATGATGTTGCGGCTTCCCTACGTTTTCCGATGAAGATAAAAATAGGGCGAAGCTGTCGCGGGAATTTCCGTCGTGCGCGGTCGTTCCTTGCAGTGGGTGGAATTGTTTTCGCTGCGGTGATTCCCTCGTTGGTACGAGCGCAGACCGTGACCGCAACCGTTTCTGTGGGAACTGTGCCCTTGGCCGTCGCGGTCGATCCGGTCACGAACGCGATCTACGTCAGCAACGAAGGGAGCAACAACGTGACGGTGATAAACGGCGCCACGAACAACGTGACCGCCGCCGTTTCCGCGGGAACTCAGCCCTATGCCGTCGCGATAAATTCCGTGACGAACACGATCTACGTCGCCAACTATAACAGCGCCACCGTGACGGTGATTGACGGCGCCACGAATACCGTGACCGCCACCGTTGCTGTGGGAACCAATCCCCAACTGCTTCAATTTCACTCGATCCTTCTGCGGACTAATACGACCGGCGCCTTGCACATGCCTCTCACTCTTTCCCGATCGATACTCTCGAAATCAAATTCCAAAATGGGGCCATATCGTTCCTGAATATCGACTGTTAGCCTGTAGAATTCCTACAGGATTCCCAATACTACCATTAGACCGTGACCCGCGTAAGTGTCATAATACCGTCTTACAACCGTGAAGCGTTGCTTTGCGAGACCCTAGATTCATTGCGGGCTCAGACCTTTTCGGATTGGGAGGCCATTATTGTAGATGACAACTCAAAAGACGGTTCTCTCGAAGTCGCCAGACGGTATTCCGCGCTCGATGGCCGCTTTCGTGCATTTTCACGCCAAGGGGAAAAGTTGGGGGCATGCGTTTGCCGCAACCAGGGACTCTCTTTTGCAACCGGTGACCTCATCGTCTTTTTGGATTCCGATGATTTGCTAAGTGAATCCTGTCTTGAACACCGCGTAATAGCAATGGACCGATTTCCCGATTGTGGCTACGGTGTATATCTATCGGAGATATTCAAGCATACCATAGGTGATCAAAAGCAACTTTGGAATTCCTTTACAGAAACGGGCGATCTCCTTCGCTTTCTAAGCTTGGATCTCGTTTGGTTTACAACATGTCCAATCTGGCGGAAGCCGGTAATCCTGCAACTTGGAGGATTTGATGAGACATTACCAAGTTTTCAAGATTGGGCTCTTCATGTTCGCGCCTTGATAGCCGGTATCAAATATTTCAAAGAGCCCATTCGGGATAACTTTCACCGGTATGATTACGGCCTTAAAAACACGATAAGTTCAGTCGCATCGGCAGATCCCGATCATCTACGATCCCATGAGAAGTTGTTCTTTAAAACCATTTCCGACCTTCGCGTTGCTGGCCTCCTCGACGAACGGGCGCGCATTCAACTTGCTAAAACGTTTTGGTGGCTAGCAAGACGCTGGCAATTGATCGCGAATGATCCGGAGGCGCATCGAATCTGGCGGCAAGCACATCGCTTGGGTTATTTTAGTTGGCTGCGATATTTAAAAGGAATATTTGCATTTAGGGTATATTCGATGCGTGGCGGCGCTCATATTGCATTTCTAATTCGGCGGTTGGTGCCGAAAGCATATTATAAGACTTTTTCGGAATAGCTTGGCAGAAGCGTGCTTCTCTTTCATCCCTCCACTTAACTAATAATCTCAAACCGACCGCGCATATTATCCTCGATTTAGCCGTTGTAGATGACTGCCAGTGCGGAGAAGCCCTGGAGCTGGTGTTTCTTTACGAGCTTCTTGGCATCTTCAAGCGCGAGGGATTTCTGTTTGGCGAGAGAGCCAGCTCAGCTTCAATGGCTGTGGTCTCCTTGGCGAGGGCATGTGTGGGGCTCACAGGTCTGTGCAGTCGCCTGTGACCGAACATGTCACATGCCCATTGTTATATGCCTATGCCGCCGCCGCGGGCCTAGACTAGGCGTTTGCTGCACGCAGGGTAGGGAAGTGTTTGCGAACGCGCTTGCCAGCAATTCGGATGCCTTCCACCCTGTACTTTGATGTTCTCGATCCCGAATGCTTTGATACTTTGGGCGTTGGCTTCCTCAGTAGCGCCGATTGTTGGAAAGTGTTTTGTATCTGCCAACAATCTGGCAATAGACACGGGGGGGCCAGGCTCACTTCTGTAACAGATTGCTAACCAATAACGGAGAGGTGCCTGAGTGGCCGAAAGGGACGGTTTGCTAAACCGTTGTACGGGTAAAACCGTACCGGGGGTTCGAATCCCCCTCTCTCCGCCATTTTAACCCCGTGACTGCCAGCGAGTGGAAGGGGTTGATGGTCCTATCTGTAGGTCCCATCCCCCTTATCCCAATATCGCCAGTCTACCCACCATTCAACAGGATCAGGCGGTGCTCTAAAATGCACCCGAAACGTGACCTGCTTGGTAATCCGAGGGTCTGGTGGCAGCAATTCAACGTGGGTTACGTGCGTGTCGGAATATAGTTCCTCGAATTTTTTCGACACCTCGTCCGACGTTGGTAGCGGCCCGGAGGGGTGTAGGCCGCGATTCACCTCGACTCGGTCGATGTCAATACCCCTCGCCTTGAGCAGAGCCACGACTTTCTCCCTCCACGGCCAAAGAGGCCCGGTTCGTAACATATTGTGGCTCGACCGTTGGATATCCCGAACAATCGAGAAGCCATACTTGTTCCTGACTGTCGGATCAGCGCCGGCCTGAAGCATCAGATAAACCAAGTCGTAGCGTAGCAACAAGGCCGCCTGAGAGATCACAGGCGTCCCCAAAGTGTCCCTAAAGTTCACGTCCGCCCCGGCCGCTATGAGCAGCTTCACATTTTCGGTCCGCCACGATTTCTCGTTTCTGACATCGGCTAAGGTGATGCAGGCGACCAACGGATTCGGTCTAAAACTTGAGTAAGGATCGAAAAGATTCGGGTCACCCCCGTGCTTCAAAACCTGATCCAAATACCAGGGGTCAACCATCTGCGCAGTAAGGCAGGTTACCGAAGACCCCTTTCCGAAGATCTCCTTGGTCAGGGATCCGGAATCTCCGTCCCGGACTTTCCCGTCGTCGGTAAACTGGATATTGGGATTCGCGCCGTGCTCCAAGAGAAAGCTGAAGCTCTCCTTTTCTTGATGGACTAACGCCCAAGCGAGGAACGTCACCCCACACGATCCTCCCTGGTTGACATCAACATTTCCGACCAGACGTTCCAGTTTCCCACTGTCGCCATTCGATACCGCAGATGCGAATTCTGAATCCCGAGCGTTCGCAAAAAAGTCCCTAGGATTGGGCGCCGCCGTTGCGACACAGGCACTAATGCTATGAGAAGCAGGAGAGTGAAAGCGGCGCGCTTCATGTTCTTTGTTTTCTTAATACGCCAAGTGGCCTTCCCCACGGCGCGGAAGCATTCAGCAAACATTTCGCGCTTGAAGGTTATCATCAGGCCGAGGAACAAAAACGGAAAAGAAAAGAGGATTTCATATATGCGGAGACAGGGCGTCACTTCAGCCGAAGCTCACTCGTGCGATCCTATCTGGATTAGGCGACCCGCGCTGCCTAACCCTAGGGGACCATCCCATATGGACGCATTCGATTCTCCCTTTCTCGGCCAGTTTCATGCAGCCTTGAGAGGATGGACAGCCGCTTTGATTTTGCTCCCGACCGTGTTGATTGCCTCGCGAAGGTCGTAGGCCAGTTGAACGCGAAGCCAATAGCCCGGGGTTAATCCAAAATAGGCGCAAAGGTG
>Ga0182018_10005286_pt1 | contig 10460 bp, 9 predicted proteins | sample 812P2MmetaG_FD_120490 | JGI IMG/M metagenome (GOLD analysis project Ga0182018, IMG submission 120490) | Permafrost microbial communities from Stordalen Mire, Sweden - 812P2M metaG | ecosystem: Environmental > Terrestrial > Soil > Wetlands > Permafrost | place: Sweden: Stordalen | collected... | reverse complement strand
GGGCGGCCCGCAGGCGGTGCAGCGCCCCGTGATCGAGCAGGCCGACCACCAGTTCGAGGACCGAGGGACCGAGCTCACCGGCGCGCCGGCGGCACCAGGTGGGCGTGCGCATGAAGAAGGCCACTTTGTGGGGCGGGTAGTCCGCCCAGTCGGTCTGGCGTCCCCGCTCAATCCGGGCCCAGGTCTTGATCACCAACCCATCGGAGAAGACCTCGACCGTTCGTTCGCCTGCTCGTGCGTCGACCTGACGGCCGATGAAGCGCCAGGGCACCGAGTACAGCGCCTTGCCCACCTTGATGTAGCAGTCCGGGCCGACCTTGGGACGAGACCAGGTAGCCAGCTCGAAGTCCATGATTGGCAGTGCAATGAGTGCTGGTCGCTCGACCGCCTCGAAGATGGAAAGCGGGGAGGCACCGTCGAGCGATCGATGCGATCGCCGACCGGCCACCTCGGTGCACCAGGTCAGCGCGCCGGCTTGCATGTGGGAGAGGTCGACCCACTCCCGGCCGGCGAAGTACGAGTCGCGGACGTAGGACATCGGCCGCTCCACCCGAGGCTTGTCCTTGGGCTTGGCCGTCCGAGCCGGGTCGATCAGGCAGTCGTAGTGCTCGGCCAGCTCCGCATAGGCGCGATTCAGCTTGGGGTCATAGATGTCGGGCTTGATGACGCCGGTCTTCAAGTTGTCGGGCACCAGACGTCGCGGCACGCCACCAAAAAACTCGAACGCTTCGCGGTGTGCCGCCACCCAGGCGATCTGGTCCATGCGAAAGGTCGGACGGACGAACATGTGCCGGCTCATGGCCAGCACCATGACGAATGCCCACACCCTCCTCCAGCGATCAAGGGTTGGATCGAACCACCGGCCCAGATAGCCGTAGTCGATCTGGGCCTCCTCGCCGGTGGGGACCTCTGGACGCAGCATCGTCACCAGCTTCTCGGTGGCCTGGTCGGGGAACTCGAGCCAGATGTAGCGCCGGAAGCTCGAGATGCCGACGTCGAGGCCGAGCTCGTCACGCAGGCGCTGGTGCACCGTCGTCGCCTTGTTCGACTTGAGCATGTCGGCGATGCGTTCTCTGTGCGCATCGATCGCCGCATGGGTGCGGCTGCGGGCCCGAGGATCGGTGAGCTCAGGGAACCAGTCCCGGACCAGGGCAGCCCACTGGTCCCGAGACAGCGGCGGGCCACCGGGGACCAACCCGACCGCCTCGGCCGGTGCCACGTATTTGCGAATGGTCTTTCGGTCCGTCCCCAGGCTCTCCGCCACGACCGCGATGGGCCGGCCGGCGTGCCAGTGGACGAGGATCTCCACGATGTCGATCACGTCAAACGTTCTCCTTGCCATGTGCTCCTCGTTCGCCTGGGGGACGAACGAAGCGGTTAGTTGGTCAAGGAGCCCGGTGGGGGGACCCCACCCTGAAGTGGGGAATTACGTGAACGTCGAGGTGGGGAATTACTTGAACGCCCTACACGTCTGCTGAGGAATTACTTGAACGCCGACACTGCGGGCTCTGTGCCAGGTAGGCCGGGCGTCCGAAGTAGTCCACGCTAAAGACATTGGCCCCGGTCTCGGTGGCCGAGCTGACGATTTTGGGTGTGTGAATCTCGGTAAAGCCCAGCGCGTCGAGGGTGGATCGAAACCCACTGACTGACGCTGCGGCGATACGGGTTGTCGCTTGGTGTCGGGGGTGCCGTTGGGCGAGCGCCGCGTTATCTAGGAGAGTCGGGAGCTGTGCGTTGAGCTTCGGACGTCTCAGTTCAAAGGGCGGTGGCTCAGACGGAGACGAGAGGACCCGAAACTCAGGCTCGTGGATCTCCACTCCTCCTGGGGCCTGCTCGGTACGAACCGCCATACCGTCAACCACGACGACCGTCTCGGGCAGCATCGTCCCCACCCGGGCGCGCAGGCGGTCGTCCTCAACCACCACCTGGGCGATGCCCTTGGCGTCTCGGACCAGCGCGAACGTGACTTTGGCCAGCTGGCGCTGATGGTGCAACCAGCCAGCAATGCGGACCTGCTCACCGGCTCTGGCCACGAGGTTTGTGCTGAAACAGCGCTCCATGCGGGGGCACTCCTTGCTCGACATGACTCCCCATGTCGTGCGGGCGAGGGGGTCCTCGCGGTGCCACCGCACTTCACCTCCGGCAAGCCGGCGGCCTCTCGGCCCGTCACGTGGGCAACACGGCGAGGCTTACAAGGCCGAGGCCCTTCCTCCTCGCAGCTCGGGAGGGTCCATCTCCGTCAACGCTGTTCCTTCAAGCGTAGAACACGACCGGAGGGGTGGTCCCAAGTGATCCATGACCTCCTGGCGGTGTCGACTGTTCAGCCGCCAGCCACTGGTGTCACCGGCCGGTACTGTCCGGGGGCTCATACGCCGTCAGCCGCAGGCGGGGCGGCTGTTTGACAGACAGCCGCCCCAAGCGCGACGGATTCATCGCCTTGTCCACGATGTACGGTCTCGCTCATGAGCGAAGGGGAACGAAAAACCTTTGCCTGCCCGCCGGGCTCCGGAGAGGTCGACGGTATCGACTTGGCGCTACTTGACCCAGCCGACGAGGACGAGCGCAGGATCCTGATCGAGGCTGAGCACCCCGAGTTGAGGCAGGCACTCGACGATGGTGCTCGCGAGATCCGGCTCGGCAGAGAGGTCATGAATCCTCGCCTGCACATCGCGATGCATGAGATCGTGACAAACCAGCTGTGGGCCGACGACCCACCAGAAATGTGGCAGACCGCGAAGCGGCTCACCTCCGGCGGCTACGAACGTCACGAGGTCCTTCACATGCTTGGATCTGTGATCTCAGGGCAGGTCTGGGGAGCCTTCGTGGACGGCGTCTCGCACGACATCGAGCGCGTTCGCCGAGAGTTGGCAGCGCTACCGGTGGGTTGGGAATCCCAACGGGATCAATGGCCCCAAGAGCGCGCACGGAACAGGGCCGAACGACGAACCCGAGAGCGCCGCCGCCGGTCCGGTGGTTGATCACCTCCAACAGCGCGACTGTTCATCAGTCGCATATTGCGATTCCAGCGAGAGGGCGGCTGTCTGCCTATCAGCCACCAATAGTTGGGCGCCGATACTGGGGCGATGCGCCAATGCCTGAGCGATCCCTCGTCCCTGCGATAAACCTTCGACTCAGAAATCGATCAGCAGAACATCCGAACCGAGTCGGGGCCCAAGCACCAATGGATTCGTGCTTCTTAGACTCGACGGGTGTTCCTCAATCAGTTTGCTAACTCTCTGACGCCCAGCTCCACCCGGACCACGCCTATCTACACCGCTCCAACTTCACCCGTGATGCGTTGGCTGCCAAAAGGAAGTTGTTGTCCATTCCCTTCACATGGTCCTGAGTGACTCGGGGGATGCCCGACAGCCCGGTCGTGACCTATCCGTGATCATGGTTCGCGATGTTCCTGCGCTGGACCAAAGCAGGCTGCGGTAGCGGTAACTCGGACAGAGAGCGTGACTACAACGTGACTACAACTCCCCGCTAATTTCCGCGAGCACTCATCAGCACTGGGAAGTTCGTGCAGGTAACAGCACATATTGGTAAAGGCTCGCGAGCGCTGAACCCCCAAAGAATGGACTTTTAATCCCAAGGTGCCGGGTTCGAGCCCCGGGCGGCCCACCCAGTCTGCCTCGTCCGTCTTCAGACGACCCGGACCAATTGTCCCTGGTCGGCTGACGCGATCCTCGCTTCCGACCTGTCCTCGAACTCCGCAACGCAGCCTGGTCGGGCCTGGGACCACGACTACTTTTGGCTCGATGCCAACTGGTCTCACTCTTCGCTCAGCCACCACCGGTGACCACGACGACATCTTGGGTCTCGTTCGGGACGCGTTCAGTGTCGACGGACGCGACGGACAAGAGGAGGCGACGATCGTGATCCACTCATGGGCCTCCGGTCTGATTCCGATCGGGCTCGAGCTCGTCGCGATCGATCAGGACGCGGTCGTGGGACACGTTCTTGCGAGCCTCGGCGATCTCGGCGGGGAAAAGGTACCCGGCGTAGCCCCGCTGGCGGTGTCCCCATCGCGCCAACGAAACGGCATTGGCAGCGCGCTCATGTTCGAGCTCCTTCGCCGGGCAGAGGCGGCCGGCTTCCCGCTCATCGTCCTCTTGGGCAGTCCCGGCTACTACCGCCGGTTTGGCTTCGAACCATCGGGACCCTTGAACATCGCCTACCCACCCGTTGGGGACAACCCGGCCTTCCAGGCCCGTCGATTGTCGAGTTATGACCGCTCGTTGCAAGGAGAGTTCACGTACTGCTGGGAGTCCGTGCTCGGCTAACGAGCTGGAGCGCGCACCTAGGACACGAGTGCTCTCACGTAGAGAGCACAGGGATTCCCGGGCTGCCATCCGGGGAACGGATCGATCACATCGATCTTGAGAAAGCCCCGACCTTCCCAGAAGGCTCTCGTCGCCTCGTAGGGTTGGTAGCCCGAAGAGGAGTCCAGGGTCTTTAGCTCGACGAGATGGACGCCATCATCGAACAGAGTGGCGAGGACGTCGTCCACCAATCTTGTCCCGAGGCCTGCGTCCCGCCGACCGGCATCGACGGCGGCCCACAGGAACTCGGCCACCTCGGACGATCTCCAGTCCACGACCACGAACCCGGCAACGACGCCGTCTTCGACGATCACGAGGGACCAGCAGAGGGGGAAGTCGGAGCGGATCTTTCCGGGCACATCCGATGTGAAGTAGTCGGGAAGACCGCCCACGATCTCCAAGATTCGATTGAGATCGTCGGCCGATGCCAACCGAGTCGAAACCGTGCCCACCTGTCCGATTCTGTACCGCCAGCGGCGCCGGTGCCCGATGCCGATCCGACGTCAGGCCGGCACCTCGTCTCCCACGGCTATCCAACCCTCGCCGGCGACATATCGCCGAATCACCCGTGCGGGCACGCCGGCCACGACGCAATGGTCGGGAACCTCTCCACGCACGACGGCACCCGCCGCAACCACGACGTGCTCACCGATGATCGAGCCGGGCAAGATGATCGCGTTTGCCCCAAGCCAGCTACCAGACCCGATCCGCACTGCGGCTTCGACCGGGATCTGCGAGCCGATCGGTTCGTCGGGATCGATGTACGAATGGTTCTGATCGGTGATGTACACGTAAGGGCCGGTCTGGATGTCGTCACCCAGATGGATGTTCCAGTGGCCGACGATGTGGCTACCCCGTCCGATCAGGCACCGGTCCCCGATCTCGACCACCGGGTCGCTCAGGATCTCCTGGCCCTCGGCCATTCCTGCGGTCACCGACGCATACGGACCGATGATCGTGTCGCAGCCGATCCGGATCCGGTGCTCGTTGAAAATGGTGCCCTGGGGAAAGACAAGACAGCTGCCCCTCCCGAACGCCCCGAATCGGCGGGCCGGAGCATCGTTGGGCCCGACCGCGGCGGCAATCCGTGCCCAGCGGGTCGTGCGCCGGATTGCTTCGCCCGCCGACCGCCGGACGAAGTTGGTCAATCGCCGCGAGGACACCCCGAAACGCTACCGCCAGCACTTGTGTCGAGCCGCGAAGCTCCAGTGCAGGCGCTGTGTTCGGCGTGCCAACGGTTGGCTAATCTCGGGTCATGCCCGAGGCCACCGGGGGTGCCGGCCGGGAGGGCAATCCCTTGCTTCCCGAGCTACGGATAGGACGGAGACGCTTCCTTCAGGGTGCCCTCGCGGCCGCCGGTGGGCTCGCCATTACCGGCATGGGCGGCAGGGCTGCGCACAGGATCCCGGCCCACGCAAAGCACCACCCGAAGCACCAGCCACTACCCGCGGTGACCCAAACGGTCCTCGACAGCGGGGTCGTCGTGCCTACGGCCCGCTGGCTCATCGAGGAGAACGCGAAGTCCGGGACCAACAACTGGGTGGTCACGGGGATCCAGACGGCGCACGCGATCGAGGGCTACGCCAGCCAGGTGAGCGCCATCCCGGGCGACGGGTTGGTCCTGTTCGTGAGCACCACCGCCGCGTCGTTCCACGTCGAGGCCTACCGCATGGGCTACTACCAGGGCCTGGGCGGCCGGCTCATCGAGACGAGCGACACGGTGGCTGGCGTCGTTCAGGCACCGGCGACCGTCACCCCCGGGGTCAACACGGTCTCTTGCCCCTGGAACCCCAGCATGACCCTGAACGTCACCTCCGAGTGGCCACCGGGCAACTACCTCTTGAAGCTGGTCGGGAGCGGGGGTGAGCAGCAGTACATCCCACTGACCGTGCGTGATGACGCGAGCACGGCGACGTACGTGATGCAGAACAGCGTGTCGTGCTGGCAGGCCTACAACCTGTGGGGCGGCTACAGCCTCTACTACGGACGCGTCGCGAACGGCGGCCAGAACTTCGCCAATCGAGCACGCATCGTTTCCTTCGACCGCCCGTATCCCCAAACATGGGCACAGGGCGCCGCAGACTTCTTCGGCAACGAATTCCCGCTTCTGTATCAAATGGAGCAGATCGGGCTGGACATGACGTACTGGACCGACGTCGATCTGCACAACAGCCCGGCGCGGCTCGGTCAGCACCAGGCGTTGTTCACGCTTGGCCACGACGAGTACTGGTCCTACGAGATGCGCTCAGCCGCCCAGAACGCGTTGGCGGGCGGGACCAATCTCGCGTTTCTGGGTGCCAACGCGTGTTACCGCCAGATCCGCCTCCAGCCGTCCAGCGTCGGACCGAACCGCCTTCAGGCGTGTTACAAGAACGCCGCCGAAGACCCCGCGAGCCGAGCCAGCCCCGGGCTGACCACGGTCGACTGGAACCAGGCACCGTTGAACAACCCGGAGAGCACGCTCATCGGCAGCACGTACCAATCCGTCGGGGCGAACGCGGACCTCGTTGTCAGCGACGGGTCCTCGTGGTTGTGGAAGGGCTGCGGACTGCCGGACGGCACGAGGCTTGCGGGGGTCGTCCAGGGGGAGTACGACCGATACGTCCCATCCCTCCCCGGGCCGCCGAACGTCGACGTGTTCGGACACTCCCCCGTCCCGGGCCAGAACAACTGGTCCGACATCACGTACTTCTCGAATCCCGGCGCCGGCGGCGTACTCGCGACCGGCATGTCGTCATGGGTCTTCAAGCTGTCGAATACGACGGGGTTCCCCTGGAACATCGTTCCCCAACCGATCCCGGGGGTCACCGATGTGCTTCTCCGGGCCATGGAGAACGTCTACGGAACCTTCGGTTCGGGGCCGGCGTCCGAGAAGCAGCCGTCCTCGGGAACATGGGACGCCGTCTACTCGGGGGCGGCCGCTCGGGCCCCGTCGGCCCAGGGGACGAACGCTGCCTGAGAGTTCGGGACAGTCCCGGGTGTCATCAGTTTGAGATCCATGCGCACCTGGGTCCACGGCGCCGCGGTGCTGTGCGTCGCCAGTCTCATGCTCGCGGCCTGTGTCTCGCCGTCCCACCCGAAGGCCAGGACCCATCGGGTATCGAAGCCGCACGTGGCCGCTCCAGTTGCGAGGTGTCCCCTGACCGATCTGCCGGCACCGACCGGGGCCGTCCCGCAGCGGCCGGCGCTCGCCGTGAAGGTGGACAACTACAGCCAAGCCCGGCCGCAGAGCGGCCTCGACATGGCCGACATCGTGTTCGAGGAGCCGGTCGAAGGAGGGATCACCCGATACGTCGCCGTCTTCCAATGTCAGGATGCCGCGCTCGTCGGACCGATCCGATCGGCCCGGAACATCGACATCGGCATCCTCGGCCAGTTCGGTCGGCCGCTTCTCGTGAACGTCGGAGGGATAGCGCCCGTGCTTTCCAACATCGAGGCGTCGCCGATCATCGAGAACGATCTCCGGATCGACGGTTCGGTTGTGCAGCACCCTCCCGGACGGTTCGCGCCCTACGACACCTATACCGCCACGGCGTCACTCTGGGCACTTCAACCGGGGGAATCGGCACCGCCGGCTCCCGTCTTCTCCTTCTCGGCGACGGTGCCGACCGGCATGCCCGCTTCAGCAATCGCTATACCGTTCTCGGGTACATCTAACGTCGATTGGACCTACAGCCCGGCGATGAACCAGTACCTGCGATCCTACGGCGCCACGCCGGATCTCCTGAGCGACGGGGTCCAGAACTCCGCGGCCAACGTCATCGTCCAGGTGGTGCAGGTCACCTACGGACCGTGGCTCGAGAACGAAGAGGGCGGCCTCGAAGTACAGGCAAATCTCTACCAAGACGCAAGCGGTTCGGCCGAGATCTTTCGAAATGGCGTCGAGATCACCGGCACGTGGCAGCGCGACGCCTTGGGCCAGCCCACGCAGTTCATCTCGTCGGCAGGGGCTCCGATACCGCTGCAGCCCGGTCGAACCTGGGTGGAACTGGTACCGAGCACGATCCCGGTGACGACCACCCCGTAGATCGGAAAGCCAACCCGGTACGTCAGTCCAACGAGATTGGCAGGTCGTCTCGGTCGACTTCGGAGTCGGCGTCGGCGTCGTCATCGGCGTCTTCTTCGATGACCGGCGCGAGCCGCTCGCGCACCCGCTGGTCGATCTCGGCCATCAGCTGAGGGTTCTCGATCAGGAACAGCTTGACGTTCTCCCGTCCTTGACCGAGCTGCTCCCCCTCGTAGGTGAACCATGCCCCGGACTTCTTGACGAACCCCAAGTCAACGGCGACGTCGAGCAGCGAGCCCTCACGGCTGATGCCCTTGCCGTACATGATGTCGAACTCGGCCTGCTTGAACGGGGCTCCACACTTGTTCTTCACCACCTTTGCCCGGGTCCGGTTGCCGACGATTTCAGCGCCGTCCTTGATCTGCTCGATCCGGCGGATGTCGATCCGGATGGACGCGTAGAACTTGAGCGCACGGCCGCCGGGGGTGATCTCCGGCGAGCCGTAGATGACGCCGACCTTCTCCCGAAGCTGGTTGATGAATACGGCGATGGTCCGCGATTTGGAAAGCGTCCCGGTGAGCTTGCGGAGCGCCTGGGACATCAGTCGGGCCTGCAGCCCGACGTGGGTGTCCCCCATCTCCCCGTCCAGCTCCGCCCTCGGGGTCAGCGCGGCCACCGAGTCGATGACGAGCACGTCGAGGGCGCCCGAGCGGATCAACATGTCGGAGATCTCGAGAGCCTGCTCCCCGGTGTCGGGCTGGGAGATCAACAGATCATCCACGTTGACGCCGATCGCCTTGGCGTAGATGGGGTCCATCGCGTGCTCGGCGTCGATATAGGCACAGATGCCGCCGTTGCGTTGGGCTTCGGCGACGACGTGCATGGCCAGAGTCGACTTGCCGGACGACTCGGGTCCGTAGACCTCCACGATCCGCCCTCGGGGTAGGCCGCCGATCCCCAACGCGAGGTCGAGGGACAGGGCGCCGGTCGGGATGGCTTCGATGGCCATGTGGGCGGTCTCGCCCATCCGCATGATCGAGCCCTTGCCGAACTGCTTCTCGATCTGGCCAAGTGCCACACCGAGCGCCTTGTCACGCTCCTCAGTCATCTGCCTCTCCCTTTTCCTCTTGCGTCGCGATCCGGACCGACACTACGGAGGGGGTGTGTCAACGAGTCGCGAACTGGGCCTGGGCTCACCCTAATCCCGAACACATGTTCGTATGTGGATCCCGGGTCACCCTGCCAGCGCGACGAACGCAAGCGGCGAGTACTCGGTTCCCTGACGGCCCTCCTCGGAAACGACCAGTCTGACCTCCGACACCGGCCACGTCATGGAGACGGCGACACCCGAGCCAACGGTCGACACGGCTAGGCCGACCGCGTGGTCCGGCACCGCTCGGCCCCGGCGGGCCCTGGCCAGAGTCAGATGGCCGGCAAAGGGTCGGTCTCGATCAGAGGCCCGGCTGAACGGCCCAGTGGACTCCCTGACCGCCCTGGCTAACTCGTCGAGGCCGGTCGTCGGCAGGCAGAGGACGGACCGGCCCATGGTCGCGGTGTGGGTGCCCAGCGAGGCGGCGCACTGCAGGCCTTGCGACTGGATCGACCGCAAATCCGCCGCCAGGGCATCGAGCTCGTCATCTGGAACGGACCCCAAGAAGGCCAACGTCACGTGCCAGTTCTCGGGCTTTACCCACCGAAGGTCGGCGGTCTCCTGAGCCGCGATCGCTCCGGCGAGCCGATCGCGAACCTGGTCGGTCGGCCAGACCGCGACGAAGAGGCGCATCCGCTCATTTTGGACGGTGATGCATCATGGGCCATGCATTTGCACCTTCCGAGGAGGCCGATTCATGCCGGCGGCGTTCGAGGGCCCGCCGAACGAGCTGGCCGGGTTGAGCATGTTCTTGGAGGAGCAGCGGGCCGCGGTTCTGCGAAAGCTCGACGGGCTGAGCGAGGTGCAGGCGATCGAGCATCCGACCGCCAGCGAGTTCTGCATGCTGACGCTCGTCAAACATCTCGCTTACGTCGAGCGCCGATGGTTCCAGCTTGAAATCGCGCGGCGAGATGTGCCGGGCTTGTGGCCACCCCCGGACGACTCCGAGCTTGAACTGGAGCCCGCGGACACCATCGAG
>Ga0182018_10005285_pt1 | contig 10463 bp, 8 predicted proteins | sample 812P2MmetaG_FD_120490 | JGI IMG/M metagenome (GOLD analysis project Ga0182018, IMG submission 120490) | Permafrost microbial communities from Stordalen Mire, Sweden - 812P2M metaG | ecosystem: Environmental > Terrestrial > Soil > Wetlands > Permafrost | place: Sweden: Stordalen | collected... | reverse complement strand
TGGATGGCCAGCTCGTCAATCTCCTGTCGAACGATCACAGCACTCCCGACGCATCCGGCAAGCATCGCATTTTGCTTGAGCCCTACGGCTACCGCTGGTTCCGCATCGGGGGCCTCGATTATCTGCTAAAGCGCACCGAAATTTAGGCGTTCTGACGAGCAATCCGGAGGTTATGTTTTCACGTTTTCAGGCCGGACTCCGACGACGTTGTCCAGAAGTCGGGTTGGGGGAGATCACAAGTGATCTGCTAGAAGCCCGTTTGAACGAAGCCGCTTCGCGGCAGACGCATTCGCGTGCTAGGTGTCAGCGGTGTTTGTGAGGGAATAAGGTTGGGTCATAAGGAGCTAACCTATGACCCACCTTCGCAAAATGATGCTCGAAGAACTCGAGCGTCGTAATTACGCTCAGACTACCATAGACTGCTACATCCAGACCGTGGAAGATTTCGCGCGTTATTTCCGGCGACCTCCTGATCAGCTCACTCCTGACCACATCCGCAAGTACCAAGCGTATCTGTTCCGCGAACGAAAGCTGGCCGCGTCCACCGTGACGCAAAGACTGGCGGCTCTGCGGTTCTTCGCTCTCCTTGTCCCCAAACAAGGCTCCCTGCCTCCAATCTCCACCCAAAGCCTTGCTCCTACCACCCGCAAGCTACAGCAAACCAATCCTGCCTGCCCTTTTGTTCGCTCTACGTCCTCTACCCGACGCCTTTCTCACCACGCCGACACCATTGAATTTGCATAAGTGCTTCCCCAGGGGCGGCTTCCTTCAAACAGCTGTGTCGGACGCGCCCCGCACAGCGTGGCGTACCTACCTGCGCTCTGTAATCGGGCGCATCCGATACAGCGTTTCTGGATAATTGGGAATCGCCAAGGGATCCGAGTCGACGGTCCGCGAGCATATGGCAATGGGCCACCAGCCTCGACTGGTGGCCCGAAATGCAGTCACAGCAGGGTCTAGAAGGTCAGGTGCATTCCAAACTCCAGCACTCGCGGGGAACCCAGACCGAATACGCCCGTTCCATTCCCGACACGGTAGGATTGAGCGCTCGTGCTTCCAGCGGCAATACTGTTGATCGAGCCACTACCTTGGGTAAGCCAGCCGGTCATCACGCCCGGAGGCTGGTTAAAGTTGGAGAAGTTGGCCACATTGTAGAATCCAATACTCGGTTCGATCGTGAACCGCTCATCGAACCGGTAAACCCAGCTAGCCTTGAAATCCAAGGCTCTGGTCCATGGGTAAACCAACTGGTTTGGTGGGGCCTGCGCCACTATCGGAGCCACGGCGCCAATCTGTTGCAGTTGCGCGACGGTAAACAAGCCTGCGGTGACCAACTTCTGGCCGGCCGGGGTTGGCTCATTTCCGTAGGTCGCGTTGTAGCCGTTGATTGCGTTGTTCAGTCCAGTCACCCCAAACTGGCGCATGAACGAGCCGTTGCTGGTGCCGGGCATGGGCTGGTTAAATATCCCACTTCCGGTGAAGTCGGTCTGGTAGATTTGCCCCGGAGTAAAATTTTGACCGATAATCGCCGGGCTGGACAGCGGGCTATAGAAGTGAGAGATGACCCCAAAACGGAAGCCATGGGGTACATCGAAGCTTCCGCCGAAGGAGATCTGGTGGGTGCGGTCGAGCAATGACGGCCCCATGAATCGCAACGGCTGATTGTTGTCCGCGGCGGTCAGGACGAAATCCTGATCATTTTGAGCCGCCGGGTTCCCCGGAGGTGGGGGGCCTTGGAAGGCCTCGGGATTTACAAATTTCGACAGCGAGTAGGCGACTTGGAAGTTTGCCGCCTTCAGCCCGGGAGCCGGGTTCAACACGTTCTGCGTCAACTTCATCTGCAGGGCGTTGTAGACCGAACGGCTGATGGGCTCCTCCATGTAAAACTGACCTAACGCTGGATTGGTGCCCGTGAAGGCGCAAGCGCAAGCCCCACCCGCATCAAGGGGGCTTCCCATCCCGTTGCCCACGAAATCGCCGATCTTAGCTCCCGCATTGATGGTCGATTGAAGGTCCCCAGGGTGTCCGAAAGCTGTCTCAGTCGCGGAGATCGCGGCTGCGGCATTGGCAGAGTTAAAGTTGGAGATGTCCCCCGCGTGGTTGAGATCAACCGCGAGCAGGGCGTGGGTCTCGACGTTCCGCAGTAAATCCGCGCTGAGCACCATTCCGTGACGGATTTCGCGCTGGATGCCGAGGTTCATTTGCACGGCGCGTGGACTGACATAGTTGGAATCAAACAATCCCTGGCTATTATCGTATGCGTTTACATTCGCGCCAAAGAGTTGGTTGCCTGGCGTCAAGTAGTTGCCGATGTAGGCGCCATTGGGGTTAGTCAGGCTAAACGGCGTGTTGGCTTTGAACGTATTCTCGAAGGCCACTATGGTCGAGGCCGCATTGCCGATGGTATCCGAGCAGGCAGTTGCCGTAGTTTCACCCAAAGCGAGTTGCGCTGGATCTGGCCCTATCACTCCCGTGCCATTTGAGCAAGGTTCCACAATCTGAAGGAATGCACCATTTTTTAAACGCGAGGGCCGATCAAAGAGAACGTTGTTGAAGATGACGTTCTCGTAGTACAACCCGATACCGCCGCGAACTACGGTCTTGCCGTCACCCTTCGGATCCCAGGCAATGCCCAATTGCGGGGCGAGGTTGCGATTGGGATTGTTCACCGCGTTTCCATGGCCAGGGAAGAACTGGTTGATGGGAGCAATGGCGGGAAGGTCGCTGTCCGTCCGGCCTGTGTCGCGTTCCCAACGCAAGCCGAGGGCCACGGTCAGATTCGACCGCACCTTCCAGCTATCGCCGATATAAAGGGACAAGCGATTGTCTGGGCCCAGGCCGCCTGCCGGGAACCCCAGGGCAGGTTGAGTGGTGGAGAAACCTTGACCATTCGATGCGAGCACCTGACTTATGTGGTCGTCTAGCGGGTTGCCGTCGGGGGGAGGAGTGGTACCACTGATCTGCGGAGCGGTACCAAAGAAGCTGGCAAAGCCGCCGCCCTGAATATGGTTGAAGCCGAAACCGTAACGCAGGATGTGCTTGCCCATAATCTTGCTGCCGTCATACTTGATCTGATGGTCGCTTTGCGGAGTGCTCTGCGGCGCGAGTTCGTTCGGGCCCGTGCTGAAGCTTCCGATAAAGATATTGACCCCGAGGTTGGCAAATGGCAGGTTCGACCCCGTCACGGCATCGACGATCTGGTTCTGGAACTTCAAATACGAAAAGCGAATGGTATGGGTGAAGCCTCCGGTGTTGAAATCCAGGCCTACGACTTCATTTCGCGTGTAGTCTTTGTTGTTGTAGACAGAGAAACTGCTCGAGAAGAACGTGGCGTCGGCCGAATTCTGGAAGTAGTTGAAACGGCCAAAGAGACGCGCGGTCTTGGTCAGGGAGTAGTCCAAGCGGCCGGTCAACTCAACTTCTTTGAAGGGAGATTGAAACGTTCCCGAATAAGCTTGGAACGGAGCCGCTTGGAGAACCGGCGCAGCCTGGTGCTGCAGAGTGCGCTCGCCGTCCAGGAAGAAGAACAGCTTATCCTTCATGATCGGTCCGCCGATGTCAGCGCCTTCCTGGTTGCGCTGCCAGGGAGTTGGGATTCTCTGGCCCGTCGCTGGGTCGACGGGCGAGGGCAGGTTTGCGGCGCCGACAGCGCTGTCGCGGAAGAAGCCGAAGGCCTCGCCGTGGTAGGCGTTGGTGCCGGACTTGGTGGTCACGTTCACCGCGCCGGACGAAGTCAGATCGTTCGAGAGATCCAGGCTGGACTGCGCCAGCGAGAATTCCTGAATCGAGCTCGCTGGGATGTCTTCGGTCGTGGTGCCCACCGTCTCGTCGCTGACGTCCACGCCGTCAACACTGATGCGGGCGGTGCGCCCAAAACGGCCGCCGAACGAAACTGAAGAGTAGCCGACTTTGGTCGGATCGAAATTCGCGCCGTCCTGAATCTGCACGCCAGGTTCAAGCTGCGCGAGATCAAGGAAGTTTCGGCCGTTTACGGGCAGGTTTGAAATTTGCGATGCAGTAAGGACGCCCTGCACTTCGGCCTGTTCCGTGTTCACGCCAACTTCACTCGCCTGCACTTCAACTACCGTGCTTTCCTGGCCGATTTCAAGCTTAATGCTGCCGTTGGCGGTGTTGTTCACCTGCACGTCCACCGACAGTTGCGTCGTCTTAAAGCCCTTGGCTTCCGCGCGCACGGAATACGTGCCCGGAACCAGTGCGCCAGAAGAATAGGTTCCCGCGTCACTGGTGATGGCGTGGATGGTCTGCCCTGTCGGGCCGATCATGGTGACTTTTGCGTTGGGCACGACTGCGCCGGTGGCGTCAGTCACCGTGCCAGAAATGCTACCGTTGGATACTGAGGTCTGGGCGAACACCACAGAACACAACAGCAGCGCGGATAAAGCAACCAGCGCCAGAAGCGTAAATCGTGCGCTGATGCGAGGGAAACCAAACATGTTCTGAGATTTCAGCTTAAAACTCATTACTTCCTCCATCACACTGGATTTGACCGGAAACTAACTTCCGGCAGAATGTTCCCACCCGCTCCCGCGCCCGCCAGTCACTGGCTCACAAACGTTGCAGGTGCACCCGCGTAGAGTGCTGATTTGAACAACGCAAGCCGATGGCCGTCTTTGAAGGGAATAACGTGAGGCTCCACTGCTCAGGTACGTGTTGGGGGACTAGAGAGTGACGAATCGACCAATTTTAGAAACAAAGTAAAACCAGTTCACTGATCAATTCGTGCGGATATCAGTAGAGATCGCCGGAGGTGCTATGAGATTCGGGAGGCGGGAAGAGCATTTGCCTCGACTTTAGTCCGTAACATGCATACTGGTTGGTATGTTAGCAGGGTAGAAACAGACCGAAACGCAACTGGGCTGCACCGCGCGATGCAGAGCGCACGCGAAGGTGCTGTTGCCGCCTTCCAGGAGATCCACCGCTCAGGATTTCGAAGCGCTGACCGTGATGTCATTCTGGCCAGAGCAGGCGTGACCAGACCTTATTAGTAGGCCGGCGGCCGATACGACTATTCAACGACACCGGTCTCCGCGAGCAGACGCTCGTAATCCATCGGACAGCTCATCCCTCAATCCTCGCACGTAATTTTCGCAAGACGTCCAGGGCTCTTGCCGTAAACATTCTGGGTCACGTCGATATTCGACGTGACCCATATCTGCCCGCACAACCTCCGGCCTTGCGCCTTCGCGCAGCATATGGCTGGAATGCATGGTGCGGAAGCTTAGAAAATACCCTTTATCGCTCGAATCGGCCGGGTCCGAATCTCCGCAAAAGCTGGTTGCCAACATTCGCGGGCAAAGTGATTATCGGAAGCGTACGTGCGACCTCTGCAACCGACGTGCCTATGCTTGCTTCGACAGGGGTTGCCACAAAGGCGTGGACGTCGCCCGCATGCGGCCCGCTGAGTACGACTGCCATGCCCGAGATTTGTCCACGGTCGTTGATCTGGTTAGCCATGGTTGCGTAGAGGTTGGAACTTGCGGGAAACAGCGTGTTAAGGTCGGTTATCACGCCGTTCTGCCCGACGAAGGCATGGGACCAGTTGCCGCTGGAGTCCTGAGTGCTTCCCACCACTTGGCCCTGGTTGTTGATGCCTTCGCCAAAGGAGTTAACATCTCCCGGCAGAGTACCGAGGCTTGTGATTGCTCTGTTCTGCCAATCAGCGGCAATACGTTGTACCGGCAGCGTCGTACGTTACCCCTACTATTTGGCCCTGGTCGTTAATGCCGATGCCCTGACTGTAGCCCTCAACTCCGAGGTCATCAAGCGGGATGGCGGTGCCGTTTTCCCACCGTACGGCGTGATTCGCTGACGTGCAGGTTCCCGAGTAGCCTGCAGCTTGGCCTTGATTGTTGATGCACCCGCGACCCCGTCTGGATCGCTACCCACCGCGATCATTGAGGCCCATGGCACAACCTAAATTCCAATTGTAGAGGTGGCCCAAATCGGTAACTTTGTAGCTCGCTTGAGCAACTGCATTGCTGAAGCAAGCCAGAGCAATCGTCGTAACCCACGGTATCCAGAAATTCCGCAAGTGTATAAACGTGCACATATCTCATCTTCCTCCGGTAAAGCCGTGGTGCCGAGATGACTGGTGATGCGTCAGGTACCACTCGGCACTCTGACAGTTAGTGTGAGCACGCTGTCATCCGGAAAACCTGGAATCGGTGTTCTTTGTGACCAATGTTTGTTAGTGAGGGACGAAACAGTTAGCTGCAGGACGCGAAACCACCCGGCGATGGGTGGCATCCGCCGCGCATTCCTGTCACGAATGGCTCGACTCTCTACACAATTCAATGGACTCTGCAGACTGGGCATCGCGATTCTATATTCGAGCTTGATTTTGGTTGTTCGACCATGCATACTGGTTGGTATGTTAGCTGGGAGAAACAGACCGAGACGCAGCCGGGTCACAGCGCGCGATGCAGAGCGCACGCGAGGGCGCTTGTTGCAAGCCGCCTTCCAGGAGATACACCGCTCAGGATTTCGAAGCGCTGATCTAGAGGCCATTCTGGACAGAGCAGGCGTTACTAAGGGCGCGTTGTACTACCACTTCGATAACAAAGAAGCCCTTGGGTATGCGGTCGTGGACGAGGTCATCGCAAGTAACCTTCACCAGAAGTGGGTGCAGCCTTTACGGAACGCCAAGGATCCCATCGATGTTCTGGTCCGCATTATTAAATCCGAATCGCTGAAAAGAGAGGACGTTCAGCGTGGCTGCCCCTTACTTAACTTGTCTCAGGAGATGTCAGGTCTCGATGAGGGATTCCGCACTAGGACGGCAAGCGTTTATAAGGACTGGCGCGTCGCCATGGCGGAGGCATTGCGCGAAGGACAGAAACGCAGGGTAGTGCGGAGTGATATAAATCCGAATGAAACGGCTACGTTCCTGATCGCGGCGTGGGAGGGGTACGTCGTTTTAGGAAAGAATTCGCAGGATCCACGGACGTTGCAATCCGGCCAAAGAAGGGTGAGCGGCCACCTCGAGTCGCTACGCCCGGCACGCGGCCGGGCGCGAGCGGCAGGCCGGGGCTAGCACCGCCGCTTCTGTGGTGCAATCACGGCCTTGCGCGAGGAACGGATGGTTCGGTTCGCAACGATGTTTACGCTGTGTGCTTTCCAGAACATACGTACTGGTAGGTATTATGAAGATACAACGATCCGCGGCGACTGCCGCATCATAGGCTTGAAGGTGTATTGGAATCCGTATCGAGAGGGGAAATCAAATGAACCGAAAGATATTCAGGACAATCACATTCGGGACTTTTGCGTCGGTTGCCGTATTGTGCGCGGTGCCAGTACGCGCAGCAGACGCGAAAACGCCGTATCCCAGCATGGCTCCGTTGGATCAGTACCTGATAGCGGATCGAAATGCTGAGATTGCTCTGGCACGGACCGCAGCTCCGCCGTCCATTTCCCGCGATGCGACAGTTATGGTTCTGGGGCCGCACGGCTACGAAACCGCCGTCGAAGGCAAGAACGACTTTGTCTGTATGGTAGAACGCGCGTGGATGAATCCATTCGATAGTCCCGAATTTTGGAACCCTAAGAATCGCAGTCCGATTTGCCTCAATCCGCCCGCGGCTCGGACGGTGCTGCCGATCACTTTGATGAGGACAAAATTAGTCTTGGCTGGAAAATTGAAGGATGAAGTCAAAGAGAGTGTCAAGGCCGCGATTGAGAAAAGGGAACTGCCGGAACTCGAAGCTGGCGCGATGAGCTACATGATGTCCAAGGATGCGTACCTAACAGATAAGGGTGGGCACAACATGGCACATCTTATGTTTTACACGCCGCTCGGTACGGTATGGGGCGCGAATGTGGTCGACTCCTCAAATGAACTGTCGGAACCGTTCCCGGGATCTCCGCTCTTGCTGGCTCCATCGTACAAAGGCAACCCGGAGCCGATCGATATGTTCCTGATGGGCACTGGCGTGTGGTCGGATGGAACGGCGGCTCCAATGTAGGACGTCGCATGGAGAGAAATGTGGGGTGTCGTGCCCGAGTTTTTCCTCATCAGTTCGGTCAACACTGGAGTGTGAGAGCATAATGAAAACTGGGTTCGAGGGATCGGAAAGGACAGTCTCGCAGTGCGGGAGGCTTTTGCTGGCCGGGTTGCTTTTGTTCCCCTCAATTGCACTTGGACAAGTTCAATTGCTGGCCAAAGCGGACCCCACAACGGCAGCAATTCGCCCGTTCAAAGCGCATGTCCCGGACCGCATTCTCATTGATCTTAGGCGGCGTTTGGCGGAGACCAAATGGCCCGATCAACTTCTGGGCACGAGCTGGGAGTACGGCGCTGACATCAAGAAGGTCCGGGAACTCGCGGATTATTGGCAGAACGGCTACGACTGGCGCGCGCAAGAAGCCAAGATCAACCGGTTTGACCAGTTCACCACAGAAATTGATGGACAGCAGATTTATTTTATCCATCAGCGCTCGCCCCGTCCCGACGCAATACCCTTGCTGTTGATTCACGGCTGGCCCGGTTCGATTGTTGAATTTCTCGCACTGATCGAGCCGCTCACCCATCCTAAGGACAACAATAGCCCGGCATTCCACGTCATTATTCCTTCGCTTCCTGGCTTTGGGTTCTCCGGACCCACCACAACTCGCGGCTGGGGCCCACAGCGTATGGCGAAGGCCATGGTCGTTCTGATGGATCGTTTGGGCTATCCCAAATACGGTATCCAGGGCGGCGACTGGGGTTCAGAAATCGCGCGCGACATGGCTTACGAAGCACCCGCGCACGTGATCGGGCTTCATCTAAACCTTCTTTACGCAGACCCGCCGAACCCGGAAGCAATTGCGCAAATGAGCGATTCGGAGCGGAGACGGTATTCGTACTTTGACCGCGAAGAAAGCAGCTTTTACAGAATTCAGGCCGCTGAACCGCAGACTCTTGCCTATGCCCTGACGGACTCCCCGGTCGGGTGGTTGGCTTGGATGATCAATAGATTTCAATTGCTTACTGACAATAACGGCGATTTTCTCACGGCGGTGGGCCGCGACATATTTTTGACCGATGTCACGCTCTATTGGGCGACCGGCACGGTTGGCTCCGCCATGCGAATTTATCGTGAGCACCGGCTCACTGGCGGAGAAAACGCGCCAGTTCCACGGCTGGAGACTCCCGTAGCGTACGCGGATTTTCCGAAGGAGGTATTCGCGTGTCCGTTTAGCTGGATTACTCGGACTTACGACGTAGTGCAAAGGACGGAGATGCCGAAGGGCGGACACTTCGCGGCTCTGGAACAGCCCGATCTCTTGCTTGACGATATTCGGAAGTTTTTTGCAAAGGTTGATCAGAAATAAGCCGAGATTTTGCCCTGATACGAAATGGAACGATGCGGCCCCAGTCAGATAAGGATAAGGACACTCCGCAATGAGGAAACCATGCGCGTGTTGATCGTGGATGATGAGCCCCTGGCCCGAACGGCTCTGGCAAATATCCTGTCGGCAAGGAGCGACGTGGAGCATTTCGATTCGGCCAACGATGCGAGCGAAGCGCTCGAAAAATTGGCCACAGACTCCTACGATGTTTTGCTTCTCGACATCAATATGCTGGACCTGTCGGGCACTGAAATAGTAGACCAGCTTAGGGAACGAAACCTTTCATTGCCGTCTATCGTGTTTGTAACGGCACACGTTGAACACGCGGTCGCAGCCTTCGAGAGGCACACCGTAGACTACGTGCTAAAGCCTTTCTCGAATGAAAGTATCAACGAAGCCTTGGACCGCGCCTCTCGGAGAGCAAAGGGCGAGCGAGCCGCAAAATTGATCGAAGCTTTGCCGCAGTTGCAGAAGCTGTCTTCTCCCGGTCACCCGATGATCGCAATCAAAGCTAAAGGAAGGATTCTCTTCATCAATCCTGGAGATGTGGTCGCAGTTCAAGCTGAGGGCAATTATGTGTCACTGCAGCGGGAATCGGACTCCTATCTTCTGCGCGAGTCAATCTCGATGGTGGCAGAAAAGCTGAAGCCGTACGGATTCATTCGGATCCATCGATCTGCGCTCGTGAATACCTCGTTTGTGGTAGAGATCAAATCCTACTCGACGGGAAAGTATGGCCTCCGCGTTAGAGGTGGGAAGGAATACGCAGTCACCAGCGGTTACAAGAAGAATCTCAAACCCCTCACAGAATTCCGGATCGGTAGCGGTGCGTTCCTTGCGGAATAGTCTACTCATAGACGCAACGTGGCACGTGAGCACCTGCCACCGACTCCGGAAATCGTCTCTCTTTTGCCGCCGCCAACCATGAATAGCGCAGGGTTCCCATCACCGCGCGGTTGCCGAGTCAGCAACCAATCCTCGCGAACGCTTTGATGCCAAGAACTTTGAAGACTCGCCGCCAGCACTGGGCTAAGTTCGGATGACGTATCACGCTAGTGCTTTTTCGGAGGCGCGCCCTTGGTGAGCGGTGTGGAGCGGAACAGAGGATTGGG
>Ga0182018_10005284_pt1 | contig 10463 bp, 10 predicted proteins | sample 812P2MmetaG_FD_120490 | JGI IMG/M metagenome (GOLD analysis project Ga0182018, IMG submission 120490) | Permafrost microbial communities from Stordalen Mire, Sweden - 812P2M metaG | ecosystem: Environmental > Terrestrial > Soil > Wetlands > Permafrost | place: Sweden: Stordalen | collected... | reverse complement strand
GGAAACAACGGGAGGAGCTACCCGTCCTCCCCGGATGCTATCATTGTTGATGCTCTCGCCTGCTCCCAGCGGATGAGGCAAGTACTCTCCTTCGATGCGCATTCGACGCCACCTTCTTATTCCTCTCGTTGTTTTGCTGCTTGGGGCTGCGGTCGCGCTGATTGTAACTCTGCGCAAACACGCGCCACCCGAGGCGGCCCGCCTACTTCCCGGCGCGGACGGGTTTTTCTATATCAATCTCAAGTGGATTCGGACGTTCAACGCCACCAGCCAGTTACCGCCGGTTTCGCGCGACCCCGAGTATCAGAAATTTGTTGAGGAGACGGGCTTTCAGTTCGAGCGCGATCTCGACCAGGCGGCATTTGCCATTCACTATCCGCAGAGTTGGGGCAACGGGACTGGCGGATCGGTTTCAGAGCCGCGCTTTTCCGAGGTATTCGTCGGCAAGATCGACTCCGGGCGACTGGCTGCGTACCTCAAGAAATTATCAACTTCGGTTGAAGACTACCGTGGCTTTGACATCTATAACATTCCATTCGAGGGCCGCACGGTCCGCGTGGTCATTCTTTCTTACGACAGCGTCGCGGTGTCGAACCATCCGAACGTTGGCGTGATTCACGGAATCCTGGACCGCTCGCGCAAGTTGGCATCGCCGTTTGGTGGACCCTGGCTGCTGCGGAAGTTCTACCGGCAGGTTCCTCTGGCGAGTTTGTCGTTTGCCATTTTGCGGGTAAAGCCAGAGATGAGTTCGTTCAGCGGATTGGGAGGCTGGAGTTTTCTATTTCCGAAGCCGGCGGTCGCGGTGATTTCGGCGCGATATCTTCGCGCTCTTCATCTGCGGGCGGAAGCTTTTACCGACAGCGATGCCGACGCGCAAGCTATCACTGAAAAGACAGCGGCTTTTCTCAGCTTGTTTCATGCCGCCGAAGGCAGTGTCGGCGCACACGGAACGGATCCGGATGTGAAGACTTTCTTCGACAGTCTGAAAGTCGAGCAGAAGGGAGATCGCGCAATTCTCACCGCCGTGGTGCCGCCGGGGTTCCTCCGCAAAGCTTTGACGGGAGCGCCTGAGGCCGCGCCCCCTGCTGCGAATGCCGCGCCGCTCGAAGAGCCATCGGCCCCGAATCAGCCCCAGAAGCCGAAATCGCGATAACGACCAACTCCGGGTTTCGTCCAATATTCAGGGTTTGGCCGCTACAATAGAACTGTATGTCGACTTTGCCATTGCCGCTCGCTGTCTTTGTCGCAGGACTGATCTCGTTCCTGTCGCCTTGCGTGCTTCCGCTGGTGCCGGGATATGTTTCGCTGATCTCCGGCGTTGGCGTCGAGCAACTGAAGATGAAAGAGGGCGAGCTGTTCCGCAAGGTGATGCTGAATTCGGCCGCGTTCATCATCGGCTTCAGCATCGTGTTCATCACGCTGGGCGCGATTTCGACCGAAGTCGGGCAAGTGCTGGCGCAATATAAATCGCTGCTCGCACGTATTGCCGGAGTTGTGATTATCCTTTTTGGTCTGCACCTGACCGGCCTTTTCCAGATTAAGGCCCTGCTGGCGGATACGCGGCTGCACCAGCTCAAGGGCAGTCCCTCGGCCTGGGGGGCGTTTGTGATCGGATTCGCTTTTGCCTTCGGATGGACACCGTGCGTCGGTCCCATTCTGGCGGTGGTGCTCGGATTTGCGGCCGCTCAGGATACGGTCTGGAAGGGCATTTTTCTTCTGGCTGTCTACTCGGCAGGATTGGCCGTGCCGTTTCTGGTGACGTCGCTTTTTATCGAGTGGTTTTTGAAGTTCTACAACCGCTTCAAATTCCACATGCATGCGGTGGAAGTGGCGAGCGGAGGCTTGCTGATCGCATTAGGCATTCTGCTGGTGATGGGCCGCTTTACGCTCATCTCAGGATATTTTTCGTTCTTGAATCGCTTCGCGCTGTAAGGAGACGGGACAAGACGCATCTCAGCGAGAGTACGGTTCTGGGCCGACGGCTTATAAGTGGTAGTGAAATTCGAGGTTTGCTGTGAAGAGAAATCCGCTGATTCTGTTTTTTGTCGCTGCGATTGTTGCGGTCATGCTATCGGTGGGCGTTCGGATGGCGCGGAACCACGGGATCCGTCCTACGCCGGGCCAACTTATGGGCAACGTGGCGCCTGATTTCCAATTGCCCACACTGGACGGCAAGCAACTGCGGCTTTCCGACCTGCGCGGAAAGGCGGTCCTGCTGAACTTCTGGGCGACCTATTGCGAGCCGTGCAAGGTAGAGATGCCATGGTTTGTCGAACTGCAACAGCAGTACGGACCGCAAGGGTTTCAGATTGTGGGCGTGACCATGGACGACGCCAGCAACGCAGATATCGCCAAGTTCACGAAGGCGATGGGCATCAATTATCCGATCCTCATCGGCCAGGATTCGGTAGGGGAGAGTTACGGCGGGCTGAGCGTGCTGCCGACCACGTTCTTTCTGGACCGCGACGGCAAGCTCATTGCCCGCGAATTCGGCCTGCAGAGCCGCAGCGTGTTCGTGGACCACATTAATAAGGCGTTGAGCCAAGGGCAGGCAGTTCAGGCGCAGAAGTAACTTCGAAGGTGGCTCTGGTGATGGCTTGTTTGGTGGCTTGTTTGATTACCACGAACCGCGCGGCAACTTGGAGTACTCTGGGAGCGATGAAAATTTTTCTCAGTGTGCTTCTCTTGTTTGTGTGCTTGGCATCGGTGGGAGCTTCAGCGCAGGACGACGACCTTGGACCCAAAGGTTTGGCGGTGAAAGTTGTGGCCGCTCCGGTTGTGACCGTGGTGCAAGGCAAGCCGGGCACGGTGCCACTGACGTTTCGCGTCGCCGGCGGATACCACATTAATTCCAACATGCCGAAATCGGAGTTTCTGATTCCGACCGTGCTCAAGGTAGAAGCCAATACCGACATGGTGATCGGCAAAATTACCTATCCCGAGGGCCAGGACATGAGCTTTGCTTTCGATCCTGACGAAAAGCTTAACGTTTACACCGGAAATTTCAATGTCGATGTGCTGGTGCGCCCGCTGCACACGGCGCAATCGGGCAAGTACGTGATCCGCGGGACCCTCAAATACCAGGCCTGCGACAATAAGGCCTGTTATCCGCCGAAAACGTTGCCAGTAAGCTTCGATGTAAAGATTGCCAAGGCTCCGCCGGCGCACCACGCGAACCCGGCGCAAAGCCCTGACGCGCACCAGTAGGCCGGCTCACTTCTTTGCCTCAAGTTCGTTCTTGAACACTTTGCCGTCTTTCATGACGAATCCGATGTTCTCAAGAATCTTGACATTCGCCAAAGGATCGCCGGAAACCGCGACCACATCCGCGTAAGCGCCGGGCGCAATCACTCCGAGGCGCCCCTGCATATCGAGCAACTCGGCAGCTCGCGAGGTCGCGCTCTGGATGGCCTGCATTGGCGTCATGCCGAATTCGACCATCCGCGGAAACTCCTGTGCAATCGGCTCGGTCCACGGAATGCCTCCCATGTCGGTGCCGAACGCAATCTTCACGCCCGCCTTCAACGCCTTGCGGAATGACACTTCGTGCTCGCTGGCACGCTTGCGGTCGCGCTGACCTGCAGGAGTATCCGCCGGAGCCCAGTCGCCGTAATAAACGCTTAGCGTCGGGCAGAGCCACGTTCCCTGGCGAATCATCTGTGCGATCTGCGCATCGGTGAGCACCAGTCCGTGCTCGATCGAGTCGCAGCCGCCGTCGAGCGCACGCTGCATGCCTTCTCCGCCGTAAACGTGGCAGGCGACTTTCTTTCCCCAGCCGTGAGTTTCATCCACAATAGCGTGAAGCTCTTCGACGGTCAGCGTCGGCTGCGAGACAAGTTCGCCGTTCTTGCCCACCCATGAGCGATGCGTCATGTAGACCTTGATCCAGTCGGCGCCGTGATCGAGTTGCTCGCGCGCAGCCTTGCGCGCCTCGACCGGCCCGTCGATAATCTGCACTCCCTTCGGCACTTCGATTTCCGGCGCATAACCTTCCAGCGGATACCCGCCGGTGGTTGAGATGGCGCGCGTCGAAACGAAGAGGCGCGGGCCGGGGATGTATCCGCCTTCGATGGCCATCTTGATGCCCACATCTCCGTAGCCCGCGCCTTCAGTCTCCATGTCGCGCAATGTGGTGAATCCCTGTTCGAGCGCGCGGCGCGCCGAAACCGTGGCCCGCGCTGCGCGAAACGCCAGCGGATACTTAAGCAGTTGAATGTCGTATCCGCCCTGGGCTGGGTCTTCGCCTTGCAGAAAGATGTGGGTGTGCGCGTCAATCAATCCGGGAAGAACGGTAGCCCGGGAGAGATCGATGAACGTGGCGCCGGCTGGGAGATTTGACGGAACGCCGCCACCGTCGGCGACGTCGGTGATGGTGTTGCCGCGGATGGTGATGACCACGTTGCGACGCGGGGAGTTGGAGACACCGTCAATCAGCACGCCTGCGCGAATCACCGTAACCGGCGGCGCGGGTGCGATTGTCTGGGCCCAACCCGCGCAAATCAGTCCTAACAAACTCAGCAGAAAAATCCAGCGCTTCACCTGCCACCTCCAGAAAGGCTGGATTGTACTCCCAGGCAGATCGCGGAGGTAGGCGGGGAGAGACGGCCCTTACACCGACGCGGGATTCGTGCTCACTCCGTTGGGGCTCACCCCGTTGGGGCTCATCTGGTAGCCCACGCCGCGGACGGTGTGAATTAAAGTTGGTGAAAAACCGTCGTCGACCTTGCGGCGCAAGTAATTGATGTAGACATCCACAACATTCGTGGTGGAATCAAAGGTCAGGTTCCACACGTGTTCGATGATCATGGCGCGGGTCAACCGGCGTCCGGCATTGCGCATCAGGTATTCGAGGAGCGCGAATTCCTTGGTCGTCAGCTCGATGGGACGGCCGGCGCGGGCCACTTTGCGCTCCACGCGATCCAAACAAAGATCGCGGACAGTGAGGACCGATTCCGAAGGCAAGTGGCTGCGGCGCAACAAGGCCCGCGCCCGAGCCGACAGTTCGAGAAACGAAAACGGCTTGACCAGGTAATCGTCCGCTCCTGAATCGAGGCACTGCACGCGGTCTTCGACGCGGCTGCGCGAAGTGAGCATCATCACCGGCAAGTTCGCCTTACGCTGCCGCAAACTTTTCAGCACAGATAACCCGTCAACCCCCGGCAGATTCAGGTCGAGCACGACCAGATCGTAATCGACCTCCATCGCCATGGAACGGCCCTGATTGCCCTCGCTGGCAACATCGACCGCGTGATATTCGGCTTCCAGTCCCTTGCGGAGAAAGCTGGAGAGCGCTACGTCTTCCTGGACAATAAGAATTCTCATGAGCCTCGTCTTAGCTGGTGAACTCGGTCAGTATCTGAACCGATTCTCATTTTCGACGCACACGCGGAGGCGCACAAGATAACCTGACCGTACGAAGGGACGTAGCTGCGGAGGGGACAGCGGTGGTACGAACAGAAAAATAGCGAAGTTGGCTAGGAAGGCTCCGAGTCGTCTCGGGGATCAGCAAATTTCTACGCGCCCAACTCCGCGCGAATCGCCGCGACAATCGCCTCGGCCAGGCGGTCCATCTGCTCTTTCGACTCCGCTTCGATCATCACCCGCGCCAGCGCTTCTGTGCCGGAGTAACGCACGACCACGCGGCCATTGCCGTCGAGTTCGCGCTCTGCGGCTGCAATCGCCGCCTGCACCGTGGGAATCTCGGCGAATGGAGTCTTGACCCTCACCCGAACATTACGAATCGTCTGCGGAAACACCTTCAGGTCGCTGATCAGATCGGCGAGGGGCTTGCCAGTTTCGGCTACGATTTCCATCACACGGAGCGCGGTCAGCAGTCCGTCGCCGGTGGTAGCATCACCGTCGCGAAACAGAATGTGGCCTGACTGTTCGCCGCCGAGCGTGGCGCCAATGCGCTGCATTTCTTCGAGAACATACTTGTCGCCGACGTTGGCGCGCAGCATGCGAATGCCGGATCGTTTCAGCGCCAGTTCCAATCCCATGTTCGACATGGTCGTCGCTACCACGGTGGCGTTGGCGAGTGTGCCGCGGCGCTGCATCGCGCGCGCCGCCAGCAGCAGAACGGCGTCTCCGTTGACGACCCGGCCTTCGGCGTCGCAAAAAAGCGCGCGGTCAGCGTCGCCATCGAAGGTAATGCCCAAATCAAAACGCTCTTTAAATGTGCCGCCGGATGCACCGCTGGATGCGCCGCTGGCGAGGTTCTCCGCAACATAGTGCGCTACTGTCTCCGGATGCAGCGCGCCGCAATTGTCGTTGATGTTCTGTCCGTCGGGCGCGGAATGCAGGAAAGTCGTGCTGACCCTGACTGCGCGAAACAGGGCTGGAGCTTCCGCCGCGGCCGCTCCATTGGCGGTATCGACCACCACGCGCAAACGGCTTAAGTCCGCGGAGACGCTCCCGGCCAGCCAGCGCACGTAAGCTTGCCGCAGACTCTCGTCGCCGGGAAGGCTCGATGCCTCGCTCGTAGAACCGGATGTGGAATCCGCGGCCGGGGCCGCTGACGAATCCTGCAGCAGCGCGAAAATTTCTTTTTCAATCGCCAGTTCGCGCGCGTCGGGCAATTTGTAGCCATCGCGGGAAAAAATCTTGATTCCGTTGTCAGTCCAGGGATTGTGTGAGGCCGAAATCACGACTCCGGCATCGAAGCCCTGCGAGCGAGCGAGGAACGCAACTCCCGGCGTGGTGATCACGCCGGCGCTGCGGGTTGCCACTCCCACGGACGCGAGCCCTTGAAGGAACCGGTCCGCGATCCAGCGGCTGGAAATCCGCGTGTCCTGCCCAATCAATACGCGCGGCTTCGCATTCACGCGCACGAGATCGTGTCCTAGGGCGCGGCCAATCCAATAGACGCTGTCAGGAGTGAGCGGGAATTCGCCCGCGACGCCGCGAATTCCATCGGTACCGAAAAGTTGTCTGGTTTGCGTCATGCGAAAGGCTGGAAGAAAACATTCCTATTTCTCGTCGTCTCCCGAACTTTCCATGATAACCGTCACGCGAATCGAAGTGGGGTGTGCAACCTGGATCAGAGGATCGGTAACGTAGGCGTGGGTCATGAATGCAGCCCGCGTTATAACTCCGGTGGCATCCACGGGATCGGTGATGGCCGACTCCACGGCGTCAACCCGGTGGCGAGGCCCGGTTACGGTCACCGTTGGCGGATCGGCGAGCACCTGCGCCACGCGCAGGTTGCCGGCGAAAGTTCCAATCACGCGCGGATGAACTTCGATCTTGCGGGTCACGCGCTCATCGAAGGAAAGTTGAAATTGATCGGGTATGATCTGTACCACTTCAAGGTCTTGCGGCACGTGCACGCGGTCAGTCAAATCGAAAGTTCTTTGCCCGGGGCGCACGGTGGACAGATCGACTTGCGCATGAACATCCGCAATATCCAGGCGATGAATCAGCCGCTCCGGACCGCGCACTCGAACCCGCACTGCGGTGGAGTCGGCCGAATCGATCTCCATATTGTCGGGAATTTTCTGGAACTCGATGGGAACGTTGATCTCTACTTCGGCGATGGGATCGCGGGCTACGGCCAGCCACAGTCCGACAGCGAGCAGCAGAGAAACCAGTTTGAGCAGGAAGTTGTGAACGAAAATGCGTTCGAAAAGGCTGCCCTGCCCGAAGCCAGACATCGTCAGTCTTCCTTTCCCGAGCGCATGCCGGCGTCTGGCCTGCGGGAGAGTTGCGAACTGGGCGGCTCCTCCTGGACGAAATCGTCCACGGTATTCGGCAGAGTGGGCGCGGGAGCGTAACGGCTAAGCAGATTGCTTAAGCGTTCGCGCAGCCGCTCCACGGTCAAATCGCGTTCAATGGTGCCCGCGACCGCCAGGCTGATGGTCCCTGTTTCTTCAGAAACGATGACCGCGACCGCGTCGGTTTCTTCGGTGATGCCGATGGCGGCGCGATGGCGCGTTCCGAGCTGGATTGAAAGCACGGGATTCATCGACAGCGGCAGAAAGCAAGCGGCGGCGGCGACACGATCACGCTGCACGATTACGGCTCCATCGTGTAACGGAGCGCTCGGACGAAAAATGGTGGCCAGCAGGTCATACGACAGGCGAGCGTCGAGCGCCACGCCACTTTCGATGTAGGTGCGCAGTCCGATCTCGCGCTCGATTACGATCAGCGCTCCGGTCTGATTTTGGGAGAAAAGATTCGCTGCCAGAACAATGTCGTCGTAAACGTCGGCGGCCGAATTCGAGGAGCGCATGAGCGAAATACGGCTGCCAAGATTAGCCAGAGCGTGGCGGATCTCCGATTGGAAAACCACGATCAGCGCGAACACAACATAGGGCAGAAGCGTGCTGAGCAGCCAGTTCAGAGTGCGCAATTCGCCCAGCCGCGCAAAATAAAAGGCCAGTCCCAGGGCGGCTACGGCGACCAGCATCGGCGCCGCCCGCGTTCCGCGCACCAGCACCAGGAACTGGTAAATCAGGAACGCGACCAGCAGAATATCGATGACCGAAATGACCGAGATGTGTGGCCATGCCAGCGACGTCACTCTACCCTCACGCCGAAAGTTCTATTTGAGATTCATTCTAATGCAGCGCGGCTTAATGCAGCGCAGCTATCGCGAGCCGCCAGATTCGGCTTCGCCGGGCTCGGTCGCGGTCACGCGGGCACGAACTCGTCCGCGAGCGAGGCGGGCAGAAATGGCTTCGCCGGTTTTCAATTGCTCCGCGTCTTTTACCAGTTGGTTGTTCGCGTCGAATACCAAAGCGTATCCGCGATTGAGAATCGCAACCGGCGAAAGCGCCTGCAGCCTGGCGTTTTGCCGATCGATCGTGGTGCGGCCGGCCAGCAGCCGTGCGCGCGTAGCGGCGGCGAGGTTCGCGGTCTGGGCATCGAGTTGCTGCCGCACAGAAGCCAGACGCCGCCGCGCGTCGTAGTGGCGTACGGCGGCAGACACGCTGTCACAGCGGCGATGGCAGCGCTGTAAAAGTTGCCGCTGCGCTTTTTCCAGGCGAAAGCGCTGCTCATCCAGTTTCTGCTGCCGTCGGTGGATGCCATCCATCATGCGTGCGAAGGCTCCGTGCTGCGCATGCTGGTTCAAATCCTGACGCGCCATCAGCAGCCGGTAGCGGAGGGCGCGTTCCAGCCTGCGATACAAATCTTCGGCCTGCGCTTCAATCTCCTGCCGTGAGCGGATTACCAACTCCGCGGCGGCCGAAGGTGTGGGTGCGCGCAGATCGGCGACGAAATCGACAATCGTGAAATCCGTTTCGTGACCGATCGCGGAGATTACCGGAATCTTCGATTCCGCGACCGCTCGCGCCAGGCCTTCATGATTGAAGCAGGCCAGGTCTTCGGCTGAGCCTCCGCCGCGCGCAATGATGATGACCTCGACCGCGCCGGCGCGTGCGTGACGGAGGCGCGATTCCTGATTGAAATGCCGCAATCCGGCCATCACCTCAGCCGGGGCTGATTCTCCCTGCACCTGCGCAGGATAGATCAGCACATTTGCCGAGTGGTGCCGCCGCGCCAGAATGTTCAGAATGTCGCGCAGCGCCGCTCCCTGCGGAGAAGTGATAATGCCGATTCGTTGCGGCAATGGTGGGATCGGTTTTTTTCGCGATGCCTCGAACAGTCCTTCCGCCTGCAACCGCGCCTTTAGTTGTTCGAACGCCAACTGCAACGCGCCCGCGCCCTGCGGCTCCATGAATTCGGCGGAGATTTGCAGCTCGCCGCGATCTTCATACACGGTGATGCGCCCGCGCACGGTGACGTGCAATCCGTTCTCCGGACGAAACCGCAGCAGCTTGGCCGACGAGCGGAACATGACCACGCGAATCTGCGCCGCTTCTTCTTTCAGCGTGAAATACAAATGTCCGGAGTCGGGAATGCGAAGATTGGAAATTTCACCTTCGACCCAGCAGTCGGAATACTCGCGTTCGACGTGCGATCGCACCGCCGAAACCAGCGCGCGCACCGTCCAGACGCGCCGCTCCGGAGGCCGAAACTGGAAGCCGAGTTGGTCGGATGTCGCCATGAGTTAGGTGTGGATCTCAGTTTACCGCCTGGCGGCCATCATTAAGCCCAGCCATCATTTAGAATTTGATGTTCACCAATTTTAGAACCCTCATGCTTACAGGCTCCGAAATTCGCCGCAAGTTCCTGGACTTCTTCATTCAGAAGGGACACCGCGAGGTGCACTCCTCGTCGCTCGTCCCGGCGAACGACCCGACGCTGCTCTTTACAAACGCGGGGATGAACCAGTTCAAAGACGTCTTTCTCGGCCTGGAAAAACGCGACTACGTGCGGGCAACCACCTCGCAGAAGTGCGTGCGCGCCGGTGGCAAGCATAACGATCTGGAAAACGTCGGCTTCACCAACCGCCATCACACATTTTTTGAGATGCTGGGGAATTTTTCGTTTGGCGATTACTTCAAGAAGGATGCCATCGCCTACGCGTGGGAGCTGATTACTTCGCCGGAGTGGTTTGG
>Ga0182018_10005283_pt1 | contig 10464 bp, 10 predicted proteins | sample 812P2MmetaG_FD_120490 | JGI IMG/M metagenome (GOLD analysis project Ga0182018, IMG submission 120490) | Permafrost microbial communities from Stordalen Mire, Sweden - 812P2M metaG | ecosystem: Environmental > Terrestrial > Soil > Wetlands > Permafrost | place: Sweden: Stordalen | collected... | reverse complement strand
GCCGAAAAGCCTGTCGACTACAACTCCGCTCAAATTCCCGTGGAGGCGGACACCCATTCCACCGGAGCGACGGAAGCCGCGGCCGGACCCCCGGCCGATCCCCCGGCCAGATCGAAGCCTGACAGCAGCGACACGGGCGACCGGGAGATCCCCACGCTCGCCAGAGCGGGCAGGTCGGATTCTACTCAGCCGGTGGAAAAAGCTGAGCCGCCCGTTGAGAACGCGAAACCGGTTTCACGTCCAAACGCGACTGCCGACGATGTCATTGGCCAGGCGCGCGACGCAGCCGATCGCCTGACCGACGGACTGCCGAACTTTCTCGTCCAGCAGAACACCACGCGATATTTTAGCCGGGTCCTGCCTCCTCAATGGCAGGTTCTGGACACCGTCTCAGCCGAGGTGGCGAGCGTGAACGGCAAGGAAGACTATCGCAATATTATGGTGAACGGCAAGCCTTCCAACCGGCCGGTCGAAAAAACCGGCGCTTGGTCCACTGGTGAATTCCAAGCCACTCTCGAGAGCCTTCTAAATCCGTACACCGCGGCGGCATTCCATAAGACCAAGGACGATACCATCGCGGGCCGTTCCGCCTACGCCTATGACTTTCAGGTCCAGCAGCAGAACTCGAATTGGGACATTCATGCGCCCGACGGCTCGATAGCGACGCCGGCCTACAACGGGACCGTTTGGATCGACAAGGCAACCTTCAACGTGATACGGATCGAGGAGCAGACCGGGCCGCTACCCTCCAGCTTCCCGTTCGACAAGGCGGAATCGGTAGTGGAGTACGGTTTTGTGAACATCGATGGAAAAACCTATCCGCTGCCGATCCATAGCGAAATTTTGACCTGCCAACGCGGGAGTTCCACCTGCACGAAGAATGAGATTCGTTTCCAGAATTACCGAAAGTTCGGCGCCGATTCGAACATCACGTTTGACAAGTAACGAAACTGACGAGAGCCTCCCAAAATGAGCAAGACCTTGTGCGCCGCGGCGGCCGTGCTGCTCTTGACGACCATGCGCATCTCGGCGCATCACTCATTCGCCTCTGAGTACGACGAAAACAAGCGCGTCACAGTCTCGGGAATAGTGACCAGGTTCAAATGGACCAATCCGCACGCCTGGCTGTACGTCGACGAAAACGATGAAAGCGGCAAAGTCACCAGCTGGAGCTTCGAAATGGGCAGCCCCGGCGGCCTTGTTCACCGGGGCTGGAGAAAAATGGAGTTGAAGAAGGGCGATCAAGTCACCGTGGACGGCTATGCCGCGAAGGACGGCCGCAACGTGGCCAACGTCCGCACCGTCACCATGCCAGACGGCCGCAAGCTATTCGGGGGCTTCCAGACCACCCCCGGCGCTCCCGTCAAGTAGCCGCGGGCTTTCGCGGTCCGAGTTAAAATTAGTCATATGCATCGCTTCCTGCTGCACAACGACCGAATCCTGGACGCACACGAGCAGAGCTTGAGCGCCGGTCAAATCGGCCTCATGAACGGCTGGGGCGTCTTCAGCACGCTGCGAGTGGCCGAGGGAGTGCTGTTCGCGTTTGAACGCCATTGGGGCCGCATGCAGCGCGATGCCTCCAAGATGCACGTTCCGTTCCCTCAGGATCCCGCGCAGCTGAGAGCGCAATTGCTACGCCTGGTAGAAGCGAATTCCGCCTGGAACGCGACCTTACGCGTGGTGGTGGTTCGCAATCGCGGGGGAATGTTTGAAGGGCCCGATCAGGAACGCGATTTCGACGTGCTAGCGTTCACGAAGGACTTGAACCCCTGGGACTCCCAAGTGCGGCTGGCCATGAAACCCCACGGCCGCCACGCGCAGAATGAATTTTCCGGCTGCAAGATCCTGTCGTGGTCGCACAATCTGACCTGGTACGAAGAAGCGCGCCAGCGCGGATTTGACGAAGTGGTCTTATTGAATGAGCGGGGAGAGGTGAGCGAATGCACCTCGGCCAACATCTTCACCGCCACGGGAGGCGAGGTGTCGACTCCGCCGCTCGATTCTGGCTGCCTGCCCGGCGTCACTCGCGAGTTGCTTTTGGACGTCGTGCGCGTTCCGGGAATTTCGGTTGGCGAGCGAACGCTCGAGCCCGCCGACTTGGAGCGCGCCGATCAGGTCTTTATCACCTCCACCACGCGCGACTTGTTGCCGGTGGTTTCGATCGAAGGTTTACAGCTCGGGAACCGCGGAGGCGTGGTGGACCAACTGGTGAAAGCTTTGGAAGCGTTCCGGAAGGATTACGTGAAGGCGTCGGCACCAGTGCCCGGCCCAGAGGGCGCCCCGGCACGCATGAGTGCGTAGCGCCACAAAAAGAAAAGGTTCCAAGTGACCCAGTCGGCAATCCGCTCCCCAGCCGGCATGCACGGCCAGAGCATGGCATGCAGCGTAGTGGAAGCATCGCCCTCTTGCTCCCCGCAACCGCCTTTGGGCGATCACGGATCAGTGCGCCAGAGCTAGCTTGCTCTTGCTACCTGCTAGAAGCCTACGCCTCGAAACGGCCTTTCACTCGCCCGCAACGATTGTCCCCCTTCGAGAACCACCGCGGCGAGGTTAGCGCTCCTGGCCTACTTCTTCGGCGAAATTCTGAACTCTTTTTCCAGCCCGTTCGGCTTCGACCTCCCACCCTCGGATGTGTTTGCCACGTCCCCGGGGATGTTCATCGCTCAAAGCCCGTTGCCGTCTTGCAAGCTCAGAACTTTCAAATGTCCACCCACTTTCGCTCCCCTCCGGGACTTGCATCCCTCGGGATCATAGCGCTCGGCGAGTGGCGCAATCTGAAAAGCCTACCTTAGTGCCCGGCCCGATTACCCTTCGCTCCCCGAAAGCGTTAATTAGTCTTATTAACTATCCGCTCTCGGATCGATGTTCCAGATTCGCTACCGTTCACCAGGCTTACTGCTCTCTAAACCTCTTGGAACCAGGTCCATCATTGCTTGAAACGGACTTTGAGTCAACTGTTAAATGATGATGACAGACCGTTTTCCAAGGCTTTTATCTGTCCTGGAATCAATTGCTTGCGAGATTTCCACTGTGGACAAAATGTGGATAAAACAACTTGCGCAATGCTTGTTTGTTTCAGTTGCCTGCCACCAGGCCAAGAATGGCGCCCGTGTCGGTGGCCACCCAGATGTGACGCGCGTCCGCGACCGCAACCACGGCCACCTGGGCCACGGCGCGATAGTCCACATCCATTTCTTGCCACACCACTTCACGACCGAGCGCGAGATTGCGGCTTTCGAGGATCTTGAGTTTTCCGGGAATCGGAACCTGGGGCGCATTGCCGGGCGGTTCCACGGCCACCAGGACTCCGCCGCCGTCGTCGAGCAGATCGACGTCGGTTGCGGCGCGATCGCGCTCGCCGAAGATCATGCGCGGATGCAATTGTCCCAAAGGCGTTTGGAATACCGCGGAAGCCAAGGGAGAGTGGGCATCCGGATACACCAGCAGCACGAGCACAAAACCAAGCTTCGAAATCCTCAGCCGCCCCAGGTCAGCATCGAGAGCGATGGAGATAGTGGTCCACTGCTTGCCGCCGTCCAGAGTCTCGAGGAGGATCGCGCGCCTGCCCGGCGGTTGGCGCTCACTGGCCGCAGATCCTTTCGCCGGCTTCGGCGCAGGGGCTGCCGGATCGATCTCGCCAACGATGACTCCGTGCGATCCTCGGAACGTGATGGAGTCGTAGTTGATCGCGCGAGGGTCGATTACGGGGCGAGCTTCGGTTGAAGCACTGCTGGGCGGCGGCAGTTTCGTCCACGTTTTGCCTCCATCCAGAGTCTCGTCGAGCAAGCTGGATGTCCCGACAATATAGCCGTGATTGGCATCCAGGAAGTGCGCCTGCAGTATCCCCTTGCGAGTTTCCACCTTGTTCCAGATTCGCCCGCCCTCCACCGTCGACCAAAGCCCGTGATCGGTGACCATCCAGCCCAAATTCTCGTCCAGGAAAGACAGTGAAACGGGCTGTTCCTTGACTTCGTACTGCGACCAATGGCGGCCGCTGTCGCTGGTGACGACAACCGCGCCCCGCTGGCGATCTTTCTGGTCGGTGATGACGCCCGCGGCTACACAGTGTTGGGCGCTGGGACACGCAATGTCGCGAATGTCGAAGTTGGAACCAGCCTGGTCGTAGAGGTATTGAATTTTCCAGCTTTCGGCGGCGCGGAGCGTTCCTAGCGAACCCAGCAGCGCGAGAGTGAAACCGCACAGGCCCAGAGCGACAGCGAATGCTCTAAGTGCCGCTGGCACGTTGCGGCCCCGCGGACAAAACCAAGTCGGAATTTCCGCTCGCGGTGTTCTCGGATCGGGACAGCATCAACAGGCAGCCCAGTTGCTCGCCGACGCTCGAGAGCAGCTCCATTTCGATGCCGGTATGGGCGTGCGGATCGCGATGCTGTACGTTGATGACGCCCTCCACGCCGCGGCGGGAAAGCACCGGCGCCGACAGGAACGCTTCGTAAGTGTCTTCGGGAAGATCGCTGAAGAACTTGAACCTGGAATCGCGAAACGCCTCGCGCGAGATGGCCAGCAAACGCTTCTCGCGAGCCACCCAGCCGGTCAAGCCTTCGTTCATCGTCAACTTCACGTTCCCCACCGCCGACGGGCGATTGCTGGCGCGCAAGACCAGCTCGCGGTTATCCAGCAAATACAGCAGACAGGAGTCGCATTCCATGAACTCCACCACCAGCGAAACGACACTGTCGAGGGCGTCCTGCAGCTTCATCTCCCGCACCAAGAAGCGGCTGATCTTTTGCAGCAGGCGCAACTGCTGCTCGGTGCGCGCGAGGCGCTGTTCGAGTTCATGTGCTTTGGACACGACTTCCATTATCCCACCAGAAATAACAACCGAATGACACACGCCCATGGCCGTAGTACGATGGTTGCATCCTTATGATGCGTATTAGAGCAGTCATCCCATGGAGCGAACGAAGGAGATCGTGCTGAATGTGGAATAAACGTAAAGAAGAAGAATACCCACCCAAACCCGCCTCGGCACCGGCGCCAACAGCCAGCCAGGCCAAGGAGAACGTTCCCGTGTCGACCAATCCTACTCCCAGTCATTCAACCACCGATTCGCGAGGACCAGCGATCATCGGAAAATCCGTAATGATCAAAGGCCAGATCTTCAGCCGCGAGGACCTCACCATCGACGGCGAAATCGATGGTTCGGTCGAGTTGCACGAACATCGCTTGACGGTGGGGCCCAATGGCAAGCTGCAAGCCGGCGTGAAGGCGCGCGAAGTGGTGGTGCTCGGCACCATCCACGGCAACGTGGAAGCGTCGGACAAGATCGACATCCGCAAAGACGCGAAACTAGTGGGCGACATCAAGACCGCGCGCATCGTCATTGAAGACGGAGCGTATTTCAAGGGCAGCATCGACATCGCGCGCCCCGAAATCAGCAAGCCCGCGGCGGCGCCCGCACAGCCCAAGCCCGCATCCGCCGTCAGCACCGTGTCAAATGCGGTGCCAGCGCCTGCTGCCGCGACCGCCGGCGATTCTTCGCGCTAAATGCATTGATGTTTCGGGAAGGAGTGAAGCAGTGCTGAAGGACCGGTTGAGATCGGATCCGTTTTCACCGTCGCTTCACTCCCAGCCCAAGAAGTCCGGCGCCCCAGCGCAGGCCCAAACCCGCTCCAGCCATGGACTGGATCAGTTCTTTTCGTCCCTCCAGGATCAGGAAGGTTTGTCTATCCTGGATTTCTCCGGCGCGAGCCAGGCCAATATCAGCTTCATCACCTCCATGGGCCACCGCATCTATTCCAACGATGTTCTGCGCACCATGGAAGAAGCCTTTGGTTCCGGCGGAGAATTCGTCGCGAACCAATCCGACCCGGAGCGTGCCGCGACCTTTCTGCGTGAAAGTTTGGATTTCCCCGAGCGGAGTTTTGACGGCGCCCTGGTTTGGGACACGCTGCAGTTCCTGGCGCCGCCGCTATTGCAGGACACCGTCGACCGGCTGTGCCGCATCCTCCGTCCGCAGTCCTCGCTACTGGCGTTTTTCCACGCCGAAGAGAAGGCGCAGACCGCTCCGCTGTACACTTATCGCATCGTCGAATCGAAGATCATGTCGCTGACTCCGCGCGATCAGGTGCGGCCGGTGCAGTATTTCAACAACCGCAATCTGGAAAAGCTCTTTCAGAAGTATCACTCCGTGAAGTTCTTCCTCACTCGCGATCACTTGAGAGAAGTGATCGTGCGGCGCTGACAAGACCACTCCCTCACGGTCGTGGCTCGGTAACGTTACGGCAGCGCGTACGTCAATCCTATGGTCAACTGCACGGAATTCTTCCGGAAGGCAGGCGGAGGATTGTTGAGATACGAATCGATGAAGCCCGTGGATGCGTTCAGCCGCTTGTAAAGCGGCATCGTCAGCAGCAAGTTGAAAGATCCCGAATAATCATTGGTATTGTTCCAGGTGGGTAGCAACGTCAGGTGCTGGTCCAACGTAAGGCGCTTGAACTTTCGATGAAATGCTTCCGCGAAAATGGAGCCGATCAGAGCTTCATTGGGCGCGCCCGAGAACTGCTCCTGGATATAACTCACGCTGGTTTTCAGATCCAACGTCTCATTTGCGCCCGCAATCACGGTCCAGCCGACTCCGCCGCTGTAGGTCTGTTGCAGGTCCAACCCTTGCGAGAAATTGTGATCGAAGGCGCCCTGCCCGAACACGTAAAATCGCGGGCTGAAGTACTGGTCGCGCTCCAGATCGCCGTGGAAGATAGCGGTCTTGATAGTGGGCGTGGAAGGCTGCGACACCTCGCCGTAGGCGGCGTTGAGATTCAAGCTGGTCCGATTGCTCGGCTCCAGCCAATTCTCCGTCGGTATGGCGCGCACCAGGCTCACGGCTCCGTTGAACGACTCGCTGTCTTGGGTGGCATTCACCACCGCGGCCCCGATGGTCACCGTCCCCTTCCAAGCATCGAGGAGTCCGGGCTGGTGAGAAAGCGCATTTTGAAAACCCGCTTGGTCGACAATCAGCCCGGCGTCGGCCACCGGGATCGATCGCGGCGTTTCGGCGGGCGGGTTGGTCAAGCGCACTTGTTGATCCTGCATGGACAGCGTTCCCTGCGGGATGGTGGAGGCGTCGGCGCGCTTGCGCAGCCGCACGTTCTTCGGAATCACGGCGACTTTCGCCGAGCTCTGCAATTCCTTCACCTTGCTCCAATCCACCGTGATGTCGCCCAGCGCATCGCTGTGGAACGTCAGTGCCGATCCAGTCGCCTTGACGAAATGGCCGGTGAGTCTTTCACCATCCAAGAACAGGAGCACGTCGGCGTTGGTTTGCGGCACGGGCCCTTTTTCCTGCGCCCCTAGATTGGGAGTGTCCATCGTGGCCAGCCAGAACAGGGGCAATAGAATCCGCCACATAAGTCACATTGTAACGTGGACCGAAACTAAAACCGGACACATTATTTCACCGGATGGCGTCTACGGGGTGGAGGCCATCGCCTCCAGGGAGCAACTATTATGCTGAGAAAACTGATCTATACTACGGCGGCGTTCGCGTCCATGGCCCTGGTCGTTCGGGCACAGGAGGAGACCCCCGATCACCGGCTGCGAGCATCAGCGGACGTCTTTCGGGAGATCATGGCTGCCCCGGACAAGGGCATCCCGCGCGATACACTCGAAAGGGCACAGTGCGTCGTCATTGTTCCGGGTTTGAAGAAGGCCGCCTTCCTGGTGGGAGGTGACTATGGCCGCGGATTCGCGGTTTGTCGTCACGCCGGCAGCTGGGGCGGACCGGCGGCCATCCGGTTCGGTGGCGGAAGCTTCGGCGCGCAAATTGGTCTCGAATCGACCGACGTCGTCATGCTGATCATGGACCGCAAGGGAATGGTGAAGCTGACGGAAGACAAATTCACAGTCGGCGGGGATGCTTCGGTGGCAGCCGGACCGGTGGGGAGAACGGCGGCGGCCGATACGGATGCCTCGCTGCACGCGGAGATCTTGTCTTATTCACGCGCGCATGGCGTGTTTGCCGGCGTTTCGCTGGATGGCACCGTGGTCACCAAAGACGGCGGAGAGGATCGCAAGCTGTACGGTCACGACGTCAGCAACAAGGCCATCGTTGAGGGTGAAGTTCCGGCGCCCGATGGGGCCAGCGGGCTGATTTCACTACTGGCCGAGTACCCACGGAAGCCGCGCAGCTGATCGATTAGGCCGGCATGTAGCGGCGCAACTCCTCGGGATGGAAACAGTGCGCGGCGGCTGTTTCCCGGCTGATTCGGCCGCTGCGCACCAGTTCGGCGAGGGACTGTTCCATGCTGATCATTCCCTCGCCGCGTCCGGTTGAATCGCGCTGTAAATCTGGTGATCTTCGCCTTTGCGAATCAGGCTTCGGACTCCGCTGCTCGCCATCAGTATCTCTACCGCCGGATAGCGGATGGCTTTGTCGGCGGCCGGAACCAACTGCTGGGCAACTATCGCCCGCAACGCTAGGGAGAGCTGCTGCCGGATCTGCGGCTGGTTGGCGGTCGGAAACGAATCCAGTATCCGCGACACCGCCTGCGAGGTATCGTTGGTGTGCAGCGTGGAAAGCACCAGGTGCCCGGTTTCCGCGGCCGTAAGAACGGTGGCAATGGTTTCGGGATCGCGCATCTCACCGGCTAGAATCACATCCGGATTCTGCCGCAAAATGCTTCGCAGCGATCCAGCGAAGTCCGGCGCATCCTGGCCCACCTCGATCTGTTCGATAATCGACTGCCGGTTGGAATGCACGAACTCGACCGGGTCTTCGATGGTGACCACGTGAACGCGGCGGTGCGTGTTGATTAAATCCACCAGTGCCGCCAGCGTGGAGCTCTTGCCGCAGCCGGTTGGCCCGGTGACCAATATCAGCCCCTGCAGCGCTTCGGAAAGATGGCGAAGGAGGGGAGGAAGATTGAGCGATTCGAGCGTTGGGATCTTTTCCGGCAATAACCGCAAGCTGCCCGCCAGGGTGCCGCGCTGGTAGTGGAGATTGGCGCGGAAACGGCCCACGCCCGCACGCTCGAAGCACAGATCCACGGAGCGACTGCGCGACAGTTCCTGATTTTGAGAGGGCGTCAGCAACGGCAGCAGCAAGCTGCGGGTGTCTTCGGCCTCCAGCGGCGGCCCGTTGGATGGCGAAAGCGCGCCTCCAATGCGCAGCGCAACGGGGGCTCCGGCAATCAGCAAAACGTCGGAAGCGCCGAGACGCGCGGCATACTCCAATAGTCGATCGAGCGATTCCAGGTTCTGAACCGAGCTGTTCTGAAGCGCGGTCTCGCCCGAATCGCGAGCCGTTGGAGCAGCGCGGTTGAGCTCGGCGACGATCTGCGCTAGTTCTTTCTCGTAATAGGGCACCCTAGTACCAAGCCTTGCTTGCCCAAACCATGCCAGGGTCTTTTGGGTTAATGTTTTTAATGAGCATAGTGTGCTCGAAGGTGAACCAAGAGGGAGCCAAACCGCGTCCATGGTACGGAGCAGTTTGTGTCCGGTGTCGAATTTGTTCGCGAACAACGAAAGGAACAAACATGAAGCGAGCCCAAGCAGTTTCAGGTTATCAAATCGCGCGGCAGGCAATCGCGCTGACGTTGTCGGTTCTACTCATTCCGGTGGCGTCCGGAAATCTGTATGCGCAGGCGCCCGCCTATGCGCCGCTGGATGCCCCGGGGCTGGATCAATTGGTGGCGCCGATCGCCTTGTACCCAGACTCGCTGGTCGCGCAAATCTTGACGGCTTCCACCTATCCCCAGCAAGTCAGCGAAGCAGACGCCTGGTCGCAACAAAACGCCGGGCTGCCGCCGCAACAGCGGGCCGATTTGGCCAACGGCATGGCTTGGGACCCGAGCGTCAAGGCACTTACCGCCTTCCCTTCCGTGCTGGATAACCTGGCGCGCAACGTGAACTGGACGACCTCGCTCGGCAATGCTTACTACAATCAGCCCGCCGATGTGATGAACGCAGTCCAAGCCCTGCGCGTACAGGCGCAGCAGGCCGGCAACTTGCGATCCACCCCGCAACAACGCGTGTACTTGAGCGACGGCCAAATCCTGATTGTTCCCGTGAATCCCGCACTCGTGTATGTGCCCTACTACGATCCGTGGCGCATCTACGGCGTCAACTGGTTTTCGCCGTTCGGGGGCTACTATTTGGCCCCGGGCCCTCCGGGTTGGGCGCTCGGACTCGGATTCTTCGGCGTAGGCATTTCCATTGGACTGTTTGCTCACTACGGCTGGGGTTTCAACAACTGGGGGCCAAACTGGCGCGGCGGCGGAGTGTTCTATAACCACGCCGCATACTTTTCGCGCAGCGGCACGGTATACAATCACGGCCACTTTGGCGGCTACAACCGCGGCGTTTTCGAGCATGCGGGACGCGGAGTTCCGGGGAACTTCCATGCCGCGGCGACGCGTGAGGGATTTGCGCGGGGGCCGGAGGGGAACCGGGCGGGCGCCCGTGCTGGGGCGCGTGCAGAAGGGCGCGGGGCGGCGGGGCGTCCGGAAG
>Ga0182018_10005282_pt1 | contig 10464 bp, 5 predicted proteins | sample 812P2MmetaG_FD_120490 | JGI IMG/M metagenome (GOLD analysis project Ga0182018, IMG submission 120490) | Permafrost microbial communities from Stordalen Mire, Sweden - 812P2M metaG | ecosystem: Environmental > Terrestrial > Soil > Wetlands > Permafrost | place: Sweden: Stordalen | collected... | reverse complement strand
TGGTTCGGCAAGATCTACGAGTTTAACGGCCTCACCGGCGACGTCATTGTTCACGAGCTGGACGAATAATAGCGCCGCGCAGCATACGCCAGCGACATCACCTAGGGCACGACTAACGAGTTCGGCTTCGACTACCTGCGCGACAACATGAAATTTGAAATAAAAGACTGCGTGCAGCGCGGCCACTACTACGCCATCGTCGACGAAGTGGACTCAATTCTCATTGACGAAGCGCGCACCCCGCTCATCATCTCCGGCCCCACCGACCAGACCACCGACAAGTACGCCCGCGCGGTCAAGATCATTCCGCAGCTCGAAAAGGGCGAAGAGGTGGAGTGGAGCGATCACAGACGCCAGGAGCAGCTCGGCATTCGCCTTGAAGAAGGCGAGAAGTTTTTCTCAGGCGACTATATCGTCGATGAGAAGCAGCGCACCATTGGCGTGACCGACCAGGGTTGGGAGACCATCGAAAAGCTCCTCGGCATCGGCAACATCGCCGACGCCGAAAACTGGGAGCTCAAGCACTATGTCGAGACCGCCATCAAGGCGCATGCTCTCTATCATCGCGATGTCGAATATGTGGTCAAGGACGGCGAGGTGATCATCGTCGACACCTTCACTGGCCGCCTGATGCCGGGGCGCCGCTGGAGCGACGGGCTGCACCAGTCGATTGAGGCCAAGGAAGGCGTGACGATCAAGAAGGAAGATCAGACGCTCGCGACGATCACCTTCCAGAACTACTTTCGCCTCTACAAAAAGCTCAGCGGCATGACCGGCACCGCCGAGACCGAAGCGGCGGAGTTCGAAAAGATCTACAAGCTCGAGATCGTCGTTATCCCAACGAACATGCCGATGCGCCGCAAGGAGAATCCCGACGTCGTCTACCGCACCGAAAAGGAAAAGTACACCGCAGTAGCCGAGAGCATTGTCGAGCTTCACGAGAGGAACCAGCCGGTGCTCGTCGGCACAACGTCGATCGAGAAGTCCGAGCGCCTCTCCGCCATCCTTCAGCGCAAAGGCGTCAAGCACGTCGTGCTCAACGCCAAATTCCACGAGCGCGAAGCCGAGTATGTTGCCCAGGCGGGCCGCTACGCCTCCGTCACCATTGCCACCAACATGGCAGGCCGCGGCACCGATATTCTGCTTGGCGGCAACGCCGACTTCATGACCCGCCAGGAGCTGGTGAAGAAGAGCAAGGCCCGCGCCATCAGCGCCAGCGAGGGCGCCATCAACCCCATGGCTCCGGCCGGCTTTCTCCGCTTCTACTACCAGGGGCAGGAGTTCGAAGTTTCCGATGCGGACTGGGCCGAAGCCCTGAAGGGCCACGCCGATGCCGCGCTCGACGACCACAATAAGGTGATTGAATCGGGCGGCCTGTTCATCCTCGGCACCGAGCGCCACGAGTCTCGCCGCATCGACAATCAGCTCCGTGGACGCGCGGGCCGCCAGGGCGACCCCGGCGAAAGCCGCTTCTTTCTCTCTCTCGAAGACGACCTCATGCGCATCTTCGCGCGGCAGTGGGTCTCAACGCTGCTCGAGCGCCTGGGCATGGAAGAGGGTATGCCCATCGAGTCGAAGATGATTTCAAATCGTATTGAAGGTGCACAGAAGGCAGTCGAAGCGCAGAACTTCGAAAGCCGCAAGCACCTGCTCGAATACGACGATGTGATGAACAAGCAGCGCGAAGCTGTTTACGGCCTGCGCCGCCAACTGCTCGAAGGCTTCGAGCAGCGCGAGCTCATCCTCGAAGACTATGCCGGAGGAATCCTCAGCTCGCTTCTTGAAGAGTTCTGCCCGGAGAAGCAGCACCCCGATCAGTGGGATCTCAAAAACCTCGAAGACAGGCTCATCGATCACTTCGGGTTCAGGCTTGCGTCCTCCGGCATCAAGCCGCTTGAGATCTCCCGCCATGAACTCGGCGAACAGGTCTTCGAGCAACTCAAGGCCGACTACGAAGCCAAAGAAAAGATTCTCACTCACGAAACCATGCGCTATCACGAGCGCATGGTCATGCTCAGCGTTATCGATGGCCTGTGGAAGGAACACCTCCTTTCAATGGATCACCTGAAAGAGGGCATCGGCCTTCGCCAGTATGCGCAGCGCGATCCGCTTGTCGAGTACAAGCGCGAGTCCTTCGACATGTTTGAGGCCATGATGCTCAAGTTCCAGGAAGACACGGTCCGCTTCCTGTTTCGCATGCAGATTCTCGGGCCTGACGGAACGCCCGTTGCGCAGCAGCCGGTGCAGCCGCGCAGAACTGTGCCCAGCGCACCGCCCGTTGCCAGCGCAGCACGACCCACTACGATCGAAGGCGAGCCACGCGAAATCTCGCTGCCCACGCGCCAGCCCTCGACCACCATTGACGCGCTCGAGAAAGAGTTTACCCGCAAGAAGGCGCGCGAGCTTGACGCAGCTACCAGGGCCAGCGGCGGCAACGGCGCAAGCCAACCCTCCCAGCGCCGCACCGGCGAAAAGGTTGGCCGCAACGACCCATGCCCCTGCGGCTCCGGCAAGAAATACAAGAAGTGCCACGGCGCGGAGTAGCGGCGCCGACTCCCCCTGTGCGGCTTTGCTGAAAACGTGAACGACACGGTGTCCAAAGCAAAAGGCTGACCGCACCTGCGGCCAGCTTTTCTTTATCGATTTGCGGGATGGAGACCTACATGACGAACGCGCCGAAGCGCCTGGAACCACGCTGGCCTGCAATGCTCGCGCTTCTTGCGGTGGGTTTGTTGCACCTGGCCATACCAGAATCCTTATCGGTAGGCCCCGATTGGTTGCTGATTACTGTGGTCGGAGTCTTGATGATTCCTGCGATATGGGCGCGGCAACGCGGATTGGATCATCTCAATAAGATTCTGGGCTATTTGTTGGCGGCCATTGTGACGGTTGACATGGTCTGGTCACTTGGCTTGCTTGTCGCGGCGTTGCCTTTACATAAAGAAACGCCATTGGACTTGTTGCGCTCCGCATCTGCTCTGTGGGTCACGAACATTCTCGTATTCGCATCCTGGTACTGGCGGCTCGATGCGGGAGGCCCCCGCGCCCGCGAGTTGCGCGGCAGCCATACCGATGGGGCCTTTCTGTTTCCGCAGATGACACTCATCCAACAGGGAAAAGCTGACGTGCGGGATCCGTCGTGGAGTCCGGGGTTCGTCGATTATTTATTTCTCGCTTTCAATACGAGCACTGCATTTTCTCCGACAGACTCTCCGGTGCTGTCTTCCTGGGCAAAGATTCTGATGATGATTCAGGCGCTCATCTCGTTCGCCACGGTTGCCCTGTTGGCAGCGCGCGCCGTAAATATCCTCTGAGACCATCCATCGCCAACAACGATTCGATTGGTCAAGAGCGAGAATTCGGGCGGACCTGCACATCGGCCGCAAAGGTGGGCGAGTTTGCTACAAGGTAACTGCTAACTTGCCGATGACACTTACGCAATTCGCGAGTCTCAGTTGCTCGCAACCGCGTACATCGTAATCGACATGGCCGGAAACAACTGGGCTATCAACACGGCTGCTCTTGCCTTGGCGCTGGTTTTCGATGCTTTGACCGCAGGAAGCGTTTGAATCTGCGTCAGGTCCGCGCCGCTATACCGATAGACCTTCGCCGGCCCCCTGGCCTTGAGTTGGTCGAGCGTCAGATCCGAATGCAGGTCGCCAAATGTCTTGTTGATCACCACCACAGTAACCGTGCGATCGGCCGTGCGCCGCGCCGCATAAACAGAGAGCTTGCCCTGATCCGCGCTCGTAGCAGTGAGGCTCGTGTTTCCGAAATCGCCGCCCGCGTCGTCATAGTTGCGGAAGATCTTAAAGGCGAACATCAATGGTGAATTCAGGTCCGGAGGCCCCCAGACCGCGCCAAGGTCGAGACCCTCACGCCCAAAGATGCCCAGAATGTCGGCCTGTGCTACGGCTCCGCTGATGTGTTCGGGGCCGCCCCAGTTGTACTCGGTGATCGCGGTCTTCGTTCCCGGATAGTCGTCGGCAACCCATTTCTTCATGCGGGGAATCATCTGCGGAGCAATCGGCTTCATCAAGTTGTCGGGATCCTGGAGACGCGGAGTGGCATAGGTCGCGTCCCAGAATACGCGTGTCGAGTCAAGAACTGCTTTCTGTTGCACGCTCGTGCCTGCAGGCTTGAGCATGGCGTCGCTGGCCGCAAAGTAAGTGTGCAAGTCGAGATAATCGAGGAACCGCGTGTGTTGCGGGTCGGCATCCTGGGCAGCTTTGAACGCGCGCAAATAGTACTCGATCAGCGGGACGTTTCCATGCGCCATTCGATCGGCGGGTGGATTCTTGGCGGCATTCAGCCAATGTCCTCGAAGCCACTCGTAGTCTTTCCCCGAATAGAAATACGTGAGCCAGAAATCGATAACCGGCCCGCTAACTTCAGCGGTGGGGTCGGCAGCCTTGATCGCCTTCGCTACCTTCAGTCCGTTCTCAGTAACTTCGTCATAGGTGAAGGGCAAAGGGTGCACATCGCGATGCGTCTTGTCCCACCACGTCGGTTCGTTATCGAGCGCGTAGATGGCCACGCCACCGCTTGCGGCATTGCCGAACTTGTTAACCAGGTATTTCACCCAATCGGATGTCCAGCTTTCATCCACGGGCATGGAGGTATCGGCAGGATCGTTGCCCGTAACCGGAGTTCCGTCCTTCTTGATGCCGTTGCCGTAATCATGCCAATAAGGGTCGGTCTTTTGTTGAGGGCCGTACTTTGCCACAGAAAAGCCGGAACCGGGTGCGCGCGATTTTGCGATCCAACCCAAAACGGGCACGGTCCCCATGGTTTTGGCGCCCGAGGCCCGATCTTCGATCACTTGCGCGTTGAATTTGGATTCGTCGGGAGACTTTGGATTGGAGCCGCGCGAGACCTCAAAGAACCAGTCGTCGCCGTCATTGGTAACGTCGAGTTTGTAGTTGTACCGGCTGTCTGCGTCGCCGCCCCAGCGGTTCAGCGGCAGCCGCACCTCTTTGGCCACTTTGGCCGACTCATTATCCGGGTCTGTAAGCCGCCAGGAGTTCATCCCATAGATGAGCGGGTTGATGGGATGGGTCGGCGCTGCCGCATCCACCACGAGCGCTGGACCGGCTGCCACAGGCGGCGCAGCGAATGTAATGGTTGCGCTTGCCGACTTAGTTGGGTCGGCTGCGCTGGTGGCCTTGATCGTGACGAACGCCGGTGTGGGATAGGGCGTGAGATACAACCCGCTCTTACTGATGGTTCCCAGCGCGGCATTGCCTCCCGACACGTCGTTCACCGACCACTTCAAGTCCGAGCTGAACGTCCCCGTTCCTTTGACGACCGCTGTGAATTGCGTTTTGTCTCCGGGAGCCAGCGTTACATGATCGGGGTCGATCTCCACACCGGCGACCACGGCGGGAACCTGGGGCAAAGGCGTCTGCTCGGGAGCCGCCACCGGCGTTTGCTCGGGAGCCTTGTTTTCTTGCGCGGGCAGGACGGTTGGGAGAGCACACAGCAGGATTGCCGCCATCCAGTTGAACGAGTAGCGTGACGAATTGCCTCGACGGTTTCCGCGCAGCAGAACCGGAATGGAAAAATGAAATGTCACAGTGGAGCTCCAGTGCTCAAGGCCCGTATCGCGCCCAACATGCAGAGGAATGATCTGACCCGTAGTCTACCAGCGCCTCGCTGTTATTCTGTGGCGGCAATCACCGGCCTCGCGCATCGGTCACCGCCGCACCTGTGAGAAAGTGGGCCGCAACATTCCATGCTCCTTCGGATACGGGACGAAGCGCAAGAAGTGCCACGGTGCGGAATAGGCAATCCGGCGCAAACCTAGTTATGGTAACTGATCTGCCGGAGCCCAGAGCTTGATATCGCGAACGATCGGATCCGGTCGGAGATGCGATAATCTCGAGCCATGGGACTCGATGCGGTAGAGATCGTCCTCCGTGCAGAGGAGCTTTTCGTCATCGAGATTAGTGACGGGGACGTTGCGGCGGTTCGAACGGTTGGAGAATTCTACCAACTGATTTGTGCAAAGCTGGATGTCCCGTCATTACGGTCTCCAGTCGCCACCGAAGAACTCCCGGTAATTACCCATCGAGAGAAGGCATTTCTGTTTTCTGGCCGTCCCACACATTTACCAGCGCCGGAAGAGGCATTGCCGTGGTCACCGCAAAGCGTGTGGGACTGTGTGGTTGCCATCTTTGTGGATCAGATGGGGCTAAGGCGGGAAGAGATCACGCTACATGCAAGGATTGCTCAGGATCTAGGCGTCGACTGAGAAGGGTCTGGCGGCCACTCTTAGGCAAAGCCCCCTTGCCGGCCAGGCCGACTATCCAAAGAAGCTGAAGATCCTCTTCTTGTCGGAGCTGGCGGGCAGGCCGCACGCCGAGCGCGCCATCTGGTGCAGCAGCTTTGAGATGGCCGAGTCTTCCATGGCCAGGGCGGTCGCCGTGTTCCGCGTGCGTCGCGCGGTAGCCCAGTCATCGGGAATCTTCCACTGCGCTGGACGCGTGAGCGCCTTGGTGATGTGATCTTCGTCGAAGATGAGCGCATGCGGCACGTAACGGTTGAGCACAATCTCCAACTGCTCGCCGCGCAGCGGGAAGAATCGCGTGATCATCCGGTTGGCGTTGCGCAACTCCGACACGCCCACCTGGGTAACCAGGTAAACCGTCGACGCATCCTGAAATACCGTCGAGTCGATCCAATCGATGCTCGACCCTACATCGACTACCACGTAACGGAAGCTGGTTCGCGCTACGGCAATCAGCTTGTCGATGGCCTCCTGCGTCACCTCGGCGCGGTTAAACTCGCCCGGCGCCGCCAGCACCGAAAGCCCTGAGGCGTGGGTCGTGAGCAGCGAGGCTAGAAAGCTGGAGTCGAGCCGCGCGAAATGTTCGAGCGCGTTAATTACCGAGTACTGCGCAATAATTCCCAGGTTGATTGCCGCATCGCCCAGCGGCTGCCCCAGGTCGATCAGCAGCGTCTTTTGCCCGCTTTCCTGCGCCAGGGCAATGGCAAAGTTCGACGCCAGCGTGGTAACACCGCAGCCGCCCTTGGTTCCCACAAATACAAACAGCTTGCGGGGCGTCCACTTGCCGCGCTGCGCGGCCGGCGAGCGCACGGAAACGCGCGCCAGAGCATCGGCCAGGTCCGACGGCGAGATGGGCAAGGTGAGGAACTCGCGAGCCCCGGCCCTCATGCTGCTCACTACCAGCTCCCGGTCGGTCTTCTCGGAGTACACCATCACCATCGCCGCGCCGCAGGCAAAGATAGCCTCGACCACGTCAAGGGCGTACTCCGGATCGCTGTCCAGATCGACAAGGATCACGTCGTAGTGCTTGGCCAGCATTTCTGGGAGCTCTTCAAGGTTAGACGGATACGACGTAAACTCCCGCATCGCTCCCACGTTGCAGTCGGCAAGGGCGGCAGCCAAGACTTTGCGTCGGCCCTCATCGGGCCCGATCAGCGTTACCGTCAGACTTCCGGAGTCCTGTTCATCTGGGGGCATAAAAGGGAGAGTCCTGTGAAAGGGGATTCCAGGCCAAATAGCCAACTCCAAGTTTACCCCGCCGAGACCATTTGTTAACTATCTCAACTAAAACGAACGGAGCAAGGTACCCGGAAGAGACAATACCGATCCCGTGGTCAGCTCGCGGCGAAAGGCCTGAAGGGGCTCGGAGCAACCCAAATGTTCCTGGAGCGAGATTCGGCAGCGGGGCGGCCGAATAGGCGAAAGGCAGGCAACAAGCCCAGCGCGAAGGTTACTGCAACGTTTTCGGCGAACGCAGAGGACCCGGGAACGAGTTTCCACCTGGAGACTGCATCCTCGGCCGCCGTCGACAGAGCCTTGCTGCCGCCGAACGTCTTCACCGACGTTACCTTGGTGTCAGGGTCGACCGCGGCCCAAAGCTTCGCTACCCCGGCAATCTTCAGCCGGTTGGCCAGTTCAGGATAGGCCGGCGGACTCTAGGCCTTCATCGCAGGCTCAGTTGACGCGTTCGACGCCGCAGACCCCTTCGGGGTAGCTTCCGTGGCTGCTGTCTGATTCGACGCCGGGCGAACCCGGGCAAACTTCCGTTGTGTCCACTTGGATTGGAATTTGCTCCCGGTCCATTTCGATTGAATCCTTCTCATAGGCCCTCCAGCACTTTCATCCGTGCATACAGGCCTCATCGGCTTTTGGACCTTTGCCGTTAACAGTTTTTTCGTACTGATTACCCGCGGAACTCCCCAGCCAGATCTCTCGGCGGCAATTGGGTCGTTGGCCTCAGCGTCTGGCGCTTTCCCACACCCGTACCCCACACCCTGGACCCTGGACCCTAACCCCTGTCTTTCCCCACTGCCTCAAATGTCAGATCCTGCGCGGTTGAATTGTGTTCTGCCCGCCAAAGATCGAACAGCCGCCCATAGCTCAACGTGATGTACTCGGAAGGGTCCACTGCCAGCTTCGCGGCGGTCCGGTCAATCCACTCCGCCGGCCCTTCCAGCTCGGCAAAACTTCCGATCGGCGTTTCGTCCACAACGCAGTGGCCCTCGGCATCGCGCCACTCCGTCCGCCATTTCTCATAGCGGAAGGCCGGCCTCAGCCCCAGCGACAGAAACACCTCGGCCAGAGCCTCGCCGTCGGACACCTCTGTCTCAGTCTCGATCCTGTGCTTGTGTGTGTCTTCGCCGGGTCCGACGTCGGGCAGCCGTTTATGCGTCAGGAGAGTGTGGCCGGCATACTGCCGAATGCGAAGAATCTCAGTCTTCGCCCGCAGCCGCCGGTCAGGCGTGTCGAAGAGCACGTTGCTCTCGAAGGACCGCGGCGTCTGCACTTGAAAGCCTGCCGCCGCCAGGCGCTCGCTCAGCCCCGCAAGGTCATCAACGCGAAACTTGATCTCGGTTTCGACGGGCATGGCAGAACCCGAGTATACGGCACCTGCCAAGGAATCGGCCGTGCCCTCACGGCTTGCCGGTTCTCCGTCCGGGACCTGGATCTCCGGCCCTTTCCGCTTCTGTAATCCCCGTTGAGTTTTTCTGCGCCAACCGCGAGCGAACGCAGGTGCGCCCGCCTTTGCGGAAACATCGGAACCGGCTATGCTTATCTCCATTCCGGTTCTCCTGCCTGCCGAGGTCCTTCGTGAGGAATTGGATTCTCGCCTCAATCGTCGCTTTGCCTGTCTCGCTCTGCGCGCAGGCCATTGTGACCGTTCCGCCCGAGCAGTGCGTTTATAAGGTTGGTGACGATCCGCGCTGGGCGGCGGCCGACCTCGACGAGAGCGGCTGGATGCCGGAGACCCAGTACAAGCTGACCGGCGACATGACCGTCCTGTGGGTGCGCTGCCACACAAGCGCGAATCTCACAGCAGCGCAGCAACCAGCGGTGGAATTTGCACGGCAAAGGTCCACGTTGCAGGCGTTCGTAAACGGCCAGCCCATTGGTGGAGTCGCCGATACAGGGGCGGGATATGGCTCCGCTGAAACAATCGAGAAACAGCTTCTCCCGCTGCCTCCGGACCTGGCGCGCTCGGTACGCAGCATCGCGGTGCGTGTTGTGAATAACCGGCTCGCGGCCGGCTTTTGGCCGGACACAGCTCCTGCCCGCATCTCCCTCGGTGATCGCGAGGCCCTCGTTAGTGCCGCACTTCGTAACACGGGCCACATTTTATGGGAGTTCATCCCCGCATACTCCTGCTTTTTAGTTATCGGCGCTGCCGGCCTTTTCCTGCTCGGGCTCTACCTGTTCGATCGCTCGCAAAGGGCCGCCTTGTGGCTCGGGCTCTACTGCTGCCTGGTGAGTCTCTGCCGGATTGTCTCCATCTGCTGGGCGCAAGTGCCACAAATTCCAAGTTGGGTGTGCGAGACGGTGTGGGCCGTAACCCTCTTCGAAGTCTACGCACTGATTCTCTTCGTCTTCGCGCTGGTAAACCGCCGCGTGCCCCGCATCTACTGGATTTTGCCCGCATCCATAGTCTTTTTGAACATCGGCACCATCGCCGCAATCCTGCTGCCGCCCCATTGGGCGCTGCCGCTTTCGCTCTTTGTCCAGGTCACCTGCTTTAACCCGATGTGGTCCATCTTCGCGTTCGCCGGCACGGCCCCCTTCGTGGCCTTCTGGCCCTGGACCAAGGTTCGGGGCCGCATGCGGATTGTCGCCCCGGTCTGCGCGCTCTGGGCGCTGCTCGAAGCCGCATTTTATTTGGGCCAGGTCATCTTTGGGCGTCAAACCTGGACGGGACCGGTGCAGACCTACTGGTCGATCTCCATCATGACCGTTGTGGTGGCCTTGGTCGGCTACATCTTTCGGGATCAGCGTGCCACCGCGGACGAGCGAGCCAAACTTCGCGGCGAGCTTACCGCCGCCCGCCAGGTGCAGCACATGCTCATGCCTGAGAAGCTCGACGTTGCGCCGGGCATGGCTCTCAATGCCGCCTTTCTGCCCGCCAGTGAAGTGGGTGGAGACTTCTACCGCTGCCGCACGCTCAAGGACGGAACCCAAAGGGT
>Ga0182018_10005280_pt1 | contig 10466 bp, 18 predicted proteins | sample 812P2MmetaG_FD_120490 | JGI IMG/M metagenome (GOLD analysis project Ga0182018, IMG submission 120490) | Permafrost microbial communities from Stordalen Mire, Sweden - 812P2M metaG | ecosystem: Environmental > Terrestrial > Soil > Wetlands > Permafrost | place: Sweden: Stordalen | collected... | reverse complement strand
ACGTTGCTCACATCCACGGAGGGTAGTCGCCCTCACGGCTGAGTTAACGTCCTGGTTTAGCGGTTTATCGTTGGCCGGTTTTGAAGTGACCCTCTATGGCCGGTTTTGGGTGACCCCCGAGGAAATATTTAAGAAAATTTCAGGGGCCTTGTTGGTCCCCGCTCAACCGCCACTGACTATTGGCGGCGTGGCTCCCACTGGCCCCGCGAAAATGGCCCCACCGCTCGCCGCCATTAACAGGTAGTGAATCACACTTTGTTTATCGAACGCTGTGGCACCCGCCGGAATGGTTAAATGTCTTCGCCTTCCCGGTACTTCCCTGGCGGGTATTCTTCCCCATGACTCTTGTGAGCCCTTGTGGAGGCCTCCACGCCGTTGAGCTTGGGACGTGGCGGGGGACAAGCAAATCGGTTATACCGCCCTCCGCTTGACGGCGAACTCCAGCGCGTCGATCAGGGGGAAGGAAGACGGGAACGGCGGAGCGCTTCAGCTACGAGCCGAATAAGACATCCTCCTGACCGAGGTTCCGTTCGAGCGCGAGTTCGCCCCGCGCACCTCCCAAGATAGGAGGGGTTGTCGTGGGTGTTAGATTTTTCCGCCTTCCTGTTCGAGACGCAGCGGCTACTCTACATAGCAATGCCTCAGACGCTGAAGGCATCACTCGCGTTTAGCCTTCTTCGGCGAAATGGGCGTGCTCACTTCTGTCTCGATGCCCGTCAGCAGTTCGGAGAGGCTCATGCCCAAGCCCCGGCAGTGAAACAACGCGCCTTCCACGTCCGGTGGGGCGGCTGTGAGCAGGATCTCGACACGCCGCAGAACCTGGCGAGTCTTCGCGAGCCACGCTCTGGTGTCGCCAGTTCGAGTGTCCTCAGGCTCCATACAGCAGCTTGCCCTCTTCGACAACGGTCGAGGGCATGGAGGCCTTCAGATGGAGGCGCTTGTCGAACTCGTTGCGGGTCCAAACCAGGATGTCTTTGGCGATACCAAGGCCGCTGAGCGCTCGATAACCCATTTTGCAGTCCTGCAACTCCGGGGGAGCGTCGTCCGAAACTACTACCATGAAGTCGTAGTCGCTGTCGGTTCCGGCATCGCCTCGTGCAGTCGAACCGAACAGGTAGACCCGCAAGGGATGATATGCGTCCACGAGGCGCCGGACGACCTCGGTGAGCACTGGGTCGCCAGCAGAGGGCGGCTCAAAACTCTCCATCGCGGTGTTCCGTATGCCTGCCATCAACCCTAGTTTGCCATAAGTGTTTGCCAAGGAGGGAAACGCCTGTTCATCCGACGTTCTCCGAGAGAACAAGGCCCGATTCTTCTTCGCCAGGTCCACCACGTGGGCAACAATGCGCCGCCAACCAACGCGACGTCAGGCTGAGGCCCAAAAGCCCAAGCACCATGCCCAGGATGCAGGCCCAAAGGCCAATGATCCTGAGTGATTCCATCGGGACGGCGGGGTCACACAATATCCTTCGTTGTCCTGAAGCAGGCAACGGCAAAACTGAGCGCATCAAAAATGGCCATACGGGCGTCTTCCGGCATCCAGGGTTTCCGGACGGGCGGCAGGAAAGGATGCAACTCGGGAAAGCGCTCCGCAAGGAAGCACGCGCGCCCATGTTTCGTGCTGGTCTGCGGCAGCAGGCCGATGGCGCGGAGCTGGTGTCGGGTGATGAGGCGCACAAGGACGCGCTTTCCTTCGGCGGTGGCGATCCGGTCCAGCAGCTCTTCCACCCTGCCACAGCGCCGCGATCCGGCAGAATCCCAGTCTTCGAGAGCGAGAACGTCGGGCCGGAACCGGTCGATCAGTTTCTCAATCACGCGGGCAGCTTTCGCATTATCCGCCCGTCCGGTGGTCCGGAGCCCCCAGTCGATGAGGCACTCCGGAACTTCGAGAACCGCAAAGCCCACGCCCCGGCTGAACGGATCGATTGCCAATTACTCGCGTGACGGTTTCCTTTGGCATGATCAGCCGCGGCGGGCGGAATTTGGTTTCGGTTCGACGACAGTGCGGAGGAACTCCAGCTTGCGGAGGGTCTTTCGGCTCTGGCCGTCCGGCTGTGCGCTCAACTGCTCGACCAAGCGTCCGGCGCGTTCTTGGACCGCGAGACGGATCGCTTCATAGTGGCCGGCGAACAGTTCGCTCGCCGGCTGGTTGAACACGATCTCGAATGCGAAGACCGTCAGCGCGCCGGGCATCCTGGTGAAGTTCTCGTAGCGCGATGTCTTCGTGCCGGAGACGGCGCCCAACAGCATCGCGATCTCCGCCTGCGAGAGGCCGTGACGGCGACGATGGGTGCGCAAGTAGTTTGGTAATCTCTGATGTGCCACAGGATTAGGTGGGGTGGGTTTTGATCTCATCCTACCGACGTGATACGGTTATCAAAGAACGGAAAAGTTGCCGAGAGCGGCAAGTTCACCAGGAGACTTCCTGTACGCGAGGACGAGGCTAAAGCAAGTCGGGTGGCGGCACCCTGCGCGGAACGTGGGGAGCAATACTGGGTCGCCTGGCGTCTGTGGCGGTCGGTTTCTGACGCTCGGCAGCGAGAAACAACGCGGACAGGGTTTCTGCCGTTCGCGTCAACGCCGCCTGTTTGTTTTCTCAGTGGCCTTCCGACAAGAGCACAAAGGGAAAGATCGGTGCCTGGCCGCGTTACCGTTGCCGCTTTGGCGGCACCGTCCCGCCGAGCCGGGCTTCAATCCGCCGCAGCATTTCCGAGCCGGGGGTGCGCAAGGCCCCGGCAAGATTCATGATCGTCCGCAGCGACGGGCTTTTCTGCCCGCGCTCCATCTGGCCGATGTAGCTTGGATGATGACCGCTTTCAGCGGCCAGCGTCTCTTGGGAGAGTCTCCGCTGCTTCCGGATGTCCCGAAGGATCACGCCGAAGGCTTCTTCCGTCGTCGGGGATGCCGATTTTTTTCTGCGACGCTGTTCCATGCGCAAGCCTGATGGTGCTCACGATCCATACTATAGTACCAAATACTATAGTGCAGATCCAAGGGGATCGAAGGAGGTTCCTTTGATGAGCGTAACGACCAAAATGGGCGGCTGCGGTGGCGTCGGCGGTTAAGACTGTTTCGTACGCGTTTGAACGGTCTCCGTCCAACCGGGACCGTGGAAGCGCGGTCCCGCTATTCGCAATAGACAACGAGGCGTCCGAGTATCGCTGCCGGCGCTGCACCCCGAAAGAGGTCGGCCCAAAACAGAACGGAAGACAGGGGGGTGCGGTGCACGTCCAAGCGCCCGCTACCATGAAAGTGGCACAATTCAAAGGACGATTTATGGGTCTGACCGTTCTCCCGCTGGAGGTCGCCAACCAGAGCAACCCCCAGCAGACTGAAATCGTGGAATTCCTGATCGACTCTGGCACCGTCTATTCGGTCGTTCCCCGGCCGATCCTTGAGCGGCTCGGGATCGCGCCCGTAGCGGAGCATACTTTCCGGCTCGCTAGCGGCCAGACGATCCAGCGCCAGACCGCAGGTGCGCTGGCCGCCGACGAGGCGCGCGAACGGGAGGCGCTGGAGTGGTCCGAAGAAGGATTGTCCTAACTCGCCTGGCGCAGGCCCCGTTTCACCAGTTCTTCATGCAGCACGGACTTGATATAGGTTTGGTACGGTAATCCCTTCTCTTCAGCCTGCTTGCGCGCAAGATCCAAGTCCGCCTCCGCCATGCGGATGGTGACGTTTCTCGATGTGCGCGCCTCCCGCACCAAGCGCTGCGCAGTGCCGCGGCGCGCCATTCCGTCCCTGATAGACTGGATCAAGTTTTCCTCGACCATCTCCTTGTGATCGTCCCACCACTTTGCCTCTTCCGCTTCCGTGGCGAACTTCGGCACCTTGGTTCGATTTGCCTTGGTCTGCATCGTCATCGTCCTTTCGCCATTAAGTACTCTGTACGCACTCGCACGCTGGCCTCGTAGGCCGTCACCGTCCGAACCAATTCGTCCCGCATCGTGAAAACAACGATGAGCACCCGCATCTGGTCCGTCTCGCCTGGGACGGTCCAGCGTTCCTCTCCTCCGATGACGTCGTAGTCGATGGCCATCTCATCGTTGGCGAACACCTGCTCAACCTCTTCGGGGGTCACATGATGGCTGACGAGATGTTGTGTGTTCGTTTGGTCCCAATCGAATCGGAGTGCGTCCGCCATCGACTCTAGCCGTCTGATCTAAGTCAGATCTTAAAGAATGTGGCAAGTTTTCAATTCGTCAGGAAGCCTTCGCCTGCGGAAAAGCCTCATAGATAAGTTCGTCCATTTGGGCGTCCACGCGATCAAGCGAGGCGCGGAGCGGGAACGGCAAGACGGCATCGTTGCCCGTGAACATGGCGACGGCCGGTCGGAAGACCCTCGCTTCTAGCCGCGAGAACAACCGGGCGACTTTCCAGCCGTAGGGTGTGAGGAAATAACGGTTGGTGCGCGGTGGGCGGAAAATGAGGCCTTTCAGCCGCAGACGGCGCAGATCGTAGGTCATCTGGCTCCCCGTGTATTCGCTGATGGTAACGCCGAGCAGATCGGCGACCAGGCTGCGCAAGTCGCGATTATGGAAGCCGTCGATCAAGTGCTGAAACAGGGTCAAGGCCAGGAGCAAGGCCATAACCCGGGGTTGGCCGAACTTCAGTGCCGGCGCCTTCTCACCGTTTTCGGTAACGGTCGGTTGCACCACGCGTTGGATGCTGTCGCCGCTCAAGCCGCTGTTGTGGCTGACGCGTTCGACCTCCAGCAAGCGCCGGTTGATCTCACGGCCGATCTTCTGTAGATAGGGCAAATTGGGTAATCCCTTGTTCACGCCAAAGTCCTTCGGATTGCGGAAGGTTCCCTCCGTCCGGCAACCGCGGCCTTCTTTGAAATACTGCTTCAGGTCGAAGTTCTTGTAGCTGATGTGCAGGCTCGGATGCACGCCGTCCTGAATCACGCGTGTGCGGAACTCTCCCGGTGTTTTCTTGGTCACCACCCGATCGAACACCAACTGCACTCGGTCCGGCCGGCCCAGGTCCAGATTGTCGCGAATGATTTCTTCGAAGAACTCACGGCCTCGCAGGGGCCGGTCGAAGATCTGCGTGAGGCTCACTTCCATCTGCCAGACGGATAGATTCCAATCATAACCAGCCTGACGATCTTCCCCCCGCAACGGCAACGGAATCCGCGCCAGCCATTTCCGGAACACCCGATCGATGTCCTCCGGCCCCAGCGAATCGCAGATCTGCTGCAACCGCTCCGGCTCGGCGCACGACAAGAAGCCATTGTCCAGCGCCTCGTAGGCGATTCCCTTGTTCTCCAGTTGACGTTTGGCCCATTCGTGCCCGTTCAGACACAACTTGGTAGCCCACGGCGCGTAGCTGCACACTTTGAGGAACAACGGGCCGAAGTCGGCATCGTCGATGTAGAAGTAGTAGTGATTGACGTAGACCGTCTTGTCGCGCGTGAACACGAACCGCCCGTCGATCTTCTTGCCTTGGAAGGCCTGCGCTTTTTCCTGCGCCACGCCCACGAATACCACCCCATCGCGTGTACCGCGCTTACGCCGGAAATCGTTGGCTACCTCATCCTTGCGTTCTTTATGGTCGAACTGGTAGACGGGAATTCGTTCTCGTTCCGCCATTTCCTTCACTGCCTCGCGGAATTTCTCCGTCACTTGCCCCAGCACGACGGGCGAAGGAATCGGCTTGCCCAGTTGCTCCCTCATGAACGCCACCAACCCGCCCGATGTCGCCAGGGGTCCGATGTAGCCATTCAGGTACAACCGGTCCAGGCATTCCACTTCCAACGTCACATGTCCATCCAGCAGTTCCGGGATGCTCGCCATGCCCTCAATTCTATGCCCGGACCGGTGTTGCGTTCTTGGCGTCTTGGCGTCTTGGCGAGAGACTATAGAAAGCCGCCATGACTGAGAACGCCATCGCCAAAGAGATCGTGGACGCCGCCTTTCGCATCCACACCACCCTCGGACCAGGATTACTGGAATCGGTTTATCATGCCGTGCTCGCCTATGAACTTGCTCAGCGTGGACTCCGAACGGTCAGCCAGCAAGCAATCCCGGTGGTCTACGGGACCATTCGGATTGACATCGGGTTCCGAGCCGACCTGATTGTCGAGGATCGCGTGATCGTCGAGATCAAGTCGGTCGAAACTCTCGCGCCGGTTCACAGAAAGCAGCTTCTGACCTACCTGCGGCTGGCCGACAAGCGGCTGGGCCTGCTGATCAACTTCAACGCGGCGCTGATCAAGGACGGCATTTCGCGTATCGTCAATGGACTGGAAGAAGAGTCTCACGCAAAGTCGCAAGGACGCCAAGAACACGAGTGACACTACGGGCTTCGACGTCTTGTCGGTTTGAGGTCGAAGACCTCGCTAGTATACATACAGAGTATGTATATACATACAGAGTATGTATGTTGGCTGCGGTATCCGGTCGATTCGCCAACTTGGGGCTTTTCGTGCAGATTTCTTGCCGGCGGAATCTTATAGTCCCTGTTCTCGGAGGATCGCGCGAAGGTCCGCAAGAGCTCCCCTAGGCAGCGCGGCCGAACCATTCGAGAGCATTTCAGGACTGTTGCCCATACTGATATTCAGGAGAACCTTGAACGCGGCCTGTCGCTGTTCGGCGCTCAGGTCCCTGTTACCCATGTATGCGAGATAGCACCGAGCCAGACGCTCCCACCACGCGACCTCCTGCTCCGGGTGGAGATCCCGCTGGAAGTCCTCCAGCCAGTCTGCCAGGGAAGAAGGGTAAACCTCCTGAAGCGCCAGGCGAAGGTCTCTGATTCTGGCGACCAGCGCCGGCGGAAGTTCCGGCTGGCGTATAGGACCCGGTTCAAGTTCGTCGAGACGAATGTTTTTGGAGCTCATGGTTGGCTGGGGGTTTGATGCGTACGGGGAAAATCAACAAAAGGAATTTTACATAATTATGTTCGAATCATCGGCAAAGAGCAAGCGCCGGTTGGGGACTCATTGCTGCCGTCATCGTTAGCCGAGGAATTAACCGTGGGGGCTCTTCGATTCGCTACGTACAGTCTTCCGCGAGGTGTAACTCAAAAATGAAAACCCGCGCGCGGGGCTTTCATTTGGGATGGCGCCTGATCTCCTCCATGCGACAGGTGTCGTCCACGATCTTAAAATAGAACAGCCCAATCGTCGTTGACGCGGGCTTGCCAGATGTCCTGCGCCTCATCGTACTTCTTGGCGCGGAGCGACGGATGATGGAGATTTTCGAGCAAGAGTCTCACCTGCTTGTCGAAGGCTTTTTGGATCTGCTTCGGCGCTTTGCGGTACGCCCTCAAGAAATGCGGCGCGCGGTCGAGTCTCATTTCCGGGCGTGCGTGCGTTTCTTGTCGAGCTTGGCGCTTTCGCGATGGAGATCGGCAAGGAACTCCTCAGCTGTGCCGAACGGTCCGGCCTGCTTGCCTTCCCGGTATTCCTTCTCGCTTTGAGCGATGCCGCGATCGATGGCGCGTCGCTCCGCCGCCGTGTACTCGTCCTCTGCGCTCGGGAGTTTGGGGACGATTGTGATCACACCACCGATCGCCTTGATCTCCAACTCCTGGCCGCTTTTAAAACCCGCCTTCCGGCGGATGGCTTTGGGAACGACAAGGGGTGTGTTGTTGTTGTTTTTGATGGCGACGGTCATGATAATAGTAAAGGTGGTTTCAGTGTAGCGCCCTGAGCGCGGGCACGCCTTACACGCTACTTCACTCCGTATAGAACGTCAACGGGGCCGATTGGTTTCGCTGCCGCATCGGCGGTGCAGGGCGTCCGCTTTCCTCTTGAACCACTTTTCTCTGGCGCGGCAGAGGGCCGTCGTTGTTCAGCATTGCCCAAACCTTCTCCACAGGCCCTCGCCCGACGACTTGGTTTCATTAAGAGCAAACCCTCGTCCTGGCGTACGAGCCATGTTTCACCGACTTGCCGCCGGCGGCAACTTTTGCATTCGCCTCAAAAAAGCATGGGGTCGGTAGGATGAGATCAAAACCCACCTTACCTAATCCTGTGGCACAACATCCTTTGCCGAACTATCTGCGCACATACCGCCGCCGCTCCGGCCTTTCCCAGCGGGAGCTCGCCTTTCTCCTGGGAGCCGCCTCCGGCACGAAGGTATCGCGCTGCGAGAACTTCACGCGAATGCCTGCGGTGAAGTCCATCTGGGCATGCGAGGCCGTGTTCAACCAGCCCGCGCGCGAGCTGTTCGGCGGAAACCACGAGCTGGTCCGCCGGGCGGTCCGGGCGCGCGCCAAGCGTCTGCTGAAACGCCTGGCCGCGCAAACGCCGGACGAGGCGCCATCACGAATCGCCGGCAAGGTCGCCCTCCTGCGCTCTATCGTCGAACCTAAACCCAACCACGGCATCGAGCCACACTAATCCATGACGAACAAATTCCCGAAGCGAGTAATAGCCGTTGATCCCTTCAGCCGGGGCGTGGGCTTTGCGGTTCTCGAAGGCCCGAAGTGCCTCATCGACTGGGGCCTCAAAGCGACCGTCAAAGCCGACAACGCCAGAGCCGTCCGCGTCATCGAGGCGCTGATCAAGCGATTCCAACCGGATCTTCTCGCACTCGAAGACTGGGCCGCGGACGACACGCGGCGATGCCGAAGAGTCGAACGGCTGCTCAATCGGATTGCGGCCAGCGAACGGAAACACATCCAGGTGCGCCTCGTCGGCCGGCACGATCTGCGCAGCATAGGCCCGCTTCCCCAGGCGAGCACAAAACACGGCCGGGCATGCCTCCTCGCGGAGCGTTTCCCAGAGTTGGCGCCGTTCTTGCCTCCCTTTCGGAAAGCGTACATGCCCGAGGACGCCCGTATGGCCATCTTCGATGCCGTGAACTTCGGGGTGGCCTGCTTTCCACAGAAGGCTGGGGCAGCAGAGCAGACAGATCAGGCAGCGACACAAATACCATAACGACCGAAGGCCCCCTCTGTATCCGTGCCCAAATCGTGGCTCGCGCGAAACTGTTCCCGCCCGGGGGTAACCGCAACGCGGCCCGCCGGAACGTGGTTGCCCCTTCCGCGCACGCTGATCGCCATTCCGTGACCCGCTGGAGCGGAGGCGCGTCTCTACTGTTGTCTACGCCCCAGATTCGATTGAGTCTTTAGAACGATCATCAAGGCTCGTAATGTGAGGTGGTAGCCTTTTGAGGATGGTGTGGACGAACGTCCGCGCAAGCTCGATGGATTCCTGAGCTTCCTGCAAGGTTGGCTCCCAGGGCGCGCCAGGATATCGGAACCTCGCTGCATACTCAGTCAAAGGCGTGACGCCTTCCACCGCTGGGGCGAGCGTGCCATCTATCCGTGAGCACAGTTCGCCCAACTCCTCCAGATTGTGGGTTTTCCGAAAGGCTGAGTCGTGCCACGTAAGGAGAGCCTTCATCGCCTTCTCGATTACCTGTTGGCAGTGAAACAGAGCGTCCCGAACAAAGGGAGGAGTTGCCATCAGATCATGCTGCGCATTGTCCAAGTCTTCCTTCGCGCGCAAAAGCCATTCCCTGGTGTTCGAGACAAGGACCGGGTCAGGCTCCATACAGCAGTTTCCCTTCCCGAACGATGGTGGATGGAAATGAGGCCTTCAGGTGCAACTGCCTATTGAAATCGCCCTGCGGCCAAACCTGCACGTCCGCAGCTACCCCGGTTCCACGAAGAGCTCGGTACCCAGGATTCCCCCGCCGGAGATGCTGTGGGGCTTCATCGGGGACAATGACCATCAGGTCATAATCGCTGTCCGGCCCAGCGTCCCCGCGTGCCGCCGAACCAAACAGGTAAATCCGGAGAGGGTGATAGACCTCGGACAGCCGCCGGACAACCTCGCCTAATACCGGGTCGTCGGCAGAAGGCGGCTTGAAGGTCTCGATCTGGGTTTTCGACATGCCCACCAGTCCCAGTTTGCCATAGGCAAGGGCCAAAAGGTCGGCCTTGTGTTCTCACCCCGCCTTCACCGGAATGAACAGCGCCGGATTCTTCACCGGCTTTCTTCCAGGAGGCCCTCGGGAAGTTTCGCCGGGACGGTGTCCACAAATTCTCAGGCCAGGCCTATTGATTCCTGGGCCCCCTCTACGCTGCGTCTGCTGCGTCAGGCGCTCACCCGCTTTTCTTCGAGTTCCGGCGTTTTGGGCGCGCGGCGAACGGTGAAGCCGAAGGCGCTTCAGGGCATCGCTGCTTTCGGGACCTGCCCGTGGAAGGCGACGACTTTTATGGCGATATCCGGCCCACGTTCGCGTTCACGACGATCAAACGGGGGCAGAAAAAGGATGCGGTTTTGAGAGTTCCCGACCCCGTTCAGAGGCGAATCTTCCCGCTCCAATTGGAATGTTTTGGAATGAATTGGAATAAAACGGGGTATCGGGGTGTTCGTAAGTTTGAAAACATGGTGGCCAGGGACGGACTTGAACCGCCGACGCCAGCCTTTTCAGGGCTGCGCTCTACCAACTGAGCTACCTGGCCGAGGAGATTTTAGTGTAGCAACCGAGTCATACCTTCTGCAACGT
>Ga0182018_10005279_pt1 | contig 10466 bp, 10 predicted proteins | sample 812P2MmetaG_FD_120490 | JGI IMG/M metagenome (GOLD analysis project Ga0182018, IMG submission 120490) | Permafrost microbial communities from Stordalen Mire, Sweden - 812P2M metaG | ecosystem: Environmental > Terrestrial > Soil > Wetlands > Permafrost | place: Sweden: Stordalen | collected... | reverse complement strand
TGACTGCCGGCTCGTAAAGTGGGGCACCGAGAATGGCCACAGCCTCATCTGGGAACGCGACCGTAAGCGTTCCTGATTACCCGAAGGGGCGGCGTGAGCCGCCCCTTCTCTTCTGCATTACTCATCACTGAAAGACCCTTTTATGACCATCCTCACCAATACCATTCTCAACGCCGACTGCCTTAAAGCTTTACCAATGCTCCCAGACGGAAGCGTCGATTTCATCTTGACCGACCCGCCCTATATCACCCGCTACAAGTCGCGCGACGGGCGCACAGTGCCCAATGACGATAACGACGCATGGCTCATGCCCGCATTCGCCGAGATGTACCGCGTCCTTGCCGATGACAGCTTCTGTGTGAGCTTCTATGGCTGGCCGATGGCCGACCGCTTCATGCAGGCCTACCGCGCCGCGGGCTTCCGCATCGTGGGACATCTGATGTTCCCGAAAAGATACGCATCGAGCACGCGGTATCTGCGATATCAGCACGAAGCCGCGCATCTGTTGGCGAAAGGGAATCCAAGTACCCCACAGAAGCCAATTGGCGATGTCATTGCCTGGGAATACACCGGCAATAAGCTGCACCCTACCCAAAAGCCGCTCTCGGCGCTCGTGCCGCTGGTCGAGACCTTTTCAGCGCCTAATGACACCGTCCTTGACCCCTTCGCCGGCAGCGGCTCGACGTTGATGGCCGCAAAGAAACTCGGCCGCTCCTATATCGGCATAGAGCTGGATGCGCAGTACCACTCCATCGCGAGAAACAGGCTGGCGGCAGATCGGACTTGAAATCTCAACCCATATGGATAAAGTGACAGCTCAGACCACAATAGGTTGAGTACCGGCACGATGGCGCAGACGCCACACTATCAACCGGCCTACCTAGGCACGCCATTCCGGCGGCAGGCCTATCATCATCCGCGCACTTCACTGGGCGCGGCGGGGCATTGGATTCGTGAAGCCGGAATCCTCGCCCCGCTTGTCATCGGCGAAATTGTCAAAGACCCGGAGCAGAAATGGCGCTGGATCCGCATTGCGTCAGTTACAACGGCGCTTCTCTCAGAAGGAATGTGGACGGCCAAGATTCATAGGGAACGGGAAGAAGCGCGCGAGCGTGAGCGCGAGTGCCACGCGCAGGCGTGAACGATCTCGCGCCGGCTCTTTCAACATCAATCCCCCGCCTGCATTTTGAACGATATGCCGCAGTTCACCAAGGCACCGTTTTGATAGCTGATCGAATATTTCGCGGTTCCCGAAGATGTGTCATAGCAGGTGGCGGCACTGGGGAATGAGCCGTGAGTCGACCATATAGGCGCACCTTCCGTTGCTCCGCCTCCTCCAAGATATTGGGCCAGTAGATTGCCGGTCGTGGGTAGGCCGTCGTCGATTTTGGTGTCAATGGCAGCGGCCTGGGATACCGTCAATGCCGGAGCGGGGAAGGTTGCGCCTTGGCTCACGTTTCCCAGCGTTATCGAAGAAATAATCGCCACGCCGAAAAAGTTCGGCCCAAGGCCTGTAGTGGGTCCGCCATACACCGCACTGCCAGCATATCCACTATAAACGTACACAAACGCCCCATTGCCGATTTTTGCATAGGGGAAATATACGCTGCATGTAGCGATGGAAGTACACGCAGCCGCAGGGTTTGGGCCACTGGCAGTATTAAAACCACCCTCAATCAAGTGAGAGTTTGTCGAGAGGTCTTCCCAGAAATAGAGTGACTCTCCTCCTTGGTTCCACGAAGTGGTGGTACTGCCGCCGTTTGTGCCATCCAGTTCCCCGTTGCCATCCCCATCACCTGCTGTCCCTGCCCTTGTCGGCGATGCTGTGAAATTGAATTGTGTAACTGCCTGCGGGGTAATATCCCCCGGCAGGTAGCCGTACTTTTCGCGAAAGGTATTTGCGGCCGTGTTGTATTTCTCAATCTGGGAGATTTGGGCGCGCAAAGCGGCAGCATTGATCAGATTCTGCCCCACCAGCATCCCGCCGACGATGAGGCCGATGACGACGAGCACAATGGAAAGCTCGATCAGCGTGAAGCCATCGCGCCGTTTATATTCGCAACTTGCTCCCATGCTAACGAGCGTGGCAGAAACCCCTTAATAGTTCGTTAAGTTTTTTGTGCTTGCGGAGCCTTTCAAGCACGCTGCTGCAACCGATTCGCTTTCGCAGGTCTCCCGCGTGTCCCCGCAATGTTCACGGACACGCCGACGGTCTGCGCGAGTTCCTTGATTTTCGCAATCGTCTCCCGCTTCCTTTTCTCCGCCCGCGCTTTCTGTTCGCCCTGCGCCCATGCGATGACGTTGACGAGGTCAGCGTCGGAGAGTGCCCTTACGGTCTCTTGTGTCATGTGCTTGCTCCCCTTTCTCCAGTTCTTCCCTTGACATGAAATGAACCTTTTCTACGTGCTCGGCCGCCTCCGGCTTGAGCGCGTCCTCGGCTTCAGTGCCTTCGCGCACTTCGTACTCGCGGTGCATGCGGATTTTCTGGCGCATCTCCTGCAGATTGCGCCCTTCGAGCACGACCACGTCCTCGCCAAAATAAAGCAGCAGCCTGCCCCTCGGGTCGAAGCTGACGCGCGTCAGGTAGGCGTAGCCGAAACTCTCGACGCGTCCGCTGCGCATGACAATGTCGAGCATCGGCGCGGGCATGCCGGGCCGGAACTCGCCCGCTGGCTCCTCGCTCCCATCCGCGAGCGCTTGCGCGGTCTCGGGGCCGAGGATTTTCGCGAGCATGCTTGGGCGCGCAGTCACATCAGATTCCAAGGCTTTGCTCCTTTCGCTGCGCGGGCGGTATCCATTGGGAAACACGCGCCCGGACGGCGGCATAGGCCCGCTGGATGGTCTGGGTCTGCATGATTCGGGTAAAGGAAGAGGATTTGCGTTTTGGCGGCGCGACCCCTTCCATGAGTTCCGTCGCGGTCAGCCTCGCGGCATTTGATTTGACCGCCTCCATCACGGCGGCCTTGTCGTCGGTATAGAGCCGGACCGCCGTCCGCCCTCTGGAGACCGAGACATAAAAGTTCTGGCGGTTTGCGGCGGTGAGTGATTCCGTGCCAAGCGCGATCAGAACTTTATCGACCGTCGCGCCTTGCGCCGCGTGCGCCGTCATCACATGGCCGTTTGCAAGGCCACCATATCCTTTGGGAATCACGCCGCCCTTGGTCGTCCGGATATCCCCGTTCCGCTCGAATCCGGCCACCTCAAAAATATCCCCGTTATTGAGACGGCTCTTGGCCTTCAACCCGCCCCGCCGTGTTTCCCTCGAAAATCCGTTCTGGGTGATGCGGATGCGATCGCCCTCCGAAATCGCCACCGCACCCGCTTCATACACCTGAAATCGCGCCGCCTGGGTGAGAGCAAGCGGTTCCACTCTGCCATCTTCGCGCGCAACCGTGACACCGTCAGCGTCCGCGCCGCGCACGGTTGCGCGCTCGCCCCTGCGATATCCCTTGGCGTTTTGCACGAACTGGACCACGTCACCGGGCGTGTAGTTGAGGCCGTCCATGCGCTGCGCTTCCGTGAGATTGAGGGGCTTGAGCGAGAGGACATTCCGGTCTTCCGCGCCAATGACGCCCGTCTGCTTTAAGCCCAAGCGGATGGCGTCAGTGGTTTTGGCGGCTTCGCTGTGGGTGGGCGAGACGACGAGTGCGGTAACGGGGCTGCCGTCCGCTTTACGGTCCGAGGTGGTGGCAATGTAATCGGCCGCGATATGGCGGTAGCGCGCATCGCCTTCGACCTCGACAATCGCACCCATGCGGTCGAGCGCCGCAATGCCGTGCTCAAGCTGCGTGCGGCCGTCGCTTGCCCGCGTATCGCCGCCGCTGATGGCGGTGACCGCTGCCCGGTAGTCGGCGTTCGTCTGGCGGCGGACTTCCTTCAGCTCGGCGAATTCCATGCCGGCATCGCGCTGCAGGAGACGGAACGCATCGCCACGCGAAACACTCGATAATTGCTTCGCATCGCCCGCGAGCACGACGCGCGCCTCCTGCCGCTTAGCCAGATCGAAAATGCGCTTGGTGTCGCGCATCGAAAGCATCCCCGCCTCGTCAATCCACAGCACCTGGCCGTGGATTTTCTGCTGGAGGTTCGCATCGGTAAGCAGGCGCTCGACGGTATCGGCGCTCTCAAATCCCTCCGACCGCAAGATGCCTCGCGAGGCTTTCGCCGACGGCGCAAAGGCGAAGACCTTTTTACCGGTTTCCTCGATCGCCTGGACGGTGGCCTGCATCATTTTTGTCTTGCCGGTCCCCGCGCCTCCGATGAGGCCCACGGCAACGGCGCGTGAAGCAAGAATGGTCCCGGCGGCCTGCCGCTGTTCGGCGCTCAGAGAGGGATCGAGTGCGGCAGGTTTCGCGCCGCCGAGCGGACGGAATTTCCCTTGTCCGTCGCGGACAAAGGCGAGCATGTCGCGCTCCTCGCGGCAGACCTCTTTCGTTGTCACATAGCGATGTCCGTCCACCTCGCGGGCTAGGATATTGTCGCGGTAAAGCTCGCCCTTGATTTCGCCGGGACTCGCGGAACCGAAGCTCTGGATCAGCGCGGTCTTGAGGAGCTCCTTTTCGGGAATCGCGGAGGCGCGCTCAAAAGAATGAAGCAGCGCATAATCCATCGCCTGTATCGCGTTCAGCGTCTTCGTTTCGTGACCGACCTTTGCTCCCTCAATTGCCGCCCGCTCACCATCCGTGAGCCTCCGGTTCCATTCGGCACGAAGCTCAGAAATGGAAAGCGGCTCTTTCGATTTCTTCTCGCGGGTGAGCCTGCCAAGGTCGCCCTTCATCTTCGGATCGGTGATGCCAAGCCGCTCGGCTTCGGCCTCGATAATCGCGGTCCTGTGCGAGAACTTTTCGCAGGTCGCGCGCTCGATGCCACTAAGCCTGAAGCTGGTGCCGTCGCGTTCAATGCCGTAGCCGAGCTGCGCGAGATTCTCCGTGAGGCGGCTGTGATAATTCGCCTGCCAATATCCCTTATCGGCGTAGAGTCCTGAGATGTCGAGCGCCTTGAAGCGATCCTCGGCCGCATCAAAAGTCGCATTCATGATCGTGCAGTGAACATGGAGTTGGGGCTCGGGAATTCCGTTCACGGGCCGGGCGGTGCGGTGGATGAATTCGCCGTAGATAAAATTCGAGGTTGGGCGCAGGCTGTTATCGCCCCCGCGCCTAACGCGCGTCGCCGCGTGCGCTTCCATCTCGCTCATTGTTGCCCGCACGGCATTGAGCGTCGCATCAAGAATGCGATCATCACGCCCAAGCTCATAGGCGAGACTGACGCCCTTCGGCACATCGAAGGTCACGTCCGTCATGGTTCTGCGGTCGGCCTTGTTTCGTTGCGTCAGACGCTCGCCGGTTGACGGGTCGATATTGTCGCAGAGCTTGAAGAAGTCTTCCTGGCTGATGTCACCGGCGATGCCGAGCATCTCGGAGCCGAGCCCGCGCATTTGGCCACCCAGTTCCTGGGCGTCGCGAAAGTGGTAATCATTGCCCTTGAGGTGCGCGTAATAGCTCTGCGCCGCCTTCGAGCCTTTGAAATCCCTCATGAACATCATGGCCGCGCCGCTCCCCGATTAAAACCATAGGTAGTGGTTGTACCCATCAAAACCTCACAACCTGTAGAGCAAAATAAGTCCATAGACAAGCCCCCTAAGCAGTGCTTAGGAAAATTCCGGGGCCTCACAGCGAGCGCGTCGGGCTGTCCTGCGCGAGCGATCGACTTAAGCCCGGGCTTTCGGCCGGCACGCCGTATTTCGCCGCAGGCGTCGGGGCAGGCGTGCCTGAGCCGAGCGAGGATTGCTGCACGACTCCACTCTCGGCGAGTGTTTGTCCTGCCGCCTGCGCCTGCTGCAACTGATCGGCGGAAAGCGATTCGATGGCGCGTCCGTATTTATCGGCGGGTGTCATGGTCCGTTACCTCCTGCTTGGTGGTTTCAGTGGGAATATCCGGCGTCGCGTCGAGGATGGATTTCAACTCATCGGACAGCTTGTCGAACGCGGTGATCAGGCGCGCGTCGCCGCCAATGAGCTTGGCGCTCGACTCGCCGACGACGAAGCCCGCCGTTTCGGTTGCGGGCTTCTGAGCAAGAGCGCCGCTCATATATCTCGCCTCGATGCTGCCGTCGCGGAGATCCAGGATCGTCTGGCGCTCCTGATGAAAGACGATGTGATTGTTGATGAGCAGGCAGAAGGCCCCGGCCATCAGCCAGAGGCCGACCTGGCCTGAGAAATTCTTCAGGATGAATCCGGCCGCAAAGACCGTCAGCGGCTCGTAGAGCTTGAAGATTTTCTCCTGCGAAACGGGGAATGGCAGGATCGATGTGCCAATCGACATGCTGTGCCATTCGATACCGGCGCGGTTTTTCAGAGCGATCTCATAGCGCCGGTAAAGGCTCATGACGATGAAGGCGACCCACACGAAGCCCATCAGGCGCGACGGGCCGAGCGAGGGAATGAACATGCCCAGGAAGCCGCCGAAAAACGTGAAACCGGCTATGACGGAATAGCCGAAATAGAGATTGAGCCATCCGAAATAACGCTCTCCCAGATCCTTGCGGATGAACGGCACGATGCTGACGACGATGCACGATGTGGCAAGGCTCAACAACCCCAGCACCCACTCGTTCGTCTTCCACATGTCGGTTCCACCGAACAGGCTGCGCGTTTGCTTGAAGAGATTCATAATTGCCCCTCCTGACGTTTAAGGGCGATGTTGACGTGGAAGGTGGAGGGCCGTCAGACATTGGCGGCCCCGAAGACGCGAGGGGCTCTTTCAAGGACGCAGGCCCGCAACTCCGCGCAGAGTGATGCCGACGCGGGAAAAGGGTGCCTGCGAGAGAAGCGCGACATACTCGGTCGGATCGAACGTTAGGCCTGTCCCTTTCGCGGCCACGAGCGCGGTGTCCGGAACAAAGAGCTGGATGCGCATACGGTTTGCGCCTTCCGGCAGATAGCGGAGATAAAAACCGCCCGGCATTTCAAGCCAGGTGCCGCGCGGCACCGGCTGTGCCTGGGCCGTCGCTTGCGGCGCAGCGGGCGCGGCAGCGGACTGCGCCGGTTTCTGCGCACCGCTCCCAAATGAATTCTTCAGGTCGTCTGCGTTCTTCAGCTTGGGATTCATCGCGGCGGCCTTGTCGAGTTTCTGGCCAAGCTCGCTCAAGGTTTTCTGATTGCCCCGCCGGACTTGCGCCGCCGCCTGATAAGGCTGAAGCACGGCCGCAGGAAGGATTGCGCTTGCCACTTTCCGCACCTGTGCCGGCCAGTCGGCGTAATTCGCGCCTGTTGCGAGAGCGGACAGCGTCTGCTGAATATCCGCACTTCCGACCTCCGGGTGAAGCTCGGCATATTTGAGCAGCGTCCTGATGGCTTCCGCGCCCGAGCCGCGCGCCGTTGCGGGAACAAAACCCGCAAACCCCCCGGCGCTCGGCGCGCCGCTGTCGAGCGGATAGCTTTCGACAACCGCCTCGTACAGGCCGCGCTCAAGGACAAATGCGCCGTCCGAATTACGGCTCAAGTCGGAGAGTGGCTTCAGCGTCTTTGGGGAGAGCGACGCATCGAGCGTGTCGTAGCTCACCGCGTCGCCAATGCCGGTTGCAAGCGCGCTTGCCGCCTGGCCTGGACTTGCCGCCGCGGGCTTGGTTTTCGGATCGGACGGGGCTGCGAGCGCCTTTGCCTCGCACAGCTGTTTGGCAAAGCCGGTCTTGTTCTGGCACTGGGAAAAACCGGCAGCGGCCGACAGCGGCAGGGCGATTGCGAGCGACGTGTTTAGGGCGATTCGAAAAATGCGTTCCATGGTGACACCTCGAATCCGGTTGAGTGGTTCGTTTGCGGTTTGAGCCCGTGCCTTAAGACCACGGGCCGCATCAAGGTTGCGTTTTCGGGCGAGGGTGGATCGTCACGCCCGGTATCTGCTGGCGGAAGGTTGTGCGGAGCCACGGCTCGCCGTTATTGGCCTGAAAGCTCGCGCCGGTCTGAAAGACAATCGCTTCGGTGAGAAACCCGTTGGCTTCGCCCCCTTTTTTCAGGGTCGTGAACGCCGACGGCAGAACCTTGCGCCCGACGCTTTCGCCACCCCCTCCCCGCCCGCTCTCCTCGCGTCCCGCATGAAAATTAAGGCGGGTTTGGACTTCGTCGGAGAGAATTTCCGAAGCCCAGCGATTGGTTTCCGGATCCCCATTCGCGTGGAAGATTTTCGTGCCCATGTTTGCGAGGAATGCGTCAACGCGGTGACGGCCTGCCTCGCCGCCCATGGCGGCAAGGTAATTCGGCTTGTTCTGGGTACATAGAATGCTTGCGGCCCTTGCGGAACGGGCTGTCGCTAAAAATCGGGGGGTGTAGTCATTGACCAGCTCGTGGGCCTCGTCCGCAAGCCAGAAGACCGGGCGGGGATGTTGTTTGAGGTTGCGCTGCTCGACCGCGAGCTGCCAGAGATAGGTGAAGGCGGTCTGGACGTAAATCCCCGCCTGCCCGTAGACCTTCGTTGCCAGATCGAAAACGAGGATCGCGCCGTCGAAAGTGATTTCGGGGATGAAGTTCGTCTCGCCGTTAAACAGGTCTGCCATATGACCGCGCAGCAAAACGTCCGCCATCACGCCGTAGGTCGCCATCACCGAGCCGCGAGTATCACTCGGCATGTCGGGGAGTTCGCGCAGCAGATACCGGGCGGCAAGCTCAAAGTCGCGCTGGGCGCTTGGCGTTTTCGGGCGGCGCTCACCCTCTTCGATCACCTGGTAGCAGCGCGACGATTCCTGCCAGCTCCGGGAGTGCACCTCACTGGGGTTGCGCGGCGCGCTGGTAAGGACTTCGTGCAGCAGCGGCATCGTGACTTCGCCCCGCGCCGCGATGCAGACTTCCGTCCCGTTTCGCAATAACTGGCGTAGAGCGGATTCGAAAAACTTCTGTTCGGCCATGTTGTTTCGGCTGCCGCGCTCCGCAGCCTCCACAATGGTCATCAGCAGCGAAACAATGGCTTCGACACGGCTCCCCAGAGCGCCCGGCTTATGCAGCGCGTAGTGCATGAGGTTGCAGCGCCAGCCGTTCGCGGGAGAAACAATAACGAGCGATTTTTCGCGTCCCGTGAGCCGCGCAAATTGCTCGATGAACTCGCGGTCGCCAGGCTTGACGCAGCCGATCAAACCGCCCATGCCGATGAGCAGGTAGCACATCAAAAAAAGTGCAAGCGACCCGGTCGATTTCGCCGCTCCGATTTCGCCGAAAATCGCGATTGCTTCATAGGCGTGCTTCAGGCAGAACATGTCGAAGGCCGACAATGGCAGAAGCGGCATCTCAAGCGGCCAGGGATCGGCGGGAGGATCGCCATGTCTGCCGACGCTTGTTGGATAGAGCCACCCGACCATCGCCTCTGCGCCCCCTGCTCTTTCCGGCTTAAATCAACCGGAAATTTCCATGAGCATGGGGTAGCGAGTGGTCAGCCCGCCAGGTAAAGGAGGTAAACGCTTCTAAAGCACGGCGGGGAGATCAGGCTTTGCGGATGCTGGGGAGCGGAAGGGCGAGCTTGCGCAGCAGATCCCGGAAAGAAGGCAGCGCGCCGAGATGCCTGAGTGGCGGCAGGAGATGAAACAGCATCGCAGTCGGATCGCTCTCATCGAACGCGGCGCGATGCAGCGATTTGACAGCGTCGCCGTATTTCCCGACCCCAATCTGGGCTAAAGCGATTTCAACCGACGATGACGCCGGTCTCTTCTTCTTGAGCGAAAGAAGCACGTCGAGCATCGCACTCGCAGTGTCGCGCTCTTTCGCCCGCCCGAGGACAAGGGCGGCAATGCCGGTCAGAAACAACGCGCCGTCCCCCTGCCCGCTCGCTCCCCGCGCTGCGATAGCGAGATTCTGCAAGTTCAGGAAATATCGCAGCATCGCCGCCGCCTCATCGAGGCGGCCTTGTGCTTCGTAAAGGAGCGCGAAATGCGAAACCAGGACGGGATTATCGGGACTTGCGAAATCGAGCGACGCTGCCAGATGCTCCTCAGCGTCCGCGAAACGGCCGGCGATGATCTGGAGCAGCGCGAGATCCGTGCGCGTCGCGATATTGGTGCGCGAGAAATGAGCGACCGCCTCCTCAAGAATCTTGATTGCCTCCGCGACTCGCCCCGTTGATGCGAGCAGCGCGGTATACCACCAGAGATACTTCGCCTCGCCCTGGCTTGCATCATTTGCGACCTCGAAAAGCGCGAGCGCTTTTTTCCATTGATGCCGGTAACAGGCCTCGGCGCAGGCCGAAGTGAATACCGCTTCCCACGGCTCGAACCCCGAGCGCTTGATAGCAGTCAGCACCTCGCCGACCGACGCCCGGATGGCCATGGGCGCGCTTTGAATGATTGGAGCCACCGCCATCGGTATGAAGACGATGTTTGCCGCCTGACGCGGATTCTTATGGGAGAGCGGTATCTGCAGGTAATAGTTGAGGGCGCGCTTCGCGCTTCTCATCGTCCTAAGATCGATTGCCGTCTTCGCCCGCAAGAT
>Ga0182018_10005278_pt1 | contig 10468 bp, 7 predicted proteins | sample 812P2MmetaG_FD_120490 | JGI IMG/M metagenome (GOLD analysis project Ga0182018, IMG submission 120490) | Permafrost microbial communities from Stordalen Mire, Sweden - 812P2M metaG | ecosystem: Environmental > Terrestrial > Soil > Wetlands > Permafrost | place: Sweden: Stordalen | collected... | reverse complement strand
GTAGAATTGCCCTCACTGGTGTGGAAGAAATCCCGTTCAGCGTAGACGACCAACTCTCAGTCGACACTGTTATGCAGTCCTCTAGATTTATCCGTGGGGCCGTAAAACCTCGCCTTTTTGGGGCGGGGATATAAGGTCCCTCGACTACTGAGGTGTTTTCTACTGTTCCATGTACGCCTTGAGAATGCCGACGGGAGCACCACCGCAACTAGCGGCAAAGTACGACGGTGACCAGAGGACGCCTTTCCAATAACGGCCCACAAGGTCTGGTCGCTCGAGGCGAAGCATTCTGCTGGAGACACCTTTAAGACTGTTCACCAAAGCAGAAATGGAAGGTAGTTCACAAGCAGGTGAACGTGGCGGTTTAACCATGGGGCGTGACCATGCGGCAGCGTTGGTAATTTTAGGGCGTGGACTACGCCTTCGAGCGCAAACAACGGGGCAGTCAGCCCCTGTTGCTTGAGAAGCCCCTGCCTTCAGGCACGGGAGCAAGGTCACCGGCGAAACTACCCTGCGACCCTCTTTGCCTGCTTCCTAACCTTCGCCCACCGCTTCTTTGCCGCCTTCACCATCGCTGCTCTGCCGGCAGCGGACAAGACGCGCTTTTTCGCGCCGACGACTTCGCGCTCCGCAGAGCTGCCCAACGCTTTTGCAGCCGCTTGGACTCCGTTCAACTTGTGCTGTAACTTCCCAAGTTGCTTTTCTAGCTTTCTCTCTTCGCGCTTGATTGCTGCAAGAATGTCCATGAAGCCTCCGAGTGAAATCTATAACAACTGGAGTCGAGGCACCAGACGTTCTGGCAGGTAAGTAACCCCAACTCACAACGAGTGCACTTCGGCGATGGCTGAGTCGCGTCCAGTGGGCACAGAATCAAATACTCCTGATATAGTCAGCCGATGACCTCGAACTTTGAACAGCCGAAAACTAGGGTTAAATCGTTCAAGTCGCCCGAACTTCCTAATTCGGCGATATTGAGTAATCCGCTTTCGATTCCAAAAACCTTGTGAGATGGGACAATGCGCAAGAGTTGCATGAGGCCATCGTTGCTGCTCCCTCGAAACAAGGGGGTACTAAGAGGACTTGAATTCGCTACTCGCTCAGCGGGCATATCGCGGTTACCGTTGGCAATCCTCTACCTGCTTGCCACTGCCCTATTCTCATCCGCTGTGCACAGTAGCGCGCAAGGTGAGAGCTCGCCGTCGACGCAGTTTTCCGATGTTACCGAATCCGCTGGGATCAAATTCGTGCACTTCAAAGGAAATCAAGGAACGGCCATCAATCTAGAGGAATTTGGCCCGGGCGTTTGCGTGTCGGACTTCAACCGGGACGGCTGGCAAGACATTTATTTTGTCAATGGACGCGATCTCTATGGCCGCGGCATCACCGCCAAGAATGCGTTGTACCGAAACAATGGGGATAACACCTTCACGGATGTGACCGATCAGGCCGGCGTTCCAGGCACCGGCTACGGGTTAGGTTGCGCTTGGGGGGACTATGACAATGACGGCTTCCCCGATCTTTTCGTGACGCAATACGGCAGCAACGTTCTTTACCACAACAACGGCAATGGCACCTTTACCGATGTTACCGCCAAAGCTGGAGTCGCTGGCCTGGAGTCCGGACCGATTCATTCCGGCGCCACTTTCTTTGACTATGATCGCGACGGACGACTCGATCTTTACGTGGGGAGTTATGTCGCCTTTGGTCCGAAGAGTAGGCGCTATTGCAATATTGGAGGTGTACTTTCCAGTTGTCCACCGAGCGTCTACCCCGGCAGTCCCGACGCTCTCTATCACAACAATGGCGACGGCACCTTTACAAACGTATCGGCCGCGGCGAATGTACTGCAACCTGAGGGGAAGAATTTGTCCGTTCAGGCTGCAGACTACGACAATGACGGTTGGCCGGACCTGTTCGTGGCCAATGATGGCTTGCCCGTTTACCTCTATCAAAACCTGCACAATGGAAAGTTCCAAGAAACGGGCGAGGTGGCCGGTATGGCCTTCAACATACGCGGACAAACCATCGCTGCGATGTGCATTTCTTTAGGCGACTACGACAACGATGGGTGGCTGGATTTGTATGTCTCCGACTTTCAGAAGAATTCCGACCATTTGTGGCACAACTCGGGGAAAGGCTACTTCGATGAGGTGAGCGATGAAGCCGGGATCACGGTGCCGACGCGTGACGTGCTGAGTTTTGGTGGAGGATTCTTTGACTATGACAACGACGGATGGCTGGATCTCTTTATTGCGAATGGTCATGTATATCCTGAAATCGAGCAGGTGTCTCCGGAAACGCACTATAAGCAACACAACTCCCTATTCCACAATGAGACTAACCGAAAATTCAAGGACGCTTCCGGGCCAGGTGGTTTGAGCGTTCTGCCGGCCCGGGCCGGACGCGGTGTTGCTTTCGCAGACTTTGACAACGATGGATACGTTGACGTCGTGATCGCCAACAACGGAGATCCGCCCACCATCCTGCACAATGTCGGCAGCCACGAGAATCACTTTGTCAATTTCAAACTCGTTGGGACGAAAAGCAATCGTGACGGTTTGGGAGCGCGAATCCGCATCTCCTCAGGAGAAATCTCCCAAATACGAGAGATCGCCGGGGGCGGGAGTTATCTTTCACAGAGCGACCTGCGGGCTAATTTTGGCTTAGGGGCTATGACCGTGGTATCGACTGTCGAGGTGACTTGGCCAAGCGGGGTCAGGCAAGTCTTTCACGACATCAAGGCGGACCGATTTTACTTGATTGAGGAGGACCATGGAGAAATGAGCTTGCAGCAAATCCGCGGAAAAGTTCCCGCGGCGCTCAGGCAGGCAAGACCATCGCGGTGAATTCCAACCAGCCGCCGGGCCGTGAGCTGTACTAACTCATTCCTTTAAGCACCAGCTGACTTTGTTTTCCTCCCTGCCTCAAGGATTCGATCGAGGGACTCAGCGTTTCGCAAGCTGACGTACTGGCCGAGGTCCCGTTCGAAGACCACGTCGAGGAGCCATTGCATTCCGACGCGCAGCTTTTTCTCGAACCTCGGCAACTTCATCAGGTACACCGACCGCCATAGAATCCATCCGAAAATTCCCGAAAAGTTGAACCCGAACAGGCGGGCCACGCCGGTGCGCCTGCCTATCGCGGCAAGCTGTCCGGGCGCCTTGTACTGAAACGGTCTGGACTTTTGCCCGTTCAGTCGAAGCCGTATATTTCTCCCAACGAGCTTGCCTTCGCGCAGAGCATGCTGTGCGGTGGGAGGATAGGTCGTCTTTGAGCGGGGATCGCCGACCGCGGCGCAATCCCCGACGGCCCACACCCCGGGAGAGCCCGGAACTTCGAGGGTGGAATCCACGATCACTCTGCCCTTTGACAGTTGGAGCGGCAATTCTTTCAAGGTTGGACTGGGCGAAACGCCAGCGGCCCAGATAAGTATTTCGGCCGGTATCGTCTCGCCATCGGAGCATTGCACCACCCCGTCGGTGTAGGAGGACACTTTGACCCCGAGTTTGATTTCGACGCGGCGCCTGCGCAGTTTTTTCTGGGTGTAGAGTCCCAACGGTTCGCCAAGTTCAGGAAGTATGACGCTTCCGCCGTGTATCAATACCACCCGGACTTCCCGCGGATCAAGCCGGCTGTAGTGGGAGACACTCTCGCGCGCGAGATCGTTGATGGCTCCTATCGTTTCGACGCCTGCGAAACCGCCGCCCGCTACCACGAAGGTCAGCATTCTTTTCCGCCGCTCATCGTTGGTCTCGACGCTGGCGCTTTCCAACATGGCGATTACCCCTGCACGGAGCAAAATGGCATCGAACAGACTCTTGATCCCATGCGCATGCTCCGCCACGCCGGGCACGGTGGAATAGTTGGTCTCCGAACCAAGGCTCAGAATCAGGTGGTCGTAAGGTAACTCCCGGCGAAGTGCTTCGAGTCCGTACGAGATCGTTACGGTCCGCTTAGAGAGATCGATGGCCTCAACGCTTCCTGTCAGAATCGTTACGTTCCGAAGTAATCTGCGAAGCGGGTTGCAGATATGAGCCGGCTCGAGGTCGCCCGCGGCCACTTCATGGAGCATGGGGGTGAAAACGGTAAAGTTTTCTCGACTGACGAGCGTCACTTCGATGTCGCGGTTCTTGCCGACGGTACGATCAAGATATCGTGCGGCTTCGACGCCGCCGAACCCGCCGCCCAGGATGACGATCCTAACCATGAATCGCACCATACGGGAATGTGGTCAGGGAGGGCATCAGGACATCGAGTTAATTCTCGCTACCACGAAAGGATATTGCCGGTATACCACTTTGGTCTAGTCAGCGGGCGGAAATCCTCACCGACATCGAAAGGTGGGGGGTGCCTTCTCACCTTCTGCTGCTCATCCGCCCCCGAGTGATAGAACCTGTCGCCGAACGTCAGCTAAGTAATTCCGGAGTTACTTGGGGTTCTCTTAAGCGAGCAAGATCTCACGCGTCTCGGTCTGAAGAAGCAAACGACGCCATGTTATCCTTCATGCCTTAAGTTTGTGGGCAAGCTTCGGAGCATTGCAGGGGCAAATGGAACGCCGCCTCGCGTTAAAAGGAGCAAGTGAATGGCGCGGTCGAGTTTCTTTTTGCACCAAGCTCGGCCGGTCATGCTGCGGTACGGGATTGCTGCCCTGTTCAACGCAGGTGCCCTGGGCTTGACGCGCTCCCGGAAGATCATCGGTATTTTGTGGATTTTGCTGCTGTCTTTCGGTCTAGGCTGCTCGAGGGCGCCTTCACATGAATCGGTCACCGTGACGTTTCTAGATGTTGAGTGGGATACGTCCGGTCTCAACCCCGGATTAGCCCACGATTTGCAGGACTTCACACGCGAAACAGGCATTCAAGTCAAACGTCTTCCCCGCCCCGATGGCTCTCTCAATCAACTGGCTTTGTGGCGCGAGCTACTCAAAAAAGACGCCGCCACTCCTGACGTGGTGAGCATTGATGTGATCTGGTCCGGAATGTTGAACCAGTATCTTATGGATCTAAAACCCTACTTTGCTGCCGAGCTTTCTTCACAAAATCCAGTAGTGCTCGCAAGCTATTCAGTAGGTGACAAGCTCGTGGCTATGCCGCATCACGCCTATGTTGGTGTTTTGCTTTATCGCCCGAATCTGTTGCGAAAGTACGGATATCGCGAGCCGCCGAAAACATGGGATCAACTTGAAACGATGGCCACCCGGATTCAGGCGGGCGAAAGGGCCAATGGTAAGAAAGACTTCTGGGGCTACGTATGGCAAGGCGGCATAAACGAAGATTTGACCTGCAGCGGGTTGGAATGGCAGACGAGCGAAGGCGGCGGACGAATCCTCGAAGATGACAAGACCATTAGCGTGAATAACCCGATTGTGATCCGGGCATGGCGACGCGCCACGCGCTGGGTGGGTTCCATTTCGCCACCCGGGGTGACGGCCTACGGATTGTGGGACGCACAGAACGTCTGGGGCTCAGGTGAGGCAGCGTTCCTTCGTGGTTGGCAATCCGACTATAGTCTGCAAACTCGCGGCTGGCCCTTTTCGGCGTCGCATTCGCCTACGATACCCAGCAATGCTACCCAGTTTGGCGTAACCAGCATGCCGGGCGGCCCGGCGGGGCGGGCAGGCACGTTGGGAGGAAACGGTTTGGCGATTTCCCAAAAATCGGCGCACCCTCGTGAAGCGCTCGAGCTAATTCGATTTCTTCTGCGAAGAGATATCCAACTCCTGCGCGCTCGCGAGCGGGCCGAACCAACTGAGGAAGTTGAACTATACGAACTCCCAACCATCCTAGATCCGTATCCTCAGCTTGCCAAATTGAGGCAACATGGGGGCGGCGTAGTGGCCCGTCCATCCATAGTTGCCGGCGAGAAGTATGAACAGGTCAGCAGGGCGTACATACGAACCCTACATTCGGTGCTAGCTGGCGAAAAGATTCCGTCTGTGGCTGCTGCGGACTTGGAGAAGGAGCTGATTCAAATAACCGGTTTCCCGTCAGGGCCGCCCTCCAGGTTGAACTAGTCATCATGCGAAATAAGGTCTAGGAAAGTTCAAGATGTCTTCGAAACGATCAGCTCTCCGGTCCGGCGCTCGCAACTTGGCCCCGCGTAATCGAGGCGGGCGATAGGAAGTAGGCACAGTGCTCGCGAAACTTGGCGAATCGGCGAAACAAGCTGACCGCGGAATTTTTCGTCTCGATCGATTCAACATTGGTCCCCGTTTGTCGCTCTGCTTTGTATTCATCATCCTGGGGATGCTGCTAGGAAACGCGGTTTTACTCTGGCAATTCCATCAGATTCAGGCTCAAACGGAGCGTCTTAGCGGCGTCGACCAAGAGCTGATCGTCGTGTTGCAAGCTCACGCCAATCTCATGTCGTTTTATGAAAGGGTGGATGCGCTGGCGCATTCCGAAAACACCGCCGAACTCGCTGCGGAAGCGGAACCTCTTCGTAACAACCTCCTTGATGACAGCCGGCGCACCAGGAATGCCCTCAGTCGCTTGCCGCCGGAAGTGCAGCTGGATCCAACGGTGCTGCCTACCATTGAAACAATTCAGGAGGCGCTGCCGGCTGAGCTCGAAGCAATCACAAACTTGGCCAAAACCGGGGACTGGCAAGCTGTTCGCTTGCGCGTCGTTAACCAAATACGGGCACTAGAATCCAGGACCGCGCTGCTGGTCGAAACCATCGACCGCGAGGTCAGTGAAAAGCGCGCGCACGCCTTTCTGGAGATCGGGCAGGCCCGACGGCGGATTCTTTTCATTGTGCCGATAACCGCTGTTTTGACGCTCCTGTTCGCCGCCTTGCTCGGTTTGGCCATCACTCGCAGTATCACTCGGCCACTCGGACGATTGATGGAAGGCAGCCGAGCTTTGGCGAGCGGTGATTTCAGTCATCGCGTGCCCGCCGCGGGAAAGGACGAAATCGCCGTTCTCGGGAACGTCTTCAACGACATGATTGTGCGACTCCAAGAGCTTTACCGCGAGCTGCAACGTAGAGGGAGCTACCTTGCGGAGGCTCAAAAACTCAGCCACACGGGCAGTTTCGGATGGGATATTTTGAGCGGAGAAATCTACTGGTCTGATGAGACGTTTCGAATATTCGAATACGATTCGGTGACCAAACCTACCGTGGAGATGGTGATCGAGCGAACTCATCCGGAGGACCGGGTGTTTGTCCGGGAAACGATCGAGAGCTCGGTAGCGGCCAGAAGGGGTTTTGATTTCGAACATCGCCTGATGATGCCCAACGGCTTGGTGAAATACGTCCGAGCCGTTTGTCGTCCCTCGACAACCAACGAATCAGACGGTTCGCTATTCGTCGGAGCGGTAACGGACATCAGCGAGAGCAGGCGGGCTGAACAGGCATTACGGCGAAGCGAAAGCTATCTTACCGAAGCGCAGCGCCTCACGCACACCGGGAGTTGGGTCTGGGAAGTGTTGAGAAGAGATACTTTGCATCTCTCCGAGGAATGGTATCGCATATATGAGTTCGATCCAGAACAGGGCATGCCACGCTGGGAAAAACTCCTGCAGCGCTCCCATCCGGAAGATCGAGCCCGCTGGCAAGGGACGATAGAACGAGCGATCCGTGAAAAGTCGGATTACGACGTGGAGTTTCGAATCCTTCTTCCGGACGGCAGGGTTAAATACATCCACACGGTCGGCCATCCTGTTTTGAACTCATCCGGGGATTTGCTCCAATTCGTAGGCAGCTCGACTGACGTCACCGATCGCAAGCGCGCGGACGAGGCCCTGCGGCGCAGCGAGAGTTACTTAGCCGAAGCGCAGAGGCTGACCCGCACAGGCAGTTGGGCATGGAGCGTGGCCAATCGGCATAGCGTCTACTGGTCGCAGGAGAATTACCGCTTGTTTGGCTTCGATCCGGATGAAGGCATACCGTCGGACGAATCGTTTTACCAACGCGTTCATCCAGAGGATCGAGATAGGGTGCGCAGAACGGTTTTCCTGGAGCAGCCGAGCGAAGGTTCGGATTTCGACGTGGAGTTCCGCATCGTTCTTCCCGACGGGACCATGAGTTACATTCGCTCGACCGGTCATCCAGTTTTCAACGCATCCGGCCACATCTGCGAATACATAGGTACGGCGATGGACGTGACCGAGCAGCACGAAGCGGACGCGGCCCTGGAGACGGCCTTTGAACAAATAAAGGTTTTAAGGGACCAGCTTTACAACGAGAACATCGCGTTGCGCGAAGAGATCGACCGCTCTTCGATGTTTGAGGAGATCGTGGGGGAGTCGCGCGCTTTGCAAGGTGTCCTTGCGAATGTAGTGAAGGTCGCACCGACCGATTCGACCGTCCTCCTAACCGGCGAGACCGGAACGGGCAAAGAACTGATTGCTCGGGCGATTCACAAGCGGTCGCATCGCGCGGCACGCGCCTTCGTGAGCGTGAATTGTGCTGCCGTACCGCCTTCCCTGATTGCTTCCGAACTGTTCGGCCATGAGAAAGGGGCCTTCACTGGCGCTACACAACGGCGCCTCGGCCGCTTCGAATTGGCCGAAGGCGGCACACTCTTCATCGATGAGGTCGGCGAGCTTCCGTTAGAGACACAGATCTCCCTGCTGCGAGTCCTGCAGGAGCGCGAGTTCGAACGCCTGGGCGGAACTAAAGTGATTCCCGCCAACGTGCGGGTGATTGCCGCCACCAATCGGGACTTGCCGGCGTCAATTGACGCGGGCGCATTTCGTAGCGATCTGTATTATCGGCTCAACGTCTTTCCAATGGAAATGCCGCCGCTGCGCGAAAGAAAGGAAGACATCCCTCTCCTGGTCGAGTATTTCATCGATCGTTATGCCAGCAACGCGGGGAAGAAGATACGAGGCATCAATCGGGCGACACTGGACCGGCTCAAGGCTTACGCCTGGCCTGGTAATATTCGCGAGCTCCAAAACGTGATTGAGCGGTCCGTGATTCTCTGCGAAACCGAGAACTTCGCGGTCGACGAGAGTTGGCTCTCTCGAAAGCTCGACACGTCGGAACAGACCGGTTCAACGCTCTTGAGGATGCCGCCCTCACAGGAGAAGAAGACCATTGAGGCGGCGCTCGCGGAGGCTCAGGGCCGGATATCGGGCCCGTCAGGGGCCGCCTCCCGACTCGGCATCCCCCCTTCCACGCTCGACTCAAAGATCCGGGCGCTTAGGATCGATAAGCACCGCTTCAAGACCAGCTAGCCCGCCGCGGTTCCGTCCAAATCACGAATTTCGTGAATTCCCGAACTTCGTGACAGCTCTATGCTACTAAAATCTCTAAATTCAATAGTATACGACTGGCCACGGTGTTGCACGCCAAAACGCCACGATGCTGAAGATTCAAAGATCGGAAGCCAATGGGTCGGTAGTCTTCGCGCTCAGTGGCCGGGTTGAGGAACAGCACGTCCCCGAGTTAGAGAACCTGTTCGAGGCCGAAGGCGAAGTCGCAGAAATCACGCTTGACCTGGTCGAAGTGCGGCTCGTAGACCGGGAAGCCGTGCGGTTTCTTGCCGCCTGTGAAGCTCGGGGGATCCAGCTGAAGCATTGCCCCTCGTATGTTCGCGAATGGATAGAAACAGGGAGCGATACAAACCATGAACATGAATGTTGACCGGTCTCTGAATGCGATGGTTGTTGAAACCCTACCCGGCGGTCATGTCTTCGCTAGCGCTACCGAGCATGCGCAAGGACGTAGCCAACCCGAACACCGGCAACTAGAGCGGGAACGGAAGCTTCGCCTGGAGGAACGTTCCAAAGAACGCCGGCGCATCGCGCGCGAACTGCACGACACTTTGTTCCAAGGCTTTCTGAGTGCATCCCTGCTGCTTCAGGGAGCCGTAGACCAAACACCTGCTGATTCGCCTGCTAAGCCCTCACTCAGTCGCGCTCTGTGCTTGATGTATCGCGTCATTAACGAAGGTCGCGTTACGCTTCAAGAACTCCGCTCGTCCGCGAGCGCATCACCGAGTCTTGAAGAAGCACTGCATGGCCTGTGGGATGAACTTACTCCGGGCGGCGTTCAGTTTCGAATCTTGGTCGAGGGACAACCGAAGGCATTGAAGCCCGCGATCCAGGAACAGATCTACATGATCGGGCGGGAAGCGGTTCTCAACGCGTTGCGCCATTCCGGAGCGGCAGCCATCGAAGTTCAGGTGGAGTATTCACCCCGCCGATTGCGCATGGTCGTGCGGGACAATGGCTGCGGGATCGATTCGCAGACGCTACGCTCCGGGCGCGATTTGCACTGGGGCCTTCAGGGGATGCGCGAGCGCGCCGGAACTGTAGGAGCGCAACTGCGCATATGGAGCAGGCTAGGTGCCGGGACGGAAGTGGAAATTTCTGCTCCGATCCATGTCGTTACCGATGACCACGCGCAACTCCCGATGGCCGACATCGAATCCGGCGACGAGCCGGTCTGGCAAGAAGCTTATACTTCTCGGATGTGAACGACCACATAGTGATCGCAGAACTGGGGTGCGAAGTTC
>Ga0182018_10005277_pt1 | contig 10469 bp, 7 predicted proteins | sample 812P2MmetaG_FD_120490 | JGI IMG/M metagenome (GOLD analysis project Ga0182018, IMG submission 120490) | Permafrost microbial communities from Stordalen Mire, Sweden - 812P2M metaG | ecosystem: Environmental > Terrestrial > Soil > Wetlands > Permafrost | place: Sweden: Stordalen | collected... | reverse complement strand
TGATCCTCGGGATTAAACCCTCGGCCCAACTGCGGTTTCACGCCGAGCATCGCAAAATAATTCGGCGCTACGTTGAGAAAGCGGATGCGGGTAGGCTGGGACCAACCGGTGAGATTCACGTCCCCGCCTCCGATTACGGAAACATAGTCAAAAATTCTGGAGCGCTGCAGATCCCGCCATTCGGGCACGGACATTCCTACGTCCTGCGCGCCCACGCCCGGAAGATCATCCTCGACGCTTACCAGTTGCTCCGATTGCGGGTACGGCAGGGGGTGTAGCAGGGTGGCATCGACCACACTGAAAATCGCGGTAGTGGCTCCGATCCCCAGGGCAATCGTCAACACGGCGATGGCGGTGAAGCCGGGCGACTTGCGCAGCATACGCAAGGCGTAGCGAACGTCCTGCCAAAGATGGTCCCACCACATCCAGCGGCCGGATTCGTAGAAGTGCTCCTGAGCGTGGGTCAGGTTGCCGAAAGCCCGGCGTGCCGCGGTGCGGGCACGTTCATAGCTGAGCCCTTGTTCCTGCAGGCGTTCTGTCTCCAGCTTGATGTGCACTTCGATTTCGGCGCCGAAGTCGCTCGCCTGTCGCTTAGATCGGAACATAACCTAGCCCTCCTCAGACTCCAGAATCCGGCCGATCGCTGTCGTCAATCGATTCCACTTGCTGGTTTCTTTCACCAGTTGTTTGCGGCCGGCCGATGTCAGCGCATAAAACCGAGCCTTGCGGTTATTGCTGGAGGTTCCCCATTTCGCGGAAATCCAGCCGCGCTGCTCGAGGCGTTGGAGCGCGGGATAGAGGGCTCCGTGCTCGACCAGCAGCTCTTCATCCGACGTTGTTGGATGGCGCGGGCGATGCCTTGCCCGTGCTGGGATCCTAAAATCAGGGTGCGCAGGATCAGCAGGTCCAGAGTGCCCTGCAGCAGCTCGAGCCGTTCCGTGGCTGGTTGGGTAGACATTTCACCTGAGCATCCGCCATACTTGGGTAAGATGTCAACCTGAAAATATCGAGCTTCGCGACCTGCGGAAGTCCGATGCCCTATCCCCCCTTATCATTAGTTCAGAGCGGATCGAAAGTTAACGTTGAGTCAGCGGCAGGTGCGGGATATGGTTCTGAGATGCCGGCAGGGATAACCATTCGCGTGGCGACACCAAATGAAAAGAAGGCGCTGGAAGACCTTCAGTGGCGGGCATCCCTGGTGTGGCCGGAGTATCGCGAGGCGCTGCTGGCCCACCCCGATGCGATTGAATTGCCTCTCGAGCACGTCGAAACGAAGCGCACTTACGTCGCCGAGCGAGACGGCGAAATCCTCGGTTTCAGCGTTGTCCTGATTCGACCGGACGGGCAAGCCGACCTGGATGGATTGTTTGTCGAGCCGGCCGCTTGGAAACAAGGAATCGGCCGGCGCCTGATCGACGAAGCAGAGCGGTTGGCCGCGCGCGACGGCGCGGAGTGGCTCTGCGTGATCGCCAATCCACGAGCCCGCGGCTTTTACGATGCCTGCGGATTCGAATTAACCGGCAACGAGCAGACCCGCTTTGGTCCAGCGCACTTGATGCGAAAGCGCCTAACGAGCCTCCGAACGGTCGAGGCCTAGACCACGATTCGCCCTATTGCTTCTCGATCAACCCCACAACTTTTTCCGGGGCCGCGTCGAATTGTGCTTTGTGATCCGATGAACAGAAGTAGTAGCTGTTACCTTTATAGACGGACGGAGCGATCGCAGGATCAAAAGCCATGGAACAAATCGCACAGAGCGGATGACTGTTTGCTGAGGTGCGTATCTTGGTGTAAACCGTGTTCGAATCCGCATTCATCCAGCCCTGTCCCTGATATTCCATATCGTAGGCCGTTTGCGTGGCGACGTCGCGGCCGTAGTAGCGTTCGACCACCCGTAGCGCCAGGTCGATGCCGCAGGAAAGTCCGCCGGAAGAGGCGAGATTGCCGACCTCGACGAATCGCGCGCCGCGCTTGACCTGGATGTCCGGAAACTTCAGGGCGAAATCCACATACGAGCCGTGATGGGTGGTGGCCGCTTTGCCGGCCAAAAGGCCGGTCTGGGCCAGAATATACGCGCCGGTGCAGACCGACATAGTGACGTCCGCGGATTTGGACGATTTGCGAATCCATTCCAGCACCGCTGGACTGGCGTTGCTCTGTGCGGGAATGACGATGACCTTGGGGACCGGGGCGGTCTCGAGGGTGTAATCAGGGATGATTTTCATCCCGCCGCTCGCGGTTATGGGTTTGCTCGTTTCCGAAACAGTGTAGAGACGGAAAACATCCATGCGGCCGCCGGACATCACGTTCCCGAAGACTTCCCAAGGGCCGCAGAAATCGATCACCACCGCGTCATCGGAAATCAGAAAGGCAACCGGCACCGGGCCATCGGCCGGCGGTGTGAGTTTGTCCAGCGCAGGGACTGGCTTGCCCACACCACTCGATGATTGGGAGGATTCCGCATCCGCCTGCGGCGAAACTGTAAGCGAGAATGGCATAGCCGCCATGAAGCCGAGGGTAGCCGACCGCTTGAGCAATTCTCTGCGTTTCATCTGGAATCTCCTCAGTAGTTTCGTGCTAATTGATGTTCATGTCGGCGAACCGATGCCGGTAGTCGTCGGGAGGAACTTGGGTGCTTGGCGCGGCAAAAAATACAATGGTTCTGGAATGGCCGACAGCGGGGCGACGGTTATTGGAGCTCTTCACGGCTCAAGGTTAATGCCCAGGGGCGATGGCAGCAATGACAAAAGGGCGTCATTTTCTGCCAATCAAAACAGATAGCCTGAAAAACCTCATCTTGGCAGGCCGTATCCGTTACGGCAGCGGAAGCGCCCATGCAAACAGTACGCCGCCGCTGCTGGTGAGCACGTATTGGCGGCCGTCGAGCTCGTAGGTGGTCGGAGAACTTTGGCTGTGTGCGCCTGAGCCGGCATGCCAAAGCGTCTTGCCATCGCTCGAATCGAGCGCCAGGAAATTGCCTAGAGCGTCGCCGGTAAAGGTGAGCCCTGAGTCGGTGGTGAGCACTCCCGCGCCCGCCCCTTGGGGCCCAAGTTCATGGCTCCAACGGATCTTGCCAGTTTGATAATCGATGGCCTCGAGCACACCTTTGCCCCAAACGCCATAATCCGCACCAGCCCACCCGTAGACTCCATCGGCGGGCTTGGCAAAATAGATCGAGTAGCTGGGATGAGCGTCGACGATGAACAGCCCGTTCTTGGTGTCGAAGCTCGGGGAACGGTAGTTGGTGAGACCGCCCTCGTCGGGGGCAATCAGGCGTCCGTCAGGCGCCGGCTCCTTGGCGGGATTGGAAATCGGACGGCCCTGCTCATCGACTCCCAGCGCCCAGTTCACCGGTCCGAAAGGGGCGGTCAAAAGGTTCTTGCCGTTGGTGCGGTCGAGAACAAAGAAGTAGCCGTTGCGCGAACTCTGCATCAGCATCTTCTTCGGCTCGCCGTGAAAGTCCGCGTCGACGAGCACCGGAATCTCGACGGCATCCCAATCGTGGGTATCGTGCGGAGAGACTTGAAAGGCCCACACTAGCTTGCCCGTATCCGGATTTATCGCGACGATGCTGCACGTGTACAGATTATCGCCTGGGCGGGTCGAACCGGTCAGCACCGGAGTCGGATTCCCGGTCCCCCAGTACACCAGATTGAGATCGGGATCGTAAGTCCCGGGCATCCACATCGTCCCACCGGTCGTTCCGTTAGGGGTTCCCGGCGGAGGCGTGGCATCCCATTGCCATTGCGTGGCGCCCGTCTCCGGATCAATCGCCCGGATATACCCGGGCAAGTTATCCAAATCCCCGGCAACACCGATGATCACGCGGTCGCCGATGACCAGGGGCGCCATGGTGGTCCAATAACCCTTGGTGGCATCGGCAACCGTAACGATCCAGCGCACGGTTCCATCTTTGGCGTTGAGGGATACCAGGTGATCGTCGGGCGCCATAAAGAAAAGATATCCTTTGTACATCCCCACGCCGCGATTCCCGATGTGACTGCCTTTGTTCGGCGGGTAGGTGTAATGCCAAATCTGGTGGGACGACCGTGCATCGACTGCCCAAACATTGTCCGGAACAGTGAAGTACAAAATCCCATCCACCAGCAGCGGCGAGGATTTGATTTGCGCGCTCTGCTCGGTTTGAAAAGCCCAGGCGAGGGTCAGATTTTTCACGTTCTGCGGGGTGATCTGGGTGAGCGAACTGTGGCGTCTGCCGGAATAATCGCCGTGATAGCTTGGCCAACTGTCGGCCGGCGGATGCAGAAGCGTTTGGGCGTCCGCACCTTGCGCACGCATTACGCCGGGCTGCGCCATCATCATCAGCGCACTGACCGCAAGAAGAAATGTAGCCTTCGGAAAATTCATATCGAGTGAGGACCTCTCCAACGAAGGCGCCGCGATACGGCTCAGCGCCTAGCGCAAAGTTTGCAGATACGCCATCAGATTGTGGATGTCGGCGTCGGTGTACTTACCGAACAGCTCGACATGCGCATTCACCGGCGCATCCACCTTGTACTGCACGTCGCCGGTCCGCGACGAGCGATACACGCCCGTAGGGTCCGTGAGCCCAACGGTAAACTCGTCGAGGTATTCCAGGGTGCCAGTGACCGTCTCACCGGAAGCAAGTGTTACCGTGACTTTCGATTTTGGGTGCTTGGGATACAGCATCTGCTTTTCGAGATCGAGGCCCATGTAACGCGACGCGATCCCGGCAAGATCCCCGGCCGGCGAATGGCAGGCTGCGCATCCTCCGGCACCTTCGAAGTACTGCTTGCCGGCCTCAAGATTTCCGGTTTGAAGGTCGGAGACGTCCACCCCCTTACGTCCCCCTTTTCGGGTGACCGCATTGTTCTGCTGGGTATGGATAAACGCCGCCAGGTCGGCAATCTTCGGATCGGAAAAGTCGAAGCGCGGCATGCCCTTCTCCGGGCGTCCATTGCGCACCACCGCGCCGATCTTGTCTCCGGCCACATCCTGGGTCACCAACTTGGATCGGGTCAGATCCGGTCCGCTTTCTCCGCCGCCCGCGTCGCGGCCATGACAAAAGGAGCAATCCTGTTGGAAGAGGGACTTCCCCCTCTGGACCAGGGCCGGCGGATACGATTTGCGTACCGGTGCGCTGCTTTGGCTGACTGCGCTCCGGGCTGGCGCGCTAGGAGTTGCTGTTTGCGCCGCGGAAAGGGCGAAGCTCGCGAGAAACGGAGCCGCCAGCAGTGCGCTGAAACGCAAAGCTGAACCAAGATAATTCGGCCCGTGGAGCATTCCGCCGCGCTTCACTGCACTCGAAAACGTCTCTGGTCTCATTTTTTGCCTGGATCCTTGCCGCTTCCCTACGGCCGCGGATGAGAAGCGGTGCTGCCTTCGGTCATGCCCAGCACCCACTTGATCGCTTCAAAATACATCTTGCGGATGTCGGGGTCGCTCCAGGCCTCTTCGGTGTGTCCGAGGCTGGAATAAAAAACGCGGCCTTTGCCGTACATTTTGTCCCACGCTACCGCGAAATCATGATCGGTTCGGTGGATGCGCGGATTATTCGCATAGTTGAGCTTTGCGGGATCGAGGCTGAGCAGCACGTTGACTTTATCGCGGGACCATTCCTTGGCCTGATAGATCTCGTCGTACTTCACGAACGCTCTTGGCAAATGACGGGCCGCGGGGAAGCTTGGGTCCTCATTGATGATCGGCGCGTTGAAGGTGGTCCACGGGTGCTGGTCGAACCAGCCTCCGATCATCTCGCCGTATTCCGGCCATTTGTAATTGGTGTCGAGGGCGGCGTGAATGCCCACGAAGCCCTTTCCATCGTCCTTGATGAACGCCATCATATCTTTCTTCTGGCTGTCGTCCAGGTCCAGCTCGCCGGTGGTGCTGGCAAAGATTAGGGCATCGAAGTAGTCCAGATTCTTCGCGTTTACTTTTAATTCCTTCTTCGTGATGAGCTCGGTGTCGGTGCGCAGCATGGCGTCCCACAGACCGGTGTCGTGACCCATGTTGTAGATCGCAGCCATCGCGTCCGATACCGAATCGTGCTCCCACCCTTTGGTTTCGCCGATCACCAGAATGTGCTTGAGGTGGATTTGCTTAGCGCTGGGTGGGGGCGGAACCGACGAATCCACGGTGGGCTGATTCTGGGCGCTCGCGAAGCACGCTAAGATCAGCGGACACAGAAGAAGGAATAGAGCGTTTCGAGTCTGGCGCAAGCGATCTCCCTTAAGACCATCGGTTTCGTGACACAGCGTCGCGTGGAGGGGTGCCATGGCATTTCCGTTCTGACGTCCCAACCGACCGATAAGTTATACGTGACTGCCTCGGTTTGCAACAGCTCCGCCAGGTTCTTGATGATGTTCGCGCGCTATCGAGAGAACCTTGCCCCCGCAGCACCCTGAGCGGTACGCTGGTTCCCGGCGTGCAGGACGCCACCCGTCCGCGGGCAGGACTGAGTCCACCTGAGCTGATAACTCAGCGACTGGTCTCACGAACCTCCTTTCGCCCGACGCCAGCGGACCCCGGGCAATACTAAAGGAGGCTCGTCATGTCCGACCGCCGTCTTCCCGTCCGCCCCAATCTGATCCAGCTCAAGCATCAAGCCAAGGATCTGCTACGCCAAATTCGCAGCACCGATCCCGCCGCGATTGAGCAATTCAAGAAATATCACCCGAAGGAAATCGATGTCACTAACGCGCGGCTCGCTGACGCACAACTCGTCTTGGCGCGCAGCTATGAAGCACCGAGTTGGCCACGCCTGGTGCGGGCCTGCCAGCTTATCGATGCGATCTGGCGCGACGATCTCGATGCCGTTCGCGAGATAGTGTTGAAGCATCCTCAGTTGCTGCACGAAGAAGCCTTGATCCGAAAGAGCAGCCATTGGGGCCCGCCGATGTCCTACGCGGCGAACCTCGGACGCGATCGAATTATCGAGTTGTTCCACAAGCTCGGCGCAACGGATCATCTTCACGCGCTCGGCCGGGCGACGCTCCAAGGCAAGATCGCCACCGCGCGCATGTTGCACGCGATGATGGGCACGCCGCGCCCGCCAGAAGGCGCCCTTAGCGGACCGGCTTACACGCTCAGCGCCTCAGGAACGGCCCTGATGCTCGAGCTGGGCGCCGCGGTGCACGACGCAAATGGCAACCGCCTCGCACCGGTCGATGTGGTGCTGGAAAGCGACAGCCGCAACCCGGAGGCCAAACATCAGATCCTCGAGATGTACGTCGCGCACGGGCTCGAGCTGCCAGACACTCCGGTGATGGCGCTTCACCGCGGACGAATCGACCTGCTCGAGAAACATCTGCGCCGCGATCCCGGACTGCTGCGGCGCACGTTTACCCACGAGGAGATCTATCCTCCCGAACTTGGGTGCCATGACCCGATACTCGCGACACAGGGCACGCCGCTGGCTGGGACCACCCTGCTGCACATGTGCGCTGACTACGACGAAATCGAGATCGCACGATGGCTGCTCGACCGTGGCATGGAAGTCGACGCCAGGGCGGACATCGACGCCGATGGCTTCGGCGGTCATACCGCGCTTTTCGGAACCGTGGTATCGCAGCCGAATTTCTGGATGAACCACAACGAACTGCCGCAAGTGGCGCCGTTCACCCAACTGTTGCTGGACCATGGCGCCAACCCCAACGCGCGTGCCTCACTCCGTAAGCAACTGCATCCTGGATATGGGGAGGACACCATGCACGAGTTTCGTGACGTCACGCCGGTCTCGTGGGGCCAGCGGTTTCACCGAAAAGTGTTCGTCAGCGAGCCAGCGATGAGGTTGATCGCGGAACGCGGCGGGTGCCCCTAAGCACCGCGCCGCGAACAGCGGGGAGTCTGCGGCATGGCCAATAAGTGCGCATGCCGCGCAACGAGCGATGAGGGCAATCGGAGGTTGACACCAACCGATCCCGGGCCTATGTTTTGCTCAAGAGGGCTCGAGACGGAAGTGCAAGTTCCCTGCCCATTTGCATGCCCAGCTGGAATGACAGGAAGTTTATCTTGATTAGCGGAGGAAGATCCCATGGCAACTGCAGTCGTACAACCTGATGTGAATGTTACTGGATTCGTATCCAAGACCGGCAAGATTCTAATTAATGGCAAGTGGGTTGAAGCCGCGTCCGGCAAGACTTTCCCCACCTATAATCCCGCGACTGGAGAAGTGCTCGCCAACATCGCCGCGGGCGACAAAGAGGATATCGACCGCGCGGTGAAAGCGGCGCGCGCCGCATTTGAAACCGGTCCGTGGTCGAAGATTTCCCCTTCCGAGCGCGGCCGCCTGATCTGGAAATTGGGCGACCTGCTCGAAAAACATGCCGAGGAATTCGCGCAGCTCGAATCGCTCGATAACGGCAAGCCGCTGAAGGTAGCGCGGGCCGCCGACCTTCCGCTGGCCGTCGATCATTTTCGCTATTACGCGGGATGGTCGACCAAGATCGAAGGCAACACCATTAACCTCGGTCTTGCCAAGCAAGGCAAATTCCATGCTTACACCGTCCGCGAACCCGTCGGCGTGGTGGGCCAGATCATTCCGTGGAATTTCCCGCTGCTGATGGCCGCTTGGAAGCTCGCTCCCGCGCTGGCTACCGGCTGCACCATCGTGCTAAAGCCAGCCGAGCAGACCCCACTGACCGCGTTGCGCCTCGGCGAGTTGATTATGGAAGCGGGATTCCCCGAGGGCGTGGTGAATATCGTTCCGGGCTACGGCGAAACGGCCGGCGCCGCGCTCGCCGCCCATCCGGACGTCGACAAAGTCGCGTTCACCGGCTCCACCGAGGTCGGCAAGCTAATCCTGCACGCCGCCGCGGGCAACCTGAAAAAGGTTTCGCTGGAACTCGGTGGCAAGTCTCCCAACATCATCCTCGACGATGCCGACGTGAAAAACGCGATTCCGGGCGCCGCCAGTGCGATCTTTTTCAACCATGGCCAGTGCTGCTGCGCCGGCTCACGGCTGTACGTCGATAAGAAAATCTTCGACGAAGTGGTCGACGGCATCGCTCAGAACGCCAGCAAAATCCGCGTCGGTCCGGGATTCGATCCCGACAGCGACATGGGCCCGCTGGTCTCCGAAGAGCAGATGAATCGCGTCTGCGGCTATCTCGAGTCGGGCAAGCAGGAGGGCGCCAAGGCGGTGACCGGCGGTTCCCGCGAAGGCACCAAAGGCTATTTCGTGAAGCCTACGGTGCTGGTCAACACCAACGACAAAATGAAGGTGGTGCAAGAGGAAATTTTCGGGCCAGTGGTGACGGCCATCCCGTTCAGCGATGCGAGCGAGATCGTCCCCCGGGCCAACGACAGCATCTACGGCCTCGCCGCTGGAATCTGGACCCGCGACATCAAGAAAGCGCATGCCCTCGCGTCCAAACTCCGGGCCGGGACCGTGTGGATCAACTGCTACAACGTGTTCGACGCTGCGCTCCCCTTCGGTGGATACAAGCAGTCCGGCTGGGGCCGCGAGATGGGCCACGAAGTGCTGGAGCACTACACCGAGGTCAAGAGCGTCTGCTGCGCGTTGTAGCACCGCTCAGGTAGTCAGGTAAAAGGAAAAGGGGCCGAAGCGAAGCAGCAACTCGGCCCCCTTTTTTATTTGTCCGCGATCAACCCGCGGGGTGCCGCGCCGCTACCTCGCAGGGCTACTGCAAGAGGGCAACCGTCGGCGCTACCGGAGGCTGCGAACCGGCGAGTAGCGGACCTTGCGCGCCCGGTAGGATCACGGTCTCAAGTAGCTTGCTGGCCTGGTCGGCCGGTGCTGGGCGGCTGAAATAGTAGCCTTGTCCCTCGGTGCATCCGTGACGCTGAAGGAATTCTAGCTGCTCACGGGTCTCCACGCCTTCGGCAATCACCCGCAGATGCACGCTTTTGCCGATGTCGATCATGGCGCTGACAATGCTCGCATCGCCTGGGTCCGACGTGATCTCTTGCACAAACGATTGGTCCAGCTTGAGGGCGTCCACCGGAAAACGGCGGAGATACGTAAAACTGGAATAGCCGGTGCCAAAGTCGTCGATTGCCAACTGCACGCCCATCGCTTTTAGCGCAGCGAGTGTGCCTAAGGTCGACTCCGCGTCCACCATAAGCGCGCTTTCGGTCATTTCCAGCTCGAGATTCGCCGGCTCCACGCCCGTAGCAATCAGGGCGGTGCGAACTCCGGAGAGGAAATCCTTGTCCTGGAACTCAGCCGCTGAGACGTTAATGGCTACCGACACGACCCCAATGCCCGCATCGCTCCACGCGCGGGATTGTTTACACGCTTGTAAGAGCACCCACCTCCCTATCGGCAGGATCAAGCCGCACTCCTCGGCGATGGGCACGAATTGCGCGGGCGATACCATTCCCCGCTGGGCGTGCTTCCAACGGATCAGCGCTTCCATCCCGGTGATCTGTCCGGTTTGAAGATTGATTTTAGGCTGGTAGTGCAGCACAAACTCGTTCCGGCCCAGCGCGTAGCGCAAGTCCGCTTCGAGTAATCGCCTCTCGGT
>Ga0182018_10005274_pt1 | contig 10474 bp, 7 predicted proteins | sample 812P2MmetaG_FD_120490 | JGI IMG/M metagenome (GOLD analysis project Ga0182018, IMG submission 120490) | Permafrost microbial communities from Stordalen Mire, Sweden - 812P2M metaG | ecosystem: Environmental > Terrestrial > Soil > Wetlands > Permafrost | place: Sweden: Stordalen | collected... | reverse complement strand
GCCTCGTGAGGCAGGTTGACGGTCTTCGAGATGGCGCCGGAGAGGAATGGCTGCGTGGCGGCCATCATTTTGATGTGTCCCATGTATTGGATCGAGCGCGTTCCCTTGGCCGGCTTGAAGCTGCAATCGAAGACGGCCAGGTGCTCGGGCTTGATGCCGGGAGCGCCTTCAATGGTGCCTGTTGCGTCAATGTAGCTGACGATGGCGTTCACCTGACCGTCGTCGTAGCCGAGCTTGAAGAGCGCGGCAGGAACGGTCTGGTTGACGATCTTGATCATGCCTCCGCCCACCAGCTTTTTGTACTTCACGAGCGCAAGATCGGGCTCGATGCCAGTGGTGTCGCAATCCATCATGAAGCCGATGGTGCCTGTGGGTGCAAGCACCGTGGTCTGCGAGTTGCGGTAGCCGAAGCGTTCGCCGAAGATGAGCGCAGTATCCCAGCACTCGCGGCTCGCGTCGATGAGCGCGTCGAGCTGCGGAACCACAAATGGTTCGTTTGCCGTGCGCGACTTGCCGATGTTGTTCACCTCCGCGCGGTGCATGCGAATGACATCGAGGAACGGCTCGCGATTGACGTAGAAGCCCGGGCAGGCGCCGCCCTGCCGCTCAACCGATGCGGTAAGCGGAGTGGCCGAGGCCAGCGGCGGGCAGTTGGCGGCCACGACGGCCGACTGCAAGTAAGACTGTCCGCACATGATCGCGGTAAGGGCTGCGGCCAGGTCGCGGCCGGCCGTCGAATCATAGGGCAGGCCTAGCGCCATCAACAGCGCGCCCAGGTTGGCATAGCCGAGGCCGAGTGGGCGATAGTCGTGCGAGTTCTGCGCGATGGCCTCGGTCGGGTAGCCGGAGTTGTCCACCAGAATCTCCATGGCCGTGATGACCACCGAAATCGCATGGCGGTAACCGGCGATGTCAAACGCGCCGGCCGGGTTGAGGAACTTCATCAGATTGAAGCTCGCCAGGTTGCACGCCGAGTTGTCCAGGAACATGTACTCCGAGCAGGGATTCGACGCGTTGATGCGCGCCGTGTTCTTGCTCGTGTGCCAGCGGTTGATCGTGGTGTCGAACTGCATGCCGGGGTCGCCGCACAGCCACGTTGCCTCGGCGATCTTCTTCATGATGTCGCGCGCTTTGTAAGTGTTAACCGGCTCCTTGCCCTTCACCGTGCGGGTGGTGAATTCGCCATCCTGTTCGTAGGCGTGCATGAACTCGTCGCTCACGCGCACGGAGTTGTTGGCGTTCTGGAAGAAAATCGAGCTGTACGCCTCGGAGTCCGGCCCCGAGCCATCATAGCCGGCCTTGATCAGCGCAAAGGCTTTGGCCTCTTCCTTGGCCTTGCAGTCGATAAAGTCCATGATGTCCGGGTGCTCGACATTCAGGATCACCATCTTGGCTGCGCGACGTGTCTTGCCGCCCGACTTGATCACGCCGGCAAAGGCGTCGAATCCGCGCATGAAGCTGAGCGGGCCGCTGGCCTCGCCGCCGCCCGAGAGCGTTTCCTTCGACCCGCGGATGGTGGAGAGGTTGGTGCCCGTGCCCGAGCCCCACTTGAAAAGCATCCCCTCGGTCTTGGCCAGGGTCAGGATGGACTCCAGCGAGTCCTCAACCGCGTTGATGAAGCAGGCCGAGCACTGCGGGTTCTTGTAGCCGGTGGCCGAATAGCGGACTCCGCCCGTTGAAGGGTCCCAGTGCCAGTTCTGCCCGGCGGAATCCGGCTCCAGACGATCGCAGCCCACGTTGAACCAGACCGGCGAGTTGAACGCCACGCGCTGCGTCAGCAGCATCAGGGTCAACTCGTCATGGAAGATCTCCGCGTCGATCGAGCTGGCAAAGTAACCGCCGGCGATGCCCCAGTCGCGGATGGTCTCAGCCACGCGCCCCACCAGTTGGCGGACGCCAGTCTCGCGCTCGGGTGTGCCCGTCTGCCCGTGCAGGTACTTCGACGCCACAATATTGGTGGCCGTCATCGACCAGTCCACCGGTACTTCCACGTCCTTCTGCTCGAAGATCGAGTTCCCTTTGGTGTCTGTGATGGAGGCGGTGCGCTTCTCCCACTGCACTTCGTTGTACGGCAAAACGCCATCGCGTGAGAACCGGCGGGTAAATGTCAGCCCCTTCTCCGTGTATGAAGGGGTCGCTTCGGAAGTGGACGTTTGCAGGTAGGCCTCGTTCATGTGTCCCTCTCAAATCTTCAAATTCGGTGAAAAACTCCTCCATTACCGGCTTGGGGAGAGCCAGCAGGAGGGCATACAAAATCTGTCGCAAAGACCGGGAAAAGGTTGCTCGGGTTACCGCGGCTTCAGAATGTTTCAATCCCAGCCCGGCGGCCAGAACCGTTCCAGTTCACGCCGGATTTGGTTACAGTCTGTTTTACAGTCGCAGATGAAAAAATAGCGCTGTCTGTGGTGCGTGTCAACACAAAACCACAATATCTTGTATTTGATGTGCATTTCTCGCATCCAGCTTCTAAACAAAGGGATTTGTGTGTGGAAAGCTCACAGCGCCCATGCGCTGAGCGGAGAGGAGTGTCCGAGCATAGCCCTTAATCCTGTGCAAAAACGCTGGCAGGAGGTCCGATGTTCGATCAAAGGCTCCAGCAAAAAGCCTAGTCCCGGCCGGGTCCGCATTCAAGCCCGAAACCCGGTGCATATCGGCCCGTTTATGTGGAGATGTGGAGAACGCGCGGCGAATGTTGCGGATGGGCGGCCAAGCGCAAACGCGAAGGCCGGCCTCAGGATTCAAAATGCGTTCTAAGCGGGATCATCTGCTGGTGGAGGATGCGGCTGATTCTAATGCCGTCGGGCTTGATTCGATAGAAAATGACGTGCTTGCCATGCTCGTGGCGATGAAGGCCTGGACTCACCTCATCGCATCTCCGTCCCATCTCAGGATTCTCATCGAGCATGTTGAAGCAGGTTTGGAGCTGGGCGATGTACCGAGTCGCCTGTTTCGCGCTCCAGGTTATTGTGGTAAACCGGGCAATTTCCCGCAAATCCGATTGAGCCCTTTTCGCGACTACATATTTAGGCAACGTTCTCGCCCTTTTCCCCGGCTAACTCATCGATGTAAGCGTAGATGCGCTCGAAGACGTCGCCCTCTGCATCGGGGCTCGCATCGCCCTCCGCAATCGCCGCTCGCAGAATGGCCATCTTTTCTTCGTACTCGCGGTCCTCTTGCTCCATCCCTCTCAGCGCAGCCCGCATCACTTCGCTCGCGTTGGCGTAGTCTCCCGAGGCGACCTTGGCGGTGATGAACTGATCGAGTTTGTCGGGGAGATTGACGTTGCGTGTGGGCATAAGGGGCACCTCTTGGCCAAAGTATAGGCGGGTTGGCCAAGTTTGCCAAAATCACCTTTCGTCAACCGTTCACCCCAGTAAAGCTTTGGGCCGCCCGACCACGCCGGGACCGACCGCGGCGGGAACGAACCTGGCAGGACCCGACAGACCAACGTATGCTACGCTCCGCACATTCCAGGTTGTGAGCATCAGGAGGTTGAGAAGCCGTGTGGATCTCAAAAGTTGCCGCCTCCCCACGCTTCGCTTTCTGGTTCGTTTTGGCGTTGCTGGCAATCGTTTCGGTCCCTGTGGCGCTCACGCTATCCCGAGTGCGAATCTCGGCCTTCCGGCCCGTGGGCCAGGTTATAAGCACCAATCCCACGCCCTTCGGGTACACCGTAAGTCTGCTGATCTTCATAGTGCCCATTCTCTTGATCTCTCTTTGGTTCATTCCCAAACAGGAGATCCATATATCCAAGCGGGCCTTCTGGTGGACCATCTGGATTCTTTTCCCCCTCGGCGGCGGCCTTGATTTCTTTCTTGCTCAGTTCTTTCTGACCTTCCCAAACGCCAAGGCAACCATTGGTATTCCAGCTCCGGCTCTCGGAAGGCCAGTGCCGATTGAAGAGTATTTCTTCTACTTCACCGGCTTTTTGGCCGTACTGCTGCTCTATCTCTGGCTCGACGGCTACTGGCTGCATGCTTACAGCGTCCCGGCATCCGACGCGAAGCGCCTATCGATCGACCGGCTGGTCGGCTTCCACCCCGATTCGGTCGTCGCCACTGCCCTGCTCATCGGTTTCGCCATTATCTACAAGAAATTCTTCACGCACGGCGAACCCGGATTCCCAGGCTATTTCATCTTTCTCGCTCTCTCCGTTCTCCTGCCCTCCATGGTGCTCCTTAAGAAGGTCAGAGGAGTCATCAACTGGCGAGCTCTCAGCTTGACGCTGTTCCTGATTGCTCTCACCAGCCTTCTTTGGGAGGCGACGCTGGCAATGCCATACGGCTGGTGGGGATATCAGCACACTGCCATGATGGGCATCTACATTCGCGCCTGGGGCTGTCTACCGGTCGAAGCAGTATTCGTCTGGCTGGCAGTGCCTTACACGACGGTCATTGTTTACGAGACGGTGAAATGCTGGAAGGCGTCGGGAAAGTCGGCGCACGCCGCGTTCCTTGGCGCACGAGCACCCACAACTCCCGCGCCTGCCAACCCGCCTGCTGAGCCAAGGACCAGCGAATGAAGCGCCGGCGAAATGAAAGGCCCTCCCATCCACAAGAATGAATAATTTCTGAGGGGCCGAAAAAACCTCTTGACATATTCCTATATAGGAATGTAATGTCTCTTCATGGCTAGAGCGAGCACCACCTCCGACGCTTTCAACGCAGTGGCTGAGCCCCGCCGTCGAGAGATCCTGATCTATCTGGCCGCTGCGGAGCGGCCGGTGAACGAGATTGTCGCAGCCATCGGCCTCGAGCAGCCGTCCGTCTCAAAACACCTCAAGGTGCTGCGCGACGTCGGCCTTGTTCGGATGCGCTGCCAGGGCAGGCAAAAGCTCTACCGGACCAATGCGGATGCCATACGGCCCCTCCACGAGTGGGCTGGATTCTTCGAGCGCTACTGGCGGCACCAGTTGAATCGAGTAAAGGAACGCGCGGAAGAGATGGTCCGCCAGAACTCATCGGATCAGGACGCGCTGGAGTTCACTTCCCCAAACTCGAACGAACCAAACCCGACAATTCCCCAACCCACAGAACCCGCACCTACAAAAAAGGAGAAATCATGATTTCTACCGAACTGACTCTGGAAAACCTGACGCTTACGATCCAGCAGGAGATCCATGTCCTGGCGCCCCTCGATAAAACCTTTGCCGCGCTGCTTGAGCAACTTGGTCCCGGCAATGAAACTCCAGACGGCAAGACTCTCAACATGAAGATTGAGCCCTGGCCCGGCGGCCGCTGGTACCGCGACCTGGGCGACGGCAACGGCCATTTCTGGGCCAACGTCCAGGCCATCAAACGGCCCACACTGCTTGAGTTCTCCGGCCCGCTCTTTGCCTCGTTCCCCATGGTTTCGAACGTGCAATACCGGCTGAGCGAAGTCGATGGCGGAACCTTGATCGCCTTCAGGCATACCGCCCTCGGCTTCGTGCCCGAAGAACACAAGGCTGGCATGAACAAGGGCTGGGCCTCAATGCATGAGCGCGTTCGCACGCACGCCGAGGCCGGTTCGTAGCAATCAGTGCCGCGATCCGCGTTAACTCCAAGCGGGACGCAAGCAAGCCCCCGCATGACCGTTCCACAAGACAAGGAGACGAATCATGAAGAGTCAGAATCTCACATTCACATTTACGGTCGACCAGACGCCGGAAGAAGCCTTCGCCGCCATCAACAACGTTCGCGAATGGTGGTCGGGAGAGATCGAAGGCAACACCGGCACACTCGGCGCCGAGTGGTCCTATCGCTACAAGGACATCCATTACTCCAGGCAGCGGATCACCGAGCTGACTCCGGGCAAGAAGGTCGTCTGGCTTGTCGTGGACAGCTACTTGCAGTTTGTCGATGACAAGAAGGAGTGGAACGGCACAGAAGTTGCCTTTGAAATCTCCCCAAAGGGCGACCAGTCCGAGGTCCGCTTTACTCACCGGGGTCTGAACCCCGATGTTGAGTGCTTCGATGGCTGCTCGAGCGCGTGGGGCTTCTATATCAACACCAGCTTGAAAAACCTGATCGCCACCGGCAAAGGCCAGCCCAACAAGAAAGAAAAGAAGGCCGAGCAGACGCCGGATCAGGAGCTGGTCGCGTCGTAACGTCGGATCCCTCCTGATCCCCAACCGAAAACGCCGCCCATCGCCAAATAGCGAAGAGCGGCGTCTTCCTCCATTTAAGAAACCGCGATCAGGCGCCTTCCTTCGTGTCGATCCTCATCCCATAGAACGATTTGTGCACGAAGAACATTGACACCAGGAAGAATGCAACTGCAAGTCCGTGCGTGAGCATCGGGTTGTTCGCAGTAAGAGTCACGGCGAGTTCGACCGCAAGCAATCCGAACAACGTCGTGAACTTGATGACCGGGTTCATTGCCACCGAAGAGGTGTCTTTGAATGGATCGCCGACCGTATCTCCAATCACGGTCGCGTCGTGCAGAGGCGTCCCCTTCTGCTTCATGTCGACCTCTACGATTTTCTTGGCATTGTCCCACGCGCCGCCTGCATTGGCCATAAAGATGGCCTCATACAGGCCGAAGATCGCAATCGAGAACAGGTAGCCGATAAACAGAAACGGCTCCATGAACGCAAACGCAAGGGTTGAGAAGAAGACGGCAAGAAAGATGTTGAACATTCCCTTCTGCGCGTATTTCGTGCAGATCTCCACCACTTTCTTGCTGTCGGCGACCGATGCCTTCTCCGCGCCTTCCAGGTGAATGTTCGCCTTGATGAACTCGACCGCGCGGTAAGCGCCGGTGGAGACCGCCTGCGTGGAAGCGCCTGCAAACCAGAAGATCACCGCTCCGCCGCAGATCAACCCGAGCATGAATGGTGCGTGCAGCAGGGAGAGTTTGTTCACGTTATCTGTCAGTCCGTGGGTCAGCGCCATGATGATCGAGAAGGTCATCGTGGTTGCGCCCACAACGGCGGTGCCGATCAGCACCGGCTTTGCTGTTGCCTTGAAGGTATTGCCGGCTCCATCGTTGGCTTCCAGCAAGTGCTTCGCCCGTTCGAACTTCGCGTCGATGTTGTAGTCCTTCTTCAACTCGGCCAGGATGCCGGGGACATCCTCGATCAGGGATAACTCGTAAACCGACTGAGCATTGTCTGTCACGGGCCCGTACGAATCGACCGCGATGGTGACCGGACCCATACCCAGGAAACCGAAGGCGACCAGGCCAAATGCGAACACAGCTGGAGCCAACATCATTCCCGCCGGGTTGTTCTGCGAATCCGGTATGCCCAGGCTGAAGTAGTAGCCCAGTCCCATAAGAGCGACCATGCTCAATCCCAGCCAGTAAGCCGAAAAATTGCCGGCCACGAATCCCGACAGGATCCCCAGGGAAGCTCCGCCTTCCTGCGCCGATTTGACGACTTCTTTGACGTGCGTGGATTTGGTTGAAGTGAAGACCTTCACCAATTCCGGTATGAGCGCGCCCGCCAGGGTTCCGCAAGAGATGATGGAAGCCAGCTTCCACCAAAGGGTCCCGTCGCCGAGGGTGGGGAGCATGAGATACGAGACGATGTAAGTGAGAAGGATGGAGACGATGGAGGTGATCCATACCAGCGAGGTTAGGGGCGTCTCGAAGTCCATTTCGTCGGAGTCCTTGTACTTCGCACTGGCGATCGCCGTATTGAGGAAATACGCACCTGCGCTGGAGAGCAGCATTCCCACGCGCATCACGAATATCCATACCAGCAGTTGCGCTTGCGTGGTGGGATCCTTGACTGCCAGCAGGATGAAGGTGATCAAGGCCACGCCGGTGACGCCGTAGGTCTCGAAGCCATCGGCGCTCGGGCCAACCGAGTCGCCCGCGTTATCGCCAGTGCAGTCGGCGATCACGCCCGGGTTGCGCGCATCGTCTTCCTTGATCTTGAAGACGATCTTCATCAGGTCGGCGCCGATATCGGCGATCTTGGTGAAGATGCCGCCGGCAATACGCAGCGCCGCTGCGCCCAGAGATTCGCCAATCGCGAAACCAATGAAGCAAGGACCGGCATAACTGGCCGGGACGAACAAGAGGATGCAGAGCATGATGAGCAGCTCCACCGAGATGAGCAACATGCCGATGCTCATGCCGGCCTTCAGCGGAATCGCCATGATCGGATAGGGTTTGCCGCGCAACCCTGCGAATGCGGTTCGGGAGTTCGCGAATGTGTTCACGCGAATGCCGAACCACGCCACGCCGTAGCTGCCGGCGATGCCGACAAGCGAAAAAAACAAAATGATCGGCAGCGTAACCCAGATCGGCTTATTCGGCACCGGCGCAAGAACCCCGAAGTACAGCGAGATGATGACCGCGATGAAAACCCAGAGCAGCATAATGAACTTGCCCTGAGTGATTAGATAGGTCTTGCAGGTTTCGTAGATCAGTTCGGAGACTTCGAGCATGGTGCGATGGACCGGCGAGTTCTTCAACTGCACAAAGATCGCCAGGCCGAACAACAGGCCGCCGGCGCAGAAGATCAATCCGATCGACAGAAGGGCATGTCCGTTCAAGCCGAAAAAGTTCGAGAAGCTCACGCTCCGCAAATCGGGCAACACCAGGTTTGCCTCGCCGCCGCCCGCATGTTCCTGCGCGCTTGCTAACGTAGGAAGCATCAGGAACAGGATGGCCGCCAAGGTCTTCGATTGACGCTTCAGAAATGCCTTTGCGCCTTCCCTGATGGTGCCGGCGATCTTCTGCATATCTGAACTTCGAATGTCCAAGCCGATGACCTGGCGTGCAAAAAAGGAGCCCACAACGAGCGAAAGCGCGCTCACGGCCAAAATGAAAACTACCCCATACATTGCAGTCACATGTCCTCCCGAGATTTGTTTTGAAGCCGCAGTCCCAATCGGCTCAAAATTCGTGCCCTTTTGAAGTACCGAGCAATGCCACCGGGAAGGCTAACATCCGTAGCAAAGGCTGTCGAGTGATTGCAGTCACAGGGTTCCCCCAGGCGTCGTCGAGAGTTCCCGTACAGGAATTGCGCGCGGCGTGTAGAGTATTTTGGGAGGAGTTTCGAACAGGAATGAACAAGGACTCCCAACTTCTTACCCCGCGCCAAGCCGCGGAGAAGATCGGCATTAGTTACCCCGCGCTGAAGCACTGGATTCTTGCCGGGCGCATTCGCACGCTGAAAACTCCTGGCGGGCATCATCGCGTTCCGCTGGAGGCACTCGAGGCCTTCCTGCCCTCCCCGCCGTCCCGGGCTGGTTCCACACGCATCAGTGGACGAAATCAACTGAAGGGGACTGTGGTCGAGGTGATCATCGACGGATTGCTGGCCAAGGTGGTGCTGGCGGTAGGCGATCAGCACGTAACCGCGATCATCACTTCCGATGCAGTTCGCGAACTGGCCCTCAAGCCCGGCGACGCGGCCATAGCCCTCATCAAGGCCACCGAAGTGATGATCGGCCGGTCCTGACCGCCAATTCCAGCCGCCTCCTGCCGAATCCCTCAAGGATCTTCTTGCTTTTTCTGGCCAGGAAACTGCTGTTCGTGGTTCAAAAATCGATCATTCGAGTTGATTCTTAGACTCTAATTCGCTCATAATAGTAGTGATTCGATATAAATCGAATGAATTTTCCCAACGTTTCGATCAATTCAATTTTCAGGCCCGCTCTCCCCGGTGGCTAACCCTGCCAGGAGTCTGGCTGCGTTCCGGCTGGCTGGTCAGGGTCTCGACGACCCATGGATAACGGCGGCATTGCGCCACACTGTTGGCGCGGTGCCTCGATCAGCCTCAATCGGAGTTCATATGCGCAAGGTAGAGTTTGTTCTCGCGACGACGGTTCTCGTCTTCTCATCCACGCTGGCATTCGGCCAGGACGCCAAGGTCGACACGAGCACGCAACCGAAGACCGCCGACCCCTGCACCAGTGGCCACGAGTTCGCCACCACCGATTGCGCGCTCACCTGGCACGGCATCACGCTGTACGGCGCGTATGACGCCGGCATCGGCGGGGTCAGCCACGGCCTGCCTGAAAACGGCTATAACTACGAAGGCGAATCTCTGGTAAACCGAAACGGCTATGAGCATCGATTCCTCTTCGCACCGAACAACCTGCAGCAGACGGGCCTGGGCATCCGGGGCAAAGAAGAGTTTCTGCATGGCTGGTCTGTTGTGTTCAACGCTTCAACCGGAATCAATCCGCAGTCCGGCCTGCTCGCCAACGCGTCAGAGACCGACATCATCAATAACGGCCTTCCCAGAGCCAGCTATTCGATAGCCATCGACGGCGCGCGCGCCGGCCAACCTTTCAATGACGAGTACTATGCCGGTATATCGTCCAAGTATGTCGGCACGCTCACCTTCGGTCGTCAGCGCGCTCTCGGCACCGATGCCATGCTCCTTTACGATCCGGCCGGCGGTTCCTACGCTTTTTCTTACATCGGTTATAACGGCACCATGGCCGGCGGCGGCGACACCGAAGATAGCCGTTGGGACGACGCCTTGAAGTATCGCCTCACCTATGGCCCGGTCCATTTCGGCGCGATGTAT
>Ga0182018_10005273_pt1 | contig 10477 bp, 10 predicted proteins | sample 812P2MmetaG_FD_120490 | JGI IMG/M metagenome (GOLD analysis project Ga0182018, IMG submission 120490) | Permafrost microbial communities from Stordalen Mire, Sweden - 812P2M metaG | ecosystem: Environmental > Terrestrial > Soil > Wetlands > Permafrost | place: Sweden: Stordalen | collected... | reverse complement strand
GAGTCGAACGCGAATACAGAACTATCAAAGATCGCAATGCGCGGGCGATTGCCGGATTCTCGCTGGGCGGCTCAGAGTCACTGCTGACTGGACTGAATCATCTCGACAAGTTCTCTTGGATTGATTCCTTCAGTGGTGTACGTGGTATTCCCGAAGAGTTTCAAAAAGATTTTCCCTCTCTCAATGCAAAAGCAAATGAGCAACTCCATCTGCTTTGGGTCTCATGTGGCACTGAGGACTATCGGCTCGCGATGAATCGCAATCTGCGAGAGTGGCTCAAGGCCAAGGGAGTGAAGGTAACCGAGATCGAAACGCCGGGGAATCACACTATGTTGGTGGGGCGGCGGAATCTGGTGGAGTTTGCGCCCCTGCTATTCCGATAAACGTGTTGGTTTTGAACAGCGGCGGGGACTATCAGACTCCTGTTCTTGCCGATAATTGGACTGACCCATGCCAAAGGGCACAATTAGCGTCGACGCGGTGCGCAAGATCGACTTGGCGTTGCCCGGCGTGCAGGAGAGCACAGCATACGGCGCACCCGCGCTTAAGGTTCGTGGAAAACTGCTGGCGTGCGTGCCTACTCATCGTTCGGCTGAGCCGGGTTCGCTTGCCGTTCGTGTCGGCTTCGACGACCGCGCCGAACTGCTCGCCGCAGACCCGGATGTTTACTACGTGACCGACCACTATCTCAACTACACCTCCGTGCTGGTTCGCCTGTCCCGTTGCTCCGGTCATGTATGACGTGCCATCCGGATCAACAGGTACCTGGACCCCAGCGATCACAGCAGCAGCCGGAGCAAGCGGCACAGAGAAATTGTGTGCATCCGTTGCTGGCGGAACGAATGCGGTCTTGACCGAACCGGGCGGAACTTCTCCGTGCAATGGCGCGACGATTAGCAGTAACGCCACCAATGTTGAATTGAAGATTCCTGTATCCGGCCAGGCAAACGCTAGCGGCATCACCGACACCGTTTCTTGTTATCTGATGCTGGAGCCCCAGTCCGACATTATCGGAGACGGGACAGTCGGGGGAGGACTCTGGATTCTCAATGAAGCCTCTGGCAGTCTTCGAGCTGGGTTCTGTTTCGAGCCGAACCCCATTGCGGTTCCTTACGGTCACGTCCGCGGCCTCGACGTAAACAACAGCGCCGCAACGAATGCCAAGGCGGTATTTGATGTTGCCAAATCCGACGATGTCAGCGTCATTGAGCAAGTACGAGTCAACTCGGAAGTCAACAGTGATGAAGAAGGATATTCCCGACTGCAAAACATGCGCCACTGGCGATAAGAAACACTCGTAGTGGCGTGCTTCCGGGAAGCGTATACCCGGCTACGACGATACCAGCAAGCATCCCAAGCTCGATGAACACGATTGTTGATTTTTTCAATGAAAAGCCACAAAGACCGTTAGCAAGAGCAGCGCCGCTTTCACGGGATTCAGGATAGCCGGTGCTTTGACTATCGTCATCATTGGGGCGAACTGGATCAGAATCGGGTGCAGTCAGACGTGATGATTATTGCTGACGAGGCGGATCGGCAACTCACCGAAGTCGTGCGTAGTTTTATGACGGCTCAGGCCGCAGCATCCTAGCGGATTGTGAAGTGAGGCCCGACTGTCGGAATCTATTGGGCCTGTATATGCCGCTCACATTCAGACCTAACCCACTGTCAACCATGACCAGCCGTACCCTGCCACCTCTCATCGAATAGCCTACATTGTGAAGTTTAGCCGCATCTTCTGAAATCTGCTCGTAATCGCGCGTAGCGTTCCTGAATTTCAGGCGTCATCCACAATGCATCATCAAGACGCGCCAAAAAACCCTAAGACAGTAAAAATGTCGCAAGCGTCTGCAAACCTGTACGCGGTCAAACTGGCGTGGCGCAACGAAGTAATGCACCCGAAGGATACCTACACGCTGGAAGAGGCGGATAACTTGATCCGACAGGTAAAGATTTTCATGGAACAACTTGCTACGATTGTTTGAGTAGCTATAACTTTTCAGCGTTATCGTCTGCCTGTTGTTTTTGCAGGCTAGCAAAAAAAGGCCTCGTAGCTGTAGTTACTCGGTTTTGTCCACCCTGGGCCACACATTCACAAGGCGATTTTCGCAATCTACTGCTTAGCTAACCTGCACTCCCGGCCTAACTATTTCTCCGTCTGTCGCCAAATTGACACCTATCCCGCCGCCCAGGGAACATTGGCGCGCGTTGAAAGCTCAATCGCGCCAAACGTTCCTTGATTTGGGGCGGTGACCACAACCGTCGCCTTGTCTACCAAACCACAGCCGGGCCAATTGGGGTATGCTGGAAAACCTTGGTACGGCCGTGTCCATGGGGACTCACAATGTGTGGCGATCGATGCGGTATCCGTTTGCTCTCGCGGTGCTCATCGCGAGCGTTGAGGCGCAGATCCCAGGGCAGACTGTGCGACTTCAAACTTCCGACACTCGCATCGTCGTTGAGGCAGGAAGCAACCGTCCGCGCCTGGTAAGCCTGGAGATTCCGGGACAATCCAAATGGGAAAGCAGAACCTCCGAAGCCCTCATCGAATCGATCGAGATTGGCGGCACAGACTCGCCGGTACATTGGCAATTCGATGGCAACGCGAGTCGAAGTGACGATAAAAATGTGTCCTTCGTTTACGAATCAGCGACGCCGCACCTTCGTCTCACTTGGCAGTGGAGGGTTCCGGTAATTTACGGCCCGATCGAGCACCAGATACGAATTGAGAACCTGGACTCACAGGAACTCTGGATTCCGATGCAGGACAGTTTTGCCTTCGATTGGCAAATCGATCCCCAGTCGCAGCTTGAACATTTCTACGTCGAGAAAGGTGCGAATACTCCATCCCTCGTGGGCACGCATCAGGTTGCTCTTGCTGAGGGCTACCGCTGGACGGGCACTTCAAGTACTTATGGAGACCTTCGAGAGGATGAGCCCCGCGAAATCATTCCGTGGTCTCTCGTACAAACACGAGATTCCCTGCAAACCGGGTGGTATGCGGGTATCGAATTCAGTGGTCGAACCCGCATCTCTCTGGAGCGAGCGAAGGACTCCCTGCACGGATCCATCGGCCTGAACCCCGATCCCAGCCCGTTTCTTACACGCCTCCCGCCTGGAGAAGTTTTTGAGACTCCTGTCATATTTCTCGGTGGTTTCCGCGACGGACCCGACGGTGCGGGAAACGTCTTACGACGCTGGGTGCGCGCCGTCCTCGGCAACCCCGAAACATGGAACAATCCTAACTATCCCTTGACTGTCAACAACAGCTGGGGTGGCGGCATGAACGTCAACGAAGAGACTGCGATGCGCATGATTCGCGACGCCTCCGATCTCGGACTGGATATGTTTCACGTCGATGCCGGGTGGTTTCGCAGCGTGGGCGACTGGTACCCAAATCCCCAGAAGTTTCCCCACGGTCTCGCCCCCATCGCCGACGATGCGCACAAACACGGGCTCAAGTTCGGTCTCTGGGTGGACTGGACGCAGGCGGGTCTGTCGACCGAACGCGGAGCCCTGAACGCTCGCGATCCAAAAGTTCACGACTGGATGGTGACAGACCTTCCGAAGGACTGGCAGCCGGAACCTTTCAAGGGACAGACCATCGACCTCGGAGCGCCAGAGGCCAAGCGTTGGGCCCAACAAGAAGTCGAGCGCATCGTCACGGATTACCATCTCGACATGCTGGAGCACGACGGATACCTCGTCGCGCACGGATGTGATCGCACGGATCATCCTCACGCCGCACCCGATCCTTTAAATAAGTGTATCTACAAGTCATGGGGTTCCTACTGGGTCGATAGTTCAAATTCGACCGACGTCAGTTACCATGCGGTCCGTGCCTATTATGATATCTACGCCAAGTTGCGCAAGGATCATCCGGGGTTACTGTTTGAAATCTGCGATGACGGCGGCAGAATGGTTGACTTTGGCAGCGCTGCGCACGGTGACTACTTCTCCATCACCGATACCTACGATCCGCTGTCGAACCGCAGAGCCTTTTACGACACAAGCCATGTCCTTCCCTCCGCCATGCTCGAAAGTTACGTCGAGAGATGGCCAACACCGCGCATCGAGAACTTCCGCTACATGCTGCGCAGCGGCATGATGGGGTGGCTCACTATCATGATCGACACCAACACATGGTCACCCGAACAGCACGCTGAAGCGAAGCAGGAGATCAATCTTTACAAGAAAGAACTTCGTCCTCTGATTCGCGATGCGAATCTGTATCATGTGTCTTCGCGTCCCGATGGCGTTCACTGGGACGGTATCCAGTATTGGGATCCTGAACGGCGGCGCGGCGTAGTCTATGCGTTTCGAGGAACGATCGAATGGGAGAATACGCACTCCTTCATGCTTAAAGGAGTACTAGCGTCTGGCCGCTACAGGCTCAAGTTTTACGATCACAGCAGTGCCGACCGGAGCGTGACGGGCCGCGAACTGATGGGGCCGGGCCTCGAAGTGACGCTACCCCTCCAAAACAGCTCGGAGCTGATCTTCATCGAGGCAGAAACCAATTAAAGAGACACGATTATTCACTTGAGTTAAAGCCGTGACTATTGGAATTGGATTTCTCTGTGAGGACGGTATCGTTCTGTGCGCCGAACAATCAAATCACTTGGCCGCAAAACCAGCGGCCTCTTCGCCGGCAGCAAACCGCATGAGCGCAAGTCGGATTGCCCGTCGGGCTAAAGAGTTGCTACATTCTGCGGTATTCGTACTTTTGTTGTGTGGCTTGGGTCCGCTGGCTCTAAGTCATATGGGCCTTGCCGTCGAACAGACCGGATCTAAGGTCCCTGCCCTGCGTTTCCTCCAAGTGGATTCTCTCTCATTCCACTTGGTACAAATTTCGCCGGTCACGTCAGTCTCTGATCGCTGTCCTCGCCGGTTTGCAGATTCCTTTCCTGTGCACGGAGAGCCACGAACTGGGCGAAGAGATGGTAGCCTCGTACCTCTACCAGGTTCACCTCTATAATTGGCTGGAAGCTAACGACTTCGGCCGATTCCTCGCGGATAACGACCTCTGACACGTCAAACTTTTTCATGACTTCTCGCGGAGTTACCGACTCCCAGAGGCGAGCGGAAATTTTGCGGACCACAGCTCTTCTCCGAGTGCATGCTGTCGTGTGCTCGAAAAGTCCTTGACACCGCCGACATTGTTAGAGATGGAGATTTTGCGTCAAACAACCGCATAGTTTCCGGATTGCCAACCACCCGTCCAGAGAGAGAGGACGATTCCTGGTCATGACAAAAGTCGTTGCCAGCAAAGGTTTTGCACGCCTCCGCCAGACCTGTGATTTCCATCGCGGGCGAACCAGTAAAGTAGATTGACAATTGACCGGAACGAGATTAAGGTTCCCACGGTCCCCGCCCAGATTCAACCTTCCGGGGAAGCGATTTGAGCGCTTGTGAGTACGCGTTTACTCAATTCGTACGCAGGAGGCACCATGCGGCACATTCCTCTGTTGGATTGGTCGTCCCCTCTCCTTATCATGATCACAGCAGCGATGTTCTCGCTCTCCATCCAAAGCGCATCGGCGCAGGCTACTACCGGTTCGATCTACGGCCGCGTCACGGACCCGTCCCAGGCCGTCATTCAGGGTGCGCAGATTGCTGCCGTTAGCGAGCGCACCGGCGTTAGTTATCCCGGCGAGTCAGACAACGCTGGCAACTACACGGTCTTTGGCTTGCCCCCCGGACCCTACTCCGTTGAAGTCAAAAAGAACGGTTTCCAGAGCGCATCCATTAAGAATGTCCTTATCGAGATCGACCAGAAACAATTGCTCAATTTTGAACTGAGGGTGGGCGCCACCTCCGATGTAGTCACAGTCACCGGCGCGCCCACTATGTTGCAAACGGAAGGCGCCGAAGAAGGTGATGTGATTCAGTCGCACGACATCCTGAATCTTCCGCTGCTCGGTCGGAACTTCACCGAACTTACTGCGCTGTCGGCCGGTGTGACGGTGGCTGGAGGAAGTATCAACTCCTTCAGTTACTCCATCGGAGGCCAGCGGGAATACGCCAATTCCATTCAGGTCGACGGCATAGAGTCCACTACCAACCGCAGCGGCGACATCACGGTCACTCCCAGCGTTGATTCGGTAGAGGAATTCAAGGTTTCGACGTCCGGATACGACGCCGAGTTCGGCAGGTCGGCAGGCGGGGTGGTTTCGATTCAGACCAAAGCAGGTACCAACAAGTGGCACGGGAGCGCCTATGAATTTTTCCGGCCGAATTTTACGACTGCCAAGAGCTTTGGCTTCGATGGCGAGTACGTTCCGCCTTCGATCCTGAAGCAGCATAACTACGGCGGTACGTTCGGCGGCCCGATTTTAAAGGACAAGACGTTCTTTTTTGTTTCGTATGAAGGGCTGCACATGTCCCAAGCCTACAACTACGTCTATGCCGTGCCGCCGATCAGCCAGATCAAGGTCGATCCCGATGGATCAGTAGACCTAACGGGATTAATAGACCCACTTGCCGGTACACAGATTCCGATCTATGATCCGGCGGTTTCCGTGAATTGTTATGGTAGCTGCTATCAGCAGATTTCATACAACGGAGTGCTCAACGTGATTCCGCCGGACCGTGTTAGCCAAGCCGGCTTGAACACGCTGTTGAACTTCTTTCCCAAACCAAACCTGCCTGGAATCGACAACGGCTGGTACGACAATTTTGCGGTCAACTCTCCGGTAACGGACAACAACAAGACTGTCGACGCGCGGGTCGATCATAACATCTCCAGCAAAGACCGCATTTCAGGCGTCTTCCACTACAACAACGGCGATAGTTTGACAACTGACCCTTTCCACGGCGCGACGCCGGTCCCAGGGGCTGGCGATGCCGATCAGGCGAATAACCAGACCTATGCCGCTCAGGAGTATTCCATTACGGAGACCCACTTGTTCAGCAACCGCTTGATCAATGAGGCCCGTCTGGGATACACCCGCTACAATCTGGCGCAGTTCAGTCTGCTCGATGGACATGACTACAGCACGCAGTTCGGGATGGCCAACATCGCCGTACCGGGTTTTCCCGCCACAGATGCGTATCCTTACATCTACCTCGGAGCCGGATACCTGACCGGGGGTTCCACTTATAAGCCCCTCTATTTCAAAGATCGAAACTGGCAGATCGCCGACAACATCATCCTCAGCGGGGTGGGAAAACACGAATTCAAATTCGGTGCCGACTTCCGCCGGCTAGAGTCGAACCCCAATTTCTCTCTCTTCCCCACCGGCTTCCAGTATTATGGCGGGCCGTATTTCTCGATGACCAGCGACTGGAGCTACACGAGCCCGCTGGATAACTACAGTGCGTTGTACGCAACGGGTGGCAGTGACATCGCGGACTTGCTGATGGGCCTGCCTATCGACCTTTACATGGGACTTCAGCTGACCAATCCCTATACGAAAAGCTGGGAGATGGACTATTTCGCTCAGGATACCTACAAAGTAACTCAGCGCTTGACGCTGAATTATGGCGTCCGCTACGAATTCCAGGCGCCGTACACCGAAGAGCATAATTACGCATCAAACTATGTGCCGAACCCCAACGGGGACGCTGCCGTTGGCGGCACGATCCTTCTGGCTGGGGTCGGAGGGAACTCCCGGAGCCTGGTTAACGCGCGCTGGAACCAGTTTGCGCCCCGCTTGGGCTTTGCCTACCAAATCACGCCGAAGACCGTCTTGCGCGGAGGGTGGGGCATATTCTACTCGCCGGAGAATGACGCGCGCGAGGACCTGCTGACCAAAAACTTGCCTTATGCGATTCAACAAACGTGGAACAGCCTCCCGTACAATGGCCCTTGCGTGGTGACCGCCCTAACTGAGTGCAATGGAGTTTTCGCTTATCAGATCGATCAGGGATTTCCTCGGATCTCAAAGCCACCGGTTCCAACTGGTGCGAGCAGCATCCCCACATCTTCGATTGGGACTCTCCTCTCCATTCCAAACTCCAATTTAGAGACGATGTACTACGTGAATCCGAAAATGAAAACGGGATACTCGGAGGATTTCAACTTAGCCCTTCAGCGAGAACTGGGATCGAACCTTACCGTGGAGGCTGCGTATGTTGCCGCTCGCGGGCACCAGCTGTCCTATGAAGTAGGCGATCTCAACATAAACACCGCAACCCAGAGCGAAGGACTGATCGATGCGAATTTGGGGCAGATCCAGGGCCTGACCGATTTGGGCCAAAGCTATTACAACTCGCTGCAGGTCAAAGTCACCAAGCGTGTGTCGCAGAATCTCAATTTCTTGGCGAATTGGACCTATTCCCATGCCATAGACAACGGACCTGCTCCGTTTGACCTGGGCCACATCAATAGTGACAGCCCGCAAGATCCGTACGACTTGAATGCAGAAATCGCGTCTTCGGATTTCGATGTCCGCCACACATTTAATTTCAGCGGGCTCTACCACCTTCCTCTCGGCCACGGTCAGCGATTCCTTGGCAATCTGGGAAGGGCGGGAGACTTAGCCGCGGGCGGGTGGCAGTTCAACGGTATCTTTACAATGCGCTCAGGCACGCCCGGCAATGTGACCACAGCCGGAGCCAACAAAGCGTGCCCGGGCGACCGCCCGAACCTGGTGGGCGATCCCACGCTTCCCAGCGGACAGCGCACGTTGCTAAAGTACTTCAACACAGCGGCCTTCGTGGCGCCCACCGGCGGGCAGTGCATTCCTGGCGACACACCCCGGAACATACTGAGGGGTCCCGGCTTCGTAAACGCGGACACTTCCCTGTTCAAGGATTTTGCCATTACGGAGAGCGCCAAGCTAGAGACGCGCTTTGAGTTCTTTAACGCGCTGAATACGCCACACTTCGCAAATCCGAATGCCGATCTGGGCACAAGCACAAGCTTCGGGCAGATCACGCGCCAGGCAGGTTCGGGCAAAGACAACAGAATCGTCCAATTCGCTGCGAAATTTATTTTTTGAGACGCAAAGTCTGTCGGCCCCTGACTGGGTGGCCGTCATAAGCGCAGACTCGTGAGCGAGGCGCGAGGCGCGAGCCGCTCCTCGACTGATGTCGGGCACAATGATCAATTCAAGAACGGTGACCCCGGATCGGCAAGCGAGCAGTCCGGTTTCCGCCATCCCGGTCGGCGAATGAAACACGACGAGAAAGCGATCAATTGACGAATGAACTTCGTGACTTGGGGGACTATTCTTTTGTTGATGGGTTTTCTTTCGCAGTTTGTAAGTGAACTTGGAAGCAGACTCAGGAGAGAGTGACGATTGGAGGCAAGCATGGAGCGAACCATCCATCGGGTCGAGGATAACGCAGAAATGACGATTCGAAACCGAACACTTTGATGCAGGCTTCCATCTCATTCCGACCGCTTGGCCGATCTGACTTTCCCCTACTTCAAGAATGGCTCTCCGCTCCCCACGTGACTGCTTGGTGGCATGAGCGCCTCGATCTCGCCAATGTTGACGCGAAATACGGTCCCCCGGTTGATGGTGCTGAGCCCACGCACGTTTTCGTGATCGAACATGGTGGACGGCCAGTTGGATGGATTCAGTGGTATCTCTGGTCTGATTACCCAAAGCATGCATTACAACTGAGGGCGGAACTCGCTTCGGTTGGTATCGACCTCGCAATTGGGGAGCTTGCGATGACGGGTTTGGGATTGGGGCCAGTAGCAATCTGCGAATTCCTCAGGCAAATCGTCTTTGCAGACCCGAGCGTCAGCGCCGTAATTACCGATCCTGAGGTGGCCAACCTCAGATCATTGCGGGCCTTCAAGAAGGCAGGGTTTACGGTGACGAACACAGTTCAACTCGCGGGTGAGGACTTCAAACGGCGAGTTGTGCGCATGGATCGCATAGGCAGATCGGAAGTGCGTGTTGTCATTTTGCAAGTGGGCCGGGATGGATAAGCACTACAGCGTGCCCCCCGAATCACGCGGGAGTTGGCGGGTACCGTTCCACTTCCTGTTCGCATATCGTACCTTCCGCACGGAACCGGGTAAAATCCCACTTGCAAGTGTTCGGCAATCGGCCTTTGGGAGTTGGGTTACGACTGCTTTGCATTCTGATTTACGCGTGGCGGGAGGGAGCGAGATGAAAGTACTGTTCTTATCCTTTGCGGTTGGTCTCGGTGTGGGTGTGCTGTACGGGCTTATACGCGTTAAGAGTCCTGCGCCGCCTATCGTCGCGTTGCTCGGCCTGTTAGGAATGGTGCTTGGCGAACAGGCGGGGATATGGATGCGCACCAAGAATCTCGACGTTCCTCGTGCTGCGGCCATCTGCCTCGTTGGCGAGTCCTATCATTCAGCGGCATCCACCCAAAATTCTTTAGTGGCGTCAGCGCCCGTGGTTGTCGAGCGAGCGAAATCGTCAGACTTGCGACTTTCCCGAATCGTAGGTCTGAATTGTTTTTTCTAGATCCTCAACCGAGATTCTGAAACCATTGTGTCTATCCGAGGTTTTCCCCGACATCCGATTGGCCATACCATCCAGCACAT
>Ga0182018_10005272_pt1 | contig 10482 bp, 4 predicted proteins | sample 812P2MmetaG_FD_120490 | JGI IMG/M metagenome (GOLD analysis project Ga0182018, IMG submission 120490) | Permafrost microbial communities from Stordalen Mire, Sweden - 812P2M metaG | ecosystem: Environmental > Terrestrial > Soil > Wetlands > Permafrost | place: Sweden: Stordalen | collected... | reverse complement strand
CGAAACTGGAACCGCGACGACAGGAATCAATGTGGCTCGCCAGTTGCGCAGAAAAATGAAGACCACAAGAATCACAAGGACTACAGAGAGAACAAGAGTGCTCTCCACATCGTTGACGGATGCACGAATGGTAGTCGTACGGTCAAGGACGATCGTGGTCTTGATACCCTGCGGGATAGAAGCTTCAATCGATGGCAAGTCAGCTCGGATGCGATCAACGGTCTCGATGATATTCGCGCCCGGCTGGCGGAAGATGACAGCCGTAATCGAAGGAGTGCCGTTCAGGTATCCGGCGGCACGAATGTTCTGAGCACCATTTGAAACATCCGCCACATCGGAGAGTCTTACCGCGGCGCCATGGTCATAGCCCACAATCAGCGGCTTGAATTGGTCGGCGTGGGAAATCTGGTCATTGGTGACGATGTCCGCACTGGTGATTCCATCGGAGAGTTGACCTGCCGGCTCATGTGCATTTTGTTGAGTCAACAATGACTGCACGTTCTGGAGCGTAAGTCCGTGACTGTTGAGCAGAGTGGGATTCACTTCCACGCGCACCGCGGGACCGGCGCCCCCGCCGACGGTCACTTGCCCCACCCCTGCAATCTGGGAGAGCTTCTGTGCCATGACTGAGGACGCTTCGTCATAAAGCGTTGGCCTGTCGTACTTATCCGAAGTGAGCCCAAGAATCATGATCGGAGCATCGGCGGGATTTACTTTGCGATAAGTCGGGTTGGCGGGAAGATTCGCCGGCAAATAAGTGCGAGCGGCATTAATTGCCGCCTCCACATCCCGTGCCGCGCCATCTATATCCCGACTTAGATCGAACTGCAGTGTGATCGACGTGCTGCCCAGTGAGCTTGATGAAGTCATCTCCGTTACGCCGGCGATATGGCTGAACTGGCGCTCAAGAGGCGTGGCGATGGAGGAAGCGGTAATCTCTGGGCTGCCACCCGGCAAACTGGCCGAGACCGATATCGTCGGGAAATCTACTTGAGGTAAGGGTGAAACAGGAAGAACCTGGAAGGCGACGACGCCGACAAGCAGAATGCCCGCGGTTAACAGTGTGGTTGCTACAGGCCGGGCGATGAATGGGGCAGAGATGTTCATGCGCCCTCCGCCGGCTGAGGTTGGGCGCCAGATTCAGACGTCTTGCTCGAATGACTGAAGCGCTTGCCGATGCTATCGAAGAAGATGTAAATGACCGGCGTTGTATACAACGTGAGCACCTGGCTGAGCAGTAGTCCGCCAACCATGGCGATTCCCAGCGGACGCCTCAGTTCCGAACCCATGCCCTGGCCCAGCGCCAGTGGAAGTCCCGCCAGCAGCGCCGCCATGGTGGTCATCATGATGGGACGGAATCGCAACAGACTGGCTTCGTAGATCGCATCTGTCGAGCTCTTACCGCGCTCCCGCTCGCCCTCGATCGCGAAGTCGACCATCATGATTCCGTTTTTCTTTACGATGCCGATCAGCAAAATGATTCCGATGATGGCGACCACATTGAGGTCCTGCCTGAAGAGGATGAGGGCAAGCAATGCGCCAACACCTGCGGATGGCAGCGTGGACAGAATCGTGATGGGATGAATAAAGCTCTCATATAGAACGCCGAGCACTATATATACGGCGGCCAGCGCAGCAAGAATCAACAGGCCCTCATTGGAGAGCGAACTTTCAAATGAGGCTGCGGTTCCCTGAAAGCCAAACTGAACGCTGGCCGGCATGTTCAGGCTCTTTTGTGCCTTCTCGATTGCCGTGATCGCTCCGCCCAGCGCGGCGTTGGACGCCAGGTTGAATGACACAGTTACGGCCGGGAACTGCCCCTGATGATTGATGGACAGCGGCTCGGGCACCTTCTCAATATGTGTGAAAGCGCTTAGGGGAACAGCGTTGGCAGTCGCGGTTACCGTTGTCGCATTCGTGTTTGAAGAGGCAGCAGTCGAGCCCACTCCAGACTGAATCGCATTCGTGGGCGCGCTGAGCACTGTCGATGATGGCGTGTAGGCCACGCTGGTCGTAGTCGCATTCGAACCGGCAGACGATGACCCGGATGCTGCAAACGAAGAGGACGCTCCCGGGCCCGACCCTCCTGCGGAAGCATTGGTCTGTATGTATAAGTCCTGAAGCCTACCAGGACTCCGCTGAAAGGCTGGATCGGTTTCCAGAATCACATGGTACTGATTGAGCTGCGTGTACATGGTGCTGATTTGGCGCTGGCCATAAGCGTCATAGAGGGTGCTGTCGACAGTAGTCGGCGCAATGCCAAGCCTCGATGCTGAAACTCGATCGATAACGAGCGATACCGCCAGGCCCCCGGTCTGCTGGTCGGTTGCAACATCGGCAAGCTGTGGCAGCTGCTTCATCTTGTCGACAAGCCGGCCAGTCCACAGGTTCAACTCATCCGCATCCGGGTCCTCCAGCGTGTATTGATATTGCGTCCGGCTCACGCGATCATCCACAGTGATGTTCTGCACCGGTTCCATGAAGAGCTCAATACCGTCCACCTGTTTCAAGCTCCCCTGCAGTCTGCGGATCACGTCGGATGCGTTCATGTCCCGCACATTGACTGGCTTGAGATTGATGGAAATTCGCCCGCTATTCATCGTGGTGTTGGTGCCATCGGCACCGATGAACGAGGACAAGCTCTCGACCGCCGGATCCTGAAGAATGATAGAGGCCAACTGTTGCTGCTTCTGCTCCATGGCCGCAAAAGAGATGGTCTCCGGGGCTTGGGAAATCCCCTGAATCACCCCCGTATCCTGAGTCGGGAAAAAACCCTTGGGAATGACGATGTAAAGAATGATAGTCAGCACCAACGTTGCGGCGGCGATCAGCAGCGCAATGGTCTGGTAGCCCAGCACAAACTTCAGCGTCCGGCCATAGAATGCGATAACGTTATCGAATACGCGCTCAGACGCCTTGTAGAATCGCCCCTGCTGCTCTTTAGGTGTTCGACGCAGAATGCGCGAGCACATCATGGGCGTCAGCGTCAGAGACACCACGGCTGACAGCACGATCGTGACCGCAAGGGTAACGGCGAACTCGCGGAAGAGCCGGCCGATTACGCCTCCCATGAAGAACAGCGGAATCAACACGGCGAGAAGTGAAACAGTAAGCGAGATAATGGTGAACCCGATCTGTTCGGCTCCCTTCATCGCAGCCTCCATCGGAGGGTCCCCTGCCTCGATATAGCGCGTAATGTTCTCGATCATCACGATCGCGTCATCGACCACAAATCCAGTGGAGATGGTGAGCGCCATCAGTGAGAGGTTGTCAAGGCTGTAACCCAGCGCATACATAGCGCCCAGAGTCCCCACCAATGAGACCGGCACCGCAATACTGGGAATGATGGTGGCGTATAGGTTGCGCAGAAACAGAAAGATGACCATCACTACCAGAGCGACCGTGAGCAATAACTCAAACTCAACGTCGGATACTGAAGCGTTGATAGCCGTAGTGAGGTCGGTCAGAGGCGTTACTTGAATCGAAGGCGGCAGATTCGCCTCAAGTTGAGGCAATACTGCTTTGATTGATTTCACAACACTAATGGTGTTGGCGCCGGGCTGCCTCTGGATATTCAATATCACTGCAGGCGTCTCATTCATCCAGGCCGCCTGCTTGTTGTTCTCGATGCCGTCCACCACCTTCGCAACATCCGTGAGCATGATCGGCGCGCCATTGCGGTAGGCAACCACGACCTTGCGATAATCATCGCTGGTCACAAGCTGATCGTTGGCGTTGATCTGGTAGTCCTGGTGGGGCCCATCGAAGTTGCCTTTGGCAGTATTCACGCTGGTCTCGGTAAGAGCCGTACGCAGGTCTTCAAGATTGAGCCCATAAGACGACAGTGCCGTCGGATTGGCCTGAATGCGCACCGCCGGCTTTTGGCCTCCGCTGATGCTCACCAATCCCACCCCGTTCAACTGCGAGAGCTTGGGCGCAAGCCGGGTATCCACCAGATCCTCCACCTGCGAAAGTGGAATGGTGTTGGACGTGATGGCCAGCGTCAGCACTGGAGCGTCCGCGGGATTCGTCTTGCTATAAACCGGTGGCGCGGGAAGACTGGACGGCAGAAAACTCTGCGCTGCGTTGATTGAGGACTGAACCTCTTCTTCGGCGATGTCGATGTTCAACGCGAGGTCGAACTGAAGTACGATGACCGACGACCCGCTGGAACTTGTCGAGGTCATTTGGCTCAACCCTTGCAGTTGGCCGAACTGACGCTCAAGGGGAGCGGTTACCGTTGTCGCCATCACATCCGGGCTGGCGCCAGGATAAAAGGTCAGTACCTGGATAGTCGGATAGTCAACTTCAGGCAGCGCGGATACAGGCAGCAAGGTATATGCGACTATTCCCACCAGCAGAATTGCGACCATCAGCAGTGCGGTCGCAACGGGTCGCTGAATAAAAGGCCCGGACGGATTCACGGCGCGCGGCTCCCAACCTTATTTTCTTCAGGAGCCTGCTTCGCCTCAACAACCCGGCTTCCCGCCTGCAACTTGTCGAAGCTGCTCGTGGCCACAACATCGCCGGGATTAATTCCCTGCACCGCCGTCATGCCGCCGTCCGAAACACCGGTCGTAACGTTGCGCACGCTCGCCACGTTATTGGTGATCCCATACACAAAGGCCACTTCCCCGTTGTGTTGTATCGCGTTCGTGGGCACCAGCGTGACCCCATCCAGCGTATTCACCAGCAGCCTGGTATTTACAAACTGGTTGGGATACAACGCGCCGTCGTTGTTGTTGAATATTGCACGCAGCTTCACGGTACCTGTTGTCGTGTCGATCTGATTGTCGATGGTCTGCAACTTGCCCGATCCGATCTTATTGGTTTGCGACCGGTCCCACGCCTCTACGGGCAGCGTATGCTTAAGCCGCATCCGCGCCCGCACCTGGCCCAGGCTGTCTTCGGCCATGGTGAATATTACTGTTGTGGGCTGCATCTGGGTGATAACGGCTAAAACGGTGTTCCCTGATGCCTGCACCACGTTTCCAGGGTCAACCAGGCGAAGACCGACCCGCCCGGCAATCGGCGCCTCAATGTGGCAGTATCCGAGCTGCACCTTGTCGTAATCAACTGTGCCTTGATCGTTCTTCACCGTGCCCTGATCCTGCAAAACGATCTTCTCCTGATCGTCGAGCAACTGCTTTTGGATCCCGTTTCGAGCCCAGGCCGCGCGATAGCGTTCCACATCCATCTGCGCCTGTCCCAGCACGTTGGTGTCGTGCTCCAGTGTGCCCTCGGCCTGCGTTAGTTGCGCCTCGTAGGGCCGCGGATCGATGTCGATCAACGCATCTCCCTTTTGAACAAATTGCCCTTCACTGTAATGCACCGCTGTTATAATTCCGTTCGCTTGCGCGACGATTGAGGCCGTATACACAGGAGTCACCGTGCCGATCGCGTCGAGGTAGATGCCGATCGACCCCTTCTTGGCGGTAGCGACAGTGACCGTGACGGATGGCTTAACAGCCTGTTTTTTCTTGGCAGCCGCAGCCTTTTCACGGCTGTGGATAATCCAAAAGGCAATCCCGCCCACGAGCAGAAGAACGATCAGGACTGTCCAAAGAATCCACGGCTCGCGATACCACTTGCGGGGAGGGGAAAGCTGATGATCCCGGCCAATGTGCGGAACCTCTGAGTTAACTTGCCCTTCAGACATTCAGAACTCCGGGCTCAAAATGATTAAACAGGCCCTGTTCGGAGAATCGCTGCATTCCCGAACACTGGTCTGTTCTAAATTGCTCAGCTTGGACAAGCCGATATAAACGCAATAATATCAAGTCTTATGGGATGCTGATTTGACGCGCCAGGTTGCCGCGCATCATTTACCCCCAGACCCGAGCCCTTCTGCATTCATCCATTCGAAGAAAAGAGAAATCCAAGCCGCTGATGGGCCATGGTTGCTCTCCCGAAGGCCGAACCCGTGTCCAGTCTTTGAGAAGACGTGCAGTTCGGCGGACACCCCGGCCTTGCGGAGTGCGAGATAGAGTTCGGGAACTCCCTGGGCGATATCCGGGCGATCTTCTTCGCCACATGCAAGGAAGGCCGACGGTGTGGCTTTGGTCAGCGTGATTTCCTTGGGAATTGCGGGATAAATCAGTGCCTGAAAAGCGGGCCGCGATGACTGGCGCTCAATCGGATCGGCAGCATCCGAGCTGCCGTCTGCGAAGTGCATGCTTGCCAGCGCTGCCAGCTCGCCACCCGCAGAGAACCCCATGACGCCGAGCCGGTTTGGGTCGACACCCCATTCAGCAGAGCGGCTTCGAATCAAGCGAAGCGCCCGCTGCACATCGCTCAGTTCAGTTCCCTCCACCGTATACGACGATCCGGCCTCTCTGGCCAGTCGATACTTCAGCACAAATGCGGCGACTCCATGATGAGTGAGCCATGCGGCGACGTTGTAGCCCTCGTGATCCATCCTTAGTTCGCGATGTCCACCGCCGGGAATTACCAGAACCGCCGCGCCGGTTGCAGTACCCTTGAGCGGCATGTAGGGCAGAATGGATGGTCGATGAATGCTGGAGAGAACGTGCTCCCCTTGTTCGGTAATGCGAACAGACTCCTGCGCTGACTTGCCCTCGGAGCCTGGCGCACCCGCGGGCCATAGATAGACAGGGTCTGGAACTTGTGCAACCGAGGCCAAACCGCCGGAGAAAACCGTAATTGCGAGGAACATTGGGAGAAGCCGGACTTGAATCGTCATTCTGTTCCTGGAATTGCTGTCATCGAAAAATCGACTACGCGCGTTGCTATTGGGAGCAATTCAATTCACGGTAACAGTCAACGGCAACGTTTGCGTCACGTTTCCTGTCGATCCTGCTGCGGTAATCGTAACTGTGCCTGTAACTGGCTGGGTGCCACTACCGCCGCCTCCACCACCACCGCCACCTCCGCTGCTTCCACCGGAGCCGCAAGCAGACAAGCCAAATGCTGCTGGGAGCAGTGCAAGCAAAACGAACAGGCTGCAAATTCGGGAATTGCCCATGAGTCGCCTGCGCTGAACTGCAATCAGCAGCCCTACCACCCCAGCGGGCAACCATAGAACCCCAGCGACAATCCTGCTGTCATGACGATCAATCTCCGGCCGGGCTAACGATGCAGTTGAGGAAGCCGCGATAGTGGCTGTGCCGGTCAAGACTGTGTCTGAGCCATCAAGCGTGTAGCTCGCAGGATTGAACGTGCAACTCACACCAGCCAATGTCGTTGAGCAATTCATGGATACTGTGCCGGCATAATTTCCAACCGGGGTAACCGTGAGAGAAACATTGCCATTTCCACCCGCCGTGATTGTTAGATTCGACTCATTGCCGGTAACCGAGAAGTCGGGCTCGAGCACAGTGACCGCGGCCGATGTTGAGGAAGCGAACTGTGCGTTTCCTGCATACTGTGCCGTGATGGAGTTTGCGCCAGGTAAAATAGTCGCAGTAAGGGTTGCAACTCCGCTTCCGTTCAATGCCCCGCTGCCCATCTGCGTTGATCCATTCAGAAAATTCACGTTCCCCGTTGGCGTGCCGGATGTAGAGGTGACAGTTGCGGTGAGCGCAATGCTTTGTCCTGGGCTTACTGAGGACACAGAAGAAGTGAGAGTGGTAACTGTAGACGCTGGAGACGTAGCAGCGCTTGCTGCCGTTATGTGTACCGGTATCACCTGCCACAGCTGCGATTGGCTTGCAGGCGTGATCCAGTCAAGGCTGGTGCTTGCAGGAGTCTGTTGTTGGATTGACCCAACGCCAGTTCCGGCCGCCGCCAGCACAAGGCCAGTCGAGCCGTTCACGAGCGTGTAGGTGCCACTGCCGGCAGTGAGGAGGTTCCACTGTTGGGTTGCCGTGCTGGAAGATGCCGGATTGAGCACCACTGGGCTTCCGGCGGTGCTTGCACCATCGCTGTCGAGCACCTGCGCAGTTGTTCCCTGCGACAATCCCGCGTTTGCCACTTGCAAATAGCCATTGCCATCGCTGGTGATCAGCCACTGCTGATATAGGCTTGCTCCGCCGGTGCTGGCTGCGGTATCTAGTGCAGTGCCGGATGACGAAGTCGAGCTGGGTGCTTCAAGAATGTTGCCGGTGGCCACGTTGACCAGCTTGTATGTGAGCGTCGAGTCGATCTTACCCCCAAGCGCATCCATGCCGCTGAGTACGGCGGAGTAATTTATTGCCGTGGATTGTGAAGTGCCTGAAGTGTCGGCGTTATCGAAGAGTGTCAATCCGTTCCAGACGTAAGTGCCATCCGTAGATCCATCGCCGTTCGTGAAGCCACCGCCAGGCTTGGACGTGTTCACGCCCTCGGCGTCCCAATAGTCCAGGCCCATGCTGAGATTGTTCGGCAGAGTTTTCAACACGCCGCCCACGTCAATCAAGAATTGCCGCTGACCGGCGACAGTCGCCGGGTACCACGGATCGTTCGAATCAAACCCGCTCTCGTAGTGTTCGCCTACCTCGATGAGGAAGATCGGCTTGCCAATCGACGTCGCGGCTGCGTTCAAAACGGACTGCTCCACAGGTTGGTTGTTCGGGTTAGCGGCAGCCGCCTGCGCAGCGGTAAGCGGGCCGTGATAGATGGGATAGTAGCTCTGACAAATAGCATCGTATGGAATCGAGTTGCTGTTGACGAGGTCGAAGAAGCTGGTCAGATTCCACGCGGGCGTGATGTGAATGCAGCGCAGCGGCGCGGGAATTGCCGCCCCGATGGTCGTGTCCGACGATGCGTCGAGGATTGCCTGCATGCCCTGAATCTGCAAGGCTGCGAACGGACTGAAGTTGTTGCCGGTGGGCGAGGCGAGAGAGCCGAAGAAGCCGGTATCGACTTCGTTGCCGATGGTCACCATATCCGGCATAACACCCGCCGATCGGTAAGACTCAAGCTCAGCCTTGGTGTAGTTATAGACAGCAGTCTGCGCCTGCGCAAGCGTATAACCGGACCATGTGCCGGGTGTTGCTGTCGAAGACCCGCCATCAAAGAAGAGCGTCAGCTCGACGGCCATTCCCAGTTGTTTCGCACGTTTGGCCAGATCGAGGTCGGCACTATCTGTCTCCGCATAGCACCCGTTTGCTGTGCACGTGGCAGGAAACGCCGAAGGTGGCGAAGAAAGTGTGAGCGTTTGATAGGGCGGCACGGAAGTGGGTCGAATGCGCACCAGATTCACCCCATGATTCTTCAAAATCTGAAGCACATCCTGCGATGTTCCCGCGTCCGTCCACCATGGCAGGCTGGCGGCAACGCGATCATCCTCCTGCTTCTCGAGCAGCGCGTTGTCGATCCCGCGAAAGAACACAGGCCGAAGCAACCACTGCTGACTCTGGCCCGGCGGCGTTGAAGCTGCGGTTTGATTCAGCGGTACGCCGGCCGATGATGAGCCCCCTGAAACGTCGAGGACAAGACCGCTGCCCTTGTTGGTCATCGTGCAATATCCATTGCTGGTCGCCGTCATTGTCCATTGCTGGGTCGCAGTCCCAGGCGAGCATGGGTTTTGTATTGTTGCGGTCGCGCCACCGCTCGCAGCGCTGTCGAGACATAGCCCATTCGCTATGTTTGTTATGTCCCAGTTACCAGCCGGAAGCCGGGTCATCGCCCATCGCTGGCTGAGACTTGTAAAGCTCCGATTGTCAACTAAGATCGATCCGCCTGCCGCCGAGGAGCCGCTGTTGAGGTCCATTTGCAGACCCGAGAGCTGATTGATGAAATAGTAGGTCTCTCCATCAATAGGGCTGATGTCGACAGGCTCAGGCGGCTGCTGAGCCAGGCACAAGGCGGGCCCAAGTAACCAGGCGAAGAAGATTGTTTGCCTCAGAGCAATGGGTCGTCTGGCCATCAAACTCCGACCCGCCGACACCGGCATGCCTGAGCAGAGACTCTTCAAGGGGAAATCCTCCTTCGTCCCGATATGTAGAGTTCGAGGCTCCGATGGATGGATGGAGTCTGCATCAACGCAATGGAAGATGCCCTTTTTGCGTGCGTCTGCAAGCATATTGATCGTGTAGTGCAGGCCGCATCCGACTAAAGACGGATTGGCGCTCAGTCAGAGTCGAAGTCTCAGCTTGTCCCATTGCTTACTCTGAACCGGTGTCGCACAATTGGTGTCCAATCCAGGTGGGCGATCCCTGCCGAAGAACCCCCAATGCATACAGCGCAAGGCATTTCGTAACAATCACTTAGCGAAGTCGGATGAAAAGAGTCGGCAATCCGACTTTCGTCGGATGCGAGTTGTTACGCTTGACGCCTAATCTCGTGGGCGAACGAAATGTTCATTTCGGTGGAGGCCTGAAAAAGTGAAAACCTTTCCATTTGAAAAAAGGATGACACTGTTCCTGATGATCTTTGCCCTGCTTGCGGTGTCGCGCGTCAACGCGCAGAATTCAAATTCCGGCGAGATCAAAGGCACTGTCACTGACTCTTCCGGTGCCGTTGTGTCGGGGGCAGATGTCGATATCACTGACATCCTGACTGACATTACGACCCGAACCAGGACGAACGGCGCAGGCATTT
>Ga0182018_10005271_pt1 | contig 10487 bp, 13 predicted proteins | sample 812P2MmetaG_FD_120490 | JGI IMG/M metagenome (GOLD analysis project Ga0182018, IMG submission 120490) | Permafrost microbial communities from Stordalen Mire, Sweden - 812P2M metaG | ecosystem: Environmental > Terrestrial > Soil > Wetlands > Permafrost | place: Sweden: Stordalen | collected... | reverse complement strand
CGGCATGTGGGGCGATAAGGCCGCCTACGACCGCGCCGCGGTGGAACTCAGCGCGCGATTTAGCAGGAATTTCGAGAAGTTCTCCGAAGCCGGTCCGGAAGTTCTGGAGGCCGGGCCGCGAGTCTTGGCGCGGGTCTAACGATAACTAATCTGTATGTCGATCAAGTCACAAGCCGAGCTGAAGAAACTGCAAGTCATCGGAAAGATAGTCAAAATGACGCTGGATGAGATGTCGGGGGCGGTTCGTCCCGGCGTCACCACCGCCGAGCTGGATGCAGTGGGCGCGGCGGTACTCGAAAGGCATGGAGCGGAATCGTCGCCGCCGCTGGTCTACGGGTTTCCAGGCACGGCATGCATCAGTGTCAACGACGAAGCCATCCACGGAATTCCGGGCAGGCGAACCCTGGCCGAGGGCGACCTGGTGAAACTGGACGTCACGGCGCAGAAGGATGGTTTCGTGGCCGACGCCGCCGTGACTGTGAGGGTTGGCCGGGTCTCCGCGACCGCCGATGCTCTGGCGCGTTGCGCGGAAGCTGCCTTTCGAGAGGGACTGAGGGCGGCGCGGGCGGGCAATCGTGTCTGTGAGATCGGACGCGCCGTGGAGCGTGAGGTGCGGCGTTGCGGTTTCAGCGTGATTCGGGAATTGTGCGGTCACGGTGTGGGACGCACGATTCACGAAGAGCCATGCGTGCCCAACTACTACGATCCCCGCTTTCGCGCGAAGCTGACCGATGGCCTTGTTATTACGATCGAGCCGATTATTGCGGCCGGCGGCGGGTGCGCCGAAGTGCAGCCGGATAAGTGGACCATGCGTACCGGCGACCGAAGCTTGTCCGCGCATTACGAACACACGGTCGTGGTTACGAAGCATGAGCCGATTTTGCTTACTGCCGCGTAAGGCGACTCCGCTGAGCCGCGCGCGCATCCAAGCGGTCGTTTTGGAACATTTGCCACGCTGTTATGTCTACGTGCTATCCCTGCACATGCAGTTTGTGGCGGCGAGCAGCGTCTTCTAAGCCGGCGAAATCGCCCGTCATCGACCTCGGCCACAGCTTCTGACGGTCGCGGCTCGGTGGCATGCCGATCCTGCTAAGGCGCGTGCATCAGCAAGCGGTCGTTCGATGCGGTAGAATCGGCAACCATGGCAAGCTGGCAAGCCCACACCGTGAGTTTCGTCCTGCGGCACACCTTCAAGCCGCGCCTGGCGCGCGCCAAGGACGCGCAACGCGCCCGCGCGATCATGAACGGCGGCATCTTTAAAACTCCCTCCGGCATCCAGATCGCTCCCGCCACGCTGGGAGGCGTGCCAGGCGAATGGGTCGAGTCCGCATCCCAACCCGGCGCGGCTGTGCTGCTATATCTGCATGGCGGCGGCTACTTCGCCTGTTCGGCGCGCACGCATCGCCCCTTCACGACGGCCTTCGCGCAACGTGGATTGCGGGTCTATGCTCCCGATTACCGGCTGGCCCCGGAAAACCCATATCCCGCCGGCCTGAACGATGCGGTAGCCGCCTGGCATGCGGTTCGCGCGGAGACCGGCGCATCCACGCCCATGGTTATCGGCGGCGATTCGGCCGGCGGCGGACTGGCGCTCGCCACCATGCTCAAGCTGCGCGACGAAGGCGCCGCGCTGCCGGCTGCCGCGGTCCTGTTCTCGCCATTGACCGACCTCGTCGGGATCGGCGAATCGCGCCGCGTCAACGACCGGAGTTGCGCCATGTTTCACGGCAGCGGTCTGGCGCGCGCCACCGAGTACTACATGGCCGACACCGGCGGCGACCCGCGCGACCCGCTGGCCTCCCCGCTGTATGCCGATCTGCGCGGCCTGCCGCCGCTGCTAATTCACGTGGGCGCCCATGAGACGCTGCGCGACGATTCGACGGAACTGGCCGCGCGGGCCCGCGCCGCCGGCGTGCGGGTGGATCTGACCCTGTGGCCCGTGGTGCCGCACGTCTGGCAACTATTCCATCCGTTCGTGCCCGAAGGCCGCCAATCGCTCGGTGCGGCGGCGGCATTCTTGCGAAACCAGGGGACCCTTGGAGGACGGACGGTCATCGCCGTCTCTGAGCGCTGACCACATCGGCCACGGGAAGGAAACCAACACCGGCCCAGCCCGCCTCCCGATTGAAAACTATGATCCAGTAACTCCAGTCCCGGCGGCTGGTGGGAGGGAGATCGATGCAGACTTCGGCGGTCCCCTGGCCTGTTTCCCGCACCAGTTCCGGCGCCGACCTGGTGTGGAACTGTAGGTGTTGACTCAGCATAGCCGCTTCTCTTTGTTTCGCCGTCAATTTCCCGTCCGGTGGTCCTGAAGTGACACTAAGCACTTCCACGTAGGTCCGCAATCCGCGCACTACTGCGTCCGGCACGATCGCAGTCATGGCGAGCTTCTCCGTCTCACTCCCTGTACCGGCCGCACACCCAGGCTTGCCTGACAGCGCCACGCTGTCGAAAAGAGGCACGGAGGGCGCGACTTCGTGCCAGGTGTGGACGGGCCTGGTCCCTGGCAGCCGCTTATCGGATTTCAACCGAGGCTTCTCGAGTCTCACAAACGGCCGTGTCAGGTCCAGTACACCGCGGTCTGGCGCATACCAGACGTTCAAGACCTTCGCGGAGTCTTCCGTCCAATCGACCGGCGGCCCGGCGATTCGGATAATCCACCCATGGCTGGATGTGTCTAACACGCTTTTCAAGCAAGCCGCCAGATCCGTGTTGCAAACGCTGGCCTTCCCACCCAGATATTGCGCGATGTCCGAGGCCTGCCTCAGATTGCGGCGGGCGCCCTCCGCCGATTCGCTCACCCCGTTCAGCCAGACAATAGGCCAGAAGTTGATTCCCGCCCGCGCGAACGCATCCAGGCGGCCGAATGCAGCATTGGGGGTATAGAATGGGCTCTTGCCCCCTACGCCGTATTGCCGGTCCGGATGGACCCACCCGAAATCCTGCCCGAGCCAGAGAACGCGGATTGGTCCGCGCCAACTCCCGAGCATCCGTGCCAGGCCTCGAAACGACTGAATCGAAGGTCCATATTCGGTGTGGCCCTGCATCCATTGAACGAACTCCGGGCGGGGCGACGGTGGAGAAGCGCCATACCCGGCCGCCGATTCCGGTTCCGGCAGGAAATACTCATACTGCTCGCTCCCGCGCCCGAACCCAAACCCGTGGTGGAACTCCGTCCATTCAGACGAAACCACGAACAGAGAGACGTTTTGCATCCGCCGGAGTCCCGGCTCCATGGCTCTGGCCTGATTGACGAGCCTCAACTGTTGGTCCGGCGCGGTGGATGCCAGGTCGAAGACGATCACGGTCTTCAAGTCGCTTGCGCCGGCGGCGCCAGTCACGGACCTGACCTCAAATTCCTTATCGCCAACCGTGGCTCGAAGCTCGGACGCCGGGGGAACGCCGACGACTGGCTTGTTAGGAAGGACCAAGAAACTGGTCTCGAGCATGGGTTCCGGCGGCCTCTCGGCACGGGTCGTCAAAGTGGCCGCCAACCCAGCACACAGGAAAGCAGGCCGGAAAGCCTTCCGCATAGTCAATCGAAAGACGTTATCCTGCCGGATCCCGTTGCGCCGTGCCGCGCTCGGCGCCATGTATCTTAGTACCAGGGAACCGCACATTGAACCTACTCGAACTCACCGCCTTGGTCGGCCTGGTTTCCGTGGCGGCAGGCTTCCTGGGCGCTCTCACCGGATTGGGCGGCGGGGTGGTGATCACCCCCGCCATGGTGCTGCTGCTGGGCATCGATTTGCACTACGCCATGGGCGCCACGCTGATATCCGTAATCGCCACCTCTTCCGGCGCGGCCGCCGCGTATGTGCGCGAAGGATTCTCGAACATTCGCATCGGCATGTTCCTCGAGATCGCCAGCACGGTGGGCGCGGTCTGTGGCGCGTTCGCCGCGGCGAAAATCTCCCCGTCCATTCTGGGAGGTCTCTTCGGCATCGTGCTGCTCCATTCCGCCTGGATCTCGACCCGCGGCCGCCCCGCGCCGCGCCATGCGCATCCCGTACAAGTTCTCCACCACCACCAGTAACTTCATGATCGGCCGTGACGGCCGACGCCAGCGCCGGCGTCTATATCACCGCGGATATATCGATCCCGGACTCACGATGCCGGTGGTGCTGGGCGAGCTAGCCGGCTCGGTGCTGGGGGCGCGCCTGCTGCCCGGCGCCCTACCATGACGCTGCGGCGGGTGTTCGGCGTGGTGGTCGGCGCGCTGGCCGTCGAGATGATCTACAGCGCCATCACGGGGAACCTGTAATGCCGATCCGGCCCAACAGCGGCGCGCCGCAGACCGATCAGCGTATGGACGAGATCATCTGCGCGTTGCTGCGATATGGCGTGATGCTGTCCGCCTCAGTGGTGGCCGCGGGCGGAATCTGGTACTTGATTCAGTACGGCAGCAGCCAGCCGGGCTATCACGTCTTTACGCTGATCGTGCTCGCTGTGCTGCGGTTCAGCCTAACAGGGAGAATGAGCGGTTAATCCGCCGGTACGCGATCGGGTTTCGCGGGCCATGCCCACCGCCAACCCGAGACGTACGCCGCAATATCCTTACGATACGTCTTCGCCGTCGCCAGCAGCAGCATCAGCGCGGTCAAGGCCGCCACCGCCAGCACGGTCTGTCCCACATCCAGATTGTTCTTGCACCACGGCAGCCAGCGTCCGTAAACCAATTCGATGTGCACCCAGTAGACCAGCAGTGAAGTGGTGCCGAACTGCCGCACCCAGCTCCAGCCGGGCGGCGCGCCGTATTGCGTCCAAACGTACGCCACGGCCAGTATCACCAGCGTCACGCCCAGCTTAATCAGCACCTGCGCGGGGCTGTCCAGCCAGAACTCGGATTTCGGATAGATCGAGAACGGCAGGTTCGCGAAGTAGCGCGCCGCCAGAATCATGGCGACTCCCAGCAGCGCGGCCCACTGCATGGCCCGATCGTACTGCTCGTGTTTCAGCAGGCGGATCAGGCTGCCGGCGCTCATCCCGAAGGCCAGGTAGGCTGCCCAGGGAAAGAAGCTGAAAAAGTTGTAGTCCGGAGCGATGTAGGCCTTCAGAATCCAGGGCACGCCCGTCCAGTCCATCTGCGAAACCAGCGGCGAGAGGCAGGCAATCAGCAGCCCCAACGCCGCGCAGATCCGCACCCGCTGGGCGGTCGAGAACAACGCCATCGCCGACATCAGCGCGATACCAAAGCCCATGCAGTTCAGGATGTCCACCTTCAACATGTTGGTCCAGGGGCTCGGCCAACTGAACAGCCAGAGCTGCAGCCGAAACAACATCGCGATACCGAACAGGTAACCGGCGCGCCGTAGCGTGCCCGTGATGCGGCTGCCCGGCGAAACTCCCTTGCGCTCGAAGCTGTGCATCAGGAACGCCAGCGTAATGCCGGTCAGAAACAGGAACATGGCGGGCGGCATGCCCCCGAAAAACTGCGAGAACATGTAGGCCGCGCCGCCGCGCAGATCCGGTTTCAAAAACGATTGGAAGACGTGGCCTTGCAGCATGATGATGCCCGCCACGCCGCGCAGCCAATCCAGAAATGTCAGCCGGTTTCTGGTTTGATCCGATTCCATACGCCTGGTCTTCGTCTGTTTACTTTTGCGGGTACTCCCGCTTCACGTTCTTCGGCAGCTTCAATTTCAGGGCGGAGTCCGGCAGATCCGGGTTAATCTGCATGTCGGAATACGTCGCCAGTTGATAATCCCCGCCCGGAAGGTAGAACTTCTGCTGAATCGGGTAGCCGTTGTCCGCCACGCACATCTCTAATTTCAGTAGATGCTGCAAAACCTCTTTAGATTTCGGGGTCAGTTCCAGGAGTTCGCATTTCTGGCCGGCGAATGTATCCGGACCCACCAAATGCAGATTGTAGGAAGCCTGCAAACCGGCGCGCGAAGTCCCAAATCCGAGCAGCAGGAACTGTTCCAATAGTTCCCGCTCCTTGCCCACATCGAATTCCTGCACGGTCGCAATCTTAGGGTAGTAAAAATCCACCGTGTGGCCTTGAAACGCGACCGTCTTCGGGTCGGGCTCAGTGAGATCGATGAGCATGCGTAAGTCCTTGGGGCGCGCGCGTTTCAGCAGGATCGTTCCCGAATCTTTGTTGTCTTCATTGATGACCGCCGTGTGCGACAGCCGGTGCACTTTTGCCGACATGCCCCGGAAGGCCGCGCCCGCCCTATCGATACGGTCCAGGACGGTGTCCAGTTCGCTCGCCGGTTTGGTCCAGGCGGGCGCACTCCAGACGATTCCCCCGATCAAGGCGATGCCCATGCTTGCGATGGCGGGACGATGCATTGCTTGGCCGCTCAGGGCTTGGCAAAGACCATGTAGCCCTTGGTTTCCCCGTCCGAGTCTGCAATGGGTTCGACGCGGGTCACGGTCACTTGTTTCCGGTGCGTGACCTTTCTGAGCAGTTCCGCCAGTTTTTGGGCCTGTTGGTCTTTCGACAGATCGGCCAACAGCTCCGGCTCGACCCAATAGACGTTGCTGCCGTGTTCGCCTGGCAGCACGGCGATGGAACTGACCAGAGGCGTGCGCGGCTGATCGCGAAACCATCCGCGCGGAGTCAGCATTACGAAGATCAAAATGATGCCGACCATCACGTCGTACTGCCAGCTTGCGCGCCGGTAATCCCAGAAAATGAAACGCTTCAGCACCTGAAGCTCAGTCTAACAAATGGACGCAATGGTGCGAACGGGGGGAGTTGAACCCCCACGGAGTTTCCCCCGCCAGATCCTAAGTCTGGTGCGTCTGCCAATTCCGCCACGTTCGCTTGGGGTAGGCTTCTACCAGATCATATCATTTCATTGCCTGCGGCCTCAAAAGGAATACCGTGCCCTGGGAAAAAGTCCACCCCCTGGGTGGTTCCGAAGAGCACATCCCACTGCGGCTCCGACACGGCACGCACAAGTACGTAGGCCACCGGGCTGCTCCCGGCGCCACGTGGATCGCGCCCTCTCATCGTGCCGCGGGTGGTTTGACGCCCTTCCTATATCCGCCAAAGCCGAACGGCAGGGGATGGTAATCGCCCACCAGGTCCACATTGGTTTTCGGCGGAATTTGCGCCTCGATACCGAGAGCCCAGAAACAGCCATTCACGATCATGCGGCGCACGCCTTCGTTCAGCAGATCCTGCGAAGCGCCCATGGTGGTCGTGAAAACGCGCGCCGTCTTATACGTCTTCACCCAGGCAATCGGCAGCATGGGATCGTTGGGCTTGCCCTGCGCGGGCGGATCGTCCGGGTGCATGCCCTCCACCACCTGGCCGAGCACCAGCGGACGGCTATCGCCCGGCAGCGGCAGGCGCACCTCATAGACATCGGTCGGACCCCAGATATCGCCATCCCGAATGCCGCGCAAGATGGGATGATTCTCCGCGCCCTTAGCGAGTATGCCGCGAGTGCTCTGTTCGCCGTGCCGGCCGTGGTGATTGATCCAGGTCTCGCCCAGCACCTGGCGTCCGAAGCCGCCGTCCCATACCTTGCTGTTCCAACTGTAGCGTGCGTAAGTCGGGCTGCTCTTCAGATCGAAGGCGTGCGTGGCGGTGCGCAGTCCCACAATGGGGCGGCCGGATTCGACGTAATCCACAATGTGCTTCATCTGGCTGTCGGGCAAATCGCGGAAGCGCAGCAGCATCACCATCAGGTCAGCGGAATCCAGCGCCTCCAGTCCGGGAATGTTGGTGAGCAGGTCCGGCTTGATGGCGCCATCGGCCGGGTCGATGGCATAGAGCACAGTGCAATCGAAACCGTGCCGCGTGGACAGGATTTTCGCCAACTGCGGCAGTCCTTCTTCGGAGCGGTACTCCTCGTCTCCGCTCACCAGCACGATGCGTTTGCGGTTGCCAGCGGCCGCGCGCAGTTGGCTAAGCAGCAGGGATGCCAGGACGCCGCGCCGGGTCATCTTACGAACACCAGATAAATCGTCATGGCCACTCCGGTAACCGCCAGAATCAGCGCAATCGCCACCGCCATGGCGACTGGCCGGTCCACCACTTCCGTGCCGCGCTTCACCGCGCTTACGAAACGGACATGCTGCAGCGCGGAGAACACGTTCACGATAACGCCGAGAAGGATCATGGCAGTGCCGGCCCACAGCGTGAATTTTCCGGAACGCAGACTGAGCTGGTGCTGGCTCAATTCGATTTCGCGCAGGAACAAGCCAAAGCGCGCCACCACGAAGCCGAATCCCATCAGAGCCAGACCGGTTCGGATCCACGCCAGAAAGGTGCGCTCCGCGGCCAGGTAGACGCGCGGATCTTCGGTCGGCATGCAGTCTAACCTATCGGCGCCGCGCGCAACGGTCCGCTGGCCAGATCGGTCCACTGATTGCCGCGCGTATTGCGCACGAACACGGTGCCCTCGGCGCGAAACCGGCGCGGCCCTCGGAATTCGCGCCAACGGCGCGCGGCCAACTCGACCAGGGATGCCACTTGGTCCGCCTGGACCTCTTGCGCCAGAGTCACATGGGGGTGATATGCGAAGGGCTCCTGGTGACCCAGCGCGCCCCGATTCAAGCTCTGGTGCATCTCGCGCAACTGCCCGGCGCCGTCTTCCACGCTGATGTAGATGACGTCGGTGACATCGAATTTCTCAATCCGGCCCAATTCGATATCGAAGGGCGCGAAACCGCTCACGATGCCGCGGCCTTCTTCAATGGCGGCCTCCGCAGCCACTGGCAGCGGCCGCGGCGGAAGCACGCTGACGTGCGCGTGCGGACTGCAACCGGGCACCATCTCCAGCCGCAAGGCGTCCAAGAAACCGCCCAACGGATCCGGAAGGTAGATCACCAGCGCGTAGAGGCTCGGCCGTTCCCCATCCCCCTGCGGCCGCGTTCCATTTTGTTCTGAATGCATCTTATGCCGGCTGCACTGTCGATTATGGCACATGCGCACCCAACGACGGCTCAACTCCTGTTAACCTCTAGTTGGAAATGTCACATACGGCGACCCGTAATCCTCTGCTGAACCTGTCCTTCAGAATTCCCTTCGACCAGATCCGCGCTGAACATGTCCGGCCGGCCGTGGCCGAGCTGCTGCGCGACGCGGGCCAACGCATCGATGCGCTGGCGGCCGACCCGCAACCGCGCACGTTCGACAACACTTTACTGGCGCTGGATGCCATCACGGAGCCGCTGGATGAGGCCATGTCGGTGGTGCGGCACCTGGAATCGGTGGCCACTTACCCGGAATTGCGCGAGGTGTACAACGCGGTACAGCCGGAGGTCAGCGCATTTTATTCCGGTATTCCGCTGCATGCGGGCTTATGGCAGGCGATCCGATCATACGCGGCAACGGACGAGGCGCACGCACTGGCCGGCACGCGGCGCCGCTTTCTCACCAAGACCATCGACACATTCCGGCGGCACGGCGCGGACCTCGATCCCGAGGGCAAGGCCCGCCTGGAAGCCATCGATATCGAGCTGGCTACCGTCACCACCAAGTTCTCGCAGAACGTCCTGGACTCGACCAACGCCTTCGAGCTGACGATCGCGGATGAAGCCGGGCTGGCCGGATTGCCGCCATCGGCCGTGGCCGCGGCCCGCGCCAGCGCCGCGCAAAAGGGTCTGGACGGCTGGCGATTCACCTTGCAAGCGCCCAGCTACACGCCGCTGACGATGTACCTGGATAACGCCGTAATCCGCCGCGAAATGTACCACGCTTACGCCGTCCGGGCCAGCCGGGGCGAGCACGACAATCGCGCGTTGCTGGCCCGTATTCTGGAGTTGCGCCGGGCGAAAGCGGAACTGCTGGGCTTCCGCAATTTCGCGGACCTGGTGCTGCACGATCGCATGGCCCACACGGGCGAACGCGCCGAGGAATTCCTGAAGGACCTCAAGCGCAAGACCGAGGCGCAATTCGCGCGCGAGAACCGCGATCTGCTGGAATTCCGGCGGAGCCGGGAGGGCCCGGACGCGCCCGAGCTACAGCCGTGGGACGTGGCCTATTACGCCGAAAAACAGCGCGCCGCGCTCTACGATTTCGATGAAGAGGAATTGCGTCCGTATTTCCCGCTCGAGCGCGTGGTGGATGGACTCTTCCAGACCGTGCATCGCCTCTATGGCATTCGCGTGGCCGAAGATCCCGGCGTTCCCGTGTGGGACCCGCAGGCGCGTTATTACGCCGTACACGATCGCGACGGCGGCTTCATCGGAGGGTTTTACGCAGACTGGTATCCGCGCGAGAACAAGCGCGGCGGCGCGTGGATGGACGCGCTGATCACCGGCTATCCGGCGCCCAACGGATTCAAGCCCCACCTGGGACTGATCTGCGGCAACCTGACGCCGCCGCTGGCGGACCGGCCCGCGCTGCTGACGCACTACGAAGTGACCACCATCTTCCACGAATTCGGGCACCTGCTGCATCACTTGTTGAGCCGCGTGGAGGTCCGCGGCCTGGCGGGTACCAGCGTAGCCTGGGATTTCGTGGAGTTGCCCTCGCAGATCATGGAGAACTGGACCTGGGAGCGCGAGCCGCTGGACCTGTT
>Ga0182018_10005270_pt1 | contig 10489 bp, 7 predicted proteins | sample 812P2MmetaG_FD_120490 | JGI IMG/M metagenome (GOLD analysis project Ga0182018, IMG submission 120490) | Permafrost microbial communities from Stordalen Mire, Sweden - 812P2M metaG | ecosystem: Environmental > Terrestrial > Soil > Wetlands > Permafrost | place: Sweden: Stordalen | collected... | reverse complement strand
GCTTCAGGGTGAGTTTGTGCTGGGCGAGGAAGGAGAGAATCTGCGGGATGTTGTCGCCGGGGTCGACGACCATGGCTTCGCCGGTGGCCTCGTCGCCAAGGATGGTGCAGTTGCACTGGAGGGGGCCGACGGGGAAAGTTTCGCGGATCACAAGAGGATCACAAAGATCGATGCGGGCTTACTTGCTCTTCGGGGTGCTGTGCGAGGTGCTGGCGCCGGAAAGCACGGAGTGCGGATGCGTCGCCTGTTTCTGCAGCAGGACGGTAAGGGTGATGGAGGTGACGATGAGAATGCCGGCCAGCCAGGCGGTGGATTTGGTGAGCATATTGGCGGCGGAGCGCGGCCCGAAGGCGGTCTGCGAACCCTGGCCGCCGAATGCGGCAGCGAGGTCGGCGCTTTTGCCCTGCTGCAGGAGGACGACCACGATGAGCAACAGGCAAACGATTACGTGGATAGTGGTTACGAGAATAATCACGACTTTTTAGAACCTCGGGGCGCGCCGGAGTGACTCAGGCTGAGAATTTTTGGTGCGGAAGGGGGGACTTGAACCCCCATGCCTTTTGGGCGCCACCCCCTCAAGATGGTGTGTCTGCCAATTTCACCACTTCCGCACGGAAGCCAACCTTAAAAGTATAACAAGGGGGTTGGCAGGGGCGGAAGGCTGGGTCGGCGCGTGAGCGGTTGAGGGCAGCGGCCTCACACCCTTTCTCCTTGAAAAGCGCAAGGAGAAAGGATGGGGCACCCGGGTTCCTCGTAATCGAAACTTACCCTTTGAGGAAATCGAGTAGACTGGGTTCCTCCTGCTCGATTTTGGCTGTGCTTTTGGTGGTCCCGCTGGCGCGGGGGCGGCGGGTTTTTCATTCTCGAAAGGGGTTGGGCGAATGGCGCGTGTGGTTCGATGTTCGCTGATCCAGGCGACGAATGTGGAGCCGGCGGAGAAGTCGCTGGCAGAGATCAAGAAGGCCATGGTCGACAAGCACGTGGCGATGATCCGGCAGGCCGCGGCCGACGGCGCGCAGATTGTCTGCCTGCAGGAGATTTTTTACGGGCCGTATTTCTGCGCGGAGCAGACGACCCGGTGGTACGACTCCACGGAGCTGGTGCCGGATGGGGCGACGGTGCAGCTGATGATGGGGCTGGCGAAGGAGCTGGGGGTTGCGCTGGTCGTACCTATATATGAGGTCGAGAACGAGGGCGTGTATTACAACACGGCGGCGGTGATTGGGCGCGGCGGGGAGTATCTGGGGAAGTATCGGAAGACGCATATTCCGCATGTGGCGCCGGGATTTTGGGAGAAGTTTTATTTTCGGCCGGGGAATCTGGGGTACCCGGTGTTCGATCTGGGGTTCTGCAAAATTGGCGTGTACATCTGCTACGACCGGCATTTTCCGGAGGGCGCGCGGGCGCTGGGATTGAATGGAGCGGAGATTGTGTTCAACCCGTCGGCTACGGTGGCGGGGCTGAGCGAATATTTGTGGAGGCTGGAGCAGCCGGCGCACGCCGCGGCGAATGGGTATTTTGTGGGCGCGATCAATCGGGTGGGGACGGAGCCTCCGTGGAACATCGGCGAGTTTTACGGGCAGAGTTATTTTTGCGACCCGCGGGGTCAGATTTTTGCGCAGGCGTCGCGGGATAAGGATGAGGTGCTGACGGCGGATCTGGATCTGGACAAGATTGCTGAGGTACGGAAGACGTGGCAGTTTTTCCGGGATCGGCGACCGGATATGTATGGGGACCTTGTTAAGCCCTGACGGGCACCGGGCACCGGGCACCGGGCACCGGGCACCGGGCACCGGGCACCGGAACAGACGACCACAGAGAGCACAGAGGGCGCGGAGAAGATCGAGAACCGACTGGCGAGGCTGGGATGGAGAACTTCTCGGGGAATTCGGAGATTGCGGAGCGATTTGGGGATTTGCATCCTCCGCTGACGGCGCAGGCGGCTTTGCTCGAGGCGAATCGTTGCCTGAACTGCTTTGACGCGCCGTGTATGGGGGCTTGTCCTACCCATATTGATGTGCCGCGATTCATTGGGAAGATTGCGCGGGATAATTTGCGCGGCTCAGCGCTGGCGATACTCGACGCGAATGTGCTGGGGGCGAGTTGTTCGCGGGCTTGTCCCGTGGAGGTACTGTGCGAGGGCGCTTGCGTGCTGCATCGTTACAACAAGAAGCCGATTGAGATTGCGCGGCTGCAAAGATTTGCTATGGATGCGTTTCATGCGGCGGGGGGAAAGCTGCCGGTGAAGTCGTCGGAGGCGCGGGCGGAGAAGATTGCGTGCATTGGGGCGGGGCCGGCTTCGCTGGCTTGTGCGGCGGAGTTGCGGCAGCGAGGATTTCAGGTGACGGTGTTTGAGCGGCGGGCGCTGCCGGGCGGGCTGAATACGTATGGCGTGGCTGAGTACAAGCTGCCGGCGCGGGCGAGCCTTGAGGAGATTGAGCTGATTCGCGGGCTGAGGGTCGAGTTTCGTTATGGCGTGGAGATTCGCACGCAGGCGGAGCTGGACGAGCTGGAGCGGGAGTTCGATCGGATTTTTCTGGGCGTGGGGCTGGGTGCGGCGCGACGGTTGGGGATTCCTGGGGATGAGCATCGCGATGTGATTGACGCGCTCGAATTTATTGCGCGATATAAGACGGCCGATCCGCCGCAGGTGGCGGAGAGCGTGGCGGTGATTGGCGCGGGCAACACGGCGATTGATGCGGCAAATGCGGCGCGGCGGCTGGGCGCGGAGAATGTGGCGATTTTGTATCGGCGCAGCGAGCGGCACATGTCGGCGTTTGCGTTTGAGTATGAGCATGCGAAGCAGGAGGGTGTGCAGTTTCAGTGGCGCGTGATCCCGGTGCGGATTCATTCGGATGGGTCGGGGATTCGGTCACTCGAATGTGCGCAGGCTCGGGTAAATACGGCGGGGGTGTTGGAGGCGGTGGAGGGGACGGAGTTTCATTTCGATTGCCAGCAGATTCTTTATGCGATTGGGCAGTCGCCTTTGCTGGAGTTGCTTTCTTCGGTGCGCGGGATCGAGTTGAGCCATGGGCGGGTGGTGGTGGAGCGGGCTACAGGACTGACCTCGAATCCGAGATATTTTGCGGGTGGGGACTGCGTGAACGGCGGCCGCGAAGTGGTGGATGCGGTCGCGGATGGGAAGCGGGCGGGGGTGGCAGTGGCGCAGGCGCTAGCGGGCGTGGCTTTGAAAAGCGCGGAGGCCGCCCATGCCTGATCTCGCGGTGAATTTCGCCGGGATTCGTTCGCCGAATCCGTTCTGGCTGGCCTCGGCTCCGCCGACGAATTGCGGCGAGCAGATTATGCGCGCGTTCGATGCGGGGTGGGGCGGCGCGGTGTGGAAGACGATTGGCGAGCCCATCGTGAATGTGTCGTCCCGCTACTCGTCTGTTGACTGGAACGGGCAGCGGATGATGGGGCTCAACAATATTGAGCTGATCAGCGATCGTCCGCTGGAGGTAAACCTGCGCGAGATCGCGGAGGTGAAGCGGCGGTATCCGAAGAACGCGGTGATTGCGTCGCTGATGGTGGAGTCGAAGCGCGAGGCGTGGCACACGATTGTGGCGCAGGCGGAGGACGCGGGGGCGGATGGGCTGGAGCTGAATTTTGGGTGTCCGCATGGTATGAGCGAGCGCGGGATGGGCTCGGCGGTGGGGCAGGTGCCGGAATACACGGAGATGATCACGGCGTGGGTGAAGGAGAAGGCGCGGACGCCGGTGATTGTGAAGTTGACGCCGAATATTTCCGACATCCGCGTTATCGCGCGGGCGGCGAAACACGGCGGTGCGGATGCGGTGTCGGCGATTAATACGATCAATTCGATTACGGGGATCGACCTGGACACGCTGACGCCGCGGCCGAATGTGGATGGGAAGAGCTCGCATGGCGGATATTGCGGGCCAGCGGTGAAACCGATCGCGCTGAACATGGTCCAGCAGGTGGCGGCCGATGCGGAGACGGCGGGGCTGCCTATCTCGGGGATCGGCGGGATTGCAACGTGGAAGGAGGCGGCGGAATTCATCCTGCTGGGGTGCGGGACGGTGCAGGTGTGCACGGCGGCGATGCACTACGGGTATCGGATTGTCGAGGATATGGTGGATGGGCTGCAGAACTGGATGAGTGAGAAAGGCTATTCATCCATTGAGGATTTTCGCGGGCTGGTAGTGCCGAAGGTGACGGAGTGGAAACATCTCAATCTCAGTTACAAAATCGTTGCGCGGATTGATGAGGCGAAGTGTATTGGGTGCGAGCTTTGCTATATCGCTTGCTGGGATGGGGCGCACCAGTGCATTCACGTGGATCGGATTTCGGGACCGGTGGATGGGCATGTGGAATTGCACGCTACGCCTGCGTCGGTTGAGGCGGTGACCCGGGCGAGCATTGCGGTGACGCCGATTCCTAAGCTGGATGGCTCGGTGAATGAGCACGGCGCGACGCCGCTCGCAAGGATTCCGCGGGTGGATGAGACGGAGTGCGTGGGGTGCAATCTTTGCTCGCTGGTTTGTCCGGTGGAGGAGTGCATCACGATGGTGGAAGTGGCGACGGGGAAGACTGCGCAGACGTGGGCGGAGCGGACAGCAGGTGAGTGCGCACCCCCGAAGATTTCCGTTCGAGGCTGAGTATTCGGGTACACGAACGAAAGCGGGCGCTTCGCGCTATCCCGGGTCTCAAAATCGAGACCCGGGCCAGCCGGATTCGTGTTGGCAAGCAGGATTGGTGTTGGGTGAGAGAGATATGGGATTGCTGATCAAAAACGGGACGGTTGTCACTGCGGAGAAGACTTTTGCCGCGGATGTTTTGGTTGAGGGCGAGACGATCCGCGAAGTGCGGGCGGGGATTGATCCTGCCGGGCACACGGTCGTTGATGCGGCGGGGATGTTGATTTTGCCGGGTGGGATCGATGCGCATACGCATCTTGATATGCCCTTTGGGGGGACCACGTCGGCGGATGATTTTGAGACGGGGACGCGGGCGGCGGCGATTGGTGGGACGACTACGATTGTGGACTTTGCGATTCAAGCCAAGGGCACGAAGATGCGGTCGGCGCTCGATACGTGGTGGAAGAAGGCGGCGGGAAAGGCCTGCATCGATTACGGGCTGCACATGATCGTCACGGATTTGGGGACGTCGGGCCTCGAGGACATGGACGATTTGGTGCGCGAGGGCGTCGCGAGCTTTAAGTTGTTCATGGCGTATCCCGGCGTGCTGATGGTCGACGACGCAACGATCTTCAAGGCTCTGCAGCAGACGGCGAAGAATGGGGCGCTGATTTGCACGCACGCGGAAAATGGTTCGGTGATCGATGTGATCGTGCAACAGGCGCTGGCTGCGGGGAAGACGGCTCCGATTTATCACGCGTTGACGCGGCCGACCATTGCCGAGGCCGAGGCCGTACAACGGGCGATTGCGATGGCGGAGATGGCGGGGGCTCCGGTGTACATCGTGCATTTGTCGAGCGAGGATGCGTTGAACCAGGTGCGGGAGGCGCGAGATCGCGGGCTGCCGGCGTTTGCGGAGACGTGTCCGCAGTACTTGTTGCTGTCGCTCGAAGAGACGATGAACCACAATTCGTTTGAGGATGCGAAGTGGGTGTTTACGCCTCCGCTGCGGGAGAAGAAGAATCAGCCCAAGTTGTGGGATGGATTGAAGGACGATCATCTGCAGGTGGTGTCGACGGATCATTGCCCTTTTTGTTTTGAGGATCAGAAGATTTTGGGCATGAACGATTTCACGAAGATTCCCAATGGCGGGCCGGGGATTGAGAACCGGATGCAGCTGATCCATCACCATGGGGTGAACGCGGGGAAGATTTCGCTGAACCGGTTTGTGGAGATAACGGCGACGGCTCCGGCGCGGATTTTCGGGATGTATCCAAAGAAGGGGACGGTGGCGGTGGGGTCGGATGCCGATCTCGTGGTGTGGGATGCGCAGGCGGAACACACGATCAGCGCGAAGACGCACAACATGCGCTGCGACTATTCGATGTTTGAGGGGTTCAGGGTGCGCGGGAATGCGAAGCAGGTTTATTCGCGCGGCGAGCTGATTGTGGAGGGCGGGAGGTTTTTAGGCAAGGCTGGCCGCGGGGCGTACTTGCGCAGGGCTGCGCGCGGAGGGGCGTGGCAGTGATTGTTCCCGACAGCAGCCTCTACAATGCGGATCTTGCGCCGACGACGCCTGCGCATCGGACGTGGGGGACGTACAACTACATCTCGTTGTGGTTCTCGATGTCGATGGAAGTGAGCACGTACATGCTGGCCTCGGGGCTGATTGCGGGCGGCATGGACTGGAAGCAGGCGCTGGGGACGATTCTGCTGGGGAATTTGATTGTGGTGGCGCCTCTGCTGCTGAATGCGCATGCGGGCGCGAAGTACGGGATTCCGTTTCCGGTGCTGGTGCGGGCTTCGTTTGGGACGCGGGGCGCGAATGTGCCCGCGATTTTGCGCGCGATTGTGGCGTGCGGATGGTTCGGGATTCAGTCGTGGATTGGCGGGCAGGCGATTCACGCGATGCTGGTTGTGATTTGGCCGGGCGTAGCGAATGCGCCGTGGTCGGTGTGGGCGTGCTTCCTCGGGTTCTGGGCGCTGAACATGGCGGTCGTGTGGAAGGGCGTCGAGAGCATTCGATTCCTGGAGGGATTTTCTGCGCCGTTCATGCTGGTGATGTCGCTGCTGCTGCTGTTTTTTGCGCTGCACAAGGCGGGTGGGTTTGGGCCCATGCTGTCGGAGCCGAGTCATTTTCATTCGACGGGCTCATTTCTGCGGTTCTTTTTTCCGTCGTTGACGGCGATGGTGGGGTACTGGGCGACGCTGGCGCTGAATATTCCTGACTTCACGCGCTACTCGAAAGACCAGCACGCGCAGGTGGTGGGGCAGGCGTTTGGATTGCCGGTGGCAATGACGCTGTATTCGTTTATCGGGATCGCGGTGACGTCGGCGTCGGCGGTGATTTTTGGACACGCGATCTGGAGCCCGATTGAGCTGATGGGGAAGTTTCATCAGCCGGTGGTGGCGTTTATCGCGATGATCGCATTGCTCGTGGCGACTTTGAATGTCAACGTGGCGGCGAATGTGGTGTCGCCGTCGAATGACATTTCGAATCTGAATCCGCAGTGGATTTCGTTTCGGACGGGCGGGCTGATTACGGGATTTTTGGGACTGGCGATGATGCCGTGGAAGCTGCTGTCGAGCTTCAACAACTACATTTTCGGATGGCTGGTGGGGTATTCGGGCCTGCTGGGTCCGGTGGCGGGGATTATGGTGGCGGATTATTTTGTCATTCGCAGGAAGCGGCTCGATCTGGAGTCGCTGTATATGCGGAATGGGATTTATGAGTACCGGAGCGGGGTGAATCCGAAGGCGATGGCGGCGCTGGTGGTGGGCGTGGGGCTGGTATTGATCGGGCGATTTGTTCCGGCGGTGCACTGGCTTTACGACTATGCATGGTTTGTGGGATTCTTCGTCTCTGGCACGGTATATGTGGCATCGATGCGAGGCGCGGCGGTGGAAGCACCGGTCGCAGAAATGGCGGGAGAAGAGGCATGAGCACAGTGATTGCGGATGTGGCGGTAACTTCGTCGTACATTGCGGGCCGGTGGGCAGCGCCGGAGGGAAAGACGCAGCAGCCGATTGTTAATCCGGCGAACGGCGAGACGCTGGCGATGCTGCCGCATGCGGGCGCGGCAGATGTGGATCGGGCGGCGAAGGCGGCGCATGCAGCGTGGCTGGAGTGGCGCGAGGTACCGGTGGTGGATCGGGTACAGCCCCTGTACCGGTTTAAAGCGCTGCTTGAGAAAAATGTAACTGAACTCGGCACAATTCTGACGCGCGAGAACGGGAAGACGCTCGAAGACGCGAAGACCGAGGTGAAGCGCGGCATTCAAATGGTCGAGGTCGCGTGCGGGATGCCGTCTTTGATGATGGGCGACTCACTGAACGATGTCGCCAAGGGGATCGATTGCAGGACGATTAGGCAGCCCATTGGGGTTTGCGCGGGGATTACGCCGTTTAATTTTCCGGCGATGGTGCCGCTATGGATGTATCCATTTGCGATTGCGGCGGGGAACACGTTTTTGCTGAAGCCGTCGGAGCGGGTTCCGATGACGCCGACGCGGGTGGTGGAGCTGTTGCTGGACGCTGGATTGCCGGCGGGCGTGATCCAGCTGGTGCATGGTGGGCGCGAGGTGGTGGAGGCGCTGCTCGAGCATCCGCTGATTAAGGGGATTTCGTTTGTGGGTTCGTCACCGGTGGCGAAGATTGTTTATAAGGAAGCGGCGGCGCATGGCAAGCGGGTGCAGGCGCTGGGTGGAGCAAAGAATCATCTGGTGGTGATGCCGGATGCGGATTTGCCGCAGACCGTCGATGCGATTATGGGGTCGGCGTTTGGTGCAGCGGGACAGCGGTGTTTGGCGGGGAGCGTGCTGGTTCCGGTGGGCGATGTGGCGGAGCCGCTGCTGGAGCTGCTGGTGGCTCGGGCGAAGGCGCTGAAGGTGGGCGACGGCATGGAGGATGGCGTGTCCGTCGGACCGCTGGTGAGCGCCGACCAGAAGAAGCGGGTGGTGGGGTATATCGAGAGGGGCGTGGCAGAAGGGGCGACGGCAATCTGCGATGGGCGTTCGGTCGAGGCGGATGCGGCGGGCGTGTTTGTTGGGCCTACGGTGCTCGATCATGTTCAGCCGAACGCCACGGTTGCGCGGGAGGAGATTTTTGGGCCGGTGCTGTCGGTATTGCGGGCGGAGACGCTGGACGATGCGATCCGGCTGGTGAATTCGTCGGACTTTGGGAACACGACGACGATTTACACGAGCAGCGGGAAGGCGGCGCGGGAGTACCAGAGCCGGGTGGAGGTGGGGATGGTTGGGGTGAACATGACGGTCGCTGCGCCGATGGCTTTTTTCCCGTTCGCGGGGTGGAAGAATTCGTTCTTTGGCGATCTGCACGCGCATGGGAAGGATGCGGTGAGTTTTTATACGGAGCAGAAGGTTTTGATGACGCGGTGGTTTTGAAAAGCAAGCTGTTAGCCGTTAGCCGTTAGCCGTTAGCTAGTGAATGGTAGGTTCCAGATCGCGTCGACAGCGGCTGGTTAAGCGTAGCGGTATCCCACCCTGCTGCGCGAAAATGCGCCGCGCACCAGGATGGGGCACCCAGGATCCGCTTTTGATCCGGCAGTGGTTGGGGCATCTGCGGCTTGATGAACGTGGTTTGTGCTATGCTCCCCGCAATGTCGGCCGTTGCCTCACCTGTTCAACAGCGAACTCCTCGGCACAGCGCGCTGGTGCGGGTGACGCACTGGATCACGGTGGTTGCCTTTCTTGCGCTGGTGATTACGGGCGGGGAGATTGTGATCTCGCACCCTCGGTTCTATTGGGGCGAGACGGGCAATGTAAACATGAAGCCGCTGTTCACGATTCATATTCCTTCGTCGCGAGATACGGTGCCGACGGGGTATGGGTACGTGATGCCAGACCAGAATGGGTGGAGCCGGTATCTGCATTTTGAGGCGGCGTGGGTTGCGGTGCTGACGGGCCTGGTCTACGGGATTGCCGGTTTTTGGACGGGGCATTTTCGGAAGGATCTTGTGCCGGCGGCTGGCGAGAGGGGTTGGCGGGCTTACTGGCTGGCTTTTCGGGGCGGGCGTGCTGGTGATTCGGGGGCGCGGGCTGATGGGGCGCGGTCGTACAACGTGGTGCAGCGGACGGTTTATCTGGGCGTGATTTTCGTTTTGTTTCCGCTGGTGATCTGGACGGGGCTGGCTTTGTCGCCGGGGTTCAATGCGGCGTTGCCATTTTTTGTGGATGTGCTCGGCGGTCGGCAGTCGGCGCGGACGCTGCATTTCTTTGTGTCGGATTTGCTGGTGGTGTTTCTGGTAGTTCACATCACGATGATCGCTCTGGCGGGGTTCTGGGGCCGGATGCGGGAGATGATTACAGGCGGCGTGGGAGCCGATGTCGTCGTGGGGAAGGAGCGGGGATGAGTCCGATTTCGCGGCGGAAATTGCTGACGGGTGGCGCAGTGACGGCGGCGGGTGTGGCGGGCCTGACGGCGGCGGATCGCATTGCGCGGCGGTATGGGCTGATTCCACCGGATGGCGGCGGGATTTACGGGCCGGGCGAGACGCTGACGTATGCGGCGCAGCGGGTGATGGGGAAGCATGCACTGGCGCGGGAGTTTCCGCGGGGGATGATTTCGAAAATGCCGTTCATGAATGAGGTGGCGCCTCCGAGTGACGAGTTCAAGCGGCATCAGGCGGCGGGTTTTGCTGACTGGCGGCTGGTGGTGGATGGGATGGTGGCGCGGCCGCTGTCGTTGTCGGTGGGGGATTTGCGGGCGCTGGCGACGCGGAGCCAGATCACGGAAGTGGTGTGCGAGGAGGGGTGGTCGTACATCGCGGAGTGGATTGGGACGCCGTTGTCGGGCGTGCTGCACGAGGCGGGAGTGCTGCCGCAGACGCGCTATATCGTCTATAGCTCGATCGAGGAAGGCGCGTGGGAGAG
>Ga0182018_10005269_pt1 | contig 10490 bp, 9 predicted proteins | sample 812P2MmetaG_FD_120490 | JGI IMG/M metagenome (GOLD analysis project Ga0182018, IMG submission 120490) | Permafrost microbial communities from Stordalen Mire, Sweden - 812P2M metaG | ecosystem: Environmental > Terrestrial > Soil > Wetlands > Permafrost | place: Sweden: Stordalen | collected... | reverse complement strand
TGAACCGGCGCGATTCGTCGGTGGCGGATTTCCCTCCCGACAATTTTCTCAACGGCGGCCAGCTCGCTATGGCGGTAGGCCCCGCCAAGGTCCAGGAGCTGATCGACAACGCCGTGAATACCCAGTTCCCCGGACTTGCAAGCGGCGGCGCGCCGCTCAGCACACCGCAAGGTAATGGCACGCTGACGAGTCTGAGCGTAGCCCCGGAAGATTCGGGCGGCCACGGTGCAACCCCGGGGCATCTTTGGGTTACGGGTTCAGCGACCGTTCACATACCATGCTGGTTCGATTCGCACGTAAATTTCTCCGGTCCCATCTTCATCGACACAACGCTTACCCAGACGAGCAGCGCATGCACGCTCACCTTCCAGGCACGGGCCGGAAACTTCAACATCGGCCAGAACTGCTGCACCGTATTCGAGGACTTGATCGTGCCAATCGTGGGTTGGATTATGCTCGCGGTGACTCAGAGCATGATTTCGTCGGTCGGAGGCAGTCTTGCGCAGCAGATCGCGCAGGGACAGACCAGTATTATCCATCCCATTCCTCCGGTGGTGACTGGAATCGCCCAGGTATCGGCATGCCTCACTGGACTGAACATTTTCGCCGCTGGATTCGTTTTTCCCGGCACCATTAGTATTGTCCGGGTCACCACAAGCTTTCAGGATCTGTTGTCGGAACGCCGTCTGCCATGGCCGACGTAAATATTGAGAGGCTAGGAGCGCGATATGGCTGTAAATCAAGGATTCGTTCAAAAGATTGAGGTGAACAGGGGCGGGCGAGTCACCGCCACTCTGATTCTCACCGACGGCACAACCGCCGCCTACACTATTCAGGATCTCGATGCAGATCCGGAACGCTTTAACGAGCGGCTGTCGAAGCTCGGGCTGCTTCGCGACGCGATGAACCGCGCCGAACCGGTCGAGATCGAACACGACACCGTCAACGGTTCGGAAGAAATTGAGCGCATCGTCCGTATCACGCGCGATGATATCGCTCCGCCCACCGCGCTCACTCAAGTTGAGGCGATCGTGATCAGCGTGCAGGTGACCGCGCAGAATCTGATCGCTGCCGGTCTCGACAGTCCGGACATTGCGACCGTGCAGTTGGTGACCTCCGATCTTACTACTCTGACCTGCACGCTTAACCTCCAGACGCCCGAGCGGCTGGTGGCCAAGGCTCAGCTCGAGATCCTTGTGGGCGCTCAGACGAGCGGCGACAGCGTGCAACTGACGGTGCAGTCGAGCGACAACACCATTACGGCCGTCGCGCTGGGGGGCTCGGACACGGCATTCTCCCGCGGGAACACAACGATTGTGGCGGGCTTCGTAGAAACCCTTAGTCTAATAGCGGATCCAGCGTCAAGTTCGGCGTCCGGATTTGCGACAGTCACCTTCACGACCGCGCCCGATTTCACGGGGCCGGGCAATACAGTCGCGCAGAGTCCATTCACTCCAACGCTTCTGACGTTCCTCGTGGCGCGCGGATCCCAGGCTTATGACCTATTTGAGATCGGTCTTCGCGACAACCTGCGCATGCGGGTGCGATGCGGCGCCGTCGTGGTGAGGGGCGATAAGAATCCGCAAACTCCATCCGGTGGCGTGCCATCGGCGCCCCCTGCGGCACCCAAAGACGTCGTCGCAGCCGGGAATCAGCCCAGCACCCCGCAGATCGTGCTCGGCGTCGAGCTCGATGCGCCGCTTTCCTCAGCCAGTCGTCCGGTGTGGATCGTGATTTCGCGCGATTCGCTCGACTGCGGTCCCGAAGATTGCGAATGCACTCCCGGCGTACCCAGCAGCGATCTGAGCGTGAAGACGCTACGAGATCTGCACATTCCTTACACCGCCATCTGGAAGGGACTCGGCTGTTTCAATCGTGGCGTGTACAGGTTCCAGATCAATCAATCTTCCGGAGTGAAGCTGACCGTTTGCGGCGAGAAGCGCTGCATCTATCAATCCGATGACAAAACGGTGAGCTTCGGTTATGCTTGCATTCACGGCGATTGTGAAGTTCTCGTCGAGCTCGAAAACTGGACCTGCGATAAAGATTTCGAGATAGACGTATATCGAGTACGATAGTTTAAGTGCGGCGAAGACAGGTGACCGATTATGCCAGATGACAACACAGTAACGGTAACTTCCAAAGACGGGGGGCTCGCGCTTTACGGCGACGGGCGCAGACCGGCGCTGAAACATCTGCACTCCACGGGCGAACATGCACCACTCGTGCATGTCGTCTGCTGGGATGAAACAAGGCCTTGCAAAGTGGGCGTCTCGGGCAATATCGAGCTCACCGGCAGCGACAAGCATCCAGTGCAGGTCAAAATGGCGCATCATTTCTCCAACACGCACAACCAGCACCTGAAAGTGGACCCGCTGGAGCACGAACTGAAGGTCGCAACCAAACTGGCCGAGCCAATCCATCACGCACTCCAGATGCGCACACCCCTCGAATTGCGCTTCTGTAATCCCTGGCACATTACTTCCAATTACGTTTTCGATTTCACGATGGGCAAAAGCCAGGTGTTGTCCATTCGGCTGACTGGCGCCACTGCGTGCGTGCCGCAACCGTGCAAAGCTGAAGAGCCGTGCGCGCCGCCTGTGGCGCGCCAGAAGATCCTGTGAGGGGATTAGCCCATGCCTGAGGCGAATGAGTCCAACAGCCAGACCCGCAATGTCGAGGCCATCGCGTCCGGTATCACCGAGGTGATTCACGCCGCCTTGGAGGTGGGCGCGGCGGTCTCGAAGACAATTGCTGAAGCCACCGCTGCGGGGCAACCGTTACCGCCGGGTTCTCCGGGTGAGGGACCTGTCGCTGACATGATCCATTACGGGGTGCAGGCCGTGACGAATGTGACTAGGCTGGTGATCCGGGGCATGCCCTCGACCACTTCCGCACCCACCGCTGCGGCCGAGCCGGTGCCATCTCGCTTGCCGCGCGTTCACGCGGGGTCCGCCTTGCGTATTCCGCTCTCCATCGAGAATGCGTCGGACACCGAGATGCCGGAGATGAAATTCGTGTGTGCGGAGACGATTTATCAGGGCAACCAGGCGGGGACGCCCCTGACATCCGCGGCGCTGAAGTTTCAGCCTGAATCGATCGCGATCGCGCCGCACGACTTCGAGAAACTCACTGTGCTGCTCGGTACTGCCGAAGACACGGCCATCGGACCGTATCTGGCCAGGGTCGGGGTCGAGGGCGGAACCTTCGAAACGGCGCTCCGCTTCGAAGTCGTACCCGCGACAACATGAACTTACGCGGCCGGCGTTACCGGTTCTCCGGACGGCGTGCGGCCTGTCAAGTTATCCAGGAAATTGATGGACGCCAGGAAGAACACCGCGCCAACGTCCGCAACGATGTCCACGATCGCGTGAGCATCCCGACGAAAACGCGCGGGAAGCTCCTGCTTGCGAGCGTTTTCGAGGAACTCGGCCGATATGACCTGATCGCGCACGCGCTCGGAAAGACGGATCACCGTCGCGAGTTCCGTCTCCATCACATCGGCGGTGGTTTCCGCAAGCCGGAAAGAAGTGTTCATCAGCGAACCGAGGGAGCGAGTGATATCGTCAGCGCCGGTTCGTAGCGCGGGAATCCGTTTTGGTGTACCGGACATGGTAAAAACCTCCCCTATATATCTTGACACAAATCAAGCGGGTGATCGGCATATACGGAGGAGCACGTGAAGTTAATTCTTGCCGGCCCGCGCGGATTCTGCGCAGGCGTAGAAATGGCAACCAAATGTCTGGAAACCGCCCTGAAGCGTTTACCCGGTCCGATCTATGTGTTTCACGAGCTTGTCCACAACCGTTCTGTTGTGGAACATTTCCGCCGGGCGCCGTGTTCGTCGATGACATCGAGGCGGTGCCCTACGGCGCGACGGTGCTTTTCAGCGCGCACGGAGTAACGCCGGCCGTCGAGCAGACAGCGCGCGCCCGTGAACTGTGCGTCATCGGTGCGACATGTCCGCTGGTGACAAAGGTCCACCGTGAGGCGCGCCGTTTTGCCGCCGAGGGGTATACGATCGCGCTGATTGGACATCGCGGCCATGATGAGGTCGAAGGCGTGATAGATGAAGCGCCGGAGAAAATCACGGTCGTGGAATCGGAGAGTGATCTCGCGGCAATAATAACTCCCAAGAGTGCAGAGCGGCCGACCCGCATCGCGTATCTGACTCAGACCACGCTTTCGGTAGATGACACGCGCCATCTGGTACAACTTCTCCGCGCACAAGCGCCGCAACTTCAGGGCCCACCGACCGCGGACATCTGCTATGCGACTCAGAACCGTCAGGAAGCGCTTCGCGCGATACTGCCGGAAGCGCAACTGGCTCTCGTGATCGGGAGTGCCAACAGCTCGAACACGCAGCGACTGGTCGAAGTGGCAGCCGCTCAGGGCGTGCCCGCGCGCCGCATCGACAGCCCCGAAGAAATCGCTCCCGAATGGCTGGCCGGTGTTGAGACGGCCGCTTTGACTTCGGGCGCCAGCGTTCCGGAAATGCTGGTGTGGAAGACTGTCGATTGGCTGCGTGCGCGCATGCCCATCGAATTCGAACTACGCACGCTGCGCGTCGAGAATCGGCAGTTCCCTCTCCCCGCCTCTCTCCGCGGCATCGTTTAGTGTGGGTGTGCGCTCGCGCCTAGAGAAATACAACAGTTGCTAATCGCTTGCGGAATTGCAATATGAAATTGCGATCGCTCTTCGAAATGGTCTGCAAGTAATTGAATCGGGTTTTAATCCTGAAGGAACTCTCCGGCACGATCTTCCTAACAACAAAGTCTGTCTACCGCTGCAATGCTCGGTTCCGTACCTCCAAGGCACTAAGTTTTCCTTCCTCTGTGGTTGCCTTCAGGAGCTGCTCTCTGACTCGCTGAAAGCTCGGCAGTCTTGTCTCGGTCGCCGACTACTATACGCTTACATCAATCCAAGGAAAAGGGGGGAATACCCGTGTAGAAGTCGCGGAAATCTTCTCGAATTCAGCCCCAACAGGAACGGTGAGTAACGGTTACTCTCGGATGGGAATGTATCGTGGCCGCCAGTTCGTACGTTAGGCTGTGCTTGCTGGAGGCGTTCCGCTCTAAAGCAAGGACGCCGTGTCATCGAGCGTCCCCGTTACGGACGCGCTACCCGCTGACGACCTAGATGTCGGTTACACTGTGCGGGTTGCGGCCTATCAACCGCCCTTACGTGCATTTGCTTGCGTAGTTATTGCCGAAATTTGATTAGGGGTTCTGATGTTCGCGTCTCCACCCGGTGGCGCCATATGTCTCTAGCAAAAGGGCTTATATAGGATTGCCACTTAGTAGCACATGAAACAGACCGGCAGGTTGGTGAATGCTGTCTCTATAGTCCTAACTTCCCTGCCTATTCTCCCGGAATAGGCTCCCATCCCGGATATACCGCCAGACCATCTGCACGTTCCGATGCCTAGTCTGCTTCATGACGAGCGTTCCGAGGCGCCCGCGATGGCGGTTTCACGACGGCGGCACGCGCGGTAGCGCCTTGCGCGATCGCGAATGTGCCGAGTCCGCAGCCGCGGCCGTAAGCCACTCCGCTCGCCCTTTGAACGAATTGAATTGCTTGGATTCGCCGCCCATGTTGTACTTTACCGCGAAGGATCGCGCAGTCTTACAGCCCTGAGTCTCCCCGGCCCGTCCATCAGCAGGACTATAGTTGAAAAGCAGATCTGCTTTGCAAGTTTGAAACACAAGTATTGTCCTGATGGAACCAGTCGCGATATGATTGCAGGACCGGAGGAACCATGGCCGCGAGCGTGCGAGTCCCAAATTTCTTGCCTAGTATGTCTGGCTTTCATTTCCCAAACAGTTTTGGTGGTACTCCGCTTGCAGACGTCATCATTAATGTTCCGGGTTTCGGTCCCCTCGCCTTAGGGGATCCCGGAAATGGCCTTTGCGGCGGCTTTGTCTTCGCTACCCTCGATTTTTTTCTCGCTCAGCCGCAGCTCCTCATGCTCGCGGAACCTTCCTTTCCAAGCGTGCCATCAACTAATCCGGCAGCGCCAGGCTCACCCCTCTTTAACTATCTCTTGCAACGCCTTCTTGACACTTTTGTGCTCGGTGGCGTTGGAGCAAAGACGCTCGAGTGGCTTGCTCTGCCCACCCACGACACCGGCTTCAGTTCGTTTTTGGGCTGGCTGACAGGGCATGGGATCGCGTGGCGAATGGTTAACCAGGAATGGCCGGCGATTCAAGCCGACCTCGATGCTGGCATGCCGTCTCCACTTGGACTTGTAACCAATAACGTCTCCACGTGCCATCAGGTCCTGGCGTATGGCTACGACCTGGACGACTCGCAAAACCTGACACTCTATTGCTATGACTGCAACGAACCGAATGTGGACGAATTCCCGCCGGCGCTGCTCTCCCCCTTCCCACCGCCGCCTTCGTTCCCGACCGTGAATGGCGCAACGCTGACATTGAACATATCTCAGTCTTACAACACAATCCCGATTACGAGCGTAAACATTTCGGCCAACGATGGTAATGACAATCCTGTAATCCGTGGAATATTCCACGCCCAATACAGCCCGTTTAATCTTGCGGGTGTGATACTGAGCCCAATCATCACCGGCCCAACTCCCGCATCGCCACAGGCGCTCCAAACCCTCTTTCCCGGATGGAGCTCCTGGGACTCGCCGTTCGCGAACGTCCTCGCCGGAGCTGGTGGACTGACGTTACAGAATGCGGGGCAATTCGCAGGTCAGCCGATCGGTGGAACCTACCCGCAAGTAGCATCTCCCGTTCCTGTTTGCGCGGCAGCCTCCACGCCGGGCATTTGCTCCTGGGGTTCTGGCCGGCTCGATCTTTTCATTCAGGACCAGCTCGGTTTTGCGGATCACCTTTCGTTTTCCAGCGGCATCGTCCAATGTGATCAACTACAGCTCACAGTGGTGTCTTGTCCCGCCGCGGTGTCGTGGGGCGAGGGTCGTTTCGATGCTTTCGCGATTCTCAACGAGCTGGACTTCAGTCTTGTCCATTTCTGGTTCGACAACGGTCAACTGCAGCAATCTGAATCCTTGGGCCGTTCGCAAGGCAATTGGAAAGGGCAGCCGATCCCGTTAGACGGATCTGTGGGGTCGGCATTTCTACTCGAAAATTCAAAAGGCCGGGCATTCGCGTCAGCCCCCGCAGCGTGCACGTGGGGACCAGATCACCTTGATATTGTTGCCCTCGCACGGCCCTGGCTGGGCGGGTCGGAAGACGCGGTGCTGGCACACCTGGTTTTTGACAGCGGATCGTGGGGCGGCGGATGGGACGTTCACGCGTTGGACGCTGGATTTGCCCCGGGCTCAAAACCTTGTGTCGTCACATGGGGTTCGGGCCAGATCGATGTGTTCTTCGTGACGTCAGACTGGAATGTAGGCCATTGTAGTTACACGACGGCGGGGTGGTCCGATTGGGACTACCTGGGGGTTCCTGGCGCAGGCTGGAACAGTACGAATCTTGCCGCTACCTCTTGGGGCGTTGGCCGGCTTGACGTCTTCGTCGTTGGTTTGGACGGCAGCTTATATCATCAGTGGTATGACCAGCAGGAATTGGCTGCTTGGCAATCGCAGTGGGAGAACCTTGGCGGCCCTCCCTCCGGTCTTTCGTCCGGCAACAGTCCATGCGTAGCCTCGTGGTCGGCGGGCCGGCTCGACATCTTCGCGCAGGGCAATAACGACGGTGTTGACGGCACCCATAACACAGCCCTTTGGCATCTTTGGTTTGACGGAACGTGGCAAGCCTGGGAAAGCCTCGGTGGCGTTATCCAGTCCGATCCTCAGTGTGTTTCCTCCGGGCCCGGCAGCCTCGACGTTGTAGCGGTGGCGAGCGATTTCATGCCGTGGCACGTCTCCTTTCAAAGCTGATTGGCTAGCAGAGCTGCTAGTAATGGGAACTGTTGACTCTCATGGCGCAGAGTGCGTTGTTCTCAAAGCAGGAGGCGCTGGGATAAAACATCGCACCACTTCATTTCGGCGGTAGAAAAACACTCCGTGTGCTCCTTCGAGCACGACGTGCCATTTGTCAACGCAGCCGAACTGGCATGCTTCTTCAGGCGCTGGAAATGGATGCCGACTTAGCTGCTTAATCCAGGCTTGCATGGAGAAGCCGTCGGCATTCCGACCTGGCGGGCTTGAGCGCTTAAACCACATGCGTAAGTCACTTTAGCAAAGAGCTCGCAGATTCCGCAGCGTGAGAATCTCATTGGTCCGTTCTTCGGCAAATTCCGGATCAGAATCACGATTCACGTCGAACGAGTTGTCCGTGTTTATCTGGTGGTTTTAGGCTAGAACGTTTTTCATTATGGCACGCATAAATTCCGCGGTCCTGTTTCTGCTTGCCGGTATGGCGTTTAAACGCTTCGGCCTCCATTACTTCGAAGCCAGTTATTTCAGCTCGCAGCGGCGAACGCTACAAGGCCTCTTCAGCGGTGATCCCAATACGGCCGCAGACGGGAGCAAGCCAATAACCCTTTTGACAGTGTGGGACAAGCAATAGCGCCGCCGATCCGTGCACCCAAGTTGGTTCAAACATTCGGGCCGAGTACACAGCACGTGATTACAATCCTAACTTCCCGGCACTATTCTCCCGAAACAGGCTCCCGTCCCGAATATAACGCCGGACTTTCGATCAGCCCCTCAACAACCCCTTCGGGCTAGTGGGGTCAAGTACGCTAAGATGAGCGCGCTGGGCGGAGCCGTGGGCGGCACGTGCGTGGGAACAACTCCGGCCACTTTGACGGTCGGGCGGATGTGTTGAGAGCGAAGAACTTATTTGGCTCCTCAGGTAGGACTCGAACCTACAACCCTTCGGTTAACAGCCGAATGCTCTACCATTGAGCTACTGAGGAACAGGCAGGCAGGTTACTTCCCATTTATTACAACATCCCGACTCCATGCTGTCAAATTTGGGCTGTCAAATTTGGGCTGTCAAATTTCGGCCGCTTGCTAACCTGGTGGTCTCCTCATGGCCCAAGCTACGAAGTTCCCAAGGGGGCCTGCCATCGCGCGCTGGCCCCCCGAGTTTGTTTGGATCGATTCTCCGCAGACCTGCTAGAGCGAACGCAGAAAGTTGAGCAGGTTCTGTTGATTGGAAACGCTTTGGTTGTTGAAATTGGTGACCACCGCATTTGCCTCGGAGCCGCAGAACGTTGTCGCCGACGCCGGGAAAAAGCCATTAGTGGCGTTGCCGTCGAGCGGGAACGTGACGGTGAAAATCTGAGTCGCGGCAGTGATGACGCAATAATTGGAACTGCTGGAGTGAGCCTGAATCGCCTGCACGAGGTTGGTGGCGCGGCCATCATGCAGGAAAAACAGACGCTGCCCCAGTCCCCACAAGGGCGCCGTACGGAACTGGTCCGGGCCGGCGATGCCTTGCGTCACGCCATCGGCGAGCGTCACGCCCATGTGGTGTAAACCAAAATCCGAGGAAGGCTCGAAAGTTCGGTTGCTCATACCCGCCACATTTGACGGTTGCGTCGTGAAGCTTTGCGTGTGGCATACATTGCAGCCGATGCTGTTAAATACCGTGAGCCCGGCTTGAGCCGATGCGCTCAGGGGATTGCAGAGCGCATTGCCATTTACGTCGACGCCGCCGGCGAAATCGCACTGGCCCGGTGCGCCGTTAATGCGCATGAACACCGCGAAGTTTTCAATGGCGGACGAAACGAAAGAGTCGACATCCTGCGGGTTCAGCCCCGATTGAAATGCGACCTTCGTATCATCTTCCGGCAATGGATTGCCGTTCCGGGTGTTCTCTCGGTCTGAAACAGCTCATTCGTCATGCCCAGCTCAACATTCGAAGCTTCGCCGGATGCTGGTGCCCAAAAATAACTTTGCGGTCGCCGACAAGCAGGGATCGGAGCAAAAGGCGCTCGATATTGCCATTGAGTTCCGGGAGCGGGCGGCTAACGGCGAGGATTTCGACCAACTCCAAAAAGAGGCGTAGACGGCTGCCGGCTTCAATACGCTGCCCCCCGCGACGGAGGTGGGAAACCGGCGAAGAAGTGGTCTCACTTCCGCGGTAAGCGAGGATGTTTTCGCCTTACAACCCGGTGAAGTAAGCAGAGTGGAGAAAGAACCGTACAGTTTTGTTGTTTACAAAGTAGACGCGAAGTGGACGCTGCCCGAGGAACGAGTCAGGGAGGAGATCTCACGCGAGATTGTCAAGCAGAAACTGGAAACTGCGCTCCAGTCCGTTACTGAAGGCATCCGCACCGACCTAAACGAGAACTATTTCGGACCGGCTGCGGAACAATAAAGCTACGACGTACCGCACGGCAACATCCCGCCTCCGCGCAGTCAGATTTCGGCTGCTTGCTAAACTAGTAGTCTCCTCATGGAATTGGAAAAAGCATACGAGCCGCAACGTTTCGAGCCGCATTGGGCGGAGCAGTGGGTGGCTTCGGGCATCTTTCACGCCGACCCGCACGTACCTGGCCCGCGATTTTCGCTCGCCGTTCCGCCGCCCAACGTCACTGGATCGCTGCAC
>Ga0182018_10005267_pt1 | contig 10495 bp, 5 predicted proteins | sample 812P2MmetaG_FD_120490 | JGI IMG/M metagenome (GOLD analysis project Ga0182018, IMG submission 120490) | Permafrost microbial communities from Stordalen Mire, Sweden - 812P2M metaG | ecosystem: Environmental > Terrestrial > Soil > Wetlands > Permafrost | place: Sweden: Stordalen | collected... | reverse complement strand
GCGGGCTTGGGCAGCCCTAATTCCAGCGAAAAGATCACGCCGGCATTCGTAGGGCCGCCCGAGCTGGCCGTACCGTAGATATTGCCGTCGCTACCCTGCAATAGCGAACATTGGCAAACTCCGTAAGCGCTAAGGTTGTCCATGGCGACGAGCAGGGTGTAGTCGCCGGACTTGGTGATCCGGAAGATTTGGCTGTGACCGCCGTGGGTAATGGCGCCGAGGGTGGCGCCGTAGAGATTTCCGTCGCTGCCCTCGATCAACGCGGAGGGGGAGGAGTTATTGTCGTTTGGAAACGTGTAGAGCAAGGTATACTGGCCGGATAAGGTGACCTTGTAAATCGTGCCTGTGCTGTTCGCGCCGCCGGTGTTGGTAGCGCCATAGAGATTGCCGTCGCTAGCCTGGAGCAAGGGGATTGCGGAGATCGTCTCGAGCGCGTTGTCCGGAAAATTCACCAGCTTCGTCAATGTGCCGGATGGAGTCACACGGAACAGATAGCCAGGGCCGTTCTCCGCGAGGCCATAGTAGTTGCCGTCGCTAGCGTAGGTAACGGTAAGGGCGCGGTCGCCGGCTGGGAACTGATAGATGGGCGTAACGTTGCCCTTCAGGTCAACGGTCGCCACGTACCACGTACCTCCGCTAGCCGGCAGCGCAGTTCCGAGAAGGGTCCCGTCGGGCAGGTTCTGGGTTAGCAGTGGCACTATGCTTTGAGGTGAATAAACCTGCCGACTTCCAGCCGCGGTACTAACAGAAAAAACATTCGCTGGATTCACCCCGACCCCAACCGCGTCGTAGAAGCGTCCGTTGGGTCCGCCGACCCCCGGACCATCCATCTGCTCGTTTCCGCCCGGAAAACTTGTGAGGACACTCTCGGTCCCTTGAGTCGTAATCGACAGGATCGCCGGGTGTGTTCCGGTAGCGAGGTAGAAAAGCCCCGGCGATCCCTCTGTTATTCCTATAGGCGCCGGGTGTTCCTTCGTGTAGGAGATGACGTGAAAGGTTGATTGGGCAGCGGCGGGTGCCGCCGCCAGAGCGATGGCGCACGAGCCAAGCCATACGATCTTGCTAAGGCGATGGATGATCATGTTGAATTACCTCCATAGTGGGGTGCCTATTTGGGAGCCGGTGAAGCGATGGCCGCCGCGCTCCCGTTTCAGTTAGTTTGTCGTGCCCTGGTATACCAGAACGCCGAGGCACGGAGTGGTCGAACAAGCTGCGCCATGGTTCGTCCCTTGCGAGGTCGAAATGTTGTACGTAGGGATGAACAGGCTTCCATGCGCAACCGTTGGCAAGGCAAACCGCGACATTTTGAAGATCGAGCGGTTGTAGGTCGACCAGAGCGCGCTTAAGGTTCCGGCGTCGTAGGCATCGAGGTAGCCTGGGCCGACGGTGGAACCAGTCTCCGTCGAGCCGGCCCCTGCATACAATCCCCAGACAACCCCAGTGCCGCTGGCGCCATTGTTCGATGTGACTATCACCGATCCGCCCGGGTACCCGACTTGGCCCGCCGTGGGGACAGTGTCCGCTATCGGGTTGACGAAATAGCCATTGTAGCCGTAGCTGACTGGTGCGGTTGAGGGGATAGGTGGGCTGAAAGGCGGGCTTACAATTACTTGAGTGTCGCTGTTGACGGCGGTGACGGTCGGGCAGGCTGGCGGGGTACAACTGTAGCCCTGTGCGATGAGAAAGTCCCCCGGAATCAGGGAAGCGCTGAAGCCCGAGCCGGTAACGGTTGCGCCGGTGATGGAATCCGTATAGATAGCAGAGGATCCAGCCATCTGGGTGCCCTCGTAAAAGTGAAGCGCCCTCAGCACCTCCTGATCCGGCCATAGGTAGAGCGTGTTGTTGTAAAAGGCGAGGCTGGTTGTGCGATGGCAGGTGTAGGCCGGGCCGGTGCACACGGTACCCACCGCTTGGAAGGGGAATCGGTTTCCCTTGTCCGTGGCCTGGAAGCCCTTCATATTGTCCTGCAGCAGCAGGTATCCGTAGCCGCCCTTGTCCACGGTTACGATGAAGTAGTCGTCGCTGCTGTCATTGAACAGAGTGATGCCCGATACGCCCATGTCCCAGTCGTACTCATTGTAGAACTCAACGGTGTGGTTGCATGTCCCGTCGCCGGGGCTGTCGTAGGCGCAGGAGGTGTCTTGGAGGGGCGGCTGAATCACTGGCAAGCATGTGTTGGTTTCCCAGCAATCCGGGGGGCCTCCAAATGGAGTGAAGAAATCCGAGGGGCTGGTGGGCATGCTGGCCGACGAGAGGTGGAAATCCAGGATACTGTCTCCCCAGTTGGTCGCACCGCTATTCTGGAACCCGCCGTTGCCGGTGGCGACGAATGTGTGCGCGAGGTTGTTCGAATCGGTCCTGGAAGCCGGACCCCTGCCCGACATCCATATGCCGCCTCCCATGCCGCCCCAATTCGGGGCATTATGATACGTGGGGCTATTGACCAGGCAGTCGCAGGGCGGCGTTCCACTATCGCCTGGGGGGGGGCACTGCGAGCCAATACCACCTCCGGTCCCGCAACTGGTGGGCGTGGCTACGAATGTCAGCGACGGCGTTGCAACCAACGCCGAGCTGCTATTGATGGTGTAGCCCAGCAGCCAGCCATGGTACGGGTTCCCGGCGGTGATCTCCGAACCTGCCACGCCGAGCCCCACGTAAATCAGCGGGTTCGGCGCGGCATTGGGTACTTTAATTTCGAGCAGCGCCGGCCGCTGCAACTGGTCCGGTGCGTTAAAGGTGATGGACCCGGAGGTCGGATTGATCTGGACCTTAGAGATATCCTGCCCCGCCACGTCCGCGCCGGACGCCAAGCCAGCCAGGTCGATCTCGTGCAGCCACCACTGCGGCTGGTTCGCCGGGGATGGGGTCTGGCATAGGCTGGTGAGGAACATCGTGGCGGTGTATTGCGGGGAGGTGGTAGGAGGGCTGGCATCGATCACCGGCGTCGAAACGATTCCGGCGAAGGGCAGGCCCGGACCGATATAGTTGTTTCTCGCCGGCGTAACAGCGCCAACGACGTTGCCTGTGGCTTGGCAGTCATCCGCCCACAGCCAATTGGTGGCCGTGCCGCCCGTTCCGGTCCTGCTCCAGAGCAGGTATCCATTGTCCGCGTTGTAAGCGAAGATGCTACCGTACGCCGTCGCGATCACGAGCATGTCGCAGGAGGGACTGCATGTGCCCTGCACCGGGTGTTGGACGGCGATATTAGGCACGTAGAGGGGCTGTGCGTAAATTGGATTATAGCCGGCGATGCCGCTGCCTGACGGCGTATCGACCAAGAGCGGCGAAAACGAGGCTTCCGCGAGAGTTACGGAGGGGGCGCTGCCAGTTGAATACAGGCAGGTTTCGTTGCCGTTGTACGCGTCCCGGTTATTGTCGTTCTGCCCGGTGAGGACGGGAGGGTTGCCTGCGCCGGACGTCGGCGGGCAAATCGGCTGCGCGGCTAGGGGCTCAGCGGTCGCCATCGCGCAAAGCGCTGCAAACACAACAAATGCCCCCGCCAGGCGGGAGCGGCGGGACTGAAGATCTCGCATCTGGAATAACCTCCATCAGCAGGTGATGAGATGGAATCGCCTGTGACGTGATTATACCGCCGCCTCGCGGGAAGTCAAGAGTGAAAATGTGTGCGCGCTGTTCTTCGTACAAGTTAGCACAAGTTAGGTACTAGGGATAAGTGCAGGCGGCGTCCTATCTCGCAACACCGCCCAGGTCGGCATATAAGTGGATCGTAAGCAGGCTGTAACTGAACCCTGCTCGGCAACGAACTGGCAGCGGCGAAAGAAAAAGGCAAGGATTCCATGATGACGAGGAAGTTACCAGCATGAATATGGCTACCGTGATAGGGTATTCAACGCTGGGGGCGTTTGGACGGACAACAGATGTTCCGAGGCCGGGGCACGTTCGGATGCGCCTTTCATGTAAGTGGTTGAATAAGCTCTGAACCGCAAACCGTTACACCCGGTCGCTGCGTAAGGTCCATGCACGCGATCATGGACGGGACCGGAAGCACCTTGCCCATCTCCCATACGAACAACCCGCGCTCGCCCTCCTGGCCGGCCGCCACGCAACCCAAGCGGATGTACAGATCGGCCACGTGGCCATTCTTGGTAGTAGGAATATATTCGCCGATGATGCGGGTGTAACGGTTCTCCGCTGCGTAGCGCACCAGCGCCCCAAACATGGCTTCGTCCAAGCGCCGCCCCAGCACGCGGCAGCTCATCAGCCACGTATCGACCCGCAGACCGTCGCCTTCCGGGACCGCGATCAACACGCCGGTCAAGCCGCTATCTCCAAAGCGGTCGCTAGTGCGCATGGCCTGCGTGTAGGCTCCCGCAGCCAGCAGGGCGCGCACTTCGGCATCCGCGCGCCGCCGCGTAGTGAGATTAAACTGATTGGTCTTGTTGATCAGTTGTACGATGCGCGGCAGGTTCGCTTCGTCGAAAGGCGCCAACTGCACCTGAATGTCGAGCTGCGCCAAGTAATCGTCCACGCTGCCGGCAGTCGATTCCAGCGTCTTGCGCTCCAGGTTTTCCCGGATCGATGCGGTGCGCTGGCGGTCCTCGCTGGTGATAGCCAGTGTTTCAAACAGCCCCAACCGGCTCACTGCAGCAACATACCGCGCCGGATCCGCAGGCATCTCGACCACCTCGACCTCCGGTAAACTCTGCCGCACACGCGACCGCTCCGCGGGATTGTCGTCCACAAATACCATTGCATCCAAGCCGATATTCATCGCCGCGGCAATCGCACGCAAGTTTTCTTCTTTGGGCTTCCAGTTGGCCATGAACACGGCGATATCCCGCTCGCGCAGCACCATCTCCGGATGCTGGCGGAAAGGAAGCACGGCGTCTTCCGGGTTGTTCTTGGAGCAGACCGCCAGCAGCACTCCCGTGCGCGCCAGCGATTGCACATAGCGCTGAAAGTCCACGAAGGCCTCGCCCGCCGGGCCGCCGCCCAGTTGGATCCCTGCCAGGCCATCCTCGCCAATCACGCCGCCCCAGAGCACGCCGTCCAGATCCAGTACCAGGCATTTGGAGGTGAGCCCCAGAATCGCGCGCAGCAGCGCAGTGAGCTGATGGCCCAGCGCAGGCATGGCTTCCGCGGATGGATATTGCTTGGCGATATGCCACAGCACCGGATCGTTCCAGCGGTCTTTGCCGAAGCGCGCCGCAATCTGGTCCACATCCAGAATCGCCACCCCCGGGGTCCCCGCGGCGGCTTCCCAAAGCGCCAGGTTGATGGCGCGCAGCAACCGGCCGCGCCCGCCGGGCAGTGCCGCACTCAAATTACCTAGGGCGTCGAACGGCGGCACTTCATAATTGAACTGGATGACCGTCGCGCCCAGGCGCTCCCTGGATTCCCGCCAGAGCGATGCGAGCTGCGCGCAACGCGCGCGCACGATCTCGCCGGGCGCGTCTTCCTCGTCGCGCAGGCCCAGCGAACGCCAATCCGTGCCGATCGCGATCACATCCGGTTTGAAACGGGCCAGGCCGGAATCCGGATCGCGAATCTCCTGCTCGTATTGGTTGAAGGGGCCTATGTAGATCTCCAAATCAATCCCGGCCCCGAAGCACTGCGCGCGGAGGATCGGCGCCAGGAAATCGATCATTGTGCTGCTGAGCAGGGCGACCCGGCACCGTCGGCGAAAGGGCGCTTCCGCCTTCTTGCGAGCTTGCGCCAGCAAACGGGCGGCGTTGCGTAACGTACGCGGTGCAGCGCTGGATTTGCATGCTTCAGCCAGCGGATGCCAGGCCCGCTCAGGATGCTCCGCGGCAAACAGGTTGCGCGCCGAAGCCAGCATGACCAAGGCGCGCTCCTCGCCGGTGGCTCTTTCGCGCAGCAAGCGTAGCGCCCCGGCGGCTTCCTGAAAACGGCCGCACGCTTCCAGCAGCGCTGCGCTCAACCAGCAGCCGCAGTCGCCGCGCTCCGATTCCAGACGGGCGGCCAGATCCAGCGCCGTCTCGGCACTGCCGGACGCAATGGCTCCGGCTAGGTGTTCCAACCGTGTCAGATCCGCGGCCGAGCAAACTGTCTCGCGCGAACTGGCCAACGCCACTAACTCCGAAATCCTAGCGGCGGAGTAAGGCGGCTCTCCCAGAAGCCCCAGACCGAGTTCCAAAGAAAAGGTATTCATCGGCTAGGTTCAGTATAAAGAATCCCGCCTCAATCCTGACCGGTAAGGTTCACCCGGCCATCGCCGTCGCCCCGGTTGAAGTGGATCCGGGGGATCGCCTCTTCCAGCGGTTCCAGCAGCTTGCGCAGATCCTTGGACAAAGCCAGCAGGTAATTCGAAGGACCTTGCCAGAATCCCGCGGCCCGCAGCGCCGAGATCCAATCCCGGTGCATTTGGTTGGAAACCACCACGTCGGCGTGCCGCTCCCTGGCAGCCTCCACGCTACTGTGGACCAGCGAAGGGATAGCGGCTGGCGTACCCACGCCATCCACCAGGGCGGCTACCCGCATCTCCCCGAAATACGAACGGTCGCGCGGCTGGCAATCGAGCATCTGCACCCAGCCTGCCGGTCGACCACCCTCAGTCAGTTGCACTCCGTGGTAGAGCGGTTCCATGTCTGGATAAATGAACCGCAAATAATCCGCATTGCGTACGGCGCTTAATGAATACTGTGGCGCGCTGTCCAGCCAGATCTGGTCCGACCACGCTGAAAATTCATGGACGGGTTGCTGCCGATACCGCCTGTCGAACCGATTCCGCGTGCGCGCTCTCTGGATTCCTTTCAGCGCCAGTCCACCCAAACCAGAAAACGCTAGAACATCGGCCGCCACCCGGCGTTCCCTCCGGTCGCGCAAGGGCCCGATGTTTCGTAAGAACCGCTTACCGTTCAGAACCATGAAAAAAAACGGGGTTTCCAGAATAGACCAACCCAGGGCGCGCAGCATGCGCGGCAGAGGCCGGTCCATGCCACCCATGCCCATGGCAAATAGCAGGGGCTGTTCTCCGAGAGCGTGTGCCAGCATCGCGGCGCCCACGGTGGCGTAGCGTTTATCGACGATGCCTTCCGACAAAGGCGCGCTATAGTGCCCCACGCCGTGGACCTGACTGCGGATAATAAACGGCTGCGTGCGGATAAAGTACCCCCCGCGCACCTCTCCGGCATCGTCCACAACTACGAAATGGCGGAATTCGATACCGGACGCGGGCGTGTTCGGATTCGGCTCCGGAGCGGTTTCCGGCAGTGGGAAAAGCAAGGCGCCCGCCGCCCGCATGCGGGCATTGAAGGCGCGCACCGCAGGCTCGTATGCGGCTTCGTAAAAGACCACCCGGAGGCCCATCTACACAGAGTGTAACGCTGCTCCCTGCGCGATCGCCGGCCGCCGGGCATACGCCGCGTACAATGTCAAAGCGGGAATGCTCGCAGCTCTCTGATGAGTGGAGTGAAAGCGTGCTGAATACGGGACCTGTTAAACTCGATCCACACCTTTTCGGCGTAGTTCGACGGGCATTGTACACTTGGCTCCTTGAGATACACAATGCGGTTCTGAATAGTAGGACTTGTCTGAAGCATGCCTATTTCATGCTCGATATTTGGACGGGTTCGCGAGGTTCCAACGGCGGATTCGTCATCCGCAGTCGCAAGGACGATTGCGGAACGGCAGAGCGCATCCACCCCTGAACCTTTTCGTGGACCGATAAGCCAAAGCTGGGCAATTCCTGAGCAATAACCGGCACGAAATCGAGTGCATTGAGGAGATCACGAACTGCGCGAACGTGAACAAACGATGGCCCGCCATGAGAAAGGAACACGTTTCTCATAAAAGGTGGATCGTCCTCGCTCGGTGGTGCGGCCTGCATAACTGGAGCACATCTCGTCGCCTGCACGGCGCATGACCAGCGCGTATTGGTCCACTCGCATACGCGGTACTGACATATGAGGCATAGGTGCTTGTGCAACCTAAAATGCTCCAACTCCGCTCCGGACATCCGCTTCACGCAATAGCGCTCAACAGTCTCATCGTTGGGGTGCTGGCCGGCCACCTCTGACATGTTCAGCATGATCTCCTGTGCAAACGCACCGGCCTTTCCCTCACGGCACCACCACCGACGTAAGCGGACCCGCGGCCAGCACGGTATTGTTCGCGGCCCGGTACTCGACCCGATAGTACAGAATGCGCTGCGAAATGGCGGGTACGGTGATGGTGCAACCGGCGGCGCAGGCCGCGCCCGCCGGATTCTCCGAAGCGAAGTAATATGGCTGGTTTCCGTATGTCACCGTGCTGGCGGTCGCAATGCACGCATCGTTTCGCGTGGTGCAGTCGATGAGTAGCGGAGCGCCATACTCCTGGTAGCCGAACTGCACGATCGCGTTATTCGCGCCGAGTCCCGCCGGTGGATTAAGGGTAAGGGCGACCGGCACAAAAGTCCCGCGCACTACCGAGTCCGGGGCTGGATAGGGCAGCATTTTGGCCATCCACATATCGCTGCGCTGATAGTTGAGATACTCGGTTCGCAACAACTGCCAGGAGTTGTCCGGCAATAGGCGGTTGTTTTCAAACCCGTAAACCAGGCGCAAGCGGGAGGTTGCCGTTACCAGAGTGCGGGTGTACGAACCCGCGAAGTCGGTGCGGTCCAAGGTAAACTCCCGCACGGCGTCGGCAATGTCGGATATGTTTCCCACACAAATATCGTTGCCCACGCCCAGCGGAGTGCCGCCGTGGATGCCGCTGCCGGAGCAATAGTTCCAAATGACCCCCGGGCAGTTGACGTACACTTGCCCCACAGTGCTGCCGGAGTAGCATTCCCCGTTAGGCCGTGCGAAGCAGGCTGTATACGAGCCGGATGTGCCCGTGGAGATGCTGGAGCCGGGTCCGCTGATATCGATCAGCGGATGGGAACCGCAGCTATTCCCTTGCGCCATCAGTTGACGGTTAATTCCCACTGTGCTGTCAGACCCGAAGAAATCGTCCGGATCGGTCACCAGGCTCGGCGTCGCCACATAAAGCTGCTGCGCCACCAAATTGAAGGTCGGATCGAAGCCCCCGCCTTGGACCGGCATGTTGTCGTATGCGCGGATCGATTCGTAGGCCGAGGCGGCTGCGCCCGCCGCGTTCGGATGACTGCCGACGTCGAAGCCCCAAGGATGGCCATAGACGCCGGCGAATGCCGGATTCGTGCTAGCGTAATTCACACCGGTGGCTTGGTAGGGCGTCAGGTTGGCAAAGGGCAGGTTCAAGATGCCGGGCACCGATCCCAGAATTGTTTGGTAATCGGTCGGCCAACCCCAAATGGGCTCGTTCCACTCGGGTACATTGGTGGCCACTGCCTCGCCGCCATCCCGCCACTCGCCGTGGCCTCCGGTGTTATTCGAGTCCTGCATCAGGCAGTTGCCATGCGGATCGGGCGCTCCGCGGCATCCGGCAAGTGGATTCCAGTACACCGTGACGGCTTGATTCGCGCTGGTCGATCCTGGCGCAATAGCGCTCTGGTAGGATTCCCAATACAGATACACGGGGCCGCTGGCGATGGCCACCTCCGTTCCGTAGGCGTTTCGCTGGAAAACGAATAAACCCGGCGTGGAACTGTAGTTCTTGATTTCGAGCGTCATCAGCTCGTTGGGTCCGGCGGACCAATTGCAGCTTCCTGAGGAATTTGTAGTGACGCAGGCGGTGTCTCCAATCTGGGTAGTTCGCATCTCGCCTGGCGTGCCCAGGAATGGGGCCGCTACCGGCGGCGCGAAGTACGGCTCATATCCGGTGACCCCATCCACCGTGTAGCTGTTCATCTGAATGGCGATGCAATCCGCCGTGGACGACAGGCCTGGGCTGAACGTATTGCATTTCGCCGGGCCGGCCGCGGGGATGCTGGCGATGTTTGAAGTTGTGATTGGCCGGTACTCATTGCAGTCGAGGATGATCCATCCGGTTTCGCCGGTTTCCACCACGGCGTGCAGGCTGCGCCCCACCAGCGCGCCTTGGCCCGGGCCGATAGATCCGTGCGGTGTATTGAAAGTGTTGATCGCGCCTACGATCTGCGGCCCGCCGGCCTGACCGGCGTGTGCCGGATTTCCATCTCCGGGCGAGAAGGCGAAAATCCATCCTGGAGAGTCGCCGCCGCCGGAGTAGCAGGCTGGAAAGAAAACTCCGGTGGTCATGCCATACGGGACACAGTACCCATTGTTGAAGTAAGCAGTGGAGTAAGTCGGGTCGAATGTCGCCATCTGGTCCGCGATGCTCTCGGAGGCGGTCGTCTGCGGCGTCAGGTTGGTGAACGTAAGGCCGTTGCTATAGTTAGCGGTGTAAGTCCCTGGAGTCAACGCGGTAAAATTCCCGATCTGGGCGCCGCCGCCTTGAGGAGTGGCGGGTTGGGTAATGCTCGACGGATTGAAGATTCCCTGGATCACCAGCGGGCCTCCGCCGGCCGGGTCCAGCGAAACGCCGTAAAACGTTAGAACGGATTGCGTCTGATCGATGTCCGCCGTCTCTCCGCCGGGAAACGGGACGCCTTCCCAGGTATTCGTCGCCGCGCCGCCGCTGCTGCTGG
>Ga0182018_10005265_pt1 | contig 10497 bp, 8 predicted proteins | sample 812P2MmetaG_FD_120490 | JGI IMG/M metagenome (GOLD analysis project Ga0182018, IMG submission 120490) | Permafrost microbial communities from Stordalen Mire, Sweden - 812P2M metaG | ecosystem: Environmental > Terrestrial > Soil > Wetlands > Permafrost | place: Sweden: Stordalen | collected... | reverse complement strand
CCGCGCCCGGCGTCACCGCCAATTCTGGCCCGCGTCCACGCTGCCCACCCGTTGCCCGTTTTCTACCACCGCCGCTTCCGCAACCATGGCCAGAAATCCCTGCGCCGCGCGATTCAACCGCTTGCGCTTGCGGTGCACGATGCCCACCGGGCGTACCAGTTCGGGCGCGCACAGCGGCACCGCTACCAACCGCCCCTGGGCGATTTCCGCCTGCATGGTGTGCGCCGGCAGAATGCTCACTCCGCGTCCCAGCGCCACGGCTTCCTTGATCATCTGGATGTTGTCGAAGTGCATCACCAGATTCACCGCGATCCCTTGCGCCCGAAAGAATCGCTCCAACTCTTTGCGGATCGAAAGGTCTTCGTCGAATCCCACAAAGTCCTGCCCATTCAGCTCCGCCGGATATACCTCCTCGCGGCCGGCCAACGCGTGAGAAGGCGGCGCCGCCAATTGCATCTCTTCATTACGCCAGGGGACCGCGGCGATCTCGCGGCTGGCTTCCGGATAGCTCACCAAACCCAGATCGGCCATGCCGTCGCGTACCGCTTCGTAGATCCGGTCCGGCCGCATATATTCCACTTGCAGATGCGCCTCCGGATAACGCACCGCGAACTCCTCTTGCAGCCGTCCCATTTCCGACAGCCCGATCGAGTAAATCGAAGCCACTCGCACGGTGCTGTCCACGTCGCCTTTCACCCGCTCCAGCGACAACTCAAACTGCTCGCTGCGATCCAGCACGTCGCGGCAAAATTCGGCATAAAGCTTGCCCGCATCGGTCAATCCCAAGGGCCGTTGGCTGCGGTCGAACAGAGGGACGCCCAGGCGCCGTTCCACCTCCTGGACGTGCTGGGTAGCAGCGGACTGACTCAATCCACAATGAGCGGCCCCCCTGCTCATGCTCCGGGTAGCCGCTATCTCTTTGAAAAGTTGGAGTTCCGAAAAGCTCACAGGCTCATAATATCATAAGCTTGGCTAATTTCACATACTGCAATTTTCCCTGTTGTCTAATAGTAAAGTCAATGCTACACTAGCCATTAAGGTCACCACCCATCCAATCGAGACCCCGGTAGCGACTACCGTCCGCGGCCGATCCAGTCTCCAAGAGGAAGCCATGCCAGACATCCATGCCACCTCCGCTCTACCTCTCGCCCAGGGTCTATACGACCCCCGGCACGAACATGATGCCTGCGGAATTGGGTTCGTTTCGCATATTAAGGGCCAGAAGTCGCACGACATCATCGTCAAGGGCATCCAAGTCCTTATCAACCTGACCCACCGCGGGGCGTGCGGCTGCGATCCGGAAACCGGCGACGGCGCCGGCATCCTCATCCAGATTCCGCATCGCTTCTTTGCCCGCGAGTGCGTGCGCCTGGGATTCACCTTGCCGCCCGCCGGCGAGTATGGCGTGGGGATGACGTTTCTCCCGGTGGAAAAGCAGCGCCGCCTGCAATGCGAAGGGGTCATCGAACGCATCGCCCGCGAAGAGGGTCTCACCGTGCTTGGGTGGCGCGACACCCCCATCGAAGCCTCCACCATCGGCCGCGTGGCGCGTGGGTCGCAGCCTTACATTCAGCAGGTTTTCCTGGCCCGCGCGCGTGGCATGCACGAGGACCAACTGGAACGCCGCCTGTACATCGTGCGCAAGCGCATCGAGACCGAGCTGAACGACGCCTACATTCCCTCGATGTCGTGCCGCACCATCGTATATAAGGGACTGCTGCTGGCGCCGCAGATCGCCGCCTTCTATCCCGAGTTGCGCGATCCCGAGGTGGTGAGCGCGCTCTGCCTGGTGCACCAACGTTTCTCCACCAACACGTTTCCCACCTGGCACCTGGCGCATCCCTACCGCTACATCGCCCACAACGGCGAGATCAACACCGTGCGCGGCAACGTCAACTGGATGTACGCGCGGCAATCGGTGCTCGCCTCGCCGCACTTCGGCGCCGATATCGACAAGCTGTTCCCCATCATCCAACCCGGCGGCAGCGATTCCGCCTCTTTCGACAACGCCCTGGAGCTGCTGGTGATGTCCGGCCGCTCGCTGCCGCATGCCATGGCGATGCTGATTCCCGAAGCCTGGTCGAAGAACGAGTACATGAATCCGCAGAAGCGGGCCTTCTACGAATACCATGCCTCGCTGATGGAGCCTTGGGACGGCCCCGCCGCCATCGCCTTCACCGACGGCCGGTCGATCGGCGCCACGCTCGACCGCAACGGTTTGCGGCCCGCCCGCTATCTGGTGACGCAGGACGATCTGGTGATCATGGCCTCGGAATCGGGGGTGCTTCAGGTTCCACCCGAGCAGGTAGTGCGCAAAGGACGCCTCCAACCCGGCAAGATGCTGCTGGTGGATACCGTGGAAGGCCGCATCATCTCCGATCGCGAGCTCAAACGGGCGCTCTACGGCCGCAATCCGTACCAGCTCTGGCTCAAGGAAAACCAGATCACCCTGGAACAGCTCAACGATCCGCCGCGCCAGCACGGCACCGATAACGAGACCCTGGTGCTGCGCCAGCGCGCGTTCGGCTACACCGCCGAAGACCTCAGAATGATCCTCGGTCCCATGGGCGCCAAAGGCGAGGAGCCCGTCGGCTCCATGGGAACCGACATTCCGCTGGCCTGCCTTTCCGACCAGCCGCAGCCGCTGTTCCACTACTTCAAACAGCTCTTCGCCCAAGTGACCAATCCGCCCATCGACCCCATTCGCGAAGACATGGTCATGTCGCTCACCAGCTACATCGGCACCGAGCGCAATATCCTCGCCGAAACCCCGCTGCACTGCCACACGCTCAAGCTGGAGCATCCCATCCTCACCAATCGCGACCTGGAAAAGTTGCGCCGCGTTTCGCAAGGCGATTTCCTGGCCACCACGCTGCCGCTCCTGTTTCCCGCGGACGAAGGCGCCAAAGGGCTGGAGCGGGCGCTGAATCAACTGTGCCGCCGCGCCTCGCTCGCCATCCAGTCGGGCTATTCGCTGTTGATCCTATCGGATCGCGGTTTCGACCCCGACTATGCCGCGATTCCCAGCCTGCTGGCCTTGGCCGCGGTGCACAACCACCTGGTGCGCGAAAAGAGCCGCACGCAGGTGGCGCTGGTCATCGAATCGGGAGAGCCGCGCGAGGTGATGCACTTCGCCCTGCTGATCGGCTACGGCGCCAGCGCCGTGAACCCCTACCTGGCGCTCGAAACCGTGGCCACCGAGGCCGGGGAGTCCAAAGAGGCGCAAGCCAAGGCCACCGGGAACTTCATCAAGTCCATCAACAAGGGGCTGCTGAAGACGTTTTCCAAAATGGGCATCTCCACCCTGCAGAGCTATCGCGGGGCGCAGGTTTTCGAAGCCATCGGGCTCAACCAGACTGTGATTGAGCGCTACTTCACCGGCACGGCCTCGCGCATCGAAGGCATCGGCCTGGATGTCATCGCGGAAGAAGCCTTGCGCAAACATCGCCACGCCTTCCAGCCGGTTACGGAATCCGAGCCGGAACTGCCCCTGGGCGGGAACTATCAATTCCGCGCCAACGCCGAATACCATCTGTACAATCCGCAGACCATCGCCAAACTGCAGCACTCCGTGCAGCAGAATAGTTCCCAGACCTTCCAGGAATACACCGATCTGATCGACAAGCAGTCGCGCCAACTGTGCACCTTGCGCGGTCTCCTCGAAATCCAATCGTCGCCCAATCCTATCGCGCTCGAAGACGTGGAACCGGCCAGCGAAATCGTCAAGCGTTTCGCTACCGGCGCGATGAGTTTCGGGTCGATTTCGCAGGAGGCGCACGAAACCCTGGCCATCGCCATGAACCGCATCGGCGGCCGCTCCAACACCGGCGAGGGCGGGGAAGACGAGGCGCGCTTCGGCACCGAGCGGCGCAGCTCCGTCAAGCAGGTGGCCTCGGCGCGTTTCGGCGTGACCGCCAATTACCTGGTGAACGCCGACGAGCTACAGATCAAAATGGCGCAGGGCGCGAAACCCGGCGAAGGCGGCCAGCTTCCGGGCCACAAGGTAGACCGCAACATCGCGCGAATCCGCCACTCCACCGCCGGCGTGACGCTGATTTCTCCGCCGCCGCATCACGATATTTATTCCATCGAGGATCTGGCGCAGCTCATCTACGATCTCAAGAACGTCAATCCGCTGGCCCGCATTTCGGTGAAGCTGGTGGCCGAAGTGGGCGTGGGGACGGTGGCTGCCGGGGTGGCCAAAGCGCACGCCGACGTGGTCCTGATCTCCGGCGACAGCGGCGGCACGGGTGCCTCCCCGCTCAGTTCCATCCAGCATGCCGGCGTGCCCTGGGAACTGGGACTGGCGGAGGCCCACCAGGTGCTGGTGATGAACGATCTGCGCGGCCGCGTGCGCCTGCAGACCGACGGCAAATTGCAGACCGGACGCGACGTGGTGATCGCGGCCCTGCTGGGCGCCGAGGAGTTCGGCTTCGCCACCGCGCCGCTGGTAGCCCTGGGGTGCATCATGATGCGCAAGTGCCACCTGAACACCTGCCCGGTGGGCATCGCCACGCAGGATCCGGTGCTGCGCAAGAAATTTCAGGGCGCACCCGAGCATGTGATCAATTTCTTCTTCTTCCTGGCCGAGCAGGTGCGCCGCTACATGGCGCAGATGGGATTCGCCACGTTCGACGACATGGTCGGCCGCGTCCACATGCTGGAGGCTCGCCCGGCGCTCGACCACTGGAAGGCCAAGGGCATCGACCTCTCCACCATTTTGTACAATCCGCCGGTTCCCAGCCGGGTGGCGCGGCGTTGCGTCGAAAAACAGGATCACGGGCTGGAAGAAGCGCTCGACTATACGTTGATCGACCAGACGCGCGAAGCCGTGGAGCACCGCACGCCCATCGAGATCCGCATGCCCATTCGCAATGTGCACCGCACCGTGGGCGCCATGCTCTCGGGCGATATCGCGCGCCGTTACGGCTCCGCGGGCCTGCCCGGCGACACCATCCACTGCCGCTTCAACGGGTCGGCCGGCCAGAGCTTCGGCGCGTTTCTGGCCCACGGCGTCACGCTGGAACTGGAGGGCGATGCCAACGATTACGTGGGCAAGGGACTCTCCGGCGGCCACCTGATTGTCTACCCGCCGAAGAATTCCACGTTCCTGCCCGAAGAGAATATTCTGATTGGCAACGTGGCTCTTTATGGCGCCACCAGCGGCGAGGCTTATTTCAACGGCGTGGCCGGCGAGCGCTTCGCGGTTCGCAACTCCGGCGCCACGGCCGTAGTGGAAGGACTGGGCGATCACGGCTGCGAATACATGACGCGCGGCGCCGTAGTGGTGCTGGGCAAGTGCGGACGCAACTTCGCCGCCGGCATGAGCGGCGGCTTCGCCTACGTGTTGGACGAACTGGGCGATTTCGCGGAGAAGCGCTGCAACCGCGCCTCCGTGGACCTGGTTCCGATGGGCGAGGACGAAGAGACGGTCCGCTCGCTGATCGAAAAGCACGTTGCCTTTACCGGTAGCCCGCGCGCCCAATGGGTGCTGGAAAACTGGACGCCGATGGTGCCCAAATTCCTGAAAGTTTTTCCGCGCGATCTGCGCGCCCTGATGGTCGCAGCGCCCAAGGAAACCGTCCATGCCTGATACCGCTTTCCTCACCGAACCTCGCGAGACCGCGCTTCGCCGGCCGGCCGCCGAGCGCATCCGTGACTGGTTCGAGATCTACCTGCCGTTCCCCGAACAGAAGCTGCGCACGCAAGCCTCGCGCTGCATGGATTGCGGCGTGCCCTTCTGCCACAACGGCTGCCCGCTCACCAATTTGATCCCCGACTGGAACGACATGGTGGCCCGCGGCCGCTGGCATGAAGCCGTCCGCCAATTGCACGCCACCAATAATTTTCCGGAATTCACCGGCCGCATCTGTCCGGCGCCCTGCGAAGCCTCGTGCGTGCTGGGAATCAACACGCCCGCGGTCACCATCAAGCAGATCGAAAAGAGCATCGTCGACCGGGCGTTCGACGAGGGCTTCATCGTGCCCGAACCAGCATCTACCCGTACGGGAAAGCGCGTAGCGGTGATCGGTTCCGGTCCCGCCGGACTGGCCGCGGCCCAACAATTAGCGCGCGCCGGCCACGATGTGACGGTCTTCGAAAAGGCCGACCGCATCGGCGGCCTGCTGCGTTACGGCATCCCCAATTTCAAGATGGAAAAGCACCTGATCGATCGGCGGCTGGAGCAGATGCGCGCGGAGGGAGTGCGCTTCCGGACGGGCGCGCACGTGGGTGTCAATGTAGCGGTGGAAGATCTGCGCCGCGAACATCACGCCATGCTGCTGGCCGGCGGAGCCGAGCTGCCGCGCGATCTGCGGATTCCCGGCCGCGAGCTCAACGGTATCCACTTCGCCATGGAATTCCTGCCGCAGCAGAACCGCCGCAACGAGGGTGACGAAGTGCCCGCGGAGCAGGCGATCCTGGCCGGCGGCAAGCGCGTGGTGATCATCGGCGGCGGCGATACCGGCGCCGATTGTCTGGGTACTTGCCACCGCCAGGGAGCGCTCTCGGTGACGCAGTTCGAACTGCTGCCCAAGCCGCCCGACGATCGGTCGGCATCGACGCCCTGGCCGCTGTGGCCCATGCAATTGCGCATCGAAGGCGCGCACGAAGAAGGCGGCACACGCGATTGGAGCGTCTCCACGGTGAAGTTCACGGGCGATGAGGATGGCAACGTGAAGCAGCTTCACGCGGTGCGCGTGGATGCCCGGCTGCAACCGGTACCCGGCATGGAGTTCAGCCTGGAGGCGGACTTGGTGCTGCTCGCCATGGGATTTCTCGGCCCCGTCCGCAACGGACTGGTCGAGCAACTGGGCGTGAAGCTCGACCCGCGCAGCAATGTCTCGACCGGCGAGAACTACATGTCGTCGGTGCCCGGCGTATTCGCGGCCGGCGACATGCGCCGCGGACAATCGCTGGTGGTGTGGGCGATCGCCGAAGGCCGGAAAGCCGCGCAGGCGATCGATAAGTATCTGACCGCGGACGCGCGATAGCGCACCGCCCGTTGGGGAGTGAGATAATCGGAGCAGAGAAGCCTCGGCAAGGAAACCGACGCCATGAAAACCAACGAACGCCTGGAACGTATCGAGACCAACCTGGAAAAACTCACCCAGGCGAACGGCGCCACCCAAGCCAACCTCGACAAGCTCAGCCAGGCGAATGGCACCACCCAAGCCAACCTCGACAAGCTCAGCCAGGCGAATGGCACCACCCAAGCCAACCTCGACAAGCTCAGCCAGGTGATGGCCACCATCGCCGCGTCGGTGGTCGCCCACGATGACCAAATCGAGAAGCTCCTCCAAGCGATCGCGATCGGCCAGCAAGAGTGGGCACAACTCCGTCGCGAATTCCAGGCCTACCTGACCACCATCCACCCCCGCCAGTAGCGCCCGTGTGTGGGCTTCGACAGCAAAAAGCCCCTCCTCGCGGAGGGGCCATATCCAAGCGGAAAATTATTGTTTCTTGGTGCGGATGAGAGGACTTGAACCTCCACACCCTTGCGAGTACATGGACCTGAACCATGCGCGTCTGCCAATTCCGCCACATCCGCACGTTGGGTGAAACTTTATCTTTTCAGATCGCGCCCAGTGAGTCAACTCTTCGCAATCCGGATAGCGCGCCCTACTAAACTGCTTCTACATCCACGCCCATGCTGCGCGCCGTACCGGCCACCGAACGCATGGCGGCGCCCAGATCGAAACAGTTCAGATCGGGCATCTTGATCTTGGCGATCTCTTCGATCTGCGCCTGCGTGATCTTGCCGACCTTCGTCTTGTGGGGCTCGGGCGATCCCTTGGCGATGTTCACGGCGCGCTTAATCAGCACCGGCACCGGCGGCGTCTTGGTGATGAAGGTGAACGAGCGGTCCGAGAAAATCGTGATCACCACCGGGATGATCAGGCCTTCCTGGTCTTTGCCCGACGTCTTGGCGTTGAAGGCCTTGCAGAAATCCATGATGTTGACGCCCTGCGGGCCCAACGCCGTGCCCACCGGGGGCGCCGGCGTCGCTTTGCCCGCCGGGATCTGCAGTTTTACATTCGCGGTAATTTTCTTTGCCATACGAAACTAAACCTTTTCTACCTGCAGGAACTCCAACTCCACCGGCGTGGCACGGCCAAAAATCGTGACCATCACGCGCAACGTTCCACGTTCCGGATTGACTTCGTCCACCTTGCCCGAAAAATTCGCGAAGGGACCGTCGATGATGCGCACCGAATCGTTCTTCTCGAACGTCATCTTGGGACGCGGCCGCTCCGCCGACGACGCCTGCCGGTACAGAATCTGATTCACTTCTTCCGGACTCAGCGGCACGGGAGAATTTCCTCCGCCCACGAATCCGGTGACGCGCGGCGTGTTCTTGACTTCGTGCCACAGCGCATCGCTCATTTCCATTTCCACCAGCACATAACCGGGATAAACCAGGCGCTTGCTGGTGACCTTTTTGCCGTTGCGCAACTCCACCACTTCTTCTGTGGGGATCAGGACCTGCCCGATCTTATCCGCAAACCCGAACGCTTCGGAGCGCGTCTTCAGCGATTCCGAAACCTTGTTTTCAAATCCCGAATACGTGTGGATGATGTACCACTTCTTAGGGGTAGCCTCGGCAGGGCCGGAAGCGGGCGATTCCTCCGCCACCGTGGCCGCGAGATCTTCTTCCACCGCAGCGGCTTGGGACTCGGCCGGGACGGAGTCCAACTCCCCCGCGGATTCCTCGGGCGCGTCCGGCTGTTCGTCGAAGGACACTTTCTCTTCGTCTTCCATAACCGCCTATCTCGCGAAATAACCCAGAAGTTTCGTGACACCCACCGCCAGCAGCTTGTCCACGATGGCGAAGTATCCCGCAAAAGCGAAGACCGAGAAGATCACCACCGCCGTGGTGCCTTCCACCTGCTTGCGGTTAGGCCACGTCACACGGCGCATCTCGCCTTTGAGTTCTCCCACATAATCCTTGGTGTTTTGCACCCAAACTTTGACGTCGGCCATAGTTCTTTCGTCCTCGCCTGCTCCCGATTGTGTAAGGGGAAGGTTGGCAGGGGCGGAGGGATTCGAACCCCCACTCGCGGTTTTGGAGACCGCTGGTCTGCCGTTAAACCTACGCCCCTGGGTCGCGCCCCACACGGAAGGGGCTACCACCTATTCTACTGCAAACTCCGCGCTCTCTGGCAAACCAGGTTCTACTTGATCTCCTTGTGCGGCTGGTGCTTCCGGCAGTGCCGGCAGAATTTCTTCATTTCCAGGCGCTCGGTAGTGGTCTTCTTGTTCTTGGTGCTGGAGTAGTTGCGATTCTTGCACTCCGTGCACTGAAAGGTGATGATGTCGCGAGGCATTCTGCTTCTCCTACTTAACGATCTCGGTCACGGTGCCGGCGCCCACCGTGCGGCCGCCTTCGCGAATCGCGAAGCGCAAGCCCTTATCCATGGCCACCGGCGTAATCAACTCCACCTGCAGGCTGACATTATCGCCAGGCATCACCATCTCGGTGCCTTCCGGTAATTGCGCCACTCCCGTCACGTCCGTCGTGCGGAAGTAAAACTGCGGCCGGTATCCCTTGAAGAAGGGCGTGTGCCGCCCGCCCTCTTCTTTGCTCAATACGTAGACTTCGCCCTTGAACGTGGTGTGCGGCGTAATCGAACCGGGCTTCGCAATCACCTGCCCGCGCTCCACTTCGTCCTTTTCCACGCCGCGCAGCAGCAGCCCCACGTTATCCCCGGCGCGCCCTTCGTCCAACAACTTCTTGAACATTTCCACGCCCGTCACCACCGTCTTGCGCGTCGGCCGGAAACCCACGATTTCCATTTCCTCGCCAACCTTGCAAATCCCGCGCTCGATACGGCCCGTCACCACCGTGCCGCGTCCCTGAATCGAGAAGATGTCTTCGATCGGCATGATGAACGGCTTGTCGATGACCCGTTCCGGCATGGGGATGTAGGTGTCGACGGCGTCCATCAGCTCGTCGATGCCCTTCTCCCACTGCGGTTCCCCGTTCAGGGCGCCCAGCGCCGACACGCGAATCACCGGCAGATCGTCGCCCGGGAACTGGTAGCTCTTCAGCAGCTCGCGCACTTCCAGTTCCACCAGGTCGAGCAGTTCCGGATCGTCCACCGCGTCCACTTTGTTCATGGCCACCACGATGAACGGCACGCCCACCTGCCGCGCCAGCAGAATGTGCTCGCGGGTTTGCGGCATGGGGCCGTCGGTGGCCGCCACCACCACGATGGCGCCATCCATCTGCGCCGCGCCGGTGATCATGTTCTTAATGTAATCGGCGTGCCCGGGGCAATCCACGTGCGCGTAGTGCCGCTTGGCGGTCTCGTACTCCACGTGCGCCACCGCGATGGTGATCCCGCGGGCTTTTTCTTCCGGCGCGTTATCGATGGAATCGAAACTCCGGAACTTGTTTTTCGGATTGTGCTTGGCCAGCACTTTGGTGATCGCCGCCGTCAGGGTGGTCTTGCCGTGATCGATATGCCCGATCGTCCCGATATTTACGTGCGGCTT
>Ga0182018_10005264_pt1 | contig 10497 bp, 9 predicted proteins | sample 812P2MmetaG_FD_120490 | JGI IMG/M metagenome (GOLD analysis project Ga0182018, IMG submission 120490) | Permafrost microbial communities from Stordalen Mire, Sweden - 812P2M metaG | ecosystem: Environmental > Terrestrial > Soil > Wetlands > Permafrost | place: Sweden: Stordalen | collected... | reverse complement strand
GGGCCCCCTCCCGCTGCTGCGGCTGCTGCTCCTGCGGTTGGGCTCGCGCCTGCGCCTGGAGCAGGTGGGGCTGGAGCAGGCGGCGCTGGCGCGGCGGGCGGGCGCCGGCGTCAGGGACAGGGCACAGCAGCGGTTGCCCCTGCTGCACCGCCCGCGCCTCGCGCTGCGCCAGCGGCGCCTCCAACCTCCGGCTTACTGGGCGAGGTGAAGCTGGTGGCGCACTAATCGTCCGGTGAGGGGAAACTAAAAGGCGCAGACAGCCGCTACGACCTCCGACTTTTCGCCTGGGAGGCCCGGTATCGCGCATCTGTGCCTCGGCTTCCGTAGAATGGGTGGGATTGTAGCGAAGTTGAGCGATTGGCAGACGAGGAAGATTCGGGCTTATGGCAAGTGAGGTTTTGGCGGTACAGGTGGAGTCGGCGGCGCGGGCGGCCGGGCTGGTAGTGGTCCGGAGCGAGGCGGGAGAGAAGTACTCGGGCGGGGCCACAACAAAATTCGCGCTAGCGCTGGCTGCGGACGCCACGAAGACGCAATCGCTTGAGCTGAGCGAGGGGTTCGAGTTTGGCCGGACGGACCTGATGGAGGGCGTGAAGGCCTATCTGGCGGAGTCGGCCAAGCGGCTGCGGAACCCGCGGCCGGATTGCTACCTGACGCTGCATGGGTTGCCGCTGAGCTTTGGCCACTTTGGCTGGCCCTTCCATGAGTCGACCTCGGGGGCGGACACGTCGCTGGTACATGGCGAGGTGCGGCTGGAGGACGGCCACGAGAGCGTGCTGCACGCCAAGATCGCGGCATCGATGACGGTGACCTTTCGCGACATTGTGCCGGCTCCGGAGCAGCCGTTCGCCGAGGGCTTCATCTATAACGCAGTGCGCAAGACGATGGACCAGGGCCAACTGGAGCTGGTGAAGAGCGGCAATCGCCAGCCGGTGCCGCTGACCACGCGTTACTACAGCATGAGGCAGAAGAAGTTCGTGTTCAACGATACGACCGAGGAACAGCGCAGAGATTTTCTTGCCGGCAAGGTCTACTGGCTCTCATCCGTTCTGGGCGGGGGCGCGCCGGTGTGGCTGTTGGACCCGCGCGACGCGCAGTATCTGGATGCAACGGTGGAGGAGCTGCGCCGGGCCATGGGGGCGCTGCTGGGCGAGGGGCTGCTGCGCCTGGCAGCGGAGGATGGGTATGCAACGCCGACGGCCAAGCTGCTGGAGCGGCGGGAGGGGTATGAGGCGGAGCTGGCGCGGACGCTGGAGTTCATCAAGCCGGCGTTCAACGAGGACATGCGCCATGGCTTAACCAATATGTAACTCATTAGGTAGCAAGTTAGGGCTATTACGATCATACCCTAGTTACAAAATGGCCAATTATGTAACTAACAGTGCTACATATATAGAGGTGTCCGGATGTCGAATTTGGGAAAGATCGTTTCGGCGCTGGCAATCGGGTTGGTCCTGCAAATCGGGGCAGCGCGGGCGCAGGATGTGGAGGAGATGCCGGGAGCGACCCGTGTTGTCCCGGTGCCGCAGCTTCCCGTGGCCGGGCTGGTCAAGCGGGACGGGCAGACCGTGGCGTTTGCGCTCCCCGGCAAGACGGCGGGTGCGGACGGCAGGGGAGCAGAGTTGCTGGTCCACGACTTCGACTTCAACGGCGACCCGGTGGGGACGGACAAGGTGCATCTGCGGCAGGTGGCGCCGGGGGTGGTGGAGATCACCAGCGTGGCGTACGAAGTGGGGTACTGGCACTTCGAGGTGCGCGATAAGGCGAGCTACTACGGGCTGGGCGAGCGGTTCGACACGCTCGACCACGCACACACCGTGGTGAAGAACCTGTCTATGGACAATGAGGGCGTAAAGGGCGAGTCGACCTACAAGCCGATTCCGTTCTTTATGAGCACGACGGGCTATGGGCTTTGGGTGGATACGACGGGCGAAGCGACGTTCGACCTGAACGCCACCGACCCCGCCGAGATTGAGGTGGATGCGACGGCGGCGAAGCTGCGGATTGTGCTGTTTACCGGGCCGAAGTTTCCCGGCATTCTGGAGAAGTTTGTGGCGCAGACGGGGAGCGTGGTGGTGCCCCCATATTGGGCGTTTGCGCCGTGGAAGGCGCGCGACTACCACCAGAACGACGCGCAGGTGAAGGAGGACGTGGACAAGAACCGCGAGCTGGGGTTGCCGGCGAGCGTGATCGTGATCGATTCTCCGTGGTCAACGACCTATAACGATTACAAATTCAATCCGAAGCAGTTTGACGACGCGCCGGGTATGGTGAAGTACATCCATGCGCAGGGTTACAAGCTGGTGCTGTGGCATACGTCCTGGATCAACTCGAAGTCGGACCCGCCCAAAGAGGAGGGGTTCGAGGGCAAGATCGCGCCGCTGGCGGAGAACTACCAGTTTGCCGCGGACCAGGGGTTGTTTGTGAAGAATCCCGACGGGAGCCCGTATGTGGCGCGCTGGTGGAAAGGGATGGGTTCGCTGATCGACTTCACCAATCCCAAGGCGAAGCAGTGGTGGCAAGATCAGGTCCGGCAGGCGATCGCGGCCGGCGCGGATGGCTTCAAGGATGACGATGCGGAGGGCAGCTTTCTGGGCGATGTGCGGCTCTTCGACGGCTCCGATGCGCGGATGATGCGCAACCGGTATGGCGTGCTCTACAACAATGCGGTGGAGGAGCTGATCCAGAAGGACCTGAAGGGCAATGGGGTGCTGTTTGCGCGCAGCGTGAGCGTGGGGGCGAATGGCCTCGGCTTTCTGTGGGGCGGGGACAACGAGGCGAGTTTCTCGCCGCTGAACGGGCTGCCGACGGTGGTGACGGCGGGGCTGGGCGCAGGGCTGAGCGGGATGCCGCTGTGGACGGCGGACCTGGGAGGGTATGTGGCGACGGCTTCCACGCCAGATGCGCGGCTGCTGATGCGCTGGACGGAGTATGCGGCGTTCTCCCCGATGATGGAGGTGATGTCGTCGAAGAACATCGGGCCGTGGGATTTTGATGCGAAAGGGCCGCCGGGCAGTCATGAGGCGCTGGATGTCTATCGCAAATATGCGGTGCTCCACATGAGTTTGTTTCCCTATCGCTATGCCGCGGCGCAGGAGGCGGCTAAGACGGGGATGCCGATCATGCGCGCGCTGGTGCTGCAGGATCAGGACGACGCGCGAGCGCGCACCGCGAAGGATGAGTATCTGTTTGGGCCGGATCTGTTGGTGGCGCCGGTGGTCGATGAGGGCACGCAGCGGCCGGTCTATCTGCCGCCGGGTGAGTGGGTGGATTACTGGACGGGGAAGGCGGCGGAGGGCGGACAGGTGGTGGTGGCGGATGCGGATATGGAGACGATTCCAGTCTGGGCGCGCGCGGGCGCGGTGATTCCCAGGATTCCCGAGGACGTGATGACGCTGGTGCCGGCGAGCGAGAGCGGAAATACGGTGGTGAAGTCGCTGGACGACCGAAGGGTGTATGAGTTGCTGCCGGACGGGGCGGATGCGCGCTCAGGCGATACGCAAATTACAGACTTTGAGGGGCGTGTGGTGGTGCGCGGCGCGCGATCGCTGAGGATCTCGGGCGGTCCGGCGGCGCGCGTGACGGTCCGCTGGCGGTTTGGGACGGTGGCGAAGGCCACGGTGAATGGTGTCCCGGTGACGGTGGAGACTGGCGCGGATGGGCCGCTTGTGGAGTTCGATCATGCGGCGAAGAGTGTGGTGGGGTGGGAGTGAGACTGGTTCAGCGGCGGTTGAGGCCTAGAAGGCTCAGGAAGAAGCTGGCGAAGATGATCTCGACGCCGAGCATAAACGCGGTGGCGGAGGGTAGAGTGATACGCAGCATGGAGGTGGGCGAGAGGTTGCCGAAGCCGGTGGCGTGCCAGAGGTAGAGGGCGTAGCCGAGGGTGCTGGCTCCGATGAAGAGCAGGACGCAGCCGAGCAGCAGGCCGGTCTCGAGGGTGACGAACTTGAAGAGGCGATTGAGCCGAGGGTTGGGCGGGAGAAAGCCCTCCAGGGTCCCGAATATTTTTGCGGAGACGGCGAAGACCGTGATGTGGGTCCCAATCAGGACGAGGCCAAGCGCGTAGGTAAGGCTATCGACATCGAGGGTGCGTGTGGTGGCGCCGAAGTGTAGGACCAGCGGGCCGGGCAGCAGCGCGGCGGAGAGCGTGACGCCTGCGGCGAGCATGATGAGGCCTGGATAGAAAAACAGCCAGCGCGGGCTAAAGAGCAGGAGAAAGCGGAGATGACGCCAGCCATCGCGCCAGGAGCGCAGGTGGGGGGGACGGGAGCGTCCATCGGGCGAGAGCGTGGTGGCGACCTCGGTCATGCGCAGGCCGGCGAGCGAGCTTTTGACGACCATCTCGGAGGCGAACTCCATACCCGTGGTGCGCAGATCGAGAGCCAAAATCGCATCGCGGCGGAAGGCGCGCAGGCCGCAGTGGAAATCGCGCACAGGGATCCGAAAGAAGACGCGGCCGACGGCGGAGAGCACCGGATTGCCAAGGAAGCGGTGCAGCGGCGGCATCGCGCCGGGCTCAATCGCTCCGGCGAAACGGTTGCCCATCACCAGGTCGTAGCCGGCGTCGAGCTTGGGCAGGAAGCGGGGCAGATGCTCGAAGTGGTAGCTGGCATCGGCGTCGGCCATCAGGATGTACTTGCCGCGCGCGGCCTCGATGCCGGCGATCAGCGCGGCTCCGTAGCCGCGGGTGGGGACATTGAGCACACGAGCGCCCTCGGCGAGTGCGATCTGCTGAGAGCCGTCGGTTGAGCCGTTGTCGGCGACGAGGACCTCGCCGGAGACGTTCGCGTCGCGGATGGCGGCGACTGCTTGGCGGATGCAGATGGCGAGAGTCTCGGCCTCATTGAGACATGGCATGAGGATCGTGAGGTCGAGATCGGGCATGGGGAGATGGTACCAACTTCAGTTCAGGGGCAGCGCATAGAAGGTGGTGTCGCCGACCTGGTGCCAGTTGCGGAAGAATGGGTCGGCGTCGCTGACGCGGGCGATGCCAAAGTCGGCGACGAGGACCTTGGCGCCCTGGGCGCGGACGACGGCGATGGCCTGGTCGCGACTCGGCATATAGGAGAGAAAGAGGTAGGCATGGGTGCCGGGGTCGTAGATCTCGGTGAGGATGCGGACGCCGGCGAGGCGCGCCCAGTACTGGTCGTCGAGACAGGCGGAGAAGCCCACGCAGGCGACGGTGTCGCCGGGTTGCACGCCGAGCGAGCGCAGACCCTCGGCTGTGTGGACCATCGTGGGGGAGTACCAGCCACGCCGCGAACCGTCGGCGGAGAGATTGCGGCGATCATCAAACACAGTGCGCAGAGATTCGCCGGCGGTGAGCAGCGCGAGGAGCAGGATGAGGATGGAGGCGGTGGGGCGAAGGCTGGGTGTGGCGTTACACGGGTCGGGGTCGCCGACTCCTTCTGGCAGGCGCAACGTCGCGAAGAGCGTAAGCGTGATGGTGAGGTAGGCGACGGTGACGTAGCGCTCCTCGGTATTGACGATGGCGTAGATCGCCCAGATGGCAATGCCGAGCAGCAGTGGGGCGATCCAGAAGGCATTTGTTGCTGAGCTGCCGGGCTTCCAGCGCAGAGCTGCGCGCGCGCCGAGCGCGATCAACAGCGCGAGCAGGATGAGTGCTTCAGGATGGTTGAAGAGGTAGCGGACGACAAGGATGCAGTTGCGTTGGCTGCGTGCAAGTTCGCCGCGCAGATTGAAGTGGGGTTTGATCTGGTCGTTCCAGTAGGTGGGGTCGAACCAGTCGGGGTAGGTGCCGAAGGGCATCTCGGAGTAGCTGAGGATGAGCGGCGAATGCAGCAGTTCGCGCTCGGGATGCTTAAGGTGGATCTCCGACGAACCGAACTGCGCGGTCTGGTAGGGCTGTAGGTGCATCTTCTCCGTGCCGCCCACGTACCAGGCGTAGTTGAGCGAGCCCGAGTCGCCGAAGTCGAGACGGCTATGCTGGCGGGAGAGTGCGGCAATGTATGGGCCGGCGACGAGAGCGAATGTCGTGAGTGCGATGAGGGCCGCGGGGAAAACGCGGGCGAGTGAGTGCCGCAGCAAGAGCCAGCGGAAGGCGGCGAGCGCGAAGATGCAGAGGAGAGCGAAAACGAAGGCGAAGGACTTGGTGAGGTAGGCGCAGCCGAGAGCGAGGCCCACCAGCGCAGCGTAGCGCAAGCGGTTGGTGGCGAGGTGAGTGAGCAGCGCAGCGAGGGCCAAAAGCAGGAGGGCCTGCAGCAGCGCATCGGGACGGACCTTGCCGAGCGAGAGCTCGCGCTGGCTGGCGATCACAAGCAGAGCAAGGGCGAGGTAGCGGAGGGGATAGCGGCTGAGCAGAAAATTCGCATCAGCCGCGCCGGATGCGGGTTCTAAGCTCGCGCGCAGGCGGATCAGCGTGTCGCAGAAGACGACGATGGCCAGCATCTCCAGCAGGAAGATGGCGTAGTTGGCGAAGTAGTAGGCGCGCAGCTCGGTGCGCAGCGTGGCCCGCAGCAGGATGTGGCCGAGCGAGAGGAAGGCCGGGTACATGGGGTGCCAGTAGCCGTTGACGATACCGGCCCAGCGGTGCGCGCGCAGGTTGTCGCCGATGTCCATATAGGCGACTGCGTCGCCATCGAGCTGGAAGCGGTCGTAGAGCGCGTAGCCGAAGGTGATGGCTGCGACGAGGATGCAATAGAAGGGGTAGAAGCGGCGGAGGAGCGTGGCGGAGGTGTCTTCGCGGGGGTCGGCTGGGGACAGCTGCGCCATGCGGTTGATTATCGCAGAGGGGCGAAGATGCGACGCCAATCAATTAGGGGAGGGATTCCAGAGAAATGCTTCACCCAGGCCGGATGCGCGGCACCAATGCCAGGTCGACGGTCACGACGTAGACGGCGATGGCAGCAAACAGGAAGCACACCGCGACCCAGAATCGCCAGTCGCGATGCGCGCGCTTCCAGTAGGGGACTCGGTCGGGATCAAGCTTCGCGCGGGGGCCTTCGTCAGGGTGATGGTGGTGCTTGTGTTCTTCCATCTTCGCTCGGTTCTTTGTATCGAGTGATCTAGGCACTAGCCGCGGACGTCTGGGGATGCGCGCGCGCGTGCACCGCAGGCGTTTTCCGGGCGGCGGAGTGATGGCCAGTGGCTTTGGCAATCGCTGAGGAAGCGGATGGAATAGTGGGCCGGGCCGAGTTCTGGTCGTCAGGCAGCTTATCGTGCAGGACCACGTTCAGCAACGATTTGTGTACCCGGATACGGCCGTTGTATTCAATGAAGCCAAGCTTGCGGAAGCGGTTCATGAAGAAGCTGACGCGGCTGCGGGTGGTGCCAATCATCTCGGCGAGGGTCTCCTGAGTGATGGCCGGGATCAACGTTTCAGGCTCCCCGGGCTCTCCGAACTCCGCCATCAGCAGAAGAACGCGCGCCAGGCGTTTTTCACTTGAGTTGAAGAGCTGATCGACGAGGTCTGCCTGGATGCGGATGCTGCGGAGGAGGAGGAACTTCAGGAATAGGTCGGAGAAGGCATGCTCCTCATGCAGGACACGCAGCATCTCCTCTCTTTCAATCTTGAGCGCGGTGCAGGCGGTGATTGCACAGGCTGTGGCCAGGCGCAGGCCAACCGCTCCAGCGATCGACTCCTCGCCCACGAACTCGCCCGGCGTAAGCAATGTGATGGTGGCTTCCTTGCCTCGGCTGGAAACCACGGTCAGTTTGGCGCGCCCGGTCTGCAGGTAGAAGACGCAGTCGGCAGGGCCACCTTGGGTGAAGAAGGCGTGCTTCGCTTTGACATGAACGATTCTTCGCCCCAGTCCGGCATTCGCCAGAAATACGGCGGGGTCGAATTTGGTTACTCCATTGACGGTCATGGGACGCACCTCGTACTTCCAGATACGCGTCCGAAACTCTGTGTCTTTAGCGGTTGCCCAAACCCGGGGTCAACCCGCATCCTGCGCAGACACTTATCCAGTCCTAATTGTCTCACTGTCGGATAGGCAACACTGTCCCATTTTGCTCACCGCTACCACATTCATCAGCTCCTAACAGAGGGTCATCTAGCGGTCGGCCCCGTCCGGAGAACCAGTGAGCAGTATGGAACAGCTTTCGGCAGTGTGACATGCGACCATCCTGTCTTCCAGGGGACCATCCATGCAGGAGCCTACCGACTGCCTTACCTGCGAATATCGCTCCCAGCGAATGTTCTGTGGCTTTGCGCCGGGGGCATTGGCCGACTTCAACAGCATCGGCGCGCTCGTCATGCTTCCCACAGGAGCAACCCTTGTTCGCGAGGGCGATCAATGCAACCGTGTGCTTGTGATTTGCACCGGGCAGGTCATGCTCTCCTGCAACTCAGCTGCGGGGGCGACCATGAACGTAAAGGTGGCACTCGCGGGCGATGTGCTGGGTCTCAGCGCGGCGATATCCGATGGCTACTCCGAAGCGACCGCGGTGACAATGGAGCCGGCCTGCGTCAAGATCATCCCTTGTTCCCAGTTCGTGGCCTTTCTCGGGCGGCATGGCCAAGCCAGTCTGCATGCGGCGCAGTTGCTGGCGCAGGACTACAGGTCGTCGTTTGAAGGGGCGCGCAGGCTGGCCCTGTCCGGTACTGTGGCCGCGCGTCTCGCAAGTCTCCTGCTCGACTGGGGACGGTCGGCCTCCAGCGGCAAGCCCGAGATGGGGTTCACGATGACCTTCTCCCACGAGGCTCTGGCGGGGTTTGCCGGGACAACGCGCGAGACCGTCACGCGCACCCTCGGGGCCTTCCAAAAGAAGGAGCTGATCAGGATTCGCGGGACCTCGGTCCGGATACTGGCAGAGGCGAAGCTGGCTCGGCTTGCGGGCTAGAGCAGGATGGCGTGTTGAATCGGCGATCTAGCGGTGGTGTCCGCCGCCGCCATGGCCGCCGCCACCGCCGCGGCTGCCCTGGAAGCCGGCACTGTGTTCCGCGGCCGGGCTGTGGCCGGCGTTGCCTGTGTGGCCCTGGCCGTCGCGGGCTTCATTCCCCTGGAAGTGGTTGAATGCCCGTGCCCCGCGGTCTGGCATGGGGCCCGCATAGCCATGCCGGGGATCGTAGCGGTTGTCCACGTGGCCATAGAAGCCGCGCGGGCCGTGGAACCAGGGTCCGGCGCCGATGAAAAGGCCGCCGCTAAACCAGTCCGGGCCGTAGTAGCCGTAGGGAGAACAGCTATAGGGGGCGTAGTCGTAGTAGCCGTAGGGGCATTCTGGGGCCAGCCCGATGCCGACCGCAATTTGTGCGGGTGCGATGGATGCGGCGCTTAGCAGCGTAGCAGTAATGGCGGTACACGCGAGAGATTTGAGGCTGGGCATCGATGCTCCTTGGAGTCCTCTCGGTTGGATGCGCAAAGAGACCGGGCTGTTGTGTTCGGTTGGGGCGGGAGGCAGGGCGGACGGCGACGCGGTTCGCACACAGGTTCGCGTACGGCGCCAACAAGAAGCCCCACACCTCAGAGAAACGAGACGTGGGGCTCGACATGGTTCAACTTGGTTGTGATCTAGCGGGGGCGTCCGCCTCCTCCGCCGCGCATGCCCGAGAAGCCGCCGCTGTGTTCCGCGGTTGGGGCGTGGGAGGCGGTGCCGACGTGGCCCTGGCCATCGCGGGCCTCATTCGGCTGGAAGTGGGTGAATGGCTGCGCGCCACGGTTCGGCAAGGGGCCGTGGTAGCCGTTGCGTGGATCGTACCGGTTATCGACGTGGCCATAGAAGCCGCGAGGGCCATGGAACCAGGGCCCGGCTCCGAGGAAGACGCCGCCGACGAACCAATCGGGGCCGTAGTAGCCGTAGGGAGCGCAGTCATAGGGTGCGTAGTCGAAGTAGCCATAGGGGCATATCGGCGGTACTCCGATACCGACCTCAACCTGGGCGGGGGCAATGGACACTGCACCGAGCAGCGCAGCGGTGGCGATGGCGGTAAGAGCGAGAGATTTTATGTAGCGCATTTGGTCCTCCTTGAATCCGATACATGGGATGCATGGGGGGGGCGGAAGGGTTGGAAGATTCCCACTTCTCGCTTCAAAAACCTGTCTTGGATAGAAAAACTTGCGAGTACCCGTTCCCACCTGCTCCGGTCAAGTTTGTTGACGATGACAGGAACGCTATATAGTGGCCATCAGCGCTGATTGTGGGAAACGAAGCGCCGCTGTTCGACGAGGTCTGGTAATAAGGGAAAGTCGTAACCGCCACTCGTACCGTGCTCGGATAGCAACCTGCGGGCGCTCCGGTGCAAGTGTCCCTCACGTACACATCCTGCCAACTGCAGGCCGGAAGAGATGAGCCCCACACGAGATTGGTCGCAATAGAGGTAAAAGCGATGAACCTCCCGTCCGCACTCATGGACTGCTGGTGGCTGCCGCAGTTCCCAATCGAACCATCATTGCCCAGAGAGGCAAGTACATTTTGCGCTGTACAGCCTGTTGTCCCCAAGCAGGTGTCGCGCAGATACACGTTCGTCGAAGCAATATTCTGGGAGACGAGATTGGTCGCCTGCGAAGAATAGGAGATGTATCGCCCGTCGGAGCTCAG
>Ga0182018_10005263_pt1 | contig 10498 bp, 11 predicted proteins | sample 812P2MmetaG_FD_120490 | JGI IMG/M metagenome (GOLD analysis project Ga0182018, IMG submission 120490) | Permafrost microbial communities from Stordalen Mire, Sweden - 812P2M metaG | ecosystem: Environmental > Terrestrial > Soil > Wetlands > Permafrost | place: Sweden: Stordalen | collected... | reverse complement strand
CATCGAAACCCTGCACGTTCAAACTCGGCGCTCGCGTCCGCCAAACCGCCCGCTGTATCCGACTCCATCTGGCCACCGGCTAGCCCTTTCAGAACCTGTTCCGCGGCGCCGCGCCCTCGCCGTCAACAGCAATTGATCCGATTCCTTCCTTCCTATACTCAACTCCGGCTCGCGGTTCGTGCGGAGCAGTGTTCAAAATCCTCTCCTCAGGTCGCGGAGGTCGCGACACCGAACTCTCCCTAACAAACCTCATGACCTGGCCGATTCTGCCCCTCATCAACGCCTGATCGCACATCCTTGCCGATAAATCTCAGTTGTGGTGAATTAAGCAGGCTAGCGATGGTCGTGCTGCTCCAGCGCGCGTGACTTCCAGTTTCCGGCGAGGCCCGGCAACTTCGCTATCTCTGAATTTTAGACTCGTCAGAAGAATTCATGGGTAAGCTCCGGCTCAGGTAGTTTGCCAAGTGAGTGATACAGCGCTAGTTCGAGGATGCGAAAGGTACGAAAGCCATAGGATCTTCGCATGGTTACTTTTGCTTTGTTGTTCAGTCCCTCGACCACACCGCTGGAAATCTGCTTTCTGGCTTTGAAATAGTTGAGCAACAGCTCGCGGTGAGCACGCAAGGTTCGGGCGATCTTCTTCATCGGCGCGATGCGGGATCGCATGGTTTGCTGGCACCAGAAATCCAGGAACATGCCGGCCCAGGTTGGGAGAGTTGTATTCCCAGAACTGCTGAAAATCTTCTTTGAGCAGATAGGCGCGGACGGTCTGAAGGTTGTAGCGGAGCAGATCTCGCAGACGGAACTTCTGCTGAGAGGTGAGATTTTCTTTGCGCTTGAGCACGCACCAGCGCGTCTTCTTTAGGAGTGGTTGCTAGCCGTCCTGGGCCATCTGGCGCGATTCAGCGGCGCGGACATCATCCAACGCCTTATTCATCTTGGCGACGATGTGGAAGCGGTCCAGGATATGCAGCGCCTGGGAACATTTCTGGCGGATCACGTCCAGGGAGGGCTGCCACATGTCCGAGCAGACAAACTCGATCTGGGCAGCGAGTTGCTCTCCGATGACGGTGAAGAAACCCTGAAAGGATTCGATGGTGCGTTCCTTGCCGACCCAAAGCAAGCGGGTTAGCCCCTGGTCGATCTGATAGACCAGCGTCAAGTATTTGTGGCCTTTGGCGTACTGGATTTCATCCACCCCAATGGCGCGGATCGACTGCAGGGTGCGATGTTCCAGGCCCCAGCCGACGACGTACTCGACGGCGTCGCACACCTGGTCCCAGGAAGTGTGGAACGCCTCAGCCGTTTCCTTCCAGGAGAGTTTCCGCGCCCAGCGGGCCAGAAACAGCATATAGGCTCTGGTCAACTGGTGCTTACCATCGCCCCAGGGAACCTCCTCGACCACGACGCCGCAATTGCGGCAGTCGACCCGCCGCATGCGGTACCGCAGGAAAACCAGAAAGCCCCACAGAGGAATGAACTCGAAGCAGCGCTGGGGAAGATGATCGTAACCTGGGGCTGGCTGGTGGCACCCGGAGCAGACCGCCGCCGAGCCCTCCCGTGGCCGGACGTCCACTTCGATGCTTTTCTGGTCGCCTCCGAAGCGAGCCTGTTGATAGATGAATCCCCGATGGCGATGGCAGTGGTTTAAAATCGTGATCAGTTCCATGGCACCGGCGATTTTCAAGGCGAAGACGGCCAGAGTAAACCGCGCGGCTACCGCGGCGCTGTCCTGCGATGCCTCCGCCTACTGCCGTGATCTGGATAACTGGCCGCGCTCCTGGATGGGGCTGGAAAAAGATCTGCCGCCAGGGGAACAACTGGTGGCTTGCCTGCGGCCATTCATCGAACATCTCGCCTCATCGACTCTTTCCCCGAAGACCATTCGCCGGCACGCGGACAACCTCTGGAGTCTGGGTGGAGAAGTCATCCGCGACCTCCACTACGACCCTGCTCTCAGAAAGATGGCTGCTGACCGACTTCTTCGCAACGCGATCCACCAGGACGGTGGCCCCCTAATCCACAACGGCTCGGAAGAGCAGCAACGCTCTTTCGACTCCACTTGCCGCAAACCCCACCGCTTCCTCAGTCAACTTCAGCCGTGAGCCCCCACTTACCCACAAATTTCCCGGACGAGGCGAATTTTAAGAAGAAACAGCAACAAGGGTGACAGCGACAAATTGTCGACAATACCATTGCGTAGGATTAACTCTCGTAACTCAGGCTCCGTGAACCACCGCACTTCGATCACTTCGGCCGGATCAAATCGTCGCTCGGTTTCTAGCACATCACTTGTCCAAAAAATCTCGAAGCGTTGGTTGCTGCATCCGTAGGACGCATAGCAATTTAGCCAGTGCACAAGAGACGTCGCTTGGAACCCGGTTTCTTCCACCAGCTCTCTAGCCGCCGCCTCGGGCAGCGTCTCGTCTACGCCAACGCCGCCCGACGGGATTGCCCATACGTACTCGTCCACAATGGGCCGGTACTGTCGTATGAGAAGTACGTCAGTATCCCGCGTTGCGAGAACGCCTACGGCGGGGCGAGGAAAGTCGACAATGTAATATTGGCTGGTCGAGCCGTCAGAGGACTTCAACCGTTTTGTTACAACTGAAAAATATGGAGTTTGGGATAGTATTTCCATCTCCGTCGGCCGTTCAGGCGGCACTCGCCTAGCGGCACAAACCTCCTGAAAGAGCTGCGTACCCCGCCTCGCCCAGCACGGCCAGTCTCTTTTCACCCTGAGAGCTGCAGTGCGTCAAATACGACCTGCGCCTGCAAAGCCAATATGCCGCCATTTTGGGCTCCCATGGCCTTTGGGCACGAGTGCAACCTGCACTCACCTTTTCACAGACGATTTGAATACTCTGAAACTCATCAACCTCTACTTTTGAAAAAAGTCCCGCGTACACTCTGCCACATAGTCTACTTCCCAGGCCTCCATGTCAGGCCTGATGGGTAGCGCGACAAGTTCAGTAGCAAGCCTCTCAGCGATGGGAAACTGGCCAAGTTTCCATTTCCAGCGTTGAAACGCCGGTTGAAGGTGTATAGGAACAGGATATCGGATGACAGCATCGACCCCTTTGCTGCGTAAATGAGCTAAAAGTTGATCGCGACGGACGGTCCGTAACTGAAATAGATGATAAACGTGAGTTTCATTTGGTGAAGAGCTCTGGAATGACACCGGCAAGTCGACCAATTGTTCGCGATACCCTTTGGCCACACGGCCTCTGCCCTCGTTCCATTCTTCCAGTTTGTCTAGTTTCCACGACAAAATCACAGCTTGAATCGAATCCAATTTTGTGTTTAGACCTGCCAGAATATGATCGTTCTGACCGGCTTGTCCAAGCGCGCGATGACAAGATAGAGCGAAGGCGAGATCTTGATCGTCGGTGACTACCGCACCCGCATCACCTGCTGCGGCGAGGTTCTTGCTCGGGTGAAAGCTGAAGCACGCTAATCGACCAAAGCTGCCAACGCAACGCCCATCCCATCGCGCGCCATGTGCTTGTGCTGCGTCCTCAATGATACTCAGTTCTGCATTGCGCGCAATGTCCAAGAGGGGGGTCATTGGCGTAGGCTTGCCATAAAGGTGGACAGGTATAATGGCACGGGTTCTCTCTGTGATAGCCACTTCGGCTTGCCCCTGATCCATCAAGAACGAGCCGTCCTCCGCATCAACCAGAATCGGTTGTGCACCTACGAGCTCTATGGCGGCTACAGTCGCGTTGAAGGTATTCGCCTGAGTTATGACTTCGGATCCTGGGCCAATCCCGATCACCCGCATCGCGAGGGCCAACGCATCCGTTCCGGTGTTTACGCCCCTCGCAAACCGTACGCCAATAAACTTTGCAAAATCAATTTCAAACCGTTCAACTTCGTCCGACAATATGTAGCGACCATCAAGAATCATGCACTTGATCCGACGAATCAGCTCATCAGGGTCAGGCCCAAACTGGGCGCGGTAGTTGTAGCGCGGAACCCGAAAGCTCTGCATATAGACTTCCCCCAGCACCACTCAGTCGGCTTATTGAACCGTGTTGAGCTCTGCTGGAATCTGCCACTGAGTAATCTCATGCCTCAGATCGCAAGCTACGTCACGCCGAGACGCTTGTGTGCGTAAGTAGCCGCACCCAACAAGCAGACTTCATCATCAGGTCGACACAGCTGAATCAACTGTGAATCGAAAATTGGAAATCCGGGGAATGAGTCTCGCTTGTCCATCGTCTCTCGGAGGATGTCAACATAGAGAGAGCCTAAACTCTGGGCGAAACCTCCTATGACTATAATACGATCTAATCCCGCTGCAACTGTAATCGATATTAGGGTCTGAGCCAGGGGTCTTGTACACCAGCGGATCACATCTAGTGCCCATACATCACCTTGTAGTGCAGCCGGAACCAAGTGGTTCTCATTACTAATCATCGTACTCGTTGCACCAAACTGACTTGAGCACAGCGAGGAAGAGAACGCACGCTTGTCTTCCTCAGCCTTTCGTCGTGCGGCGCGTTCTATGCCTCGGCCAGAGGCAATTGAACCTAGGTGGCCCCTAGATCCGCAATCGCAAAGAGGTGCCAGCGGGTCGCTGTCGACCGTCACATGTCCGATCTCACCCGCATAAGGTACATCATCGATGACCCCGCCACTCGACGTGCGATCGAAGAGTTTGCTTCCAATACCGCTGCTCACCGTCACAGCGATGAACCTGTGGGAGTTGGTTACGCAGCTCAAATGCCATGCCGCGGCTGACATGTCGTTCAGAAGAAATGTCGGCCGTGCCGTCGCACTACTTACTCTCGTTCGAATGTCTGGGACTGCAAACCGTCGACCAATGATCGTCGGTGCTGCAACAACTCTGCCGTCCGAATCAATTGGCCCAGGAAATCCAATAATCACTGGATCCGAAGGCCCGACAAGATCTGCGACGCTCATGACATAACCGCAGATCAGCTGCAGCAATTCATCCCAAACGGCTACTGGAGCGGCGTGCGTAAGGAAATTGGGGATATGGCGCTTAACTCGGCGCTCCAGCGTTGCATTTGTCGGATTGCTGCATGTACGCGCCACGGCACCCCGGATGTGTGTCCCCCCCAAATCGAAGAGTATCGCCGGCACTTCATCCTCCTCCTGGGAACGCGCAAATTCTCCTATTTGCCTGCGAGGGAATCAATCTCAGAACCGGTTATCTTGTTGGCTTCAACGATGTCTTGTACCAAGAGTTAGAGTCTACATCATAGTTCTTGTCTGCAAAACTGAGTTCGGAAACTGAATTCTGCGTGGCAGTCCACCCACCGCGGTTCGATCCGAATCCGCGCCTCCTTCAGCGAGTAAGGAGTTTGATTGTGCAATCGCGCACCGTTTCAAAGGCAGAAACGACGCTCGGCGAGTGTGCACCTTGGCTGAACTTGGATGCAGCCGCGTACTAGTCGCGGGGACGAGAGAGCAATGATTCACCGATTCACCAGTGCAATTTCGCGCGTTGCTCGCACATTGGTGCTTCCGCTTTGAATTCAAACCGCTCAAACTTTGCCATCAGGATTACCCCTGCCTGAGTTTACGCGTCGCGCTCGCGCCCAGCCGCTCTGCGATTCTTAGTCTTGTCTGCCTTCTGTCCCGCTGCTCCACGCTTACGCGTCAACCGCGCTTTCTTTGCCCGGCGGTGCTCCTGTCTGCGGTCATAGTGTTTTCCATTCCTTTAGGTTATTTGGGAACGCTGAAAATGCCGGGAAAGTGGATGGGGGAATTGGCTTGCGTAAAGCCGCTTTTCAACAGCGCTATCAGGTCCGCTGTGATCGCTAAGAATCTTAGAATCCGGTTAGCCGAACAGAGTTTCTCTCGGAGAACGATCAGCAGGCCCGAGTGCTGTTCTACACAGAGCAACAACGATATTAAATCAGCGCGATGTGGCGACGCTGATGCTCGAATCAGGGATCCGGCCCGATGAGGTCTATACAACTCGACCCGAAAACGTAGATCTTATGCTCGGCCGGCTTCTGATTCCTCATGGCAAGACAGCGGCCGCGCGGTGGCGCATCAATCTCGCGGCGAGCGCCAGAGAGGTGCTGAGGCAGCGGATGGGCGGGTTGGGGACTCCATATCTCTCCCTTTGCGAGTCAGATCCGGCTCAGGCCGGTTCCACGGCTGAAAAATGCCCAAGACCGAGCTGCGAAGGCCGGCGCGCCGCTCAGGCGCGCCTCTACGACCTTCCGCCATACGCGGGCCACCAGAACGGCCATGCCCGACATTGACCTTGTGACCCTGGCGGCCACGTTGGGCCATGGAAAAGCTGGAAGCCTTCAACGCGCTCCAGCGACTCCGGGGCTTGGAGCGGCAGACGGCACGCACTCAGTATGGCAAAAGGAGTCAGAATGCTGGGGCCCCACAAAACTCCTCACATAGATGGGTGGGCCTGATCTAGCCGGAATTGCATGGCTTTGAAAAGAAATTGGAGGCGCGGGTGAGAATCGAACTCACGTATAAAGGTTTTGCAGACCTCTCCCTTACCACTTGGGTACCGCGCCCTAGGCTGTAAACTAGCGATATGCAGGAAAAAAGTCCACCCGCCGGATCGAACCGCCAGAAGACTGCCTGAAAATTAGGAAAAGCTCTCGACCCGCGCGGGGAACTTTCGAAGACTTGGAGCGGGAGACGGGATTTGAACCCGCGACTTCGACCTTGGCAAGGTCGCACTCTACCACTGAGTTACTCCCGCTTCGTTTACGCTCGCGGCTACCCCCTGACTGAGCCCGGATTCCTTCGGCCTTCCCTCGAGCCACAGGGCGAAGCGAAGTTGCCGAACCGACCCGCTAAAGCGTCAACTGATTCCCGCTCTTGAGGCACTGATTATAAACGAGGTGCGTGACACCCAGCAATGAAAGGTGCATGCGGCCTATCTGCGCCTACTCGCGTCCGCTCCACTGCGGATCCTTCTCCGGCGTGACGATTTCGCCGTCCCGCATGTGAATGATGCGGTCTCCATAAGCTGCCGCCGCGGGGTTGTGAGTGATCATCAGCACCGTCTGCCCGAGCTCGAGGTTGGACTGGCGCATCATGTCGAGCACAATGATGGAATTCTTGGAGTCAAGGTTGCCCGTAGGTTCATCGGCCAAAACGATGGCGGGCGTGTTGATCAGAGCTCGCGCCAGCGCCACTCTCTGCTGCTCGCCGCCGGAAAGTTCCATGGGGCGGTGATGCATTCGCTGGGCCAGGCCGAGCAGCCCGACGATCTTGTCGAAGTAGGCCGGGTTCCGATTGCCATCTGAGCCCGCGATGTCCAGGGCTACCTCGATATTGGAGCGCGCATCCAAGGTGGAGAGCAGATTGAATTTCTGGAAAACGAATCCGATCTTGCGTTTGCGCATGCGCGTGCGCTGGGCGTCGGACAGTTGGGAAAAATCGTCGCCGTCGATCACCACATGGCCGGAGTCGGCCTGGGCCAGCCCACCCAGCAAGTAAAACAACGTGGACTTGCCGCTCCCTGACGGGCCGACCACGCTCACGAATTCCCCCTTCTCGACGCTGAAGGAAATGCCGCGCAAGGCCGGCACCTCGATCTTGCCCACTCGATAGGTTTTGCGCAGGTCTACGGCTTGAATGAAGGCGGCCATGCGAGGATTCGATCTTACACGAGCCGCGAGCTTGAAGTGGCATCGTCGGCGGGCGACAGGTGGCTACGCGCGGAACCGGTCAGGCGGCGCCAATCCGAGCGGAAGGGAGCGGCCTCGGTTGTGCACGCTTGGGGCCACGCTTGCGCACCAGCAGCAGGCGGACGCGCTCGAGCAATTCAGCCGGGGCGTACATGCCCTTAGAGAGAAAAACGTCGGCCCGCGTGTTGCCGTCATAAGTCCTGACCCTGCTTGACAACAGGATGGCGGGAGTCTGGGGAGAAATGTCCTTGATTTTTTCGATCAGCTTGGTTCCGTCCAGGCTGGGCACGGCCAGATCCGTCACCACCAGATCCACGCCGCCCTTCTTGAAGCGTTCGAGGGCTTCTTCGCCGCCCGAGCAGGCCACCACTCGGTAGCCTCGCGTTTCCAGCAAGATCTTGCGGATGGAGAGCGACTGTTCGTTATCGTCGACGCAAAGAATGGTTCGTTTTGGCTTCATCCTGTTTCCGAAATAGCGGACAGCGAACCGTGCCGCCGTGTGGGGGAATCCGAAAACTCACTTTACTTTTACGGACGGAGAATTGGGAGCGACTTGCATCCTAACGGGGCCAGTCGACAATGTAAAGTACCGCCGATGCCAATGGGAAAATCGCGCTATTGAAAAATGTCTGGGCCTGTGCTCGCGCCCATCTTTTCTGCTCGCATCGCACGCGGCACCTCATAGAAACACCTCGCCGCGGAGAACCTCCACGGCGTTTCCTCCCACTCGTACGTTTACTATTCGATTATCCTGCAACCCCGCGCGTACAAAAATGCGGCTGGGGCGCCGCATCTCAATCCCCTGCTCGATCAGCACCTGCTCCTCTGGCTCCGCGACGCCATGGGCCACCATCCAGGCGGCCGCGCATCCCGCGGCCGAACCCGTGGCGGGATCCTCGCCGTTGTAGAACATCATGCGGGCGTGCAAACGTGCGGCGGGGTCGGTTGTCTCGCGAGTCACAAAGTAAAACATGCCTCCTGCCGGTCCCAGATAGTCCGCGGAACTTTTGAGGTCCACCTGTAAGCCTCGCATGTCATCCAGCCCGCGCAACGGGACGATGGTAAAGGGCACGCCGGTCGAAATGGTTTCGATGGGCAAAGAGGGATCGACATCGCCGTCGCGCAAGCCAGCCGCGCGCACCACGGCTTCGCGGTCATGCCGGGGGCCGAACTTTGGATCCAGCTGGGTCATTTCCCCGAACACCGGCTCTCCCGGAACCTCCTCGAACCGCACCGGCACCTTGCCGGCGTTCAGATCGAGTGTGATTTCCGCCCGGCGGCCTGGTCCGCGCAGAGCAAACGCTGTTCCCAGGGTCGGGTGGCCGGCGAAGGGCAGTTCCTCCTTCACCGTGAAAATGCGCACGCGAACCCCGCGCTTGCCCTCGACAGCCGCGTCGCGAGGCAATACGAAGGTAGTTTCGGAAAGGTTCATCTCCCGGGCCAGCGCTTGCATTTCCTCGTCCGTCAACCCGCTGCCGTCGGGAAAAATCGCCAGGGGATTGCCGGCCAGGCGCTGACAGGAAAATACGTCGAACTGCACGAAAGAAAAGCGCCGTTGCTCTGCTACCATGGTCGCCTATTGTAGCGCTGATACGGCGTAGGCTGCTCGGCCGTAGGCGGGCAAAAAAAGTGGGCCGGAAGTCAGACTGGGTTCATCCAAGAACTTTTGGGAACAGCGTGCGCCCGTCCACCGCTCGATCGGTTCCCCCGAGGGGGGTTGTCGATCGAGCGTGAAGACCGCCCGGGCGTAGCGAAATCACTGGTTGCGGAGGATAGACCTTGAACGTTCGCGTAGGAATGGTTTCGCTGGCGATGTTCGCCGTGGTTGCGCTCTCCTCATTGCAGGCTCAGAACCAGGCCTTTCACGACGCCCCAGCTTCGGCCCGCGAGCAGAACAATCCCTATGCGGGACAGCCGGCAGCGGCGAGGGCCGGCCGGATCGCGTACGCGCAGAACTGCGGCTCATGCCACGGCAGAAACGGAGGAGGAACTGGCAACATCCCCTCTCTGGCCAAAAAAACTACGCAGGCGGCGACCGACGGTGAGATTTTCTGGTTCATCACGAAGGGTGACGTTGCCAACGGCATGCCGGCGTGGGACAAGATGCCGGAAGCGAAGCGCTGGCAGATCGTCACCTTCGTAAAGTCGCTCCGCAGCCAGCCGGCAGCTCCGCCCAGCGTTGCTGCGGCGGCGATCCCCAACAACGCGCCGCCTCCGAGCGCGCCCTTCACTGATTACCGCTTTGAAAAACCTGGGAACATTCGCAAGATCACGGTCGCGGACCTTCCGGCGCCGTTCGCAACCCCATCCGCTCCCAACGCACCTGAGGTTGTGCAGCGTCCCGCGAACGCATGGCCAAAGGCGCCCCCCGGCTTTAAGGTGCAGCTCTATATCACCGGACTGAACAATCCGCGCCTGATCCGCACCGCTCCGAACGGCGATTTCTTCGTGGCCGAGAGCGATCCCGGAGACATCAAGGTCTTCCGCGGAATCACGGGCGCTGGCAAACCAACTGAAAGCCAGGTTTTCGTTGCCGGACTGAAACAGCCCTACGGCATCGCCTTCTATCCTCCCGGACCCGATCCGCAATGGATTTACGTCGGCAACACCGATTCGGTCGTTCGTTTCCCCTATAAGAATGGCGACCTGAAGGCCAGCGGCCCGGCCGAGCACATCGCGGATCTTCCTTTCGGCGGCGGACACTGGACGCGCGACATTCAGTTCTCCCCCGACGGGCAGAAGATGTTTGTCCCGGTCGGCTCCGCCTCGAACGTCGATGACCCGGACGACCATCCCCGAGAGAAGAACCGCGCCGATATCCTCGAATTCAGTCCCGATGGTTCGAGCATGCGGAT
>Ga0182018_10005262_pt1 | contig 10501 bp, 9 predicted proteins | sample 812P2MmetaG_FD_120490 | JGI IMG/M metagenome (GOLD analysis project Ga0182018, IMG submission 120490) | Permafrost microbial communities from Stordalen Mire, Sweden - 812P2M metaG | ecosystem: Environmental > Terrestrial > Soil > Wetlands > Permafrost | place: Sweden: Stordalen | collected... | reverse complement strand
GAGGGGAAGCGCAGGGCGATCATCCCGACGCCGAAGATCCGCGACCAGGCCCAGATCACGATGTACCAGAGAGGCGGCGTGTTCTCGGTCTTGACGACGCCATGGAGCGTCGCCACGAGGCTCGGATGGAGAACGTGAACCGGTGTGAAGGCCTCGTCGTACCAGAAGCTCTGCAGGTCGAGAGTCGAGAACCGGAGTACCGCAGCGAGCAGTGTCAGTGCGGCGAGCGGCCACCACGCTGGAAGCCGAGCGATGCCGCGCGGCGACTCGGCATCGCCCGGCTCGCGTGAGGCAAACCGGTCAATCTCAGCGACTCGGCTCACGGCGGCCATGTAACCACACACGCGCCAACGCTCCACGGAAGACCGTCACCCCCGCCAGTCGCGATGATGTGTGATCGTGGCCGGCGCCGAGGCGATCGAGACATTCGCGTGCTTCGGCGGCGACGTCACGGTGATCGTCATGGGCAGTGGGCCGGCGGGCTCGCCCGGCGAGGCTGTCGCGGCGGTCAAGCGCCGCATGCTCGAGTGGCACCAGCAGTTCTCGCGCTTCGAGCCCGACAGCGAGCTTTCGCGGCTCAACGCGGACCCACGCGAGACCGTGCCGGTCAGCCCGGTGATGGCCCGCTTCGTCGACGCGCTGTTCAGGGCGGCGGCGGAGACTGGCGGTCTCGTTGACGCGACGCTGGTTGGCGAGATCGAGGCTGCGGGCTACGCCGCGCACTTCGACGCCGAGCCCGTGCCGCTCGCGCGGGCGCTCGAGCTTGCGCCGAGGCGGGCAGCGGGCGGACCCAGCGAAGCAGCCAACTGGCGAGCGGTCAGCTTGGATCGGGCCGCGGGAGCAGTCACACGTCCGCCGGGGGTGAGCCTCGACAGCGGTGGGATCGCGAAGGGTCTCTTCTGCGACATCCTCGCGGGCATCCTCGACGGCCATCAGAGCTACGCAATCGATTGCGCCGGGGACGTGCGTCTCGGCGGACGCGCCGCGCTGCAGCGCCCGGTCCAGGTCGCGAGCCCCTTCGCGGACGCGATCCTTCATACCTTCTCGCTCAGCGGCGGCGCCGTCGCGACGAGCGGCGTTGGCAAGCGCAGCTGGCTCGACCACGATGGCCGGCCGGCCCACCACCTGCTCGATCCGGCAAGCGGTCGTCCCGCCTACACCGGCATCGTGCAAGCGAGCGCGGTCGCTCCGAACGGCGTTGAGGCGGAGTGGCGAGCGAAGGCAGCGCTCCTCAGCGGCCCGAGCGGCGCACACGCCTGGCTGGCGCACGGCGGGCTCGTCGTCTTTGACGACGCGAGCTTCGAGCTCTCACCCGTAGCGCGTTAGGCTTCTCGCTCGGTCAAAAGCGGCGGGTGGTCCGCCGCATCGGCAACAACGGGGTCTCGTATGCGTGTCGGGCTCGTCTTGGGCGGTGGCGGCGTCGTTGGTGCATCTTGGATGGTCGGCGCCCTGCAGGCGCTCGAGGAGGAGGTCGGCTTTCGCGCCGAGCACGCGTCGCGGGTGCTCGGAACCTCCGCCGGCGCTCTTGTCGGAGCGCTCGGCGCCGCCGGCGTCTCGCCGCAGGAGATGTCTCGCTACGCCTCTGGTACGGCGAGCAGCATCGTCGGCGACGCCGCCGGTCCCTACCGCGTATCGCTCTGGCCACCTCCGCTCGGGTTCGGCTCGGCGCGCATGGCCGCCGCGATGCTTCGCCAGCAGCGCGACCGCAGCCTCGGCGCGCTCGTGATGGGGCTGCTCCCGCGCGGCGCGATCAATACCGAGCCGATCCACCGGCTGGTCGAGCGCGTCGTTGGCGCGACCTGGCCAGTCAATCCCAGCCTCCGCGTCGTCGCCTGCGACTACCGCAGCGGCCAGCGCGTGACGTTCGGCTCGGCCTGGGCGCCGGATTCGAGCGTTGGTGCAGCGGTTGCCGCCTCGTGCGCGATTCCCGCATTTTTCCGACCGGTCCGGATTGGCGAGCACAGCTACATCGATGGCGGTATCCACTCGCATTCGAATCTCGACCTGATCGCGAGCGAGGAGCTCGACCTCGTGATCTGCCTCAGCCCGATGTCGTCTCGCGCGACGACGACCGCCGCGACGGTGCTCGAGCGGATCGCCGCGGCGCGTCGCCGCCGGGCGGCCGCTGCGCTCACGGCCGAGTCGCGCGTGCTCGAGGAGTGCGGGCTCGAGCTAGTCGTGCTCGAGCCCGAGATCGAGGACCTCGAGGCGATGGGCGCGAACCCGATGGCGCGCGATCGCTCGGAGCGAGTCATCGAGACCGCCAGACAGACCGCCGCACGGGCGCTACGGCGACTGTCGCTCCCCGCCGCGCTAAGTCCGGTGGCCGCTGGCTAGACCTCCCCGGGGCCGCTCTGTGCCCTTTACACTGCGCTGTCCGCGCGATGGCCAGCGCAGGCGCGCGTGGGGGACTGGTGTATCGGTAACACGGTGGTCTCCAAAACCGCAACGCCAGGTTCGATTCCTGGGTCCCCCGTTGGCAGCGCGGCAGGCGTTTTGTCGCATTTGCGGCTGATTCTCGCCCCGCCAGTGCTCACCGACCAGATCCGCCTGAAGGGGCTGGCGGACGCCAGGGGCGGTCGTTGCAGCGTTGTTGCAGCGGCGGCGGGAGCGGGCGTGACTCGCTCGCGCCGTGGCAGGGCCAGCCGCGTGATGCGAGCCGTAGAGCCGTGTCCGTCGCCGCGGTTGATCTGCCCGGGCGCATGGGAACACGAAGCATTGCCTTGGGCACGCTTGCGCGCGCACGACTCGCCATCGGGTGATCCGTTGTAGAGCCCGGCGGTGTCCGGCGTGTGGTCCGCAGCGGGCGATGGATCTGCGGGTCCGGTGGGGCAACGCCTCTATCGCGGATTCAAATCCGCGTTCACTGTTGAGGGGCGGATCCAAGGCGGACGTGAGAGGCGCCACGGGCGTGCTGTCGGTGACCCGTGGCCGGTCGGCGGTTTCGGGCCTGTTTACTGGGCGCCAAGTCGAAGCCGTGGGACTGGCTCAGCCCGCGGCCAGGGCCTGTTTACGCCGGTGGTCGGATTCCGAGGTTGCACGCTGTCTCCGCCTGCGCGAACGCCGGTGACCGCATGGCGGACGCGGACGGGAACACCAGGACCACTCCGCCCATGATGGTGATCACGCCGCGGGTCGGGGGGTTGGACGGCATACGAGAACCAGGGTCGGGGAAGTCGGAGATGCCGTGTCGACGCATGCACTGTGAGGTCTTCAGCATCGACGCGAGCGCCTGTGCGGAAGGGTGTGTCGCCGAGCCGCGGGCCGGGGGGCCGCCACCGGGCATGAGCTTGTGGCACGTCGCCTGCGCCGCCACGAACGCAGGCGAAGACGGATCTATGTGTACCGCGAACCCGTCATTGGCGCTCGGGTCCGGGAAGTTGGGCACGCCGTGCTCCCTCACGCACCCCGCGTACTTGAGCAGTTGGGCCATGAAGTCAGGGGATCCCGGGCTGACCGAGCCGGAACCGATCGAGCCGGAACCGGCTGCCGGGCTGGCCGCTCGACCTAAGTGCGCCACACTAGGGCCGCTCGAGCTGCCGCCACAACCTACGAGCAGCAAGACGACGGCAACCGCGATGACGGACGTGGCGATGAGTGTGCGGTGACGCATGCCGGACGGTCACTTCGGTCGGGCTGTCAATGACCTGATCAGTCGGGTTCAAGACAGAACGGCCGTAAGCGTACGCGATACCGGGTTACAGGCCGGTAACAGTGCGCGTCATGCCGCCTTTACCCGCAGGCGGTGTTGCCTCGCGCTAGCGGGCTGTGTCGCGGCGGAGTCTGTAGACGATGAAGCTCGGGAGGTCGGCGACCGCCTCGAGCTCTGGAAACTGAACGATCGCATCCTCGGTCGGCCGTGCCTCGACCACGCAGTCAACGACAAAGCCGGCGTCAGCGAACGACCGGACTGCGTGCCCCAGCGGCCGTCGCCAGAACTGCTGTGTCACTGTGACATCGGCCTTCGTCCACGTGTCACTGACGAGTTTCCGGTCGAAGTAGCCGCCGTGCTGTGTCGGCAGGGGAGGCGCGAACGGGTGGTCCAGCGAGATCACCGCTGCGCTGTTTGTTTGCGGATTGAAGACCTAAATCGCTACCGCATTCGGGCGGTCTCGCCTGCATCCGCCGCGAGGCGCACTACCTTTCCGGCGCAGCGATCGTTCTGCCCACGGATGGCGTCTCGCAATCATCGACCACTCGCTACCGCCGCGACGGCGCTCGTCATGGCGCTGCTTGCGACGGTCGCCGCCGCGGTGAGCTCGGCAGCCGCGCCGCAAAGCGGTGGGAGCCACGCAGCGTCCGCCGGATCGCTCGCCGCCGCCGCCCCGACCGGCGTAACGGGCACCTCCGGTTTCAACAGCGCCTCGATCAGCTTCACAGCCTCCGCGACGAGCACGCCGGCGGTGAAGAGCTACACCGTCACCGCATATCCCGGCCGCGAGCAGGGGTTCGGTGCGACCTCACCAGTCAGCGTCACCGGCCTCGAACCGGGCGCGGCCTACACGTTCTCGGTCACCGCGGCGAACGCGGCAGGGCGCGGCCCGGGATCGGCGCCGTCGGCTTCGATCACCCCACTGGCGCCCGCGGCCGGCGTCACCCCACCTGCGCTCAGCGGTCTCAAGGCCTCGCTTGTCTCGTTCTTCGCGGCAAGCGGCGGCGGCCCCGCAAGCCCTGGCTCCGGCACCGGTACCAACCTCACCTACACCGACAGCGCCGCCGCAACCAGCACGATCACCGTGTTGCAGGTCAGGGCTGGCTTCAAGCAGGCCGGCGGCTGCGTGATCGCGAGCCGCACTCCCGCGCGGAAGGCCTGCACTTGGCTCGTGCTGATCGGCGCGTTCACACACGTCGACCTTGCCGGTGCGAACAAGCTTCACTTCAGCGGGCGGCTCTCCGGCCATTCGCTCCACGCCGGCCTCTACCAGATCCGCATCACGCCGAGCCTGAACGGCGTCCCCGGCAACACCCTCAAGACCGCGGTCGACATCTTCTAGGCGGACTCGCCGCCGAACCGCTACGTTCCGCGCGAACCGCCATGAAGCCATCGAATCGCCGAGCCCGCAGTCGCGCACTCTTGTTCTCGCCTACGCGACGCGCTCTGGGCTCGAGCGGATGGACGGAGTGATGCCGGCGCCTGACCAGCGTCGCCGTCCGGGGCGCTGATCGTGGTCCTTTTGGGGCGTGGTCGGTGCGTGCGGACGCGCACCTCACGACGCAGGCGCACGAGCTACCGTGATTTGCGATGGAGCTGAGCAGACGCGCCCGGATCGGCCTGGCGCTCGTCGTGGCGCTGCTCGCCGCGCTCGCGTTGGGCAGCCTCGCGGCGCTCGTCGTCAACTCGAACGGCAGCACGCCCCCGTCCGCGAGCACGCTCGTCATCCCGCGCTGCCTCACCGCGCAGCTGCGGGTCACGCCGGGGACCAGCGAAGGTGCGCTCGGGCACATCGGGGTGGTTGTCCACTTCACAAACCGCTCGCGATCGACCTGCGAACTGCACGGCTACCCCGGCATGCAGATGCTCGACGCCGCCGGCAAGCCGATCCCGACCTCGGTCCAGCGCGGCATCGCCTACACGGTGCCGAACGTGCCCGAGCGGGCCGTCAAGCTAACTCCCGGCGGCGAGGCGTCATTCGACCTCGGCTACAGCGATTCGACCGGCTACGGCGACGAGAAGTGCCCCACCTCGACGCGCGTTGAGATCACGCCGCCGAACGACTTCAAGCCGCTGACGATCGCGTGGCGGATCGAGCCCTACGGCGGCGACATCCCGCACCTGAAATGCGGCGAGATCACGGTCTCGCCCGTTTTCGCTCGCCGGCCCTAAGCGCTTCCTCCGCTCAGCCTGCCGGAGTTATCGACCTCCCACGCGCGGTTGACAGCGCGCACGAATCCAACCGGGCGCCGCCGGCTCCCGCGCCCGGACTTCGAAGATCCTTACCCCAGGGCGCATACTTGGAGCGGTGGGGGGCGAGGAAGAAGCGAGCGAGGCGGTGGCCGCCGGCTTGAAGTCGGATCCGCGCCCGCAAGCGCTGCGCCGTCTGCTGGCGGGCGGCACCGCAGGCAACAGCCTGCTGAGCACAGCCACGGGCGCGCTGTTGCTCGTCCTCTTGGCGGCGCTCGGCGTGACGATCGTCGCGGTCCACCCGCTGATCGACGAGCACCTGTTCCTCGGCATGCTGCTGATCGGTCCACTGGTCCTGAAGCTGGGGAGCGTCGGATATCGCTTCACGCTGCTTTACGCCGGCAACCCCCGCTACCGCGCACGCGGCGCGCCAGAGGCCGTGATGCGTGTGCTAGCGCCGCTGGTCGTGTTGAGCACGCTCAGCGTCGTCGCGAGCGGCGTCGTGCTGCTGCTCGCCGGGCCGAGCAGCCGCGGTCTCTGGAACCCGATCCACAAGTACAGCTTCATCGTCTGGCTGGCCGTCTGGTGGGGTCATGTGGTTGTTCACCTACCGGACCTGCCGAAGCTCTGGACGGCACGCCGAAGCAAGCGCGAGCGGCCCTGGGACGACCATGGCAGTGGTCGCGGCGGCCGCGCGCTGGCGCTTTCCGGCGCGCTCGTCCTCGGTGCCGTGCTCGCGATCGTCTCCGTCCCGCTGTTCGCAGCGTGGAGCCAGCAGCTGAAGTGAGCGCGCTCAGGCCGGGTCGGCCGCGTGCCGTGCGAGCACGGCGACGGCGGCGGCGACCGTAGCCAATAGCGAGATGGACGTCAACGCCGCGGGCAGGGTGGTGCGCTCCGCGAGGAAGCCGATGATCGGCGGTCCGGCGAGCAAGCCGCCGTAGCCGATAGTCGACGCTGCGGCGACCCCGCTCGGGCCCATCAGCGCGCCAGCCTGACCGACCGCCGCGGGAAACAGGTTTGCCAAGCCGAGCCCGACGACCATGAAGCCGAGGATTGCGATCGGCAGCACGGGTACCAGCGCCGCGACGAGCATCCCGACGGCCGCCGTCAACGCACCGCCGGTCAGCACGACCGTGCGCCCGGCGTGGCTGAGCAGCCATGTCCCCGACGAGCGACCGACCACCATCGCGGCTGAGAACGCCGCGTAGCCCGCCGCCGCGAGCCCGATGCTCGCGTGCAGATCGGCGTGCAGGTGCAGCGCCCCCCAGTCGGCGAGTGCTCCCTCGCCGTAGGCCGAGCAGAGCGCGATCACGCCGAACACGGCGACCAGCCGCCGCGGCCGGCCGGCCCAGCGCTCACGTGCCGCGTTGCCTTCCCGCTGCGGTGCCGGTACCTGTGGTGGAGCTGGCGCGAGCGGCCGACTGCGCAGCAGATAGGTCGACAGCACGCCAGTCACAGCGAGCCCGAACACGCCGACCGCCGTCAGGTGGGCCGACGCGCTGAGGACGCTTGCGATCACGCCCCCAACTACCGAGCCGGCGAGGCCACCGAAGCTGAACGCGGCGTGAAAGCTCGGCATCATCGGCCGGCCGGCGCGTCCGACGATGTCGACCGCGAGGCTGTTGATCGCGACGTTGAGGCCGCCGAAGCCCGCGCCGAACACGAGCAGGCTCGCGCCGAGGCTCGCGACGCTTGTCATCTGCGCCGGCAGCATCAGGGCAGCTGACATCAGCGTCGCGGAGAGCACAGTGATCACCCGGCTGCCGAAGCGCGAGCAGAGCTGCGCCGTCAGCATCATCGTCACGACGGCGCCGAGGGAGATGCCGAGCAGCGCCAGGCCGAGGCCGCCTGAGGAGGCGCCAACCTGCGCCTTGACCTGCGGCACGCAGACGACCCAGTTGCCAAACAGGAAGCCGTCGAGCGCGAAGAAGCCGGTGACGACGATCCGCAGTCGCGTCAGGTGCACTGCGCGAGGCCCGGTTTCAGGCGCTTGGCTCAGCGGCGCGGTAGTCAGCGAGCACGCGTTCGATGGCCGCGAACTCGTCCGCTCGTAAGGGTCCGTGTGCAAGCGCGCCGACGTTTTCCTCTACCTGGGCGGCGTTGCGGAAACCGGGAAGCGGTATTGCTCTGTCGTGGCGAGCCCAGATCCATGCGAGCGCGCCTTGCGCGAGCGTTCTGCCGCCGGCCGTGAGCGTCTCGCGTACGGCGTCGATTCGCTCGAGGAATCCAGCATCTGGATGACCGTCGCGAAACCAGCGCAGCCAGTCGGGCTGCCGGCCGCGGATGTCGTCTGCGGGAAGCGTGCTCGTCTTGGTGTAGCGCCCGCCCAACAAGCCCATCGCCAACGGCGATCGACACAGCGCGGCGAGGTCGTGACGATCGCATGCGGCGAGCATCTCGGGGTTGTCGTCCAGCACGTTGAGCTGGATCTGCATCACGGTGCAGTGCTTGGCATGCGCGAACTTCTCAGCCTGGTCGGGGTCGTCGGTGCTGGCCCCATACCACGCAATCAGACCCTCGGAGACGAAACCCTCGAGCGCCGCGATCAGCTCGTCGGCCTGCTCGTCGCGCAGCTCCTGGCTGTGCAGCTGGTAGAGGTCGATACGTTCGCGCCCGAGGCGGCGCAGCGACGCATGCAGAGCGCTGCGAACATAGGCCGGCGAGGTGTCCGAGCCGGTCAGCTGTCGCGTGTCCTCGTAATAGGTGTTGCCGAACTTCGTGGCAACCAGAATCTGCGGGTTATCGGCTAGCACCGGGGCGAGCAGCCGCTCGCTCTGACCGGCTCCGTAGACGTCCGCTGTATCGAACAACGTGACACCGAGCTCGACCGCGCGCCGCAACCCCCGCACGGCCTCGGCGTCGTCAACCCCGGCATAACCGAGCGGTTGATCGCCGGTTGCCATCGCGCCACCCAGCGCCCAGCAGCCCAATCCAAGAGCGCTCACCTGGAGCTCCGACCGCCCCAACCGGCGCGCCTCGAGGCTCACGCAATCTCCTCGTAAGCGGCGATCCTCTCTTCGACGACCGCAAGCTCCTCCTGCCGAGCTCGAATCCGCCCGACGACCGCGTTGCGGCGATCCCCGACGGAATAGCGCCGCCTACCGGCGGCGCCTCTCGCCACGGGCACGCGCAAGCCCGCCCGCTCCCGAGAGCACAGCCTCTCGCCAGCAACACCGACGGCCGCTGCTGCCTCGCTCGGCGTCAGAACTTCGCTCACAGACCCACTATCGCACCCCGAGCGCTCTCCGAGTCAAGCACGACGCCGTCGGGATGAGAGCTCCGGGCGTGGACTTCGCCGCCAAGCTCTGCGAGCCTTTGCCATCGTGCTCGAGGGTCTGATGCAGGATGACTTCCAGCTGTCGCTGCCGCTGGTCCTGCGCCGCTTGCGCTCACACCCCGGCGAGGGCGAGATCGTGACGCTGACGAACGCCGGCCCGTTGCGCGCCGGCTACCGCGAGGTCGTCGCGCGAATCGACCGTCTCGCCCGCGCGCTCCTGGCGCTCGGGATCGAGCCGGGCGACCGCGTTGCGACCTTTGCCTGGAATTCGCAGCGCCACTTCGAGTGCTACTTCGCGATCCCCTGCAGCGGTGCCGTCCTGCACACGGTCAACCTCCGCCTCTTCCCCGCGCAGATCGCCTACGTCATCAACCACGCCGAGGACCGGATCGTCTTCGTCGACGACTCGCTCGCGCCCGCGCTCGGCGCGCTGGCGCCGCAGCTGCCAAAGGTCGAGCACTTCGTCGTGATGGGTAACGGGCCGGTCGGCGAGCTACCGCGCACGCTCCGCTACGAGGAGCTCCTCGAGGCGGCGGGCGACGGCGCCTACGACTACCCCGAGATCGCAGAGCGCCAGGCGGCGGCGCTCTGCTACACGACCGGCACGACCGGTGAGCCCAAGGGTGTCCTCTACTCGCACCGCTCGATCGTGCTCCACTCGGTGGGCCTCCTGATGACCGACGCGATCAGCCTGCGCGGCGCCGATCGAGGGCTGCTCGTCGTACCGATGTTCCACGTCAACGCTTGGGGCTGGCCGCACGCCGCGGGGCTCAACGCGATGACGCTCCTGATGCCAGGGCCCTTCCTCCAGGCCGAGCCGCTGGCACACATGATCGAGTCCGAGCGAGCCAGCGTGATGGCCTGCGTGCCGACGATCTACGCCGATCTCTTGCGCTACGCGGACGAGCACCATCCCGACCTGCGCTCGCTGCGGATGGCGGTCTGCGGCGGCGCGCCAATGCCGCTCGCACTCGCGCAGGCCTTTGCCGAGCGCCACGGCGTCAGTCTGCTGCACGCCTGGGGAATGACCGAGTCGAGCCCGATGGGCGCGGTCTCGAACGAGGTCGCGGACCTCGACGAGGACGCGCGGTGGCTCGCGCGCGCCAAGCAGGGCGTCGCGGTCCCACTCGTCGAGCTGCGAATCACCGACGAGGACGGCGCCGAGCTCCCCTGGGACGGCGTGGCAAGCGGCGAGATCGAGATCCGCGGCCCTTGGGTCGCCGCCTGCTATTTCAAGGACGCCGCGGGCAGCGCCGAGCGCTTCCGCGACGGCTGGCTTCGCACCGGCGACGTCGCGAACATCGACGCGCGCGGCTCCGTCCAGATCACCGACCGCTCGAAGGACGTGATCAAGTCGGGCGGCGAGTGGATCTCCTCGGTCG
>Ga0182018_10005261_pt1 | contig 10501 bp, 8 predicted proteins | sample 812P2MmetaG_FD_120490 | JGI IMG/M metagenome (GOLD analysis project Ga0182018, IMG submission 120490) | Permafrost microbial communities from Stordalen Mire, Sweden - 812P2M metaG | ecosystem: Environmental > Terrestrial > Soil > Wetlands > Permafrost | place: Sweden: Stordalen | collected... | reverse complement strand
TGTCACCGGACCACGGCCCTTTGCCAATCTATTCCCGAAACCACGCCTCCAGCGCCTCGGCGAATTGATCCCCGTTCCAGTCCATGGGCTGAAAGCGCGGCAGCACAAAGCGATTTGAGCTTCTGGTCACGAGCCCGCCGAAGTTGGAACAGGCACAGGAGAAACCATTGGCCCGCACCGTCTTGACCGTTTGCCCGGTGTAATGGTTTTTCTTGCCATAGGGATAGGCGAAGCTGGTGATGGATTTACCGGTCAGCGCTTCCAGCCGGCGTCTGCTGCCGCCGATCTCGTGCTGCTGTTGATCAGGTGGCAGCTCGGCGAGCACAGGGTGGGTCAGGGTATGGGCACCGATCTCAACCAGGTCTCCGGATGCCAGCTCGCGAAGCTCGGCCTCGGTAAGGCACCGATGTTGCCGCCGATCAGTGTACGGCCGGCTTGTCCCGCTGCGGAGCTGTTCAAGCGCCGCAGCGCGATCGGCTTCAGAGAACCGGACGAGCTTCTGATAAATCGCCAGGTACGCTGCTTGGCGGGGACCTGGTGCGCTTTCCCAGGCTCTCCACTGTCTAAGTGGATCTGGGCCGCCCAGTTCGTCCATTGCCGGCGGAAATGTGCAGGCATAGTAGTAGCCGTTCAAACTCAGGCTGACCTCCTCTTGCCGCGATGTGGGGTCAAGAATGAGCTTTGCCAGCTCATCCCACCATAGGTTCCCGGGGACATCAATATATCCGGGCGTGATAAAGACTGTTCCCGGCACGCGGAATGCCTCCAGCGTAGGCTTGGCGGCATGCAGATTGTCTGCATAGCCATCATCGAAGGTGATACAGACGGGCCTTGGCGGAAGCTCCCGGTCGGATTTTGCCCGCGCCAGGTCGTGAAGCGAAACCGGATTGGCGATCGTAGTGAGCACTTGCATCTGCTCGGCAAAGTGCGCGGGGCTGACACCTAGAGCCCATGGGTCTACATTGGCCTCGGCCACGCGATGGTAGACCAGGATCATCGCCTTCTTGTGCAAGATGGTGCGCAAACGATGAAGGCGCCTTGCCGTCTTCTTGAGAGTGCTTCGGAACGGAATGTTCTGCGGAACGTTGATTTTGCTTTCCCTCGAGCTCAGACAGACTAATGAGCCATTGCTATCCCGTCTCTTTTTGCCTCGCCGCAGGCCCCTGCTCCGGGACGATCGGTTGCTGGCGGTGTGCGTTAAAGCGATTCTCAGCCTCAACGTAAATTTGCTGGCGGGAGCATGCCAGTGGATTGCGCCGGCCGAGGGTTGGCAGCAAGCGCAATGGTATAAGCATCAGCAATCCTTGCGGATATTGACCGGCCAGGAACAGAAGCTTGCGGCCAAGGTGATCCGTGGGCAACGTGAAAAAGGAACGTGCCAGTTCCGACGCAAGCTGGCGGCCGTACTGCCTTCGCCAGGATCGAACACCCTCGAGGAATGGGAATAGTCGGCCTACATCGTTGCGAATGTATTTCACCTGGCGTTTGAGCACCTGCAGGGTCGTGGTCAGCATCAGCTCAGAGTCGCGCGATGTATTTGCATTGTGTATGCGGTATTCAGCGACGACTGTGGCGTGGCAGCAGATCGACCGCACCCTGGCAATGCGTAGGTAAAGCTCGTAATCCTCGGCCGCACGTAGCGTGGGATCGAATCCCCCAAGTTCATCGAAAATGCTTCGGCGGAAGAGCACCGAGGATATCATTTCAATGAAATTACTCTTCAGTAGCGCTTCATAATGAGACTTGGGCGGGCAGACCTTGCGAGAGTTGGCTAAGTAAGAGCCATCCGCCGATATAAACACATGATCGCCTACTGCGATCGCACAATCCGGGCAAAGTTCGAGCACGCGAAGGCCGGTCTCGATCGCCCTGGGCTTGAGGCGGTCATCCGCGTCCAGAAAGACAAGATAGTTGCCTTTACTCTCTTGAATGCCCAAATTGCGAGCCTCTGACAGGCCACGATTCTGTTGCCGTATGTACCGCACTGGAAATCGCTGCGCAATTTCAGGGCTGCTATCGGTGGATCCGTCATCCACCACGATGACTTCCACTTGTGGATAGCTTTGAGCCAGGGCGCTTCTTAACGCTTCTTTGAGGAAGGTTTCTGCGTTGTAACAGGGAACAATGACGGAGACCAGCGGATCTTCACTCATGGAGTGCTACGTCCGACGGGCGCACTCCCGCGGCAGAGTTGCAGGTGGCAGCGAGAGAACTCACAATGTCTTCCCCCCATGACGCGGTGGCTACCGGAAAATCAGAGAACTGGGCTCCACGTTGATGCTTGGTCAATATTAAAAACAGTCATTGAGCGGTTATGAGTCGGCGCTTCTCGCTGGGGAACGACGCAGAGACCTGGGCAACCATCGACTTGCTTTAATTTCCTGATGCCGCATGAAGAACCTACCGGGAATTGAAGGAGTGTAGCACGCAAGAGAGGTTCGCGATGTGGAGCATTTCGACACAGCATTCCTTCCCGAGTTACGGCAAGGTTAAGGCATCAAGTTACTTATCACTTATGAAAGCTATTCATCAGTTACACAACTAAGTGCTGATAGACGAGCACAGTATGGCAGCATCGAACGCGCCGCGGTCCGATTACATGAGAATCCTGGTTTAAGCGTTCCAAATTGAGGCAAGACTAACGTCGCAAATGCGATTTCGGAACATCGCACGCTCCGGCACGGATCTGGTCGCGCGGCGGTCCTGAAAATGCTGTCGCCGGGGCTCTCGGGCACAGAAATCGTAAAAGGGCTCTAAACTACTGAAGAGCGATCGATGTGAAGACCCCCATCACCATCTCCAAGGAAGATTATCTGAAGGCCGTTCTCGAAGCAGAGAGCGAAGGACAGGAGGTGATTCCTGCGACCTTGGCACACTGGCTTTCCGTGTCGCCGCCTGCCGTCACCATGGCGCTAAAGCGGTTGCGGCGCGATGGCTATCTCGAGGCTCGGCCTGACGGAATTGTGCGGCTCACGCCCAAAGGCAAGAAAACAGCCTACCGTACCGCATTGCGACACCATCTGATCGAACGCATGCTGGCGGAGATGTTTGGCATGGAGTGGTATGAGGTGCACAACGAAGCGGAGCGCTTGGAGCACGCTGTCTCGCCTGCTTTTGAAGCTAAGCTGCTGGAAAAGCTGGGCGCGAAGGGAACCTGCCCCCACGGGAACTGGGTGTTGCCGGAAAGCCCGGAGCAGCGCGGTAAGCGTGGGACGGTGTTGCTTTCTGAAGCCAGGGAGGATGCCGCATATACCGTGGTAAGCCTGTATGAACGCGACCCGAAACTGCTGCTTTTTCTGCACCACGTGGGCATAGCGCCCGGTGGACGCGTGAGCGTCCTGGCCAAGAACTACGACCGGACGATCTCGATTGAGACGATGGCTGGCCGCTCCACGTTGGGGCACCCTGCGGCCGAGAAGGTCTGGGTCAAGCGGCGATCTTCTGGAAAAATATAAACACGGATTGGCCTTAGAATTAATCAAAGAGGGGTGAGTTTGCGCTTGGGTTCACACGGAGGTTTCAAGTGAGATTCCCAAAGTAATGAAATATCAATAAGTTGTCGCATTGTGAACGGGTCTTGTTGAGGTAGCCTCGATGCGAATGAGGAATCTTTCCTTTATCTGGTTCGTCGGAGCGGTGGTCTGGTGGATTGATGCCGCGGTGGCACTCCACTACGGCAATAAGCCGCATGCGCTTCTGGCGCTCGTGGTCGCCTGCGTCTTCTTCGCCGCAGGCATCATGTGGGTGAAGAGCACGGAAAAGCGTCGTTAAAGCACCAATCACCCTGTCCCTGGCACAAACTCTAAACCGCTGAACCAACTGCCTGATTTGTCATCCCGAGCGTACCCCGGATTTCCTCCTGCGCGGTGCCAGAAATCAGGGGGTAGTCAGGGATCTGCGGTTCCCGTTTGCCCCGCAACGAAGCTGAGCGTAGGAACATCCTCCAAACAAACTGCACTACAAATTCTGAAAGCGCGCTTCGCTCAGGTCCAATTCACGCTCGATGATTCTGAGCAGCTCGTCGTTGATTTTGTCCTCATTGCGCAATATGACCGCCGTCGAGCGTTCGAGTGCGCGCAACTCCTGAGTAAGGTTCCGTTCATAGCGGGCCAGGGCAATATCTTGTTCTGGTGGCACCATTTCTCCCCCCACTTCGATCAGGGTGAGACGGGCGCGGTAGTGGCGGATCATGTCCTCGTAAATTTCCCCATGTTCTGGTTTTGCTCCCCGCTCCAGATCGTCGAGGTATTTCAGCACAGTGTTAAGGATGAGGAGGCGGGCCTGCTGCTCCTCCAGGCTGGGGGCTCCGCTTGCGGAGAGTCCAAATTTTTCGATGAGTGCCGGCAGAGTGAGCCCCTGTAGGACCAGGGTTGCGAAGATCACGCAGAAGGTGAGAAAGATGATGACGTCTCGTTGCGGGAAAGGGGCGCCATTCTGGAGTACTGTGGGCAGTGAGATGGCCGCGGCCAGGGCTAGCACTCCGCGCATTCCTGTCCACGCCACGATAAAAACCTGTTTGTTACCGGGCCAGGGCCCTTCCTGATGCAACAGATAGCGGCGGATCCAGAACGCTATCAAGGCGCCCGGAAATACCCAGATGATCCTCAGAGCCACGACCAGGGTCGCGAACACAATCCCATACCGCGCCAGTTGCATCGCGGAAAGATTGCTAATACCGCCCAGCACAAGAGGAAGTTGCAATCCCATGAGGATAAAAACGATGCCATTGATGGCGAACTCAAGGGTCTTCCACACGGCCGAGCTGTCCAGCCGGGCGTTGATGGACAGCGTCTCGGAGCTTTTGCGTCCCAGGTAGAGGCCGCAGACAACGACTGAGAGCACGCCCGACGCGTGAATCCCCTCCGCCGCAAGATAGGCGAAATAAGGGGTGGCGAGCGAGAGGGTAATCTCCACCGGCGCGTCGGTGATGTTGAGCGAAGCCCTGCGAATGATGAACGCGACCAGAAGCCCGATCGACAGTCCTCCTGCTATCAGCCACGACAGTTCCAGCAGCGCCAGGCCAACCCCGGGGCGATGGCCGGCGACGACCAGGGCAACGCAGAACTGCAGAGCGAGCAGGCCGCTGGCATCGTTAACCAGGCTTTCGCCCTCCACCACGTCAACGATACGGCGGGGAAGGCCGAGGCGCTTGGCGATGGCGCCTGCGGCGATGGCGTCCGTGGTCGAGACGACCGCTCCCAGAACGGCGCCCAGGCGATAGTCAAACCCGGGTATCAGCCAGCCTGTGCCCAGGGCGACACCCAGTACGGTAAAACCCACCAAGCCAAAGGCCAGCATAAGAATGCTGACCAGGTTCTTGTGGAAGTCGCGCCATGAAGTGTTGAACCCTCCGATAAAGAGCAAAGGAGGCAGAACGACCAGGAAGACAACATCGGGATTCAGTGCGATCCGAGGCAGATTGGGCACCAGGGAAAGCACCACGCCGCCGAGGAAGAGCACGATAGGATATGGCGTTTTAAAGCGTTGGGCGAGCGTGGCCAGCCCAGCTACGAGGAGCACGAGAAAGAGAAGGGTGAGCTCGAGGTGGTGGATGCCTGCGGCCTGCACGGGGCGCTCTCCAAAGACTCAGATTAACCCAGGCTGACCGCCAGGCGCAGGCCTCTCCTCGCAGGAGGCTTTGCTCCAGCACCTAATCTAGGCAGAGATCAGAGACATCTAGGCAGAGATCAGAGACCAATAAGTCCCGGCCATGCCGGGACGACTGAGAGTAGCCCAGGACGCAGTCCTGGGTAGGCTTAAGAAACGCGACGAGTCCCATCAGGGACGGCTGAATTTATCAAGCGTTCAGGCGTCCCTCCGGGATTTGCTAGCGACGTTTCCGGAAGCCTACCTTAAACGGCTGCGGATGCAAGGCTGGCGGTCTGCGCGTGCTCCTGCTCCACCTGCGCCACGCACTGCTCCAAGATATCGAGGCCAATGGTGGCTTCGTGCTGGTTGACGATAAGCGGTGGCGCCAGCCGGATGGAGGTTTCCCCGCAGCCGAGGAGCAGGAGGCCCTGCTCAAAGGCCAGAGAGACAATCCGGTCGCGGAGTGCCGGGGCGGTCTCGCGGGTAAGCTGGCTCTTGACGATCTCAATGCCGATCATCAGTCCTCGACCGCGGACATCGCCCACGATCGGATGCCTGGATGGCCAGTCGCGCAAGCGGGAAAAGAAGGCCTCGCCCATCGTGGCCGCATTAGAGATGCCCTCGCGCTCCAGGACGTCCATGGTGGCGAGGGCCGCGGCGATCGCCACCGGGTTGCCACCGAAGGTCGAAGCATGGGAGCCGGGCACCCAATCCATCAACTCCGCCCGCGTCATGCAGATGCCTAGCGGCATGCCCGAAGCGATGCCTTTGGCGATACAAACCATGTCGGGCTGAACCCCGGTGTGCTCAACCGCCCACCATTTTCCGGTACGGCCCGCTCCCGATTGCACTTCATCGACCACCAGCAGAATGCCGTGCTTGTCGCAGATACGGCGCAGCTCCTGCATGAAGATATCGGGCGCCACAACGTAACCGCCTTCCCCCTGGATGGGTTCCACGACAATAGCGGCGACTTCTTCGGGGGGCAGCATGGTCTTAAAGAGCTTTTCCTCGATGTAGCGGGCGCAACCGAGCGCAAAGCGCTCTTCTTCCTGCGGTCCTCCGCTACAGCCACGATAGGCGTAGGGAAAGCGGACGTGGGTAACGCCGGGGACCAGCGGGGCAAACCGGCGTCGCTGTTGCGGCTTGGAGGCGGTGAGCGAAAGAGCGCCCATGGTGCGTCCGTGGAAGCCTCCGAAGAAGGCGATAATCTGCTGGCGTCCGGTATGGTACCGGGCGAGCTTTAGGGCGCACTCGATCGCTTCCGCCCCGGAATTCCCGTAGTAGAAGCGATGGGGGCCGGGCATCGGCGCAATGGCCGAGAGGCGTTCGGCAAGTGTCACCATGTGCTCGTAATAGAAATCGGTGCCGGAGATGTGGATCAGTTCGGCAGCCTGTTGCTGGATGGCAGCGACCACCTCCGGATGGCAATGGCCGGTCGAACAAACGGCAATGCCGGCGGCAAAGTCCAGGAACTCATTCCCGTCTACATCCTCGACCCGCAGACCGCGGCCGCGCTTGGCCACCATGGGATAGGACCGGGTGTAGCTGGGGGAGACGTAGCGCTCGTCGCTGGTGATAATCGCGCGGGCCTTCGGCCCGGGCAGCGGACCGAGAAGGCGCGGGCCGTACTGCTGGAGAATGGTGCTGCCGTGATGACCATTGTTCTGCATGATGCTTTCTCTGCTTTCTCGACGTTCCTCTTGGGCGCCGGGCCTTGAATGTCAAGTGAAGAGACCGCTGCCGGTGCGAGGCAGGTCGGTCGTAGGCTGGGGCAGAGCTTCGGCGGAGGAAAGCTAGTCGCCGCCGAAGAGGCTAGGTCGGGTGCAGGCGGGGGGCACGTTAAGGTGCCTTCCTTGCAAGGCATGGATCTCGCCCGGCAGAAGCGGACGCGGCCTTTGGCTTTCCACGCACACGCTAAGAGTCCTCTCGCCCCTTAAGGTTAGCACGGCGCTTGCTCTGGGCGACAGGCAACACGGTAGGTGCTCTTTTAGAAACTGGCGGGCCGGCTATTTCCTTTTCCAGCGCGCGCCGTCTTTGGAATCCTCAATCAGGATCCCGAGTGCGAACAACTCCTTACGGATGCTGTCAGCGCGGGCGAAATTTCGCGTGCGGCGCGCTTGCTCACGTTCCGCCACCAGGGCGTCGATCTGTTGGTCGCTCAGCGAATAGGCCGCCAGAAGCTCGGGCGCTGCCTGGTCACCCCGCCCTTCCTCCTGAGCCCACTGCAGGGCGCCACGGGCAATCTCCGCATCGCGATCGTCGAGGACGGCAAAAATCTCGTCGAAGCGCCGCAGGACTTCTACGATGCCCGGGACATTGCCCGCGTAGAGGCTGCCGGAGTCGGCTGCGACGTTGCCGGCGCGCACCAGGTCGAAGATGGCTGCCCTGGCCTCCGAGGTGTTCAGGTCGTCCGCAAGCGCCGCACTAAACTGCTGCTGCGCTTTCGCTGCCTGCGCTTCCAGCTCCTTATTGTCTCCGGCGGGCCAGTCCCCGCCGCGAATCCGCTGCGCGAAGGTGCGCACCCGCTCCACTGCGCTGGCCGACTCGCTCAGACCCTCGGTAGTGAAGTTTAAGGGGTGTCGATAGGGGACGGAGATGAGCAGAAACCGGATCGCGGAGGCCTTATAGCCCTTAAGCAACAGGTCGCGCAGGGTGAAGAAGTTGCCCTCGGATTTCGACATCTTGCGCCCGTCGACGAGCAGAAACCGCACGTGCATCCAGTGGTAAGCCATGGTTTTCCCGGTGGCCGATTCGGTCTGCGCGATCTCATTCTCGTGGTGAGGGAACATCAGGTCCTCGCCCCCGGCGTGCAGGTCGAAGCTCTCCCCCAGGTATCTGAGCGCCATGGCCGAACACTCGATATGCCAGCCCGGCCGGCCCGTGCCCAGCCGTGTATCCCAGTGGTGCTCCCCGGGCTTGGCCGCCTTCCACAGAGCGAAGTCGCGGGCTGAATCCTTGTCATACTCGTCGACATCGACCCGCGCCCCGTCGTTGATGCCGGAAAAATCCTTTTTGGCCAGCTTGCCGTACTCCGGAAATCCCGCGATGCGGAAATACCAGGAGCCGTCCGGGGTTTGATAGGCGAGATCCTTGGCCGCAAGGCGCTCGATGAGCGCCACCATCTGGGGAATATTCTCCGTGGCCCGCGCCACGATCTCCGGCCGCTCGCAACCCAGGGCGTCCAGATCCTGGAAAAAGGCCCGCTCGTATTTCTCCGTGTACTCGTCTATGTCCAGCTTCGCTGCTGCGGCGTTACGGATGATCTTGTCGTCGACATCCGTGATGTTCATGACCTGGAGTAACTTGCGCCCCTCTTGCTTGAGAAAGCGGCGCAAAACATCCAATTGCAGGAAGGTGCGGAAGTTGCCGATGTGCCCATAGTCGTAGACCGTAGGTCCGCAAACGTACATGCGCAGCGTCTCGCCATCGGATGGCTCGAGATCTTCGACAGTATTAGAGAGTGTGTTGAAGAGGCGGATGGTCATCCGGTGCGTGTCTAGCAATTTTGCTGCCGGCGGCTCGGTCCTAGCCCGCCCGTTCCTCATGGTAACGTCTGCACAATCGAACGTCCACCCGCACCAATGCAGACGAGTAAACGACGGGTGCCCCACGTTCGCCCCAGCGTACGTGGGACGAAGAAGACGGGGGCGGAGCCCCCACCATTGCTTTTGTTCTTGCGCTTCACTTGGGCGCAGATTTGAACAATCGCCGCGCCGCATCGAGCGGAGCCCTACTGCAGCAGCCGCTTGACCTCGGGAATAGGCTTCCCTTTCCAATGGCGGCTGTAGTTCTCCAGCGAACAGAGGCTCACGCTGCGCATGCGGTCGACATACAGCGTACCCAGCAGATGGTCGATTTCGTGCTGCAGGATGCGCGCATACCATCCCGAGGCGCGGATCACCTTCGGGTGGCCATGCTCATCGAGACATTCGACTTTGACCTTGCGCGCGCGTGGTACCAGGGCCATCAGGCCAGGCAGACTCAAGCAGCCTTCAAAAAACTCGACCTCCGCTGCGGATTCGAGCGTCAGGACCGGGTTGATGATCACGTGGAAAGGCACCGGCTTGCGCTCGCGCTCGGCCAGCAGCTCACGGGTGAGGTCCTTCATGTTTTCTTCGCGATCCTCGATGACCGCCAGCTGCAACGGCAGCCCTACTTGGGGAGCAGCCAGGCCGACTCCGGGAGCATCCGTCATGGTCTCGCGCATCGCGGCAATGAGCTCCTGGGTACTGGGCAGCAGGATCTCCTCCGGTTGCATAGGCTTGGCGCGGGTGCGCAGGACTGGCTCTCCGACCGCTCTGACTTTCAGGATCAAGGTTCATTCCTTTCCGGGGACTTCGGCTTGCGGGCGAGCTCTTGTCTGCGACCCGAGGGCAAGCGAGGCGTCGGCGGTCAGATCCAGGGGTGCGAACCGGCCGGCGAGGAACCTGGGCCACGCGGCGGCGGCGATCATGGCCGCATTGTCGGTGGAGAGGGCGACCGTGGGGAAAGCGATCGGCAGCCCGCGTCTACCGGCTTCCTCGGTAAAGCGTGCCCGGAGTTCACGGTTCGCAGCGACCCCGCCGGAGACCAGAATCTCTTCCGCGCCCAGTGCCTCCGCAGCCTGGAAGGTCTTTCGTTTGAGATCGTCGACAACGGCTCGCTGGAACGACGCGATCAGGCCAAGGGTTTGGGCATCGCACAGAGGTAAGGCGTCCCCCGGTCCAGCTAACGGAAGGCTGGCCAGAGCCTCGCGCCGCCCTTCGATCGAGGGGTAGAGCTCGTGGATCTGGACGTAGCGAAGCACTGCGGTCTTAATGCCGCTGAAGGAGAAGAGAAACCGGGGTGGGCCAGCCGGCGCAGCGGGTCGATGAGCCTTCCGCTTGATTTGGGCGAAGGTAAAGGCGACGGACGAAGGGTCCCCGTGCGG
>Ga0182018_10005260_pt1 | contig 10502 bp, 4 predicted proteins | sample 812P2MmetaG_FD_120490 | JGI IMG/M metagenome (GOLD analysis project Ga0182018, IMG submission 120490) | Permafrost microbial communities from Stordalen Mire, Sweden - 812P2M metaG | ecosystem: Environmental > Terrestrial > Soil > Wetlands > Permafrost | place: Sweden: Stordalen | collected... | reverse complement strand
CACCCAAGAACCAACACCAGCGCCAAACAAAACTTTTCGACAAAATGTAAGCTCATCAAGCCTCCAGCACCTGAGCAAATCCAACAATCACACGTCAATAGGGAAAGACCAAACGCTTACGATAGGCGCGCACAAGGAAATCACTATTCGCAAGTAAGTAAGGTGCATCTAGCCTGCCAGGAGGCTTAGATTGTGACGATTGTGCGTGATTTTGGGAGCTTACTGGAAACGACAGCGAAAGGCCTGGCTGAGGCTCGGACATGAGCTACAAGAGCTCAAGTAGTTAACACTGAATGCTTAGTCGTTACCTCAGCCAATTCCAACGCTACCAAAGCCGCGGCGGCCAGTCTGTTCAATATTGATCATCGGCGTCGGTTTTCTTGGCTCAAACAAGAGGCGTTGCAACCTCTCTCGCTCAAGGTGTTTGTTTCGATATGCTTGAAGCCAGAAAATAAACCGGCAAGGTGCTATTGCACAGTCAGGGTGACCGTGCCTACAGTGCCGGTGATGGTGCCTGAGGTTCCCGTCACCGTTACGGCGTAGGTCCCCGGCGAGGTGCCTGCATTCCCTCCACCTCCTCCTCCGCCGCCGCCACTATTGCCTCCTCCGCCACCGCAGCCAATCACGCCAAACGAAACGACGAGGATAAACACGCCGAGCATGGTAAGCCAGTTACGCTTCCGCCGAGGAAGCCCGAACAAGAGCATTGCCATCGCCGTACTCGCCGAAGGCCACAGAAGCTTCTTCAACTCGTTTCGTGCGCTCGTCGCCGCAGTGGTGAAGATCGTTAGTGTCGAACTTTGCGCCGCGGTCCCGGCGATCGTCACCGAACTCGGCGTCAAGGTGCAGGTTGGCGAGTCACTTTCCGCAACCGGGGTAATCGAGCAGGTCAGATCCACCGTCCCTGTAAACCCATTCGACGGCGTGACGGTGATAGTGACCGTGTTCCCGGTCGTCGCGCCAGGTGCGATGCTGAGTGAGGAGCTTGCGCCCCCGACCACAAAGGTCGGCGCCGCATTCACCGTGAGCGCGACAGTAGTGGAAGCTGTCAACGAGCCAGAGGTTCCGGTGATCGTCACTGTTGTCGGCCCGCCTACCGTCGCTGTGCTCGATGCGGTCAACGTCAGCACGCTCGATCCTGTTGCTGGATTCGTGCCGAATGATGCCGTGACTCCGCTGGACAGGTCGGTGACGGAAAAGGTCACACTGGCATTAAATCCATTCGCTCCCGATACGGTGATCGTGTCTGTGTTGCTGGCACCTTGAACCACGCTCAGGGAACCCACCGAAGGAGATAGCGTAAAGCTCGGCGCCGCGCTCACCGTGAGCGCGATGGTTGTCGATACCGTCAGCGTCCCAGAAGTGCCGGAAATCGTCACCGTCACTGGACCGCCAACGGTCGCCGAGCTTGAGGCCGTGATCGTTAGCACGCTGGTCCCTGATGTCGGGTTAGTCGCGAAGGCGGCGGTTGCTCCGTTCGGCAGGCCAGTCGCGGAAAGTGTCACGTTACCGGTGAATCCGTTCGCCCCCGTCACCGTAACCGACTCCGTATTGCTGCTGCCCTGAACAACTGCCAACGTGGCTGCCGTAGGTGCTAGTGTGAAGCTCGGTGGTGGATTCACTGTTACCGAATTCGCTCCTGAGGCGCTGTTGTAGGTCGAGGAACTATTGGAATCGGGTGTGTAGCTGACCGTAAGAGTGTCAGTTCCGGTGGGAAGTGATCCAGCGGGAATGATGATCGTTGCCATGCCGTTGCTCAACACAACTGCTGCAGACGTGTAACTGCCACTATTCAGGATGACCGATCCAGTGGGCGAGGGATTACCGCTGCCCCCGCTGACTGCAATTGCTACCGACAGAGATTGCGTTGTGGATACGGTGGGCGAAGATGGAGTCACCATCACCGTCGGATTCTGCTCTGCGGCAGTTCCTGTTCCAGTGAGAGTAACCTCTTGCGGTGATCCACTCGCATCGTCGGTTATTGTCAGGGTGCCTTTCCGCAATCCCGCAGCAGTTGGAGTAAACGTCACCGAGATCGTGCAGTCAGTTCCCACTGCCAGAGTGCCGCCACAGCTGTTGGTCTGACCATAGTCACCTGACGAGACTATCGAGTTCAAGCTAACGGGTACCTGACCAGGATTTGTGAGTGATATGACTTGGACCGGGCTCGTTGAATGAATCGGTAGCGATCCAAAATCGAGACTGGCCGGAGAAACTGTCAAACTCGGGCTAGCGCCGGCCTGATTTATTGTGAATGACTGGCCAGCTATAGAGATTGTGCCTACACGAGCCGGCCCGGAATTGGCGCTGACTGTAAATGATGCGGTTCCACTGTCGGCGTTGACATTACCTGCGGTGACACTTACCCACGTTACAGCGCTGACTGCCGTCCAGGCGCAGTAATTTTGGTCCTGTACGGAAATCTGACCGGCTCCGCCCCCTTGTGCAACGCTCTGTGTCTGGGCAGACAACGTGAAAGCGCAGCTACTCATTGCGCTGCTGTATATGGGGAAGAGATCGTTCGAGGGCCACGCACTGATGCCCTGAACGAGCTTAAGGAGTTGTGCGTCAGCATCGGTATCTGGTTGAGAGGTGTCAGTACCAGAGCGAGTGTTGAACAGGGCAGCCCAACTTATTCTTCCGGTGACCTGATATCCAGTATCAAGATGGACTAACGTATTGGTTCCTGGCAAACTGCCGTAGAAAGTCCAACCCCAACCGTCGCCGACCGGCGGAACATAGCCGACAAATCCCGCTGGCGGGGACTGCAAAATAGGCGGGGTCAACTGTCCATTCATGGTGTCGACGTAACGAAGCAAATCCATCGTCGACGCAATCCATCCCCCGTTCGCCTCCATCAACTCAATCGAAAAGCCTCCATAAGGAGCCGGTACAGGTGAATCTAATGGAGGGAAGACGGAGCCCACCAAAGGCGCTCCCGGGTAGTCGTAGTAGCGGACTTCGTCGGTCGCACGATTGGCAAGCAGAGATCCTGCGAGCTGCATGCGGAGGATATTTGCCGGAGTTTGGATATTGCCGTTTACGTATTCTGCGTAGGTCTGACCGCTGACCCTCTCGATAATCCTGCCGAGAACGATATAACCGAAATTCGAATATGCCGTTACGGTCCCGGGATCATGTTGCAAAGGCTGTCCCAACATAAATCGAATCAATATGTCTGGCGTTGCGGGCGGATCGACTCCCAGGGCTTGAGCAGCGGTGTCAACATAGGCAAAGGGAGGATCAGGCACTCCGCTCAGCGTGTCATCCCACCCTGCTGAGTGTTCGAGTAACTCCTGAATCGTGATTTGATTGATGCGCGGGTCCTCGCTCTGGCCTGGAGGTGGAGTCAGGTCTTGCAGGATCGATGTAAACGGAGTCGTTGTGAGCTGTAACTTTCCTTGCTCGATGAGTTTCAGGATAGCAGCGGCCGTGAAAGGCTTGCTGATGCTCGCTATCCTGAACAGAGAATCCGGCTGAACGGGCTCATTCGCCGCAATGTCGGCATACCCGTAACCATGTGCAAACACAAGCTTGCCATCCACAGTTACTGCCAGTGCCGCCCCTGGGCTGCTCCAAGTAGACATCAATTCCAACATCGCGGTGTCGAGGCCACTCAGGCTCGGAGCCGGCTCACCGCTAATCGGCACCTGCGCTTGGAGCGGCAGAAAGCTCAACACAAAGAGCAAACAGCGTGTGGCGGCTTTCGTCCCGACTGACTTGTTCATGACAACCTCGCTTTCCAGCGAAAACGCCTGAAGATTTGCCGCGGATCGTTTGCGCTCTTCGATCGCCCTAAATGGCTCCCGTCGGCAGTTCTCGACAACATCGAAGTTTCAGTGTCCGGCTGCCCGAATTGCGAGATCAGACGTTATCAGAGTACGGCTTACATCGTGGCAGGTTCAGATTCTGCGTTAACCACTCCGTTCTAAACGTCTAGCGCCAGTCTCAGCGACGCCGAATCCACTGAGCAGCCTTGGTGGATTTCATTGGTTCCCAAGTATTTACTACTGAACGGTTAACGTGACGGTTCCCACCGTACCTGTGATGTTGCCGGTGGTTCCCGTTACCGTGATCGTGTAAGTGCCCGGCGTAGTGCCTGAGTTCCCACCACCGCCTCCACCGCCACCTCCTCCTCCGCTGCCGTTCCCGCCTCCTCCGCCACAGCCGATCACGCCACTTGTAACGACAAGCGCAAGCGCGCCGAGCATCGTAATCCAATTACGCTTCCGCCGAGGAAGCCCAATTAGCAGCAGAGCCAATGCGGTACCGGCCGAAGGCCACAGAAGCCTCTTCAACTCGTTCCGGGCGCTCGTTGCCGCCGTCGTATTTATTGTCAGTGTCGAACTCTGCGCTCCGGTTCCAGTGATCGTCACCGAAGTTGGCGTCAAAGTGCATGTTGGCGTGTCGCTGGCCGCCACCGGAGTAATCGAGCAGGTCAGGTTTACTGTCCCTGTAAACCCATTCGACGGCGTCACGGTGATCGACACTGTATTTCCAGTTGTTGCGCCAGGCGCAATGCTGAGTGTGGAGCTGCCACCCCCGACCACAAAGGTCGGCGCCGCATTCACCGTCAGCGCGACGGTAGTGGATGCCGTCAGCGAGCCAGAGGTTCCGGTGATCGTCACCGTCGTTGGACCGCCCACCGTCGCTGTGCTCGACGCGGTCAGCGTCAGTACGCTAGATCCTGTTGCTGGATTCGTACCGAACGATGCTGTCACTCCGCTGGGCAAGCCGCTAGCAGAAAGAGTTATGCTGCCGGTAAATCCGTTTGCCGGGTTGACGGTAATGGTATCGGTGTTGCTGCTGCCTTGAACAACGGACAATGTCCCCGCTGAGGAAGAGAGAGTGAAGCTCGGCGACGCGTTCAGCGTAAGTGCAATGGTGGTGGATGCAGTGATCGACCCGGAGATTCCGGTAATTGAAACCGTCACGGGTCCGCCAACTGTCGCCGTGCTCGATGCGGTCAGCGTCAATACGCTCGAGCCTGTAGCCGGATTCGTACCGAACGATGCTGTCACTCCGCTCGGCAAGCCGCTGGCAGAGAGAGTCACGCTGCCTGAGAATCCATTCGCCCCCGAGATCGTAATCGTGTCTGTGTTGTTGCTGCCTTGAACAACTGCGAGCGTGCCTGCCGAAGGGGAAAGCGTAAAGCTCGGTGCTGGATTCACAGTCACTGAGTTTGTTCCGGTGGCACCGTTGTAGATCGAAGAGCTGCTCGAATCCGGCGTGTAGGTGACAGTCAAAGTGCCGCTGCCCGTGGAAAGTGATCCAGCTGGGATGTTGATCGTCGCGTTGCCGCCGCTAAGCGTTGCGGCCGCCGAGGTGTAGCTGCCGCTCGTCAGCGTCACCGAACCGGTCGGAGTCGGATTGCCGCTTCCACCGCTAACGGCAATCGCAACCGACAACGCCTGGGCTGTCGTGATGGTGACTGGTGTCGGCGCTACGGCCACCGTCGGCGTGACCTTTGATACAGTCACGTTGGTCGAGCTGGATGCGCTGTTGTACGTTGATGAACTCGAAGAGTCTGGTGTATAGCTGACTGACAGCGTGTCCGTTCCGGCAGCAAGCAATCCCGCAGGGATGTTGATAGTTGAGTTGCCACTACTGAGTGTCGATACCGACGAGGTGAAGCCGCCGCCAGTCAGTATAACTGTGCCAGTTGGCGTAGGGTTGCCGCTGCCGCCTACAACTGCAACAAGAACCGTCAGCGGTTGCGCTGTTGTGATGCTCTTTGCTGACGGCGTCACCGTCACAGCGGGGATGGTCTTTGCCTGAGTGACCGTCAGGGGCGAAAGCGCAACTGTCGCGCTCTCGTAGGTCAAGGAACCTATCGCATCGGGCGTGTAGTTGGCTGTCAAGACATCGGCCCCAATCGCCAATGCCCCGGCGGGAATAACAAATGCTACACTGCCCCCATTTAGCGTGGTTGCAGTGGAGGTATAGCCCCCGCCCGATAGCGTAACCGTGCCTGTAGGTATTGGATTTCCGCTTCCCACGTTGACACTGATTGTCACCGTAACAGGCTGCGCTGTCGTAATGTTCAAAGAGGAAACGGACCACCCCATACCTGGCGTTGTCAGATTAATCGCGAAGGACGCGGATGCTATGGAGCTTTGTGGGATACCTGGGGCGATGGCGATCGCATTGATGACTTCAGATTGCAATACCGTGATGGGCCCAGAGTATACAGTTGAGCTACCTGTGGGCGTAGAGCTGTCTGTGGTGTAGTAGATCGCTGCTCCAGCGCTCAAGTCAGTAATCGTCACGGTCTGGACTGATGCGAAGGGGCCTCCGTTGGGAAAGATAACGGGCGTCGCTGTAGCTACTGTGTATGCCGCAAATGCCACAAGGCTCTGCGAATAGCCAGGAGCGGATGCCAACGCATTGATTGTCTCCGTCTGTGCAACGGTGATCGGATTCGTGTATTTCTTCGAAGTGGTTGTCGGCCCCGAGCCGTCGGAAGTGTAGTAAATTGTGGCGCCAGCAGTTGCGTCAGTTATGGTCACGGGCTGGGGCGATGTAAACGTGCCGCCTGAGGGGGAGATTACCGGAGTTGCAGCCACGGGGTTTGCATTAACGATAACGGTGCCAACTGGGAGATCAGGTGTCCAGCCTCCGGACGTGGAATATGCGGATATAAGGATTGGAAAGTAGCTATTGATAGTTGAAAAGGATCCGAGATTGAGGGTCAATGCCATCTGATTGCCATTGACGGTTAAGGAACTACCCAGACCATAAAGAGTGCAGCCGCTGTTCGATACCGACTGGTTCGATCCAGCAGTGAATCCCCCAAGAACAGCCGTATCCGTGTAGTCCCATAAATATAGGTAGGCAGATTCTAATCCACCACCGTTAACCAAATTTGCCTGCGCTTCGCAGCTTCCAGGCTTTCCCTGGTCCCCCAACCAAAGGTTTACATACTGTAGATCGGAAACTCCAGCCGTATCAGTTATCGTTACTGTAAACGACTGGGAAGATCCGGCGCTCATCACGGGAGAAATTCCAACGATTGTAACAATCGGTCCATCCTGCACGACAGGAAGGCTTTGGCGTTGAGCTGTGATGTAGCTGTTGCGCTGAGAGGCGGTAGTGTTAGCTCCGTAGGTGAAGGGGACGGTTGCATTGCCGCTGCCGCTGATGGTGCCGGGAAAGGTGATCCAAGAGGCATTGGCGGATACAGTCCAAGAACAGGTCGAAGGCGCTGTAATGGTAAGGCTGGCTGTGTCCCCAGCGGCAGACAGTTCTGAGGCGGAAAGCGAAAGAGTGGCACACGGCGCGTCATAGCTGACGGAGATTCCGAGCGAAGAGGTGGTCTGGGCTCCGGCAGTCAGGGTGAGCAGAGAATAGGGATCCGACCAACTGCTGCCAGGGGCGAGGGTGCCAATGAGAAAGTTATTGGGTGTTGCACTCGGCGTCATATCCAGAAGATAGGTGTGCAGTGAGTCCAGGTAGCCGTCCTCATAGTGAATAAGCGCACCACTCGTGAGAGTGTTACCGGGCAGGCCAGCCATATTGTTCGGAGTGTAGAATCCGGTCGGTTGGTGGAACTCAAGCCAGAGCCAGGAGTTGGAGACGGAGTCACGCAGCACGTGGAGAACTCGTAACCCTGATGAGTCTTCCGCTGGCACGAGGGTATAAGTACCCGAAGCGGTGATGTCGGCCTCGTCGATCTTGGGAATCCAACGAAGCAGATTAGCGCGGTGTTCGGCTGAGTAAGGTCCAGCGTCCTGAGCCGTCCCCATAACGGAAAAAACGTCGCCGTATTCAGTGTTCACGGCCGTGACGGGGGTCGACAAGTCAGCCGCATACAAAACTTCAGTTGGAGAGGCGGGTTCACCAATAGTACCTGGATTAGATGCAGTAAAGTCCAGTGGCCCGAGCGGAACAGAACCGAAATCTAGTGTGTTGGCGTGGTTCATCCCAAGGTTGTGGCCGAGTTCATGAGCTGGAATTCCCCATCCAAAGCCGTATGGCGCCCCGCTGGAAACCGCCAGCCAGACGACCGAATACTCGTGATTGATCGTGGAGTTTGCACTCTGACAACCGATGTTTGCAAGTCCGCCGAACCAACAAGAATTCACAGGGAAAACAATCATATAACGGTTGTATTGTGTGAAGTCCACCGTCCCCGAGGCGGCGGCGATAGCTGCCGTCTGCATATCGGTAGTCGAGTTGCAATCGAAAGCTTGCGAGAGCGCGAATGGACCGTACACGTCGGCAGTGACCGACGTTTGGCCGTAGGAGACTTCGTCCTCGAATCCGTTGACTGAAGGATTCGAGCCGGTGAGAATCTTGTTCCAGTAACCAGCCTGATCCATTCCGGTCGGGAAGGCCGGTGTGTTGTTCGGAAATTTCACAAGTAGCACGGCGATGCGCTGGATGCCGGTGGTGGAGCAGGTGGCCGGAGCGGCATTCGCCGCGGACGACAAGGATCTGACGGCTGTGCTCCGCACAGAGGCGCATTGCTCAATCTCCGCCGGGGTGGCCATGACCAGCGAGTCCGCCGCCACGATCTCGTCGAGGCTGATGCCGCGGACAGTTACCTGGTTATGAACCATGTGTTCGATGCCAGGGATCGCGCTGGCGGACGAGATGTGGAGATCGCGATCAACAGTATGCATGGTGTAGAGGGTGGAAGAGGTGCCATGCTGAAAGTCATCAGCAACGGAGGCTACCAACTCCCCCGTGATCACAGAATTCTGCTCGAGTAGGGCGGCCACTGAGGGATCTACGGCGAGGATCGCGGAGCGAGTGGAATCGTCCAGCGCATAGGACCGCGCGCTCGCAGGATCATTTCGCAGTACAGCTTTCAAGAGATCGCGTCGGGCGGTTAGCGCGGAACGCAACTTGGAACCCGAGACTATCCCAGAGCGAACGGTTGATGTGATACTGCCATTCTCCTGCAACAGAGCCTGTGTGCGTTCGGCGACAGCCTGTGCTGAGAGCGACAACGGCACTGAAATGCTCATCCATGCCAAGACGAAGGCTAACTTGCGAATTATTCGGTTCATCGAGACCGTCCTTATTTGGTCAGAGCGGTGCAGGCCGGACTTTCGTGGTCGTGCGCCTTGAATTCAATACGTGCTGGGCGTATGGCTTGAAACTTCCTTTGGATCCGCGAGAAAAGGCATCTTAATGCCTTCAATATACCGAGACAAGAATGGGCACACACGCTATCAGGAGCCCAAACTGGCACTCGCAAGCAACAGCGCATATGGAGGGGGAGGAGGGTTCGCGCCTGATAAACTCTCGCAGACAGTAGATACCCACTCTGCCACCTTGTCAAAAGACACTTACTTGTTTGCAAGTTAATATACAGTCTTCTTTGCGACTCATCGCATGAGTCTCCCGTCTACTGCGCAAACAGATGATCCGTGTCACACAGCCTCTTTGAACGTCCGATGCAGACACGTACGGATGTTCTCCCAACGAAAACTCCAGGAAGGCTAGGCCAATGGAACGGATGATGCTTGCGGTAAGTGACCTGCCCTCGACTTCTCAACCACTGATAACTGGAGGTTTCCGGGGGCAGGTCAAAGCGATCAATGGACAAGCGGTCCGGGCGGATCCGCAACAGAACTTGGATCGAAGAGTCTTCGAGGATGATGTATTTCTCCCGAAGGAGGACGACCGCAGTCTTCGCATAAATCTCAAACGCTCCCTGGTCACGTATATGGAGGGGTGCCGAGATCGTAAAGAAAGTCTTCGGTGTCTTGCGGAATGAACCTGTTCATTTCCTATTCTTCTTTCTTGTGTGCCGTCGTGGGTAGACGGAGGTTGATGGTGTGCGCCGTCCCGGGAAAGGAAGGCCTCTCCCCGGCTCTGCGGAGCTGGTTGGGGGCGTCCTTTAGCCTGGTTGGGCAAAACTCTGCTGTATGGGCTGAAAGTGGGATGTAGGATTGAGCCGGGAGCGGTGCTAGCAATTGATGATTGTTGGTCGGCAACTGAAAGGTACGGCAATTCCGATTTGGTGGCGCGGGTGCCAGCACTGCGGCAAAGGTACAAACAAAGGTACATTTGCCGGGCTCCTATGCTCTCTAAAGGACTTACGGCCCTTCAAAGTTTGCCGAAATTCTCTGTAACTCTATGATTCTTATAGAGATTGCACTCTGTCACGGCAGAGGTCGCGGGTTCGAGCCCCGTCGTCCCCGCCATAAACCAAAGAGTATCAATGGTTTATGGAGATGACATCTTCTTTCATGCGGCCTTCGAGGGTGCTGGAGGGTGCTGAGTTGAGCTTCCGTCCAGCAGACCCTGGAAAACCAGGTCCTGCGCAGCCCGCTTCTCTTCGCTTACAGCTTGTTGATATACATCCTGCGTGATCCGGCTATTGGCATGGCGGAGCAACTCCTGCGCCGTCTTGATGTCAACACCCTTCTGACGCAGCATCGTAGCCAGCCCATGTATGAACGAATGCCAGCCGATCCGCTTCTTGATCCCTATCCGTTCCAGGGCTGGCCGGATGTGACGTTGGAGTGCCCGGCAAACTCGTTACATAT
>Ga0182018_10005258_pt1 | contig 10506 bp, 9 predicted proteins | sample 812P2MmetaG_FD_120490 | JGI IMG/M metagenome (GOLD analysis project Ga0182018, IMG submission 120490) | Permafrost microbial communities from Stordalen Mire, Sweden - 812P2M metaG | ecosystem: Environmental > Terrestrial > Soil > Wetlands > Permafrost | place: Sweden: Stordalen | collected... | reverse complement strand
ATACGTTTCGCGCCGCTGCCTTCGACGCCCCAATTGTGGAAGAGCACTTCGCCGGTGGTGCCGAAGAAGTTGCCGGCGCGAAGGCCTTCGACGATCGGCGACCAGCTCTCGTTGTAGAGAGGAACGTGATCGAGCTTGAGGTAGTTGACGGCGAGTTGCGAATACGTATCGTCATCAGGCCACTTCGTGTAGGTGTCGCCTTCGGCGATCAGGAACTTGGGCTTGGGAGCCCAATTGCTCATGTCGTCGCCGGTGCCGAAGCAGCGGATTTCGCATTCGCGCTGCTGCGATAAATCGACGGGCAAAGATTCCCACGATGCGCCGATGAAGCGATCGCTCTGGAAAAAATCTTTATCTTTATATGCTTCGGGATAGCCTTCGGAATTTTTGGTACGCGGATGCGCGGTCCACATGATGCCCTGCTCGCGGTTGACCATATTCAGGACGTCGGCGGGCGAGCCGAGGTGATAGACCGGGCCGTAGGTGGGATCGTTCTCCATGAAGGATTGGTTGGCGGGGCGCGGATCGGCGTGCGAGAAATAGATTGGCTTGGGCGTGAGCAAATACCAATGGCCGCCGAGGAACGAATTCACTTCTTCGGCGGGCATCACCAGGAAATCTTTGTCGGAGACGCGCTGCGCGCCATCGAAATAAACTTTTTCTTCCGAGAAGCGCACGGGACCGGGATCGTTCGGATGCGAATCGTCGTGGAAATCGCCGAGATACAAAATGTTCACGCCGAGACCGCGGAAGACGGCGACCCACGGCGGTTGATAATCGAGACTGCCGCGATCGCGAAGCATCTCGTTGAAATCGAGATGAAAATGGCCGGAGACGACTTTGAAGCCGGGAACGGGTTTGAAAACGTCGTCGTGCGTGTAGGCCAGGACGGCTTTCTGCGTGGCGTCGGTGTGCGTCGGGCTTAAATAATAATAGATCGCCATGTGCTGCATGGTGCCGGGCGGCGCATTGTAGAGCGCCCAATTTTCGGTTTCCGAGCGCGAGACGCCTACGCGGCGCGCCCAGACTTCGTCTGAAACTCCCCAGGGATGGTAGCCTTCGGTTTTTTCCGGCTGCATCACGCCGAGCGAGAAGGATTTCTCGTCGTCCTTGCGGTAGAAGACGTAGCCGAGATTGACGTCGTTCTCGCGCGCGAAGAAGAATTTGTGCGGCGGGGGAAAAACGGCCAGCGAGCCGGCGCCGGCATCGAGGATCTCGAGATTGTCGCGCGCGCGCACATTCACTGGATCCTTGTTCGTCGCGCCGCCAAATGCGTATTGCTGCCACTCGCGCGCTGTGTCGCGCCACACAACGCGCGTATTCGCGCCGATCGCGAAACCTTTCAGGCCGGCTTTGTAAATGTAGGCGACGGAGGGCTGGTCGGTTTTCGCAATGGCTTCCTGACGCAGCAGGTTCGATCCTTTGTACGCGGTGAATTGCAGATCGCCGGAGAAAATTCCCAGCGTGAGCCCATTGAAGATCACGCTGACGCGGTCGCCGTCGGTTGAGACCGAGCATTTGTCGGATTGATATTTTACCGAGTCGTGGCGAATTTCTTCGGGCTTGCGCGGCAGGTCGGTGGTGTCGCCGTTGGGATCGCCGGGCACTACCAGCGGCGCATCCCAAAACGTATTCCATTTGTCGGCGTCGATTCGCTCGGGCGTATCGAGATGCATTTGCTTGAGCAGTTGCAATTGCTTGTTGGAGATGCGGCGCTTGCCGGTAGTCACCTGAAAGCCGGGCTTGAGATTTTTTCCCAGCACGATCCACGCGCCGGCGTTCTGCCGCGCGGCGAGTTCCAGCACCATCGGCGTGCCATTGACGATGGCGAACTGCGCGCGCAACTGCGCTCCCGCTTCGCCCTGCCACGTTAGCGTGACTACGCCCGCGGTCGTTTGCGCCGTCACTCCATCGACGGATTTGTAATCGTGGAGATCGCAGGTCTGTGCGTTTGCCGGATTGGGCGCGGCCGCAGCGGCGCCGCAAAGAAGTGTGAGGCTCAGGGCCAGAGTGCGCAATTTCATTTCGCTCGCTCCTCGCAACGTGGCGCGGATGATGGATCGCGTCGGGTGTTGTAGCGGAGTGCGAGCATACTCCAGAGAACCGTTGCCGCAAAACGGAATACCCGATTGCGAAGGACTGCCACGCGCGAGGCGGCGCGGCGAAATTCCGCGCCAGAATGACGATACCCACCCCCCTCCCCTGTTTTTTGGAAGTGTTGATTCCAGGAGACTTTAAGTCCTTATGCCCAGAAGTGTTGATTCTGGGAGACTTTAAGTCCTTTGCGCCAGAAGTGTTGATTTTAGTAGGCTTGAAATCTTTTGGAATGAATGCGATGGAAGAATTTGCGCGATTCACAGGGTGCTTCTTGGAAGTGTTGATTCTAGTGGAGATAAAACGCGATTTCTCGGAAGTGTTGATTCTGCAAGGGTTGGGTGGGGAAAATTTGCGGTGAGCGGCGGTGCGATTGGGGAACACGTGGAACGATAGCACGAACTATACTTGTGTGTCAATGAGAATCAATGGGTTATTCGAACAGAATGGGTGAAAAAGAGCCGCCCCAATACAATAGGGGAGGCAGCCCGCAGAGGGTGCGCCTATTAAGGCGTGACCTCGATTTGTCGAGGCCTGTGGAGATTTGTGACACCAACGAGCACGTCGGGCTTCGTTTTTCCCGCTGCGAACATCTCTTCGATATAATTCAGGTAGTCGCAAAGTCTTTTCCAATGATCGATATGCTTTAACACGAAGGCCTCGCGTCCAGGAGTGCGGGCAAGTGCTATGCAAGTGATCATGGTTGCGAATGATGCGTGGGCATTCTGGTTTAAGCTTCGCATCGTTGTGTATTCTTCGCCGTTTAATCCCAACTGTACGTTTTCAAGGGTTCCTCTTCCCTCGAGTACGACTTCGTTGACTTGCCTCCACATGTGGGCGAGGCTATTAGGCATTTCTCCTGAGCAGATGTGCGGGAGCTCGGCGTCGGATGCAATGAACACTATGTACAGGAGGCGAAAGTAAAGCTCTTCCGGCGCTCTCCACCGGGTCAAATAAGCAAAGAGTCTGCCCTTATTCAGGTCGTCGATGCAGGAGTTAATGAGTTCAACAATACAGCCCTTGGTCCACCTGGCCAGTTCCGCAGGGTTGGAAATCAACCGAAGGGACGCCTGTACAGAGGAATCGTCAGAGTGCCGCCGCTTCGTCCTGCAACCCCGTACGGGGCAGCGTTGATTTATTTCTTGATGTTCACTCATAACGGCCGATCCCCCTCCTTCTCCGCCCCGTGGGATTGCGCGCCCTCGCTTGCCGGACGCTGGAAATCCGCTACGGGCGGCAACATAGTTACGGCCCGGTGTCCGACTTTTCAGAAGCTGCCAGCATAGCTCTCATCAGCGCCTTTTCTTCGTCGGTCATGTCAGAAATCTCTACTGATCCATCCGCTTTGAATGACTTCTTCTTTCCTTTCGGCACGGTGAGTAGCTCGCGGACTTGTTCGTCATCGACCATCTTAGCTTCGGCCTCCATCTTCGCATCGGTTTTTCGGCGCTGTGTCTTGAATTTTTTCCCTTCCAACATTTTGAAAATGTGCCACGCCGGCACTACCTGCGAAATCGCCATGTTTGTTACGCTCCTAAGAGCGGGATGCTTCGACAGGTTTCCACCCGCATTCCTTAGAACCTCCGTGGTCTCTTGTAAATGGCCGCGATTGATGCCAAGAAGAATAGGCGCGAAATCTTCTTCCTTGGTTCTGGGAGTACCGAATATGAACGGCGTTGGGTATGCCAGGACCGGCGAGCCACTGTGCCCCGCGATTGAACGCATCTCCACCAAATAAAAAGGCTCCTCATACATGGGCGGCAGAGCGATGTTGCCGAAGCGTAGGACGGCGATGTTCTTATGTAGGTACCGAACGCCCTGGCGAACGATCCGGGAGACCATGAACACGTCTGTTCCGTATCCGATTTTTAGTTTGTTCACATTTTCCGCCGTGACTGATGCTTCCTCGGATATGGAAACGAAGCTGGTCATCTGATTGTCTGGCAGGGCCGCAATTGCCAAATCAAGACTCTTGTCCGTTTGAAATTTCCCTTTCGGAATTTCTAGGCATAAGAAACTGACGGCGGCGTTTATGCGGACTGCCACCCGGTCGGACTCCCTGACGACGTGCTCATTCGTAACGAGATAGTAGTATCGGTGGGTGGGACGGATGCGACTTCGCACGCTGGCTATGAAACCTACCGCGGAGAATCCCGCGTCTCCCCGCGCTCCTTCGAGCGTCTCGTAGATGAATACAACCGATGCGGCATAGAGCGGTGGCGTCGAAGGCATGTCTATTCACCCTAGTCTGGATCGGCAAACCGACCGTCAACGAGTCTACTTCCCCGATTCGGACGGATGACCCTGCTGGGGTGGCGTGCCGCCGACGATTCCCAGCTCCTCGCGGTAAAAGGCCATGACGTCATCCTTCGACAAATGGGATAAGTAGCCACCGTGCTCCATGTCGATTCGTTGCATGCGAGCGACCAGCGACAAGTACTCTGCATACTCATTCGGGTTGTGCTGCTGCTCGTAGTCCACGTTCGCCCGCATCGCCGAATCCGCGTTCAGATGCAGCACCCAATATCCGAACTCACGCCAGACGTCTTCTTCGTTCAGATATCCGCGGTCCACTAGCCGCCCAATCGTCTCAAAAAAATCCAACACTCTGTACAGTTCCATTGGGTCATCGTCGGTCGTATTTAGTCTTTTGTCGGCGAGCTCCTTGCGGTATGTCGCCATCGGCTCTTGGTCGAATTCGTTGACGAAAGTGACGAGGTGCTGAATTTGTGCTTCGTCGTGGGCTTCCCTGATTTGGGCGTGCGCATACCAAAGCGCGCATAGGGCAGAAAGCGCAAGAATGCTGGTGGATATTGCCGTCCACATATCCGCGCGGCCGATTCGGTGGTGCGTCTTTCTCATGGGGCAGATTGGGCGAATTTTAGCACGCACGGTGTCGGGCTGTTAGTTACGAACGCAGAGGGATTCTTCGACGGAGAAAGGCGCGCAGGCAAGAGTGCCTTGCGGCGACGGAGAGGTCCCTCGTCGCTGCGCTCGCTCGGGACGACCATTTGAAGAAAAGACAAAACTAAAGATGCCAGCTTGAAAGCTGGCGCTACATAAACCCGCGGAGAAAGGCGCAGGAGACGGGCGCGACGGCAAAAGCAGATCCCTCACCAGCGTTCGCCAAAGGACGGCGACCGGGTTCGGGATGACAACGTTGGGGCCGGGACGAAAGCGACGGAGGGCATCAAAAGCGACGGAGAAAGGCGCACGGACGAGATTGCCTTGCGGCGACGGAGAGGTCCCTCGTCCCGACCGGGTCGGGACTCGCAGAAATCGCTCGTCGCTGCGCTCGCTCGGGATGACCATTTTAAGAAAAGGCAAAACCAAGATGCCAGCTTGAAAGCTGGCGCTACATGGGGCGACGGCGGAATCTGACGGTGAGACTCCGGTTTTTCACTCTATGTTTATGAAGGCTTCATGGTATTGCGGCACGCTAGCGGGGGGTGGTGCAATCAATTATTGGGTGAGGTAGGTGGCGGGACCTGCGACCGAGGAGACCCGGGCATGTCTGACATCGACGAAACACTTCAAACTGAAGATCAAATCGCGAGTGCAGCGAGCGCGCAGATCGAAGGACTAGCCGACGCAATTCATCTGGAGGCCGGCGGCCACGCTGGCGATGAAATCGCGGACCCGGCGATCCCAGATCAAGAATTGAAGAAACCCTTTCAAGATATGTTCGACGTCGCTCGAACCCGTTTTTTTACCGCACATTCATAAAGGTTTCACGGTATTGCGTCATGCTGGCGGGGGTGGTGGAATCCACCTACCGGCCCGGAGACTGGGCGGAACTTGCGACGAGGTGATCGGCCATGAATGAGATCGAGGAAAGATTTCCAACGCGGGATGAGATTGAACAGCGAGCTTACGAAATTTATCTGGAGCGCGGAGAGCGAGAGGGCGACGACCTGAACGATTGGTACGCCGCGGAGAGAGAATTGACGGAATCGGGGCGAGTGCTCGGGACTGCTCTGGGCGCGACGGCCGACGAGCTACAGACGGAGGATATGGAAAAGATGATTGAGGAGATGTACGAGAGGAGCAGGGCTGCGGCGGCGGGCGCGGGGGGATAGGCTAGAGAAAATTACAACGGCCAGATTGCCTTGCGGCGACGGAGAGGTCCCTCGTCGCTGCGCTCGCTCGGGATGACCATTTAGAGAAGTACGCAAAGCCAAGATGCGGGCGGAGGCAAGCTCCGCCCCTACGAAGGCAAATCCAAGGCAAAACCAAAGTGGAGGCCTCCCTTTTCTGTCGGGACAGGTTCCGGCATTCGCTACATACGGCAGGGTCAGCGGGAATCTTTGCTGGTGAGATGCCAGGCGTTGCAGTAGAGGCATTTGTATGTTGATAAGTGCGCGGGGGGTCTTGGTTCGGAGAGTCTTTGGGTTGCGGCGGCGTTTGCTTCGGATTCGGTGGCGTAGGGGCGCTTGCCGGAGGTGGGACAGGTTTGGGGTTGGTCCCACGGGACGGCGGTGGATTCGGGGGAGCGGTGTGGATTGTGGCGGCGGCCGGGCATGGGGGAAACCTCGGTTGGCGTTCAACGGATTGAACGGCGAAAGGCAACAGCAGATCCCTCCCGCCTGCGGCGGGCAGGCGTCGCGGACTCCTCCCGCCTTCGCCAAGGCTACGGCGGGCGAGCGGGATGACAACAAAGAGAAAAAGCAAAACAAAGATGGAGGCCTGAAGGCCTCCGCTACATAAGCAAATTCAACGGCGCGACCGCAAGAAAGGCTGCCAGCCTGAAGGCTCGCGCTACACGGGCCACGGCGAAAACGGGCGGTGACAAGCCTGCCTGCCCTGCCTACCGGCAGGCGGGCGGCAGGCAGGCTCCGCTCCTACCAGAACAAATTTGACGGCGCGCCCCTCGACTGCGCTCGGGACTGCGCTTACGCGCAGCATCCGCCGGCGATTGAGGGGACTAGCAGAACCTTATCGCCTTCCTGGAATTTGTAGGACTCGCCGCCTAGGAAGCGGATGTCTTCGTCGTTTACGTAGATATTTAGGAAGGGACGGATTTGGCCGGAATCGTCGCGCAGGTGGCGGGCCATTCCGGGGAAGCGGCCTTCGAGCTCGGACAAAAGATCGTTGAGCGTGGCGGCGGAGCAATCGAGCTTGGCCACGCCGTCAGTGAAGCGGCGCAGCGGCGTGGGGATTTCTACGGAGACGCTCATCGCGACGCACCCGCGCTAAAGATTTCGACGACAGCACTCATCGCGCTGGCTATTGTGCTGACCTTCGTGGTGCTCGCCATTGTGGTGCCGGCCATCGCGTTAGTAATCGCGAGGCTCATCGCGAAGCACCAGCGGCGCGGGCCACGTTCAGGATGCGATCGGAATAGGCCTCAAAGGCTTCGAGACGCGGCGAGATGGCTTCGAGCGTTTCCAAGCGACCGGCGAGAGCGTCGGTGGTTTTTAGGCCGTTGCCGGTGATGCAGAGCACGGTGGTTTCTTCGGGGCGAATACGTCCTTGCGCCAGCAGCTTTTGCGTTACGGCGGTGGTGACGCCGCCGGCGGTTTCCGTGAAGATGCCTTCGGTTTCGGCGAGCAGCTCGATGCCGCCGACGAGCTCGGAATCGGGCACGTCTTCGGCCCAGCCGCCGCTATCGTTGATGGTGCGAATCGCGTAAAAACCGTCGGCCGGATTGCCGATGGCGATCGAGCGCGCGATCGTGGAAGGCTTCTGCGGAGTGAAGCGCTCTTGATGATCCTTTACGGCGGTGGTGATCGGCGAGCAGCCTGTGGCTTGCGCGCCAAAAAAGCGCACGGGCTTCGCGGCGACGAGGCCGAGCTGCGTGAGTTCGTCGAATGCTTTGCGGATTTTGGTGATCAACGCGCCGCCGGCCATGGGCACGACGACGTTATCGGGCAGGCGCCAGCCCAATTGCTCGGCAATTTCAAAGCCGACGGTCTTCGAGCCTTCGGCGTAATAGGGGCGCAGGTTGACGTTGACGAAGCCCCAGCGATTGCGCTCGGCGATCTGGGTGCAGAGGCGATTCACTTGGTCATAATTGCCGGAGATGCGCACCAGGCGCGCGCCGTAAATTTGCGTGGCCAGAATTTTCGCGGGCTCGATATCGGCGGGGACAAAAATCCAGGCCTCGAAGCCGCGGCGGGCGGCTTGCGCGGCGACGGCGTTGGCGAGATTGCCGGTGGAAGAGCAACTGACGACATCGAAGCCGAATTGACGCGCGGCGCTGAGCGCCACGGCTACGACGCGATCCTTGAAGGAAAGCGTGGGGAAACAAACGGCGTCATTCTTCACATATAGATGATGCGCGCCGAGGCGCTGGCCTAGGCCGCGCGCGGGCACCAGAGGCGTGAAGCCGACCGGAAGCGACGCGGATTCGTCCACGACAATCGGCAGCAGGGCGCGATAACGCCAGATGCTGTTCGGGCCGGCTTCGATAGAAGCGCGGCTTAGATTTTTGCCGATTGTGGCGTAATCGTAGGTGACTTCAAGAGGAGACAAACATTCGTCGCAGAACGAGCGGGCCTGATTGCCCCAATTCTTTCCGCACTCACGACATCGCAATTCGTATAATTCGGCCATACCGCCTCCCGTCGAATTCGCCATCCGGGGCGCGGGCTGTGGGGTCTCGAACGCGACCGTGCCGGCTCCCGGATCAGAAAACTAGGTAACTTGGCGATTTCTGCGGAGGGAGAGCTGCTAATACGCGAAAACCCTCCGCCAAAGTGCTCGGAGGGCTCATTCTGCTACGAGTCCACATCCTAGCCTTTTAGCAGTTTTTAACGTGGAGCAAGTCGCCTTAAATCGCCACGTTTGGTGCTTTGCTACACACCGTTTATCGCACAGATGGTGGGCGGGCGTCAAGGGCTTTGCGCGGGCGGGCGATCCCGGCCCCACGGGCAGCCTCGATATCGAAATATCCCCCTCGTAAACTTTGCCCTAGTAAGTAGAATATCCACCAGTGCGGTTGCGCACTGGTGAGCTTATTGATCGCCGAAGTAATACCAGAATCTTATGACGCCGAGGGCCGAAAGGTGTTTCGCCCCGATACCAGGCGACGCAGTGGATTTCGGCCCACGTTCCCTATCGGACGCTTCCTAAGTGAGCCGCTGAAATACTGGTGTTTGGACCTTAACGCCCTCCGGGCATTTCTTTCAACCTGCAAATACGTGTCGGACGAAAAGCAATTCGCGAGAAAAGATTACTGGCAGCCCCCTGAAGAATTCGAGGAAACAAGGCGGGGTGACTGTGACGACTTTGCTTTATGGTGTTGGAGACAGCTCTTGCACATGAACTATTCCGCCCGCCTAGTGATAGGAACGGCCGGTCGATATGGCGACGGCCACGCTTGGGTGACGTTTGAAAAGGATGGAAGGACATTCTTGCTTGAGCCGCTCAGATGGATGATCGGTTTGACCATGCCGCGGATTTCGACCCTGCGATATCACCCGAAATATTCTATGAGCTGGAACAACGATTCGGTCTCCTATTATTCGCACCGGGATCGGAAGCTTAACGCTTCACTCGGGACGATGGCGCCGCTCGTAGCAGAGGGGATCTTTCTATGGGGGCGCTTTTGGTTAAACCTGCTTACCGGAGGATTAGGATTGCGATCGCTCCGCGCCGAGGCGCCTCGTCGCCTCGACGCCAAAGCAGTTGAACGCGTGCACGTGGCACGCCGTGACAAACAGCGCCAGCGGCACTAGAATCACGCACGTTTGGATTGTCGATGACATCATTTCCTGGCGTGGATTTTCTGGAACTCGATTCGGAGCTTAGCGACGAGGAGAAGCTCGTTCGCGGGACGGCGCGGCAGTTTGTCGACGAGAACGTAATTCCGATTATCGAGAAGCATAATCGCGAGGCTACGTTTCCGCTGCAATTGGTGCCGCAGATGGCGGAGCTCGGATTCTTCGGCGCGAATCTAACTGGCTACGGATGCGCGGGAATGTCCAACGTGGCTTACGGTTTGGCGATGCAGGAACTGGAGCGCGGCGATTCGGGATTGCGCAGCTTCGTTTCTGTGCAGAGCGCTCTGGTGATGTATCCGATTCACGCTTACGGGAGCGACGCACAGAAAGAAAAATGGTTGCCGCGGCTGCAGAGCGGCAAGGCGATCGGCTGCTTCGGGTTGACCGAACCACAATTCGGATCAAATCCGGGCGGGATGTTGGCGCGCGCGGTGCGGCGCGGCGATCGCTACGTGCTCAACGGCGAAAAAATGTGGATCACGAATGGATCGATCGCCGACGTGGCCGTGATCTGGGCGAAGACCGAGGACGGCGCGGTGCGCGGGTTTCTTGTCGAGCGCGGCACACCGGGATTTAGCGCCAAGGATGTGCACGGGAAATGGTCGTTGCGCGCTTCGGTGACTTCGGGGCTGACGCTGACGGATTGCGAAATTCCGGCGGAGAATCTGCTGCCGGGCGCGACGGGACT
>Ga0182018_10005257_pt1 | contig 10507 bp, 9 predicted proteins | sample 812P2MmetaG_FD_120490 | JGI IMG/M metagenome (GOLD analysis project Ga0182018, IMG submission 120490) | Permafrost microbial communities from Stordalen Mire, Sweden - 812P2M metaG | ecosystem: Environmental > Terrestrial > Soil > Wetlands > Permafrost | place: Sweden: Stordalen | collected... | reverse complement strand
TTGCCCCGCGCAGGAGAGCAGCAGCAAATGGGTGGTGGATACCGACAAGGGTACGGACAAGAGAAAGGACGCGCCGGGACTGTCCTTGGGCCTTAGAGTCACATCTCCCTGGAGGCGGTGCACCGTTTCGTAAACTACCGAGAGTCCCATGCCCCGCCCGGATAGGCGATCGACGGTGGCGGACGTGGAAAAACCCGGCCGAAAGATGACTCGCGCCAACTCTTCCGGGGAGTGATTCCCCGGCTCGGCCCGGGAAAGCACACTGGCTACCTTCTTCAGGTCTACGCCGCGGCCATCGTCTTCCACCTCTACGATCAGGCGTCCTCGTTGGGACTCCACACGCAGAACTAGTGAACCCACCGGTGATTTTCCCTTGCTTGCGCGCTCTCCGGCCGTTTCGATTCCATGACTGATGGCGTTGCGAAGCAAGTGCATTACCGGATCTTTGAGCGCCTGGAGTACGATCCGGTCCGCCCGCACACCGGACCCGCTCAGCCGGAAGTCGATTTCCTTGTTCTCCTCTCGTGCCAAGTCCCGCACCATCTTTCGAAAGCCTTCAAATAAGTCTTCCGCGGGGGCCATTCGGGCGCTCCATACGTCCCGCTGGAGTTGTTCCACCGAACGTAGCGTATTCCAGGCGGTGCGTTGTTGCAACCGGCGCGCCGTCCTCGACTGGGCCGCCAGGGAGCGCACCTTTTGTTCGACAAAACCTAGATGCCGGATCACTGAGGAATACTCCGGCTGACTCGCAAAGCTCCACGAGCAGGCGGCCGAGGCCTTGCGAAACCGGACGCATTCCGTTTCCATCTCGGCTATCTGACCATCGAGCGCGTCTAGTTCCCCGGTGATGCTTGCCTGCCGCAGGCTCTCGGTGAGAATCTGGCTCGTTGAACGCACCAGCTGATCGAGATTCTCCGCCGGCAGCCGCACCATCTCAACAGGTGGTGTGCTCGCCTGCGGCGGCGTCGCGGCGACGGTCGGCTTCGCGGGCAAATCCACCGGACCGGCGATTCGCGTTTTCCGATTTTCGAGCAAGTCTTGCATGGCCCGAAGCGCCGCCGCCGGTTCCTCCGGAATCCGGTCGTCCCGAAACGCCCCTACGCAATCTTCGCTGGCGTCCAGAACCTGATGGATCACGCGGGTCATGCGCTGATCCAGAGGCAAGGTGCCCTCGCGCACTCGCGAGAACAACGTTTCGAGCCCCGAGGCCAATCCCTCCACTGCCGCCAGATCCACCGCGCGAGCCGCGCCTTTCAAAGTGTGCGCGTGGCGGAACGCCTCATCGATCTCGGTCCTTCCCTTCGTTTCCCCCGCGTTTTCGAGCAACGCGAGAATCGAGCGGATATGTTCCAAGTGCTCGGCGTGCTCGCCCTGAAAAATGGCGGCGAGCTTTTGGTGGATGGCGATCAAAGCCGGTACCCCTCCGTCGCCGTGCGAAGTTGGATGCCTAGGCCGGTGAGATTGGCAGCGGCCTTTTCCGTCTGCCGGTTGCCGGTGGCGGCCTGTTCGCTGGCCCGGCTCAGATCTTTCATGGCTCGCATGACGTTATCAAAGCCGATTTGTTGCTGGTTGGTACCGGCGACAATCTGCTGAAACGCCTGCACGCTCTGGTCGATGTTGGCGGCCATATCGCGAATTGCCAAGGCGGCCATATCCGCCTGGTGCTTGCCCAGGTCCACTCGCTTGACCGCTTCCTCGGTGAGCATTACAGAGGTGTTGATCTCCTTCTGGATGTCTCCCAGGATGGTCTTCACCTGGACGGTAGCCGCCTTCGACTGGTCGGCCAGGTTCTTGATTTCGCCCGCCACCACGGAAAAGCTTCTGCCGTGTTCCCCCGCGGCGGCGGCTTCAATGGCGGCGTTCAGGGCCAGCAGGTGCGATTGTTCCGCGATATCGTTCACCGTGGCCAGAATGTCACCCACCATCTGGGTCTTTTCGCTTAACGACACAATGTTCTGCGCCACCGCCTCGGCTTGCTCGTGAATCGCTTCTACGGTCTGGTTGGTCTTTTCGACCGCATCCAAGCCTGACGTATTGGCAATGGAGACGGCCTCCGCGGTGACGGTAATCTCCTTGGCTTTTTCGGCCATCTGAGAGCAGGACTTGCTGACCTCCTGCATGGTGGCATTGGTCTCCTGGTAAGCTGCCACTTGCTCTCCGGTGACGGCGGACTGTTCTCTGGCGGAAGCCAGAATATCCACCGCCGCGGAGTTGAGACTTTCGGTCACGGCGCGCGTCTGCGTGGCCATGTTCTTCAGTCGGGTCACCATCTGATTCAGACCGTGAGCGAGTTTTCCCAATTCGTCACCGCCGTCACGGGCCGACCGTTGCGTCAGGTCCCCCTCTCCCACGGCGGTCACGAATTTCTGGAATTCAGCCAGAGGGTGAGCGATAGATCGTTGAATCCCCACGCCGATCAAGGCGATGGCAACGAAGGCAAACAGGCTTCCGTACAATACCACCCGAATGTTGTTCTGCGCGCTGGTTCTTGCCGCCCGGTCGCGCTCACCTAGAAAACGCTGCTCCTCGCTCAACATCGCCTCTACCATTTTCCGGATTTCCACCATGAGTTCGCGGTTGGTGCCGGTCTGCAACAACTGAAGGGAAGCTTCAAATCCCTTCTCTCTCCTGAGATCGACGCTCGTCTGGATGAACGCGAGCTTTTTGTCGAGCACCCGATCGATGCTGTCGAGTCTGCGCTGTTGCGCGGGGTTGTCCGCAGTGTCTTCTTCAAGAGCTTTCCGGGTTTCCACTATGAACCTCCGGGAGTCTGCGTACCCCTCCAGATAACGTTCTTCCCCGGTGAGCACATAGCCCCGGCTGGCGCTTTCGGCATCCGCCAGCCAGCCGAGGAGGCGCTCGCCATCGCGTATCGCTCGATCTGTGTCTGAGCCCCGGTTGGCGTTCTCAAGAAGGCGCTCTGTACCGTGGTACGCGGCGTTTCCGATCACGGCCATGCATAGAACGGCTAGACCGTAGCCCAGCAGAACCTTTTGTCCGATCGTTAGTTTCAAGTTGTCTCTCCTGTGTATATCTTCGTAAAAAGCGCTTCCGTGTTGAGTAGCATCACCAGGTCCGTAGTCGATCCCTTGATGAAGTGGGATCCTCCAGCGCCATTCCCGGTAGGTTGCAGGTCCCCGGCGTCGATCCACCGGACTTGCTCCACGCTATCTATCTGCAGCCCCATCTCGCGCCCCTCTTTGCGAAGCAAAACGACTCGCGCGAGACCGCCATCCGGAACCGTTTCAATGCCCAGCAGGCATCGCAGATCGATTACCGGCCGAATCTCGCCGTGCACGTTGACGACTCCCGCAAACATTAGGGCCGCTCCGGGAACCGGCGTGGCGCGGATCGGTGCCAAAACCTCGGCCACGTCCGGAAGATCGATACCATAGCGCTCCTTCCCAATCCCCAGAATGATTACGGGAAAGGCATTTTGTCCGGCTCCCGCGAGAACCGGACGTTGCGAGAGCCGATTGGCCCGCTCGCGCCAGACTGCCTCCATGTGTGCGCGCCCCTGGCGCCTGTCCATCGCTTCTCTCATGGCGCCACTCTCATGATCCGCTCGATTTTTCCAGATGCATTTTTGCCAGTTCCTTCAGCCCAGTCACCGTTACGCCGTGTCCAGCCGTAACCATCGCGTGATCCGGCATGCCAGCCAGGACTTTCAGGGCATTCCCGAAGGACCGCGCCGCCGCTAGCATTTGTCGATCCCGTTTCAAGGCAAGACCCAGATGGTAGTGAGCCAGCGCAAAATGCCGATCAAGGTAGATGGCTTGCCGCAACGACCGCTCCGACTCCTCCCGGATCCCGAGGTTTTCGAAAATCACCGCCTGATAAAAATGGATCTCCGGATTCAACCTGTCCCGACTCAGCAATCTTTGACCATACTCGGCCGCATCTTGCCAATTGCCGCGATCGACGAGTTGGCACAGACCGTCCACATCGGCCGCATCGGGATCGGCGGGCGGCCCTGGCAACGGCTGAACCGCGGCCACCGGGCGCGCCAAGGCCGGTTCCGGCACTACTTCCATATGGCCGCATGGAAGCGCCATTTTTTGATAGAGCCTCGTCCCGGGGGCAGTCACAGTACGGAAAGCCTGGTACTTCTCCGGACTATGCTCGGAAGCGCCTACCACCAGCCAACCCTCATCTTCCAGAGACTGGTGAAATTGTCCGATCAAGCGGCGACTTACCTCCGGCGCGAAGTAGATCATCACGTTGCGGCACAGAATCAGATCGAAGGAAGTACTCGCGGGAAAAGGTGGGGAGAATTCGCCCTCGACCAGGTTCATGTGGTGAAACGAAATCCACTGCTTGTATCGGGGGTGAATGGTCCAGATGAGACCCTCCTGCGAAAAGCAATCGCGCTTCACCTCATCGGAGGTGGAGCGCAGATCCCATGCCCGGAACCTGCCCTCCGCCGCCCGGGTCAGATAACTCCGGTTCAAGTCGGTGGCATAAATCGCGACCTGCCAACCGGCAATCCGATCGGCCATCTCATGGGCCAGCATAACTGCGAGCGAGTAAGGCTCAGCGCCGTTGGCGCAGCCGGCGCTCCAGATCCATAATTGCCTCGAGGATTGTTTGCGCTTCAGGATGTCCGGAAGAATAATGTCGCGAATTGCCGCAAATTGCTCCGGATCGCGGAAGAAGTAAGTCTCCCCCACAGTGAGTTCGGCGATCAGAGTGTCCATCTCCGCCTTACTCTCATTGCTGCCCGCCAGGAATTCGGCGTACGAAGAGCAATCGCGCAGGCGCAGGGCCGAAAGTCTCCCGCCGATCACGTCGGTCAGAATTTCGTCCCGGTCCGCATAGAAGGCCAAGCCGGTCGAGGCGATCAACTGGTCCTTCAGCCGGCTATAGCCTGGGTCCTGGGCTATGCAATTCAAGTTCTCTCCTCCAGATGGAGCCGGCGAGCCTGCGACATTGCGGTATAGCCCGCCAGCAAACGAGCCTCGTTCGCCTCCAGCAGGGCGGCCGGTGAAAGCAGATGAATCAGATCGCCGTCGAGTTGCATAGCGCCCGTTGCGCAACCTTGGAACGTGCGCTCCTCGGGTATCTCCAAGAGCTGTGAGGAATCGACCGGCACGATGCTGCGAACGGAGTCCGCCAAAATACCGATCGGGCCGAGGACGCCGCGCAAGACAATCATGGGCGTATGCAGGCCCGGTAGCTGCTCTGGAAGATCGAACAGCCGGTCCAGACGAATGATCGGAATGGCCGTTCCTCTGAGATCCAGGAAGCCCGCCAGCCCCGAAGGCAGACCCGGCGGAACGGAGAGCGTGGCCATGGGCACGATCTCCCGCACCGACTCTAGCGGGAAAGCACAGTCCAATCCGCTCGAGTGAAAAATCAGAAGGTTTTGCGTGCGCTCTTCCGAATTACCCATCGTTATATAGATCGGAATGTTTGCAAAATATACTTAGGGAAATTTGAGGAATTATTGATTCTACGTTTGGGGACGATCTGATTTGCCGCAACCTGCTAAAATCGGTCGGATGATCGCTGTCAGGCTCATTCCTGGGTTCGCCGTGCTTGTCTCGGTGGCCGCGTGCCAGCCGCCTTCGCTGATCGTGGATGGCGGCAATGGCAAGACCGTCATGCTCACGGCCGCGGACTTGTCTAAGCTCCCGCAACAGACCATCAACACCGCCGAACACGGTACTGCGGCCACGTTTGAAGGCGTGCTCCTGTCCGATGTGCTGGCGAAGGTGGACGCGCCATCCGGCGAAAAACTGCGCGGGGAAATGATGTCGTTGTATCTGCTGGTAGAAGCGGCTGACGGCTACCGCGCGGTCTTTGCAATGCAGGAGTTGGACCCGGGATTCACGGATCGCAAAATCTATCTGGTGACGAAGCGGGCCGGGAAGCCGTTGTCGGACAAAGAGGGGCCGTTCCGCATTGTGTATCCAGACGAGAAGCGCCCCGCGCGCTGGGTCCGCCAGGTGACAGCGCTCAGAATCCGGCAAGCCAACTGATCCGCCCTTGTGGCAATACCGTCACATCCATACCTTTTGTACCCTCCCGCACACTGGCGACCTCCTTGCACCTGAGCGATCTATGCCCCAGCCCTCGGCAGATCTGGTGTCCGAGATCCAGGCCCGCGCCCGCTCGGCCTGCCTGATCTCACTCTTCCTGGATTTCGACGGTACGTTGGTGCCGATCAGTGGGGATCCCGCCGCGCCCCGGCTGGACCCCGGCGCCGCCGCCACCCTGCAACTGCTTTCCAGCCAGGATCGCCTGGTGACGACCATCATCAGTGGCCGGGCCATAGAGGATCTTTACACGCGCATCCGCCTGGAGGGTTTGATTTACGCCGGCAACCACGGGCTTGAGATTTTCGGCCGGCAGTTCCGCTTCGTCGAACCTGTCGCGTCGGCCCGCCGTGAGGCGTTGGAGCGGCTTTGCGAAGAACTGGTGTTGGAGGTTCGGCACTTCCCAGGGGCTATCGTGGAGTACAAGGGGTTGACCGCCGCGGTGCACTACCGCATGGCTGCGGAAGCCGATTGGACGCGCATTGAGCAAATAGTCTACGCGGCGACAGCGCGCAACGGGGCGCTGTTTCACGTCAATCCGGGCCGCAAAGTTTTCGATATCGTGCCGCGCACGAACTGGCACAAGGGAGCAGCCGTCGAATGGATCAACGGCCACCTCGGCAATCGGGAAGTCTTGACGGTCTACCTCGGAGACGACACCAGCGACGAAGATGCGTTCAGCGTCTTGCCGGATGCCGTCACTATCAAGGTCGGCGCCCCCGCGGCGACTTGCGCGCGTTATGGATTGGCCGGCCCCGCCGCGGTCCACGAGTTTCTGCTTTGGCTGGCGCACATTGTGAGGAATTAGTGTCCATCACTCTGCTACGTCAAGCTGGGACGGAAATACCGTGCGAAATAACGCCGGCGTATTGACTATCGGTAAAAAGTTCCGTCTTCCTTCTTCCACGCCAGCCGCTGCCGTCCGGCTCCTGTGCCTGACTGCTGAATAATTTGCGGAGAATGGCACGTCGCATGCCGTGAGAAAAAGAGGAAGAGTTGTCCAGGCTTATAGTCTGGATGGATACAAAAAGCTAAAATTAAAAGGAGCAGTTCTATGAATTTGCATTCACTGATTCCCTCGCGGATGGCGCTGGCGATAACTTGCGGCATTGCGCTCGCGGCCGGTATAGCCACGAGCCCGGCGCGCGCGGACCAATGGGACAAAAAGACGATTCTCACGGTAAATCAACCCATCCAGGTGACCGACACGGTCCTCGAGCCTGGCCAGTATGTGTTGAAGCTCCTGGACTCCCAGTCGGATCGGCACATCGTCCAGATCCTTAACAGCAATCAGACACACGTCGTCAACACCGTCCTAGCCATCCCCAGGGAACGCGTGTTGCCGACGGGCAAGACCGAATTTACATTTTGGGAGACGCCTCCTGGATCGTACCGGGCGTTGCGTACATGGTTCTATCCAGGCGATAGCTATGGTCAGGAGTTCGCCTACCCCAAGCATCTGCAACAGATGGCTATGTTGACGTCTCCGGCGACGTTGCCTCTGGCTCCCGAACCTGCGGCGGAGCCCGTTCCGGCTCCAGCCGAGTCTACGGCTCAATCGGAGCCTACGGCTCAATCGGAAGCAACCACTCCCGAACCGTCCCCGGAACAGCCGGTCGAGGTTGCGCAAAACACCGCTCCAGCTCCCGATCAGGCGCCGGCCGAAACCCCCGCGCACTCCACTCCGGAACAGCCGGCGCAATTGCCTACCACCGGAAGTCCGTATCCTGCGGTCGGCATGTCCGGCGCTTTGCTGCTGGGCTTGGCTGGCTTGCTTCGGCTTAGGCGGCAGGCGTAAGTCGGATCGACCACGAACGAAACGAAGCATTCGACCCAATGAACCGGCGCACGGCAATTCGGAATCTGATGGTTGCCGGCGCCGTTTCATTTTTTGGCCGTCCGCTGAAGGCGTCCGCGCCGGACGATGAGCCGGATTTCGTGATCCGCAGCGATGTGCGCCTGGTGCTTTTGGATGTGAGCGTGAAAGACCGCGACGGCGGTTGGGTATTCGGCCTTTCCAAAGACAACTTCCGCATCGATGAAAATGGGGCCCACCAGGAGATCACCGTTTTCGCGAACAACGATGTTCCGGTGACGGTGGGAATCCTGGTGGACAACAGCCGGAGCATGACGCCGAAGCGGGCCGAGGTGCTCTCGGCTGCCCTCACGTTCATCGGGGATAGTAATTCGCACGATGAGATTTTTGTGCTGAACTTCAACGACACCGTGAAGCGCGGACTGCCGAAGGATATACTGTTCTCCGACGATATCCAGGAATTGCGAGGCGCCCTCTTTCGCGGGGTTCCCGAGGGCCGGACGGCGTTGAACGATGCGATTGTGGACGGGTTGCGGCAACTCGAACTGGGGAAGCGCGACAAGAAGACCCTCATCGGCATCAGCGATGGCGGCGACAATGCCAGCCAGCACAACCGCGGGCAGATGCTCGATATGGTGGAAAACAGCCTCGCGACTATATATACGATCGGTCTGTTCAATTCCGGCGACCCCGATCAGGACCCGGGCATCCTCAAGAAGCTCGCCAGGCTCACCGGTGGCGTGGCCTACTTCCCAAGTCGTGCGCAAGACCTGAATACTGCGTGCCAACGCATCGCTAAGGATATCCGAACGCGCTACACGGTCGGCTATGCTCCGCCGGACAGCAACGGTGGCTCGTTGCGCCGCATCCACGTGCGCGTGTCCGCGCCAGGCCGTGCGGGATTAAGCGCGCGCACGCGACTCAGTTATCGCTACGAAAATGGCATTAGCCAGAAGCGGTAAGCGGTTTGAGGTGGCACAGTTCATGGCAAATTCAAAGGCGCGCCGATGGATGGAAGCTTTCCTGCTGCTGGCCGGCGTGATTGCCATCGGTATTTGGGGGTGGTCGTACGTGCGTAGGGCTGTCTTCCAAACCTGGGGGAACTTGGTTCTCGATCGCCGGATCGATGTCCGTTCGGCGACAGTTTCCCCGTCTCGTGCCGCTCCCCAAGCGCAGGCGCCGCCGCCCATCCGGAACGGCGCTCTGATTGGCCGCTTGGCGATTCCGCGCCTGAACGTGCGCGCTGTGGTTCGCGAGGGAGCCGGCCAGGATACGCTGGATGTGGCTCTTGGCCATATCCCCGGCACGGCGCTGCCGGGACAGCCTGGAAACGCCGGTATCGCCGGCCATCGCGACACGCTCTTTCGCGGTCTGCGGAAGATCGAAAAGAACGACGTGATCGAGTTTCAGACACCCGACGGGGACTATCGGTACAAAGTCGAAAGTACCGGCATCGTGAAGCCGGACAACGTGGCAGTGTTGAATGCGGGCCGGCATCCCGAGATGACCCTGGTCACTTGTTATCCGTTCTATTACGTGGGTTCGGCGCCCGATCGCTTCATCGTGAAGGCGCGCCTGGTGGACCCGCCAGCGGCCCCGAAGTTCAGTGCCGGCGCCGGCTCTGAACTTAGCCCCGACCGCCAGGGAACGGTCCCCGGCAAGAGCGCAACATTACCTGTCCGGCCGGCCCTCCCCGCTACCCGAAAAGTCGGTTTCCAGCTAAGCGGGCGCGATAGCCGCGAGGTGGTCCCTGGAATACGACTCGGCCTGTCGTCTGCGGATGCGGCCCGCCACCGGGCAAGCCTCTGGATGTATGTCACCCCGGAGCGGCGCACTATCGCGTTGAAGAACCAGCCGGCACGCCAGGCGGTTTTCTTCCACGGCCACGACGACGGAAAGCAGCGTGAGTTGATGATCACCGGCGTCACCGCGAATTCGGTCACCGGCTACCTGCTGCTGTACGGTAGTGCCCGCTCCGCCGCACGGCCGCTCTCCGCCCAATGACGCTAGCTGCCGGACCCCATCGCACGGCAGCCGATCTGCGCGACATCTACTTTTCCGGGAGAGAACGGCCACCAAGCACGTGCGGCAGAACTTTCTCCTCGCGCGGCACGCGAAGGATTATCTGCTCATATGTTGGCGCTGCCACATCCGCGCCAGAGCCGTTCCGGCCAGGGACCGCCTGTCACTCCCCGAAAGCTGCCAACCGCAAATATCCAGCACGCGAATGAGGGCCATCTTTGCGTCACCATGCTGGCTCTGGAGCATCCCCGCCGGAACGTCGTGTATCTGGCTTCGAGCCAAGCGCGACAGCCCGTCCGTCCCCATCCGCTCCGGATGGAAGAGCCGCTTTCTGCCGGTCGAGCCGGACCAGGGCATCGGCGATGCGGTTGACCGCGAATTCCTCTTCGCGGCGGCTGGCCGGTGAACGCGGCAGGGACGAAAGCTCCAGGTGAACCAGTTCGTGTACCAGCGTCAGTTCCATGTCGGATAGCGCCTCGCGGCACGAAACCCGGTAGTCCGCCGCATCCAGCACGCGAATGGCGGCTGTCTTCTTGCCGGCGTCCCAGTGGATGTTTCCCAGCGTCTTGGGTTTCAAATCGCTCGCATGCGACATGACCATGGAGATCTTCCATTCCGCCAAGTTGAGGCG
>Ga0182018_10005256_pt1 | contig 10508 bp, 8 predicted proteins | sample 812P2MmetaG_FD_120490 | JGI IMG/M metagenome (GOLD analysis project Ga0182018, IMG submission 120490) | Permafrost microbial communities from Stordalen Mire, Sweden - 812P2M metaG | ecosystem: Environmental > Terrestrial > Soil > Wetlands > Permafrost | place: Sweden: Stordalen | collected... | reverse complement strand
GCAGCATCATGGTGGCGCCGAGCGACGCCGAAGCCCGCGACCGCATCCACAACGAGCAAGGCTCCAACCGCTATTTCTACACTTACATGCGCGAAGTGCTGTCGCGGGTCGGCATCTTGTCGGTGCTAAAACCGGACCCGAACATGTCGGACGACGAAGCCACGGTCGAAGCCATTACCGAAGGCTGCATGATCTACGGCTCGGCGAATACGTTTCTCGACAAGCTCGTCGCCTTCCGCGACACTGTCGGCCCGTTCGGCACCTTGCTGATGACCGGTCTTGACTGGAGCGGCCCGAACCGTGCCTGGGAGCGCGATTCGATGCGGCTATTGGCGCAGGAGGTGATGCCGAAATTCCGCCAGCACGTGATGGCGCAGGCGGCGGAATGACGGGACTGCAGTGCGCTGCCGCGCTGATCCGCTATCCAAACCACTGCGGATGTTGGCTCACCGCGGTGACTGCGACAAGAAACAGCAGTCCGCAGATAATACCGACCTGACACGCGAGATAGGCGTTGTCCGTCATCGATCGACCCCTCAATCGCTCCATGAGGCGTCCCGGCCACCGGCATTTTGCCTGGCCAAACGTATAAATTTGGTAACCGGCGCGAGGCTTCTGCGCGTTGGCGCCGGCCGCCGCTACTTCGGCGTCTCGCCGGTATAGCGCAGCACGAACAGTCCCCATTTGTCGTCGTTCATGAAGATGTTGCCACGGGCGTCGACGGCGAGTTCCTCGCTCCAGTTGATTTCGGACGCGTGCGCGCCGGATTGCGCCGGCATGTTGAACCGCTCCGGCGGCATGAAATAACCGACTTCCTTCGGCAAGCGAGGATCGCTGATGTCGAAGATGCGAAGGCCGGCGTTGAACCAGGCGACGTCGATGAGCTTGCCCGGCTGCTCGATCGCCGGGTTGTGGATTTCCTGGCTGGTATTGTGCGGGCCGAAGCGCCCGCCTTTGTCGCAGAAATCCTTGTACGGCGCGTCGGCCGGCGGCACTGGCGTCGGAAAGACCGAAATCAGCCGCGGATGCGCCGGGTTGGCATTGTCGATCATGCCGGCGAAGTTCAGACCGTCGTCCTGGCATTTTTCCTTCTGCGCTTCGGAACTGACATAGAGCAGGTTGCGATCCCACAGCGGCAGCACGGTGTGGACCGATTGCATGCCGACACTGGCGAACGGCGACGTGATGTGCAGCTTGCCGATCAGTTTCGGGTTGGCCGGATCGGTCAGGTCGAGATTGACCACGTCGGGCGTGTAGCCAAGCGACGCCATTTTGCCGTCGGGACTGACATTGACCGGTCCGTGAAAGGCTTGCGGATAAGGTGACGCCGGCTCGCCATCCTTCTGGCCGGGCTGCCACCATTTGCCGACCTCCTTCGGGTTAGCCGGATCGCTGACGTCAAGGATCACCAGGATGTGGCCCTTGAAGCCCGGATAACTGGTCGAGAGATAGGCGTATTTGCCGCCCGGATAGGAATTGCGGTGGGCGCCGGTCGCGCCGCCCATCCACGAGCCGACTTGCTTGGGGTTTTCCGGATCGGAAATGTCCCACAGCAGCACTGCCGGCAGCGGGTTCTTCTGCGGCGTAAAACTGTTGAGGGAGGTGATCATCAGATTGTCGTGCAAAGTGACTTGCGCCGTGATGATGCTTTTATCGTCGGTCTCGAACGGAATGAATTTCACATAGCGCGGATTGGCAGGATCGGTGACATCGACAATGCTCCAGCCCTGATTGAAGGAATGGCCCGTGTAGAGATACCACTTGTCGTTCGCGGTGTGCTTGATGGCAATCTTGAAGGCGCCATAACGGCCGCCCAGCGCCGAGAATCCGATCTGCTTCACGTTCTGGGCCTGCGCGCCAGGCGGAAACGGATCGGCCAGCGCGCCATACGGCGCGAGCAACGTCAGGAAACCTACCGACAATACCGCGATCTCTCTGAGTGTAAGACGCACGAATTCCTCCCGTCGCTTCTAGCGATCGAATTTTTGCAGCATGGCTTCGCGAAAGAATTTTGGCAATTCGGCGAGATCGCCGTCGCCGTAATCGCCATCGACCGCCGCCGACAGCGACGCCAGCGTGCCGGCCGCCAGCGGCATTGGCACCCCGGTGAGCGCGCCGGTCGCGACCGCCGACATGATGTCTTTGCGCAGCGTGCGAATGTCCAGCGTCATGTCGCCGCCGTTGCCCTTGAGCACCTCGGCCTTGCTCTTGAGCCAGCCGCACGCCGTGGCGCTCTCCTGCAGCACGTCGACCATGAGATCGAGGGCGAGGCCTTGCTGCAGGCCGAGCGCGAGCGATTCCGCCACGGCCTGGATATAGGCGCCCAGCCCGAGATTGGCGGCAAGCTTCATGGCGTAGCCGCTGCCGTTTGGACCCATATGGACGATGCGCCGCGTGAGCTTTTCCAGCACCGGCCGCGCGCGCTCAAGATCATCGCCGCGGCCGCCAGCCATGGCGAACAGCGTACCGGAATGAACCTGTGGAATAGTGCCGAGCACCGGCGCCTCGATCAGCCGCGCGCCGCGCGCTTCGACCAGCGGCGCAAGCTCGCGGCCGGTCATCGGCTGCAGCGTGCTCATCTCGATGAACAGCTTGCCGTTGACGTCGGCTTCGAGGAAGCCGGCCGGACCGGTGAAAATCTTTCGCACGCCGTGGTCTTCGGTGATGCTGGAAATGACGATCTCCGATTGCGCGGCAACGTCGCGGGCGTTGGCGGCGATGTGTAGCCCGTCCGCGGCCAGCGCCTGGTTCACCGCGGCGCTCTGGTCCCAGCCCGTCACGTCAAATCCCTGCTGGCGCAGGCGACGCGACATCGCCGCGCCCATGCGGCCGAGGCCGACAATGCCAAGTCTCATAAGTCCTCCCTAGGCGTCGCACATTTGACGCATAATAACCGGCGGTAAGCTATAGCGAACAAGGATGTGCAGCTCGGTCAGCGCCGTAGCGCATGGCTGCGCATGTGCTTGATCAAGAGATCGGTCTGCGGCGAGGAATCGTTGCGGCGATAGACGAAAGCGATCGCCGATTTCGGCGCCGAGCTTGCCGCGATCTCCCGGAACACGACGTTCGGAATATTCATCCTGGTCATGGTCTGCGGAATGACGCCGATACCGTAGCCCATGGACACATAGGTCAGGATGGTCATGAAGTCATCGTCGCGCTTGACCACCCGGGGCGTGAAGTGCCCGGCGACGACTTCGGCGTGATCCCAGAATCCGACGTCGAGCTCGGGGCCGGTGTTGATGAACAGCTCGTCTTTCAGGGCAGCGAGATTGATGGTCTTGCGGCGCGCCAGCGGGTGCCTGTCGGGCAATGCCAGCACCATCGGTTGGCGATGGACGTCGAACCCTTCCAGCCCCGCCGGATATTTGTGCGGACTGCGGGTAAAGCCGGCGTCGAGGTCCTTGCGCATGATCGCCTTGATCTGGTCCATTGGCACGAGCTTGCGCATATTGATCTCGATCGCCGGATTGGCGCGCTGAAAATCGGCAAGCGATTTCTGCAAGACGCCGGAGCAGACCGCCGTCGTCATGAAGCCGATGTCGATGCGGCCGACTTCGCCAAGCTGCGCCTGCTGCGCAACGATCTTGGCTTCCTCGACCTGGCGCAGCACATGCTGCGCGCGCTCGAAAAACCTTAAACCCGCTTGCGTCAGCGTCACGTGCGTATTGCCCTTGCGCTCGACCAGCCGCGCGCCCAACAGGCGTTCCAGTTTCTTGATCTGATGCGTCAGTGTCGGCGGCGTGATGTTCAGCCGTTGCGCGGCGCGGGAAAAATGTTGTTCTTCCGCAAGCACCGCGAAATAGCGAAACAGCCGGGTTTCAATGTCAGCCATTCATTAGACGTCATCGAATGAACCGAAGGCACGGCTATAATGACATACACGCCGGCAATGTGAATGCTGAGCGAATCTCTTTCCGACCTTGTGTTGCTGTTGCTGGGTCAAAAACGCCAACGAAAGCCATTCCAGCATATATGCGCGCGTGTCCAAATTTCTCAGTTCAGCCGCCGATTGCGCCGGTTGCTCACACCTCCCGGCAAAATGCGCGCACTCCATCGGCATTGCTTAGGCCGCGTGCCGGCATCTGGCGCGGCGGCGTCTGACGGCCCGATAAAATGCGCAACGCTCCCGCAAGTGGAAATGCCGAATGATGGCGATCAAAACTCCCAACCCGACAGACAAATATGTCGGCGCGCGCATACGGATGCGCCGCCTGATGCTCGGCATGTCGCAATCCGCCTTGGCCCAAGGCCTCGGCCTCACCTTCCAGCAGATCCAGAAATACGAGAAGGGCATCAACCGGGTCGGCGCCAGCCGGTTGCAGCAGATCGCACACATCCTCCACGTGCCGGTCGAGTTCTTCTTTGAAGGCGCGCCCGGTGCCATGGGCGTAAAGCCGGACGCCCCGGACACACCGTCGCTCGTTCATGTCTCGGAATTCCTGGCTACTCCCGACGGGCTGTCGCTGGTCGCCGGCTTCGTGAAAATCCGCTCCGCAAAGCTCCGCCGCTCCATCGTCGAGCTGGTCGGCTATCTGGCGCGGAGCCAGGACAAATAGTCGCCGCTCGACCGCGGCTTGACCGGCAGTCGCCGCCAGAACCGCGGTCCGGGGCGCCCCGCATTCCCAGCCACGGCTTATTTATATGTGAGAACAGCGGCTTTTTCGCGGGGGTCCGCTGTTTGTCGTGCCGCCGCGGCGGACCTAAAATCGGTTGCAGAAGCCCGGAGTAACCCATTTCAACCCCGGATTTGCCGACGATAATCCTTGTCTTGTAGGTTGGGTCGGGGATTAAACTCTTGCCGGGTGGTATTAAGGGACGCCGGCCGCGACGCGGGGGCTGTCGACGCAGCGCTGGGGCCTGCGTCGGGCGGCATTTGCGCCGGTTCTATTGGGGCTATTGGGGCTATTGGGGATGAAGCTTCTGATCGTCGACGATCACGCATTGATTCGTGATGCGTTGCAGGGCGTGCTGAAGAAGCTGCAGCGCGGCGCCACGGTGCTGGAAGCGTCCGACAGCAAGCAGGCGATGGAGGTCATCGCCGGCAACGCCGACATCGACCTGATATTGCTCGACCTGACTTTGCCGGACCGCGACGGACTTTTGGTGCTTGCCGAATTGCGCGAGCGCTATCCGGACATCGGGGTTGTCGTGTTGTCGGCACTGCAGGATCGCGCCAATGTCACCAAAGCGCTTGACCTCGGAGCGTCGGGTTTCATTCCAAAATCGGCGAAGCCCAAGGTCATGGAAACGGCGCTGCAGTTGATTTTCGCCGGCGGCGTGTACATTCCTCCGGAGATTCGAGCGCCGGAGGGATTTGCAGAGGCGCCGAGCCAGCAGTTTGACAGCCGCCCGATTGAAAACCGCGCGAGTGAAAACCGCCAGACCTCCTCGCCCGCCGATCTCAAGCTATCGGGGCGCCAGCTCGACGTTCTGGCGCTGATCATGCAAGGCCACAGCAACAAGGCCATTTGCCGGTGGCTCAATCTCGCCGAGCCGACGGTCAAAAATCACGTCACCGCGCTGCTGCGGGTGTTCGAAGTGGCGAACCGCACCTCGCTCGTGGTTGCCGTTAACAAGCTGGGCTGGACGCTGCCGATGCCGCCGAAGGCATGACGTCCTTGTTCAAGGCGAGGTTGCGTCGGGCCTGGACTCTTCCGCATCGGGCAGCTTGCGCAACACCGCACGCGGCACCGGCTTGACCGCCTGATTGAACATGGCGCGCAGCGCCATCGGGTTGACCGGCTTGTGCAGCAGGTGGAAGCCTTTGACTTTCGCTTCGTGCAGCGTTGCCGGATCGGTATCGCCGCTGATGAGAAAAGCGGGGATTGGCGCCGACAATTCGCCACGCAGCCATTCGATGGTCTCGATGCCGGTGCGGCCATTGGCCAAGTGATAATCCGAGATGATCAGGTCCGGCACATCGCCCTGCCCGGTCGCTGCCTCGAGCGCCTTGCTGTCGCTATCCGCGGTGACGACCCGGCAACCCCACTTGCGGAAAATCCCGCTCATGCCCTCGAGCACCAGCGGATCGTCGTCGATCACCAGGACGAGCTTGTCATGGGACAGGCTCGGCTGGGCGCGCGGCACGATCGACGCCTCGATGGCCCGCTTGTTGGCCGGAGCGAGCGGGACGGTGACGGCAAAGACGGAGCCCTTGCCCACGGTCGACTTGACCTCGATCGGGTGATCGAGAAGCCGGCACAGGCGGTCGACGATGGCAAGCCCGAGCCCGAGACCGGCGCGCCGGTCGCGATCCGGTTCACCCAGCCGATAAAACTCGCCGAATATTTTGTCGTGCTGATCAGCGGCAATGCCGATGCCAGAGTCCCACACCTCGATACGCAGCTGATCGCCGCGTTTGCGGCAGCCGACGACCACGCCGCCGCGGCGCGTATAGCGCAGCGCATTATGAACCAGATTGAAAACGATCTGCTGCAGCAAGATGAAGTCGCTGCGTACCCATGCGTCACTGGGCGACGCCCGGAACGTAAGCTCTTTCTCCCGCGCCGCCCCGGCAAAGGTGGTCTCGGCGTGCGCCAACAATTGCGCGACCGGAAAAACCGTGATGTTGATGGGGGTCGCGCCGGCATCGAGCTTGGAAATGTCGAGCAGCGCACTGAACAGCTCGTTCATCGCGGAGAGCGCTTCCTTGATGCGGCTGATGATATGAGCGCGCTCGCTAGCACGCAGCTTGCCTTGCAGTTGCTCCACGAAGAGACCCAAGGCATGGAGCGGCTGACGCAAATCATGGCTGGCGGCCGCGACAAAGCGCGACTTGGCTTGGTTGGCGGCTTCGAGTTGGCGGGTGCGCTCTTCGACTTTGCCCTCCAATCCGGCGTAGGATTCCTGCAGCCGGGCAGCCATGGCGTTGAACTGATCGCCTAGCGCCTCGAGTTCGTCGCCGGTGTCGATCGAAATACGTTGCCCGAGATCGCCGCTGCCGATGCGCACGGCGCCATCGCGCAGGGCGCGGATGGGGACGACCATGCGGCGGGCGAGGAAGAGGCCGGCGAAGATGGCAAGCAGTAGCGCCACCAAAATGAGAATGGCTGAACGCAAGGCCGAATCGTAGAGCGGCTCGTTGGCCTCATCGAGTGGCAGTTCGGCAAAGACCAGCCATCCGGGTGGCGTTACTTCGGCATAGGCAGTCAAAACTTTTCGCCCCCTAATGTCCACGCCTTGTAAAGGTTGATCTGGCAAGCCCTTCGTGCGCGCCGCTTGCACCTGAGCGAGACCCGACATGTCCGTCTTCCGCAGCACCTGACTGATATCAGGATGCGCGATCAGGCGTGCCGCTTCATCAACGACATAAGCCTCTCCGTGTTTACCGACTTTTATTTGCGATACGACATCCCAAATGAACGTGAGATTCACCTGCCCAATGATGACACCGGCTTCCGGCCGGACACCAGCTTTGGCTATCGTCATATACGGTTCGGACTCGCCAATGAAATAGACGGGGCCATAATACACTTTATTAGCCAAGGCTTGGACGAATGCAGCGTCTTTGGAATGATCGGAACGACTTCCGATCACATCAGGTGCTTCCCGAGAGGTGCGGAATTGCTCTCGCCCATTGGAATCGAGTTGGACAATCTCGGTCAGCGCAGGCACCTGATGAAGCAGACGAGCCGCATCGAACTGCCATTCACCTAGCGAGTTGTCGCTCCAGGAAAGCTGGGTCTCCCACGCCAGCCCTGCCGTAATTTCGTTGAGGAACTGGCCGATTTTTTCCGCAGCGGACTCCGCCTGCCCGCGTTGGATGCGAAACAGCAGGGCTTTCTGTTCCTTGTACGAAAACCAGATGTCGGAAGCACCGTTTATGGCCAACGCCAAACTGACCACGGCGAGGAACATGGCGACATATTTGCGAAATAGCCGGCCGTGGCCAGCACGGCTGGCACCGGCATCAACTGGCATTACCTCGTCCGCCGTCATTGAACCAACCTGTGATGCGCCATCACACCCCGCTAAGCCCATCATCGCGTCCGTCATAGCGATAATGGTGCGATTTCGACCCCAGCGCGCTTGAACCAACCCGCAGTTGCAACCATAATCGCAAACGGAGCTTCGGGAAAGAATAACATAGATCGTCGAGGCCGGCCCATATCTGCGCTGAATAGGCTTTGGCGGTTGCCCGGCGATCGTTGCTACGTAACGTTGCAAAACCAAGCGGGCCGAGGAATGGATGTATTGAATTAGAGTTCTCTCGAGAACGAAGGCTTTCATGCGGCATGCGGAGGGCTGATGGATAGCAACACCACGCGGCGACAGTTTGTGGCTTCTCTCACTGTTGCGTTGGCGATGCGCCCGATATCGACCACCGCGCAGCAGGCAAGCCGGATGCGCACTGTCGGGGTGCTTATGGGACTAGCGAACGATGAGGAAGCTCAAGCGCGCACCACGATCATCGCACAAGGCCTCGCAGAGAAGGGATGGATCGTCGGCCAAAACCTTCATCTTGAATATCGGTTTGCCAACGCTGAAGACAGGCTTATGCGGATATTTGCCGCGGAGCTTGTCGACTTGAAGTGCGACTGCATCCTCGGCCAAAGCACCCCAGTTGTCTCGGCGCTCAAAATGGCGACATCGACAATCCCAGTCGTCTTTGTAGCTGTTTCTGATCCGATCGGCAGTGGGTTTGTGGCGAGCATGGCGCTCCCAGGCGGCAACATCACGGGATTTACGGTTCTCCAGCCGATTACAGGCAAATATCTATCGATACTAAGGGAGCTGAAATCTCCGCTCACTCACGTCGCCGTTATGTACAATCCCGAGTCCGTACCTAGCGGCGGCGTCTCTTACATGCCTACATTCATGGAATCTGCGAGGGAATTCCATGTCACGCCCGTCGCGGCTATAGTTCATAGCCCCGCTGATATCGAAACCACCATAGCTGACCTTGGAACCACGCCTGGTAGTGGACTCATTGTAATGGCCGGCAACTTCACGTCGCTCTATCGAAGAGCGATAGTTTCGCTAGCAGCTCGCTTTCGGGTTCCCACCATTTATCCCTATCGTTATTTTGTAGATGACGGGGGTTTAGTGTCCTATGGAGTTGATGTCTTGGATCTGTTCAGACGGGCGCCTGATTACATCGATCGCATCCTCCAAGGCTCGAAACCTGCGGATCTTCCCGTCCAAGCGCCGAAGAAGTTCGAACTCGTCATTAATCTTAGGACGGCCCGCACGCTCGGTGTCGTTGTGCCGCGAATTCTTCTTGCGGGCGCCAACACGCTAATAGAGTAAAGGGATGGCCAACGAGCCACCAAGTATACCGGGCGGAGGTTAGGCATTTTTTTGCTACGTAACGTTGTGTTATAGACGTTACCAAAGCCCTTAGCCGCCCCTATTATGAATTGTCCACGCGGCAATCTGAGACGGCCCCCATTCGCACCCACTTTGAATATGATAGAGGAGATTAGTCGGGCCGTTCGCGCGATCAGTGACTTAACAGGCATCTCCCGAGTGAGGGTGGATGATAAATACCATCACACGGCGACAATACTCGGCGCTCCTATTCGGCGCGCTTAACATGTGGGTGATCGCGCTGCGTGCGCAGCCCGCCGAGCGAAACTGCATCGTCGGTGTATTGATGGGGCTTGCGAACGATGAGGAAGCTCAGGTTCGCGCCAAGATCATTGAGCAAGGCCTCGCAAAAAAAGGGTGGATCGTCGGTCAAAATCTTCGCATCGAGTATCGGTTTGCCAAAGGTGACGAAGGGCTCATGCAGAGATTTGCTTTCGAGCTCGTCGATCTGAAGTGCGACTGCATCCTTGGCCAAAGTACCCCCGTCGTCGCAGCGCTCAAAAGGGCCACCCAAACAATTCCGGTCGTCTTTGTTGCAGTTTCCGACCCGATCGGCAGCGGTTTTGTTGCGAGCCTCGCGCATCCTGGAGGCAATATCACGGGATTTACAGTTTTACGGGCGACTATCACGGGCAAGTACATGTCGATGCTGAGAGAACTAATGCCTCAGCTCACACGCGTTGCCATTATGTACAGCCCAGAAGCTGTCCCCTACGCCCGGGCATTTTTTCTACCTTCTTTCACTGAGTCAGCTGCAGTATTTAGAGTCGAACCAATCGTCGCGGAGGTCAACAGCGCTGCAGACATAATAAGTGCGATGGAAAGCCTCGGTACTCGCCCCGGTGGCGCTCTCATAACAGTGCCGGACAATTTTCTATCACTTCAACGAGATCTCATCATTAAACTGGCGGCAAAATACGGTATACCTGCCATTTATCCTTATAGATATTTCGCCGAAGCTGGCGGCCTGCTCTCCTACGGAATGGACGCTGTGAAAAGCTTTGAGCGCGCAACGGACTACGTCAGCCGCATCCTCCGGGGAGCCAAACCAGCTGACCTTCCGGTTCAGGAGCCGACAAAATTCGAAATGGTGATCAATATCCAAACAGCTCGCGCTCTGGGTTTGGTCGTGCCGCGAGTTCTGCTCGCAGGCGCCGATGCGCTGATAGAGTGAATGCAGTCGGTTCGTCGACGTC
>Ga0182018_10005255_pt1 | contig 10508 bp, 14 predicted proteins | sample 812P2MmetaG_FD_120490 | JGI IMG/M metagenome (GOLD analysis project Ga0182018, IMG submission 120490) | Permafrost microbial communities from Stordalen Mire, Sweden - 812P2M metaG | ecosystem: Environmental > Terrestrial > Soil > Wetlands > Permafrost | place: Sweden: Stordalen | collected... | reverse complement strand
ACCTCGAACTCGGCCTACAAACCCTGCTCCGCACCCAATCGCCAGAGAGGCGCTAAGCGCACCCATCATATTGCGTGCAATACGCTACCGTGCACTTTTACGCGGATGGGCCTTCCGGCCCGTCCAGGGCTGCCGCTGGCTGATCGCTATCGGTGTCCCGTTCGCCTGGCTCGGTCTCCCCGTAACGCGCGTCGAGTTGCCGTTCCTCCTCGGCTACGATCGCGGCCTCGATGGCGGCGTATTCTTCCACCATTTCGTTGAGCTGGCGGTTGCGCTCCTCGGCCTCACGGTTGGCTTCGCCGCGGTCACTTCCCTCCCCTCGCCTCTCCATCTCGCTGGCGGTCGGCCCGAGATGGGTTGTCGGCTCCCTCTCGATGCCCCGGTCCTTAAAGCTGCGATGGTCCACGCGCTCGTCGATACCGGCGTCGGCGAGGGCGGCATTGATGAGATCCGCCGCGTGCTCACGCATCCATAAGACTTCCTCGGGGCCGGTCTTGCGGTCGTCGAGCACTCGGGTTTTTTTGCCGAGTCCGTCCTCCTCCATGCTCCTGGTGGTCATCAGGATGTGGGCATGGTGATTTCGCTCGTCCCCGTGCCGGGACGGTTCATGAATGGCGGCGGTAACCGCGACGCCATAACGATCGACCAAGTCCTGGGCGAAGGTTCGCACAATGGTCTCACGGTCGGATGCGGAAAGTGCGGCCGGCAGTGCAAGCTCGCACTCGCGGGCCAGTTGGCTGTTGCGCCGGTTTTCAGCGGCCTCCGCCGCGTTCCATAACTGCTCCGGGTCACGTGCCCAGGCGGGCGCGTGCTCCGGTGCAAGGGTGAAGGATGCGACAACACCAGAGCGGCGGGTGTAGTCGCGTAGCTCGCCGTATTCGTGGTCCTCCATCCGCGATCCAAGACGGTACGCGGCGGCGGCGACAACCGACCGCCCCGCCGAACGGCTGACCGGCTTGACGCTGCAATGATACCATCCGGCTACAGCGGGCATGGTGGTACATGCATGGATCGGGGTGCAGGGGGCGTCCTCCTGCTCGTGGTGGGGCGGCGAATCGCTCCGCGTGGTCGAGCGGGGCAACGCTCGTCGTGGGTGTCGGGATGCGAAAGTCCTGACGCGGGAAGTCGAGAGGGGGCAAGGCTCCCTCTCGGGTCAGTCCAGCGCGACACGGCGATGGTCAGGCGTCCAGAGGCGGAACGCCTTTGGGCAGGGGTCGAGGGGGCAGGAACGCCCCCCGGCTGGGTCAAGGGGCAGGCACGCCCATTGTCGATGGTGCAGGGGGACGAAACCCCATGCCGGAGTGCAGAGGCCGCGCCTTTGCCGCACGCAAACCCTCGGGTTTGCATAAGTGCGCCCTTCGGTCTTCCTAGCTGGCTCTCACCGCGATCCATAGGGGACAACACCACCAAATTGTGCTATAGTGATTCTAACACAATCCGCACCCAGATTCACCAAAAACAAGAGGACGTATGGCGATGGACCGGATCGAGAAACTCCGCGCAAAGCAGGCGACCCTGGCCGCACAGATCCGGCGCGAAGAGAACAAAGCCCGTTTGCAGCATCGCAAGGATGACACACGCCGGAAGATTCTCGCCGGGGCGGCGGTGCTGGATGAGGCTGAGAACAAACCGGAATTCAACGCGCTGCTGCTCAAACTGCTCGGCCGGTTTCTCTCACGTCCGGATGACCGCGCACTGTTTGGGTTGGTTCCCCTGCCCCCCGAGAAGCTCGAAGCGGCGCAGGCGGATGGGCCGGCCGAACTACCGGCTGCGGTGCCGCTGGGGATGGCGGACGCGCCCACGGACAGATTGCCCGGCTAGGGAGTGGCGAGCTACTCGGTGCGGGGAACGGACTTCAGTTGCCGCGCGGCTGTCCAGGCCGTCATCCGGTCACGGATTTGCCGGAACAGACCCGGCGGCAGAAGGCCGTAATCGAAGCGGCTTGCGTCGTGCGGTAAGGGCCGCATGTCGGGTCCGGGCCATATGAAGTCGTTGACCTCGCTTACCACGACCCAGGAACGGGCCTCATCGAGGCCAAGGCGCTGTTTGGTCGCCAGCGGGATTTCCACTGCCTGCTCGGGAACAGACGGCGCGGAATGCGTTACCGGCGCGACCGTGACCACTTGCCTCCCGCCTTCGTCGCGCACGGTGATGACGATGACGCAGGGCCGGTCCTTGGTCCCGTCTTCGCGGCCTGTCTCGTGTTCGTTGTTCCAGAGGTAGCTGTAAGAAATGACAAGGCCCGGCTCCGGGTTGGGAAGCGCCACGAAATTACTTCAACTCGGCGTCAAGGTGATTGTGGCGCGGGTCCATCTCTGTGTTGGCAATGGCCTCTATCTCGGCCGCGCTCATGTCCTCGGTCAGGCGCACCACGCGGTCGCGACGCTTCAGGCGTTGGTATTCCTCGACCGCCAGTACGACCAAGCGGTCACGACCGTTGCGCGTAATCGACAAGGGCTGTTTCAGCGCCTCGTCCTGGTAGCGCCCGAAATTCCGCTGGAATTCGGCGGCAGATACCGTCAGCATATCCATACAGTCCCCATTCTATGAATTGTATGTATTTTACCCGAGGTGGGGTGCAAAGTCATCTAAAAAATGATTCCGCCAAGCAAACCGGGTGCCAGGATGCTCGGTCGCGTCAAGGGGGTGGGTGCTCGCCGTCCTCGCCATGCTCACGCCCTGAGAGGGGCGCTGCGCGTGGCTGCGGGCGGCTCCGCTCCCGGCTCTGCCCCAAGAAAGGTCAGGCCGCCCTTGACCCGTCCTGCGCTCCCCGGCGGGGCGGAACCTGTCGGGACGAAGGGCGTCCCGCCTCTATCAACCCGACGCCTCCGGCGCGGGTCGAACAAAGGGCATCCCTTCGCTGTCCTGGCGTTCTGGCAGTCCGTGGATTGGCTCCAGCGTTGGGGGAATGAGACTGGATCGGTCGATGGTCTCCCGTTCGTGAGCATCTTTGCTTGGTTCGGCAGGGAAGGTCACAACAGCCCCCTGCCCTCCTGGCTGTCTGGCCTCTCCTGTGCCCCGTGGCCTTTCCGTTCGCTCATAGCCCTTTGCCGAGCGGGGCCAGGGTCAGGGATGGGGTATCCCCGTCCCTGGCAGCCTGAAAGGCTCGATGCCTTGAAGGCTGCAAAGCTAACTCAGACGGGTACGTGCCAGAGGGTCTCCATCAACCGGGCAGATCCAGGGTTATCCACAGGAAAAGTTATCCACAGCGTAAAGTTCTAATTTCTAAATTCTAGATTCGCGCGAAAAAACATCAATCAATTCAATTCGTTATCGGCGCTATCGTGACCTTTGGGGGGGATAACGTGACCTTTGGGGGGATTAGCGTGACCTTTGGGGGGCGTATCGTGACTTTTGGGGGGCAGCTGCTGAGGCTCCCGGCGGGTTTGCCGCAGACGGCTTCCGAGTCGGGTTTTTGGGGGCGTTCGGAAAGCGGCTCCGGCTGGCCGTTGCAGTCGATCAGAATGGTGGGTCGGTGAAGCTCCGGGACGTTGTGACTTTTTGGGGGAGCCCTCGTGATGTGACGTGACGCTTGACTGAAAGTCACGTCACAAGTAGGACTCGGAGGCGTGGCATCCCTAACCATTCAGCAGAGGCCGTCCGGCGACGATTTCGCCAAAGCGCGGGAATTGATTGAGATTCGCGGGACGGGAGAGTTGTCTCTGCAAGACCGGCGCGTGATGAACGTCCTTTACGCCAATGCTGGGCAGCGGCTCTGCGATGACGTGTTTCATGCCATCAGCATCGCCGAGCTACGCGGGAACCATAAGGGAAGTGAGCGGATCAAGGATTCCATCCTGCGGCTCATGAAAACCGTAGTGCAGGTGCCGGTGACCGGCCGCAACGGCAAGGCGGCCACGAAGCGGGTGCAGGTGCTTTCGGATACCACGACCAGCGACGACGAAGACGATCCGACCGGTCAGGTGATCTACTCGTTCTCCAAGGGCATGCGCGAGATAATTAAGGATTCCACCCTGTGGGGCCGTGTGCGCACCGCCGTGGTGTTCGCCTTCACCTCGAAATACTCGCTCGCCCTCTACGAACTCATCACGGCGCGCATCAACCTCAAGCATATCTGGCAGGAAGAATTCGCCCTGGAGGACTTCCGCGCCCTGCTGGGCGTGCCTAACGACAAGCTGTCGCGGACGCCCGATCTGCTGCGCAAGGTCATCCAGCCGGCGGAGACCGAGGTCAACGGGCTGGCGGATTTCGGCGTGAAGATCGAGCCGATACGAACCGGCGGAACCATGCGGGGCTTGGTGACGGGCTTCCGCGTCTCGTGGTGGCGCAAGGACATCCCTGCCCTGCAAGAGGCGTTCAAGGAAATCAACCGATCGAAGGTGGGACGAATCGAGCGCCTGACCCGGAAAACCTCAGAAATCGTGGCTGCCGGGGGGATCCCAGGCGTGAGTGATGAGGTCGCGGATGCCCTCAAGGCGCTGCGGGCAGCGGAATAGCCGCGCCGCCCGAAAATGACTGCGGCCAAAATATCCTTGTTTACTTGTATACTATTCTACTTGTGGGCTTTGCGCGGTGCCAGTTCCGCCCTGCGGTATTTGACGAACAGCAGGTTGAGGCCCTCGGCCACCATGTCGGCCACGTCCCTGCCCTGCTCGCCGGCCATTGCCTTTAGCTGGCGGCGTACCTCTTCCGGGTAATGGACCGTGATCGCTTTGGTCCCGCTGCGTGACGGCTGCCTGTCCGCGAGGACAGGGGCAGGATGCGCGGTCTCCTTCGCCTCGGGAAGCGACGACGCGGCGACGGTTGCTCCGCTGCTACGCAACGCGCTTGCGAGTGCTCCGGGCTTCTTCATTGCTGGCGATCCTCTTTGTAGACAGTCCTAATAGTTTACTTGCATACAAGTATACTTGTCTGATTTCCTGCGCTGCCTTACCGGCGGGGTCGGCTTCGAGCACGCCCAGTCCCTGGGCGTAGGTGTCCTGGTAGGTGACGCGCTCTCCGAGGCTCGCGGGGCAGACCTCGACGCCTTGCTCCGTCAGCCATGCCGTCGTTTCCTCATGGCGGGTTCCGGTGGAACGGACGCGCGTCAGGATTGCCCGTGCAGGCTTGCCTCCGGCGAGGCGGATGATTTCCAGAGTCGCGCCGAGTGTCTTGAGATCGATCAGCGACGGCTGAAGGGGTATCAGCACGAGGTCGGCGACGCGCGCGGCGGCCGCTGCGGCGTCGTTGGTGCGGCCAGCCGTATCGACGATCGCCAAGTCTGCTCCCGCTTCGGCAGCAGCCTTCAGTGCGCGGTCGAGATGGGGCACGGGTGTCGCGGCGACGACCGGCGGTTTGTCGCCCCGGATGTCCTTCCAGTCGCAGGCGCTTACCTGCGGGTCGAGATCGATGAGGGCAACTTCAAGGCCACATGCGGAGGCTTCGACGGCCAGATTGATGGCCGTCGTGGTTTTGGAGGTTCCCCCCTTCTGGCAGATCAGGGATATGACTTTCATAGCGAATCCTACTTGTCAGAAAGTATACAAGCATACTATCCAACAAGTAGCAAGCGGTCATTGAGGGCGGCGCGGATATTCTGGGGTATAATCGCAACGGTTGTTGTTGACATGGATGGGTCTCCTTTTCTGGTTTGGGAGACCGCACCCTGCGGCCTCGCTAACGGCCAGGCACACGCGGGCGAGGACAGCGACCGGGGCAACTGTGAATTTTGGCCCGCGAGGAATGCCCGGCAGGGCAGGGGAAAATTCTCATTGCGCCGGGAGCGCCGCCCGCACCGTGGCCGGAATAAGCGAGGCAGGCAGGGTTCGCGGGCTGAACGGCGAGGAGACCAACCAGGCTACGGCGGACACAAATGTTGACCAATGCGCTTGCGTCGGAGCATTGATCAAAGCGACGCGCGGGAGGGGCAGGCCATGAACGACCAAAACACTCAGATGCTCAGTCGTCTAAAACAACTCGCAAATACCAGCGCGAAACAGATGCAACTCCTTTTAGTCACCTTTGATCTCACGCGAGTTCAGCCGGGTGACAGCCGCTACGCCCAAGCAGACGCAACCCTGAAGTTCAGCGGTACGCTGTTTAAGCCGCTTAAGCAGACTCGTTTCCTTCTCACATCAGTCGATCCAAAACGAATTCAGGCTTCGCTCGAACAGCGGATTGGCCGTCAATGTGGCATCCTTGTCGTGCCGGTCCAAAGCGTTCCCGTGTGGCGGATATACGAAGCCGAGCGACGGAGAGAATGGGATAAGCTCGTCGCAGCTATAAACAGGTGCGGTATAAATATAAAAGGAATTAGCAACGATTACGTGTCACCCCCTTAGCCGTGGGGCGCGCGTACCTTCGCTTGGCGTTGGAGACCACGTTCACGCATCCGCTATCGGATCTCTGCCGGGCACCGGGGGGATGCCTCTGCGGCGGGGGGTGTCCCACCAAGAGCAGTCAGCGGCACGGGCGGCGCGGGTGGGGTAGATGCTTTAACCGTGGCGCTCTTGCTACGGCGGTCAGGGTCGATTGCACGGGGCAGGGCAGGGGCCGCTTAAGCGGCCTCTGCCTGTGCAACGTCACAGTCATCGTCAAACCCGAAGCTGTCCTCTGGGGAAATGTGTCGCAGGCCGCAGGCGGGGCAGTCGTCGTCCACCTGACAGACCCAAGCATCGGACCATGCGCAATCGCAGCGGGGGCATTCGTAATGATTGAGGAACATCGGAAAACCTCCTGACGGGCCTTCCACACTTGCGGAAGGCCGGGCTTCGTTTGATGAAGGTCAGTCGAAGGAACGCCAGTGGCCGGTGCCGCGCTTTACCCGCCGTTCCGGCTTGACGGGAGCGGTGGAATACCCGCGCTCGGCGAGTTCGCGCCGGATTACGTCATGGCAGACGCCAATTTCTTCCTGGATGTAAGAGAAGGTTCGGCCCTTGGACCGCATCGCCAGCACCATCTCGAATTCCTCAGCCGTAAGGGTCATGCGCCTTGCGGTCTGGGCATCCGCCAGCTTTTGGCGGTGCATCGCCCAACGGGGATCGGTGGTGACATATGCTTTCTGTGCCTCGGAAAGTTTCTGACGCTGTTTCTCTGACATGGGAGGACGGCGGCTGGGATTGCTGCCCCGATGGTGGATGCGGTTACGCAACGGGCGGGTGATGGTGCCAGCCGTGTCCACCGCGCTCCGCAGGTAAATATCTTGCTCCGGGTCGGCAACGATACGGTGGGTGATGGGGAGGCAGATGTCTGTCCGGGTCTCGCTCATGGGGCCTTTTCCTTTCGCTTGCGAAGCAGCGCCGCGCTGCTTCCTGCCCGTCGGCGAGACCGGGGTGTGCAAGCGGAAAGGGGCTTCGCGGGGAACCGGCTGCACGGAGCCGGAGCCGCTTCGCGGAGGCGGAGGAAGCTGGGCGGAAGGCCCTTGAAGCGCGCTGAGGGGCTGGCCCCTAAGCCCTGTGAAGCAGGGTCAGGCCGCGTCTGCGGCCAGATATGTCCTTGCGCGAAGGATCGTTACCCGGAGGGCCGGGACGCGGCTTTGCGGCCCGGTGAGCTACGCGAGTAGAGCCTGACCCCGCGCTGCGGGGTCGCGCCGCCTCACGCGTACAATCAGGAAACAAAGGTCGAGATCTTTACCTTCGAGCGTGTATGCTGGGGTATGCTGCCGAGCGTCCAAGGTTCATGGTGCGCTCGGTCTAGGAATCCCGTGGCGGGTTCCGTGCAACAAACGGGGGAAGGTCATGTCAGCGCTTATTGAGCGGATACGGACAGATCTGAAAGCTGACGCGTATTATCAGCAGAATTTTTCTAACGAAGGGGAGAAGTTCCTCGCATGGTATCTGCGGAGCTGCTATCTTCGTACACCGGTCCAGGCGAGAGACGACATCACGGACGGGCCAAACGATAAGGAATTCGATGCCGTCATTGTCGATGACGAAAAGCGGCAAATCATTGTCGTCCAAAGCAAGTTCTATGGAGGCTCCGTAGATCATCAGCCGCTTCAGGAAGTGTTGGCCGCGTGGCTTCAGATTCAGAATCTTCCCGCTCTTCAGGCAAGCTGCAACGGCAAGCTGCAGATTAAGCTTGAAGCTGTTTCGACCGCGCTGGAAGACGGCTATGAGGTCGTGTTTGAACTGGTCACAACCGGACAGTTGACGGCTGCTGCAACGGACGATCTGGCGGCGTTCCAGTCAACGATTTCTGACTTCGAGCATCCTGAGGCAAGCCTGACTCTGGTTGATTCTGATGTCATCCAGACCAAATGGACTGAAGCGGCAGGCAGAGACCTACCTAAGATTACGCACACGTTGGCCCTTGAGCCAGGACGGTATCTCGCGGTCGATATAGCGAATTTTAAGACTGTGGTTGCGGCAATCCGGCTCACTGATTGCTTAAAGTTTCCTGGAATCGGAGATGGCAAGCTGTTCCGACCGAATGTCCGGCAGTCGCTTGGTCTGACGAACAAGGTCAACAAGGGAATGAAGCAAACCCTCAACGGCGACAATCCACAGTATTTCTTTTTCTACCACAACGGGCTTACGGCGCTCTGCGAGAAACTAAGCCTTGACGAGTCAACCCACCAACTTAAACTCGATGGACTTGGTGTCGTGAATGGTTGCCAGTCTCTCACGACTATTCTGTCTTGCTCGGAGCGCGTGAAGGCACTCCCTGACGCTCGGGTTCTGGTTCGTTTTTACGAAATTCCACAGCGCGATCTGGCCGATAAGATTAGCATCTATACGAACTCTCAGAGCGCGGTGAAGCCCCGCGACCTTCGTAGCAATGACAAGCGCGTGCTGGCGCTAAAAAAAGCCTATGAGGGCGGTTATCCGACCGGGTACATGATCACGAAACGCGGTGAGACGCGTCCGGCTGATAGGGACGAAACACTCACGGTTGATATTGCGATGCTGGCGAAGTGGCTGATGGCTTGGCATTGCCAGAGGCCAAACATCGCCTATAATGAAAACAAGCTTTTCGACAAGTACTTTGAACAGCTTTTCAAAGCTGACTATCTGCCCGCCGACATTGCCGGGTTGAGTTTCTGGTCGCGGAAAATCGAGGACAAGTGGAATAGCGGTCTGCCCCTGAATGAAGTCCTTCTGGCGTCGCCGAGCTATTCCAAGTTTCACCTGCTTTATACGGTCCAGGTTTTCTTCTCGGCGGCAAGCAATCAGATTGACAAAGTGCCTGCGCCATCAGCGACAATCGGATTTGCGGATGCCGATGCGCTTATAGGATTCGCGGCGAATTGCTATAATTCTGCGCTGGATGCTGGCATGGCGGAATATCAGGAGAAGGGCAGAATCTTCAGTCCGCAGAACTGGCTCAAGGCCAAGGATAGCCTTTTAAAGATAAACGCATCGGTGAACATGTTCATGGGCTTCATGGCGGCAATGCCGGGTGGTCCTCAAATGCGGCAAGCGTTGGTTCTGCCCGCGAACCGGTTCGGGCTGCGATGGGTTGCAGATTAGAGCCTGACCCTGTGGCCGTCAGTATTCGTCTGGCAACAGGATCGTGGTCACTGAGCGGTCGGCCTCGGTGATAATCCAGACCTTCACTCCGGTTCGCGGAAGGCTGTAGGCGGACAGGATGCGAAAGCCCTGCTGCACTGACAGGTCGTTTTCCTGTTTGTCGTCATCGCAGAGGTCTCCCCAGTCGCCGGTACAGTGACGGTCGAGCAGATCCCGCGCGGGGACGCCGGCGGCCGTCAGCGCGTCAAGTGCGCCCGGTGTTGAAACCGTCTGGCCGAGTGCGAAAGGCGGATTACCCTTTGGTGATGTGATGGCATTCATAAAATTCCTTTCAAATGGAATGAGGTTGCCGGGGCGGCGGTGAAGCCGCCCCGGAGCCGCTATTGGCGGCGTTTGCGCGGGCGTTCCCACACCAGGGTGAAGGAATGCTCGATGCCGGTCTTGACCAGAGCGCATGACACCGATGAAGGAAGTGTCGGCCCATCGAGGCGGACTGACAGGTAGGCGTTGCCAGCTTCGCTGGTTTCCTTCCATGCCACGCCGATCTCTGTGTCGCCGTTGGTGATGCGGTAGTCGGGTGACTGGTCGCTTCGCTTGTCGGCTTGCTCGAACACCGCGTCGGTGGTGAACGCCAGTGTCTTGATCACACCGCTGTAGCCGTCGTCTGTCGTTTTGAAATTTCCGATAATCATAATGGTCTCCTTTCGTTGTGGAGGCCGCACCATGCAGCCTCGCTTACGGCCAGGAAAAAGCGGGCGAGGACAGCGCCGGGCGTCATAGAATTTTGCACTTGCGCGATGGAATGCCCGCCAGGGCAGGGGAAAATTCGTCATTGACGCACAAGCGCCGCACGCATCGTGGCCGGTCAAGAGCGAGGAAGGCAGGGGTGTGCTTCCCAAAAGCAAAGGCGACGGCTGAAAGATTTCGGGAAACTTCAACAGGCGATAGGATAGGGTGCATCAGGATATGCGTACAAGGGGCGGAAGGCCCATCCGTGTGAAAACGTACGTTAAGAGCCGGCGTTTAAGAGCCTGATTTCCTTTTCCTGCCACAAATTCATATTTCTGATCTGATAGCGGTATGAACTGCCGTTTTATT
>Ga0182018_10005252_pt1 | contig 10511 bp, 8 predicted proteins | sample 812P2MmetaG_FD_120490 | JGI IMG/M metagenome (GOLD analysis project Ga0182018, IMG submission 120490) | Permafrost microbial communities from Stordalen Mire, Sweden - 812P2M metaG | ecosystem: Environmental > Terrestrial > Soil > Wetlands > Permafrost | place: Sweden: Stordalen | collected... | reverse complement strand
GCGATGCCGCCCGCCACATAGATGCCGCCAAGAGCCATAGTCTGTAACGCAAAGTTTCCCGTCGCCGCACCAAATATCTCAGTCCAGAACTCCAGCGTCTCCACGCAGACCGTGCATGACAGCGCCAATCCTCGCTGCGTGATTTCGCCGGCTGCATTGCCCTCCGGAGATTCGAACGATTCGTGGCGTGCTACAGAGTTCAGGAATTCGTGAATCCGACGGAGACCACGCCCCGAGACAATCTCTTCGCAAGACACGCACGACAGCTGCCGTCTTAAATGACTGAGTAACTGAATCTCACGCTCCGTTCGTGGCGCAAAATCTGTCTGCCCTCCTTCGGCGGCCGCAACCTGATATTTTTCGCCATCCCAGAAAAGAACGGCCTCTCCCAGTCCAGTTCCCGCCGCGATTACGGCTCTCGTCGCATTGGGCACGGCAGTTCCCCGATTCAGCGTCTCTAAATCTCTCCCAGACAGTCTCTCCAGACTCAAGGCGGTGGCTGTGAGGTCGTTCAGCAATCTTATATTTTTCAGGTTGAGCTTCCGCGCAAGTGCCGAGGAATCTACGACCCAAGGGAGATTCTCCGAGTAATGCTGCCCCTCCACAACCACGCCCGCCACGCCGAACCCAGCGGCATCGATTGCGGGGCGATTCCCATTCTCATCTGCTGTTGTAGCTTGTTTGAGGAAATCTTCGACTAGCTTTTCAAACCGGGCATAGTCCCGAGTCGCCAGCCGGCGCTGGAAAACCGAGCGAAGGACTCGCCCTTCTGGCAGGAACAACCCCAAATTGCACTTTGTGCCTCCGATGTCGCCAGCCAGAATCATTCGCTTTTGCGTTCCGTCTCCCTACAAGTTACCAGACCAGCAGAAACATAAGCAGTCGAATGACAAGCCCTCCACAGGCGCGTTTGTTCAAGATTTCACATGATCCAGTTCCTGCGTATTGCGGCCGCTGTCGCCGGAGGATCACGTCCAGATCGTTACGGCCAGCTAACCGTGAGTTCTCTGCGCTCGCGGCCCCATCCCGGAACGCTGCCCGGCCATTTGTGAATTCGTGTCTCGCACGTGTGTACATCCGGGCGACGATGCTGATTTAGAACGGAAAACCCGATTCAGGTTCCCGCACCGGGAATTTCAGAAGAGATGCCGACCAACGAACTCGTAACTCCAGCGCACGAAAAGACAAGCGAAAACCGAAGAAGCACCAGCGCGATGGCAGAGTAAGTGCAATGGGGAACGTGGGCAGTGACTCCAGAGTTTGAGAGTTCTAACGAACCTCGCTAAGCGGGGCTAGCGAAGCTTCACGCGAATGGAACCGCAAATCATGCAAACGGGTTTGGCAGCGACACCACACGAAAGAGAACAACAGATGCATGGGTTGGCCGGAGCTCAAGAATGTTCCGCGAACTGGTTTGCGGCCTACACCAATTCCCATCATGAAAAACGCGTGGCTGGACACTTTGGCGAGCGTCAAATTACTTCCTTCCTGCCGCTGTATTCAGCGCGCCACCGTTGGCGAAACCGCTGCGAGATGCAACTCGAACTGCCGCTTTTCCCAAACTACGTGTTTGTGCGCATCGATCCGCGGGAGCGCGTGCGCGTGCTCGAAGTGCCGGGCGTGCTGTCGCTGGTCGGTTTTGGACGAAACCTCGCGCCGCTTCCCGATTTTGAAATCGAAGCACTCCGCACCGGCCTCGGACAGCAAAAGATTGAGCCCCATCCCTACCTCATCATCGGGGAGCGGGTCCGCATCAAGGCTGGACCTCTGACCGGGATGGAAGGCGTGCTGGTCCGCAAGAAGAACAACTTTCGAGTTGTGCTTGCGCTCGATGTGATCATGCAATGCGTGGCGGTGGAGGTTGATGCCGACGATCTGGAACCGGTGGCGAAGCACTCCGGCCATGTGCTTCCGCTGCCCGAGTGAAATACAGGCCACTTTAGAGCATACTTTTTCTGGACGGATTCAGGTGGTATTTTTGCCGGTCTGCGGCCGTGGCTGTGCTCTGGTTGCAACGGGAAATCTGGGTTGGGCATCCCATTCCGACGCTCCGGAACCTTGCACCAGTCAAAACACCAGTCAAAGTATCGGCCCAGCGATGAGTCCGCGAGAAGCCAGTCCCTCGATCAAGCCGCCTCGATCAGATCCCGCTGAAGATGGCCGAGCAGGGGGGAAAGCGTGGCGGCCGGCGGTTTATGCCTGACGTACTTCGCGCAAAATCTTGTGTCAGATCAGCGAAAGATCTGGACCAGTCCGCTGCATCTGCAGGCCCTGGACACCGAAGATAAGCACTGGCTCGCGCCTCTGGGGATTGGCACCATGGACCTGGTAGCAGCCGACAACGACATCATGCGGCATTTCGGAAGCACCCCAATCGCCCACAGCAGCAGCTTTAGCAACTACGGACTTGCGGCCATGGTCGGTGGCGCTGCGAGCATTTACCTTGCCGCAGATTCCCCGCATCCGAAAGCTTGATTTCCGCGCCGAGATGGTGTGGTCGGACCCTCCGGCGCTGTCAAACCGGCACGGCAAGTGCTTCTACTACAATGGCGCCTACCACGACTCCTACACGAACGACGGGCACCTGCTCGGTTCCTGGGTGGGCCGGGAGGGCCATGGTCAGCTCTGGAGCACCTATTGGCTTTCGCCCCGCAACTCGGTGCAAGCGGGATACCGGAAGGCCCATGTCGACCGAGATTTTATTCCGGCCGGCGGCGACATTCAGGATTTCTCTGTTCGAGCGAGTTTCAACGGCGCGCGGAAATAGAGATTACGGCATTTCTCCAGTACGAACGTTGGAACTTCCCTGTTCTCGCGCCGCTCGCCGGACCGGACACGGTGGCCTCGGTTGCGTTCACCTACCATCCGAAGTGGAGCAAGGTGCTGACTTTCCAATGATGCTAGACCCAAGATCTTAGAAACCCAATGCGTTAGGAACGACGCTAGGAACAACCACGTTAGGAACAATGATTTCTCAAAACCTGTTCTCCCAGAGATGTAGGTTATGGGCCGAATCGTCCCAACTGGCCGGAAGGCGCCGCCATGCCGTGCCGGCGACCCAGAGACTCAGCTGGATCGGTGCCGCGCTACTGGGCTTCCTCGCGTTGCCCGGCCTCGGCTGGGCGCAAACCACGCTGCGAACGCCGGCCGCGGACGATCCGCAATGCGTGGAAAATAACTGCCCGGCGCCTCCCGGAAGCTCCGATGGCAATTCCAATCCAAATGTCGGAAGAGGGGGAAATCAAGGGCCGCCTCCCACCGACGCGCTGCCGAACAATGCCTGGCCCAACCACGCCCGGCAATACAATGCCCCGGAGTCCAACCAGGACCAAGACCCGAACGCGGAACCAGAAAGATATCCGAAGCTGGGATTCCCGCCGAATACGGACGCGATTCCGGAACCGCCACCCACGGAATTTCAGGAGTTTGTCGCCAGTTCCGTCGGCCGCAGGTTGCCTATTTATGGACACAATCTGTTCGACCGCGTCCCCACAACCTTCGCTCCCGTCGACCGGATTCCGGTGACCGATGATTACTCGATCGGGCCGGGAGACGAAATCCTGATCCGGGCCTGGGGACAGATTGATCTCAACGGCAAACTGGTGGTCGACCGGGGCGGCGAGGTCTTCCTGCCCAAGGTGGGCACGCTTTCCGTGGCCGGATTGAAATACCAGCAACTGCCGGAATATTTCCGGACCGCGATTGGCAGAGTGTTCCGCAATTTCGATTTGACGGTCAGTCTGGGACAGCTGCGATCCATTCAGGTGTTCGTCGTGGGACAGGCCCGGCGCCCCGGAACTTACACGGTCAGCTCCCTGTGCACGCTGGTCAACGCCCTGTTCGCCTCGGGCGGTCCATCGGGCTCGGGATCCATGCGGAACATCGAGCTGAAACGGAACGATCGCCTGGTCACTGAATTCGACTTCTATGACCTCCTTTTAAAAGGCGACAAATCCAAAGACGCCAGATTGCTACCCGGCGATGTCATCTATATTCCGCCCACTGGGCCGTCGATTGCCATCGCGGGCAGCGTGAATGTGCCGGCGATTTACGAACTGAGGGAGGGAACGAGCCTCGGCAGTGCGGTGGAGATGGCGGGAGGTTTGACTACGACTGCGGATGGACAGAAGGCGGTGGTGGAACGGATCGAGAACCACAACATTCGCAGAGTAGAAGAATTTCCTCTCGATGAACCGGGATTGGAACGCACCCTGAAAGATGGGGACGTGGTCCGCATTTTTTCGCTCTCTCCCCATTTTGAGAACGCGGTGACGCTGCGGGGAAATGTGGCTCATCCCGGGCGCGTGCAATGGCATAGCGGCATGCGTCTGCGGGATGTGATCCCGAACCAGGACGCTCTCGTCACCCGCGACTACTGGCGCGCCACGAACTCGGTTGCGAATGCGGACGAGAGAGGCGATCTTCCGTCCAGCCGAGACGATGGGCGCACGACCAAACCGGCTGCGAACCGGAGCGAGAAAGTTGGTGAAAGAGTTGGCGAGAAAGGTGGCGAGACGGGGAATCTCGAATCCGAGAACCCACCGGCCTCTGCAAAAACAGCGACCGAAACCACAACTGCGAAACTGCGCCAGCAGATCGCGCGCAATGCTCCGGAGATCAACTGGGACTACGCCGTCATTCAGCGGCTGAACGCGCAGGACTTGACCACGCGTCTGGTCCCTTTCGATTTAGGCAAACTCGTTCTGCAGGGAGACGAGCAAAACAACCTTGCGCTCGAACCGGGCGATGTCATCACCATCTTTTCGCAAAACGATCTCGCGGTCCCGCTCGAAAAACAGAGCAAGTTCGTGCGCCTGGAAGGGGAGTTTCGCACCGCCGGTGTCTACCAGGCGGAAGCGGGCGAAACCGTCCGCCATCTGGTCGCGCGTGTCGGCGGGTTCACGGCGAACGCCTACCCCTATGGGGCTGAGTTTACGCGCGAATCGGTGCGCGTCGACCAGCAGAAGGGGCTGGATCGACTGATTGAGCAATTGGAGGAAGACATTTCCCGCAATGCACTCGCGCCCTCCGGGGTCAGCCCCGACGAAGTCGCCGACAATCGCGCAAAACTCGAAGCGCAGCGGCAACTGGTCGAGAAACTCCGTGAAGTCAAGGCCACCGGGCGCGTGGTTCTCGATCTAAGGCCGGACTCGACCGGGATAAACGACCTCCCGGAAATCACGCTCGAAGACGGCGACCGCTTCGTGGTCCCCTATCGCCCGGCGACGGTCGAGATGCTGGGTGCGGTTTACAACAAAAACTCGTTCCTCTATCGGCGTGAGGCGCGGTTGGACGACTACCTGAGGCGGGCGGGCGGCCCGACGCGAGACGCGGACACGGCCCGGATGTTTATCATTCGGGCCGACGGTTCGGTGCTCAGCAAACAGTCGGTCAAGGGATTGTGGAATGGAGGCTTCGCCTCCCTTCGTCTCATGCCGGGCGACGCCATCGTTGTGCCGGAGCGCCTGTCCCATGGTTCTGTCCTCAAGGGCTTGCGAGACTGGAGTCAGGTCTTCTCGCAATTTGCCCTGGGCGCGGCGGCGGTGAGGATCATTCAATGAGCATGATCCTGAGCGTAATTCCCAGCGTAATTCAAAGCGCGTTCGCTCGATGAGGGCGCTGCCATGACCGGCATGACGACAACCGCTCCTGAGACCGTAGCAGCTGCGACCATGGACGATGGCACCATCGACCTTGAAGCCCCTGGCCTTCAAACCCGCAATTGGCGGCTGGCCGCGAGCGCTGTCGGCGGCGTATCCGGCGGGTACAACGCGCTCGATTTGCTGATCGTTCTATCCCGGCGCAAGCGGATCATCCTGCGAACGACTTTGGCCGCTGCCGTTCTGGCGGCGATCGTCGCGCTCGTCCTGCCCAATCGCTATACCGCCACCGCCAAGATCCTGCCCCCACAGCAAAACCAGTCGCTGGCCGCCTCGATGATCGGGCAACTGGGAGCTTTGGGGCCGATGGCGGCGATGGCCCAGAAGGATCTGGGGCTGAAGAATCCGAGTGACCTTTATGTGGGCATGCTGCGCAGCCGCACCGTGGCAGATGCGTTGATCCGGCGCTTCGATTTACTCCGTGTCTATCGCGAGAAAAAAATGTCGCGGGCCCGCCAGGATCTCGAAAACGCGAGCGGCATTGTCGTCGGCAAGGAGGGTTTCGTCAGCATCTCTGTCGAGGACAAAGACCCGAGGCGCGCGCCCGAAATCGCCAACGCTTACGTGGACGAGTTGCGCAAGCTGACGCAAGACCTCGCCGTAACCGAAGCTGGACAGCGGCGCATATTCTTCGAGCGGCAGTTGGAACTGGCCAAGAACCATCTCGCCGACGCGGAACAGGCGTTGAAAGAGACCGAGCAGACGACCGGCCTGATCCAATTGGATGGTCAGGCCAAGGCAATCATCGAATCGGTGGTGAAACTGCGGGCGGCGATCGCCGCCAAAGAAATCGAGTTGCACACCAGACGGCTGTTTTCGACCGAGCAAAATCCGGACGTCCTCATGGGCGAACAGCAACTTTCCGGCATGCGCACCCAGCTGGCGCTGCTCGAAAAGCAGAGCGGCGGACCGGGCGATGTCCTCGGCCATGCCTCCGGCAGTGTCCAGGTTCCTGTCGGCAACGTCCCGGAAGCCGGCCTGCAGTATGTCCGCAAACTGCGCGACGTGAAGTACGCAGAGACCCTCTTCGAGCTGCTGGCGAAACAGTATGAGGCCGCCCGGCTCGATGAGGCAAAAACCGCTGCCGTGATCCAAGTCCTCGATCCGGCCATCGAACCGGACCGGAAATCTTCGCCGCCCCGGGCTTGGATCGTCGGGATCGTAACCCTGCTGGGGTTCGTCGGTGCGGTAGCATATGTTTTGTCGGCCGAAGCCCTCTGCCGAGGGCGTTTGAACCCCCATTTCGACGCCCGTTTGACCGCGTTAAGGACGTCCGTTCTTCAGCCGGATTTCGGGCCACACGCTGAGCAGCGCCAGCCTCTGGACCGATGACAATGGAAACGACAATGGAAACCACCTGGCTAAGAATGCGCCCTCACTGGCGTCTGGCAAAGAATGCAACTGCGAACCTGGCGCGCGGCGGCGCCACCGCACTGGTGGTGCTGTTGCTACCGCCGATCTTGGTTCGGCATATGCCTTCCGCGGCTTACGGCGTATGGGTTCTTGTGCTGCAGACGGCCGGCTATATCGGCTATCTGGATTTGGGTCTGCAGACTGCGGTCGGCCGTTACATCGCTTACGCAAATGAGAAAAAGGACGCGGAGCAGCGTGACTCGGTGTTCAGCACCGCGTTTGCCGGTCTGGCTCTCGCGGGACTGATCTCTCTGGCGCTCCTGCCTATCGCGGCGTGGGCTGCGCCACTCCTCTTTCCGCACATCCCGGCGGCGCTGATTTCCGAGATGCGATGGGCGCTGGTGATTGTCGGCGGCTCGCTGGCCATAGGTCTGCCCGCATCGGCGTGGAGTGGCGTCTTTGTGGGGCTCCAGAGATACGAAATCCCCGCCCTGACGGTGGGGATGACACGCGCGCTTGCCGCGCTGGGCTTGGTGGCGGTGGCGCTCGCCGGCAAGTCGATCGTCGTGATGTCACTAGTCATGGCGGCGGCCAACCTCATGTCGTACGCGGCGCAATACACGTTCCTGCGACGGGTTGCACCCGAGATCCACTTCGAGCGCCGGCAGGTGTCCCGTTCCACCGCGCAGATGCTCTACGGCTACTGTTTCGGTCTGACCGTAATGGCATTCTCCGTTCTGCTGGTCACAGGTTTCGACCTGGTCCTGGTGGCGCGATTCGACTTTGGCGCGGTTATCGCGTACTCGGTGGCGGCAAGTCTGATCACCTTCATGTCGGGCCTGCTCTATGCGGTGCTGAACGTGATTATGCCGCACGCAGCGACACTCCATGCCCGAGAGGATGCGAAGGGCCTGGGCGAACTCGCGATTGCCGCCACCCGGATTAGCGTGGTGCTTCTGCTTCTGACCGGCATCCCATTGCTGATTTATGCGGCGCCGATCCTGCGCCTGTGGATCGGAAGCCAGTTTGTCCGACCCGGCAAGCCGATCCTGATCGTTTTGGTGGTGGCGAACATGGTTCGGCTGATTGGCGCCCCTTACTCGATCATCCTGATTGCAGCAGGACAACAACGCTACATCAAGATCAGCCCGCTGTCGGAGGGAATAAGCAACTTTACCGCCAGCCTCGTGCTGGGCTACCGGTATGGAGCCATCGGTGTGGCCCTCGGCACGCTCATAGGATCGCTAGTGGGTCTCGCGTCGCATCTCCTGTACTCGATGCCTCGCACCTGCCGGGCGATCGACTTCGGTCGCTTTCAATACGCGCTGTCGGGCGTCGTGATTCCGGCGCTCTGCACAACGCCGCTGCTGCTTCTGGCTGGGCTGGCGTTGACCGGTTCGGCCATACGTCCAGTCGTCTTTGGATGCGCCTTCGTTCTTTCTCTTGTGGGCGTGGGCGTTGCCCTCCGCCGCTCCGGAATCGCTCTGCCTCACTCCCGCAGAGCGGCCGAGGCAAATACGTGATCGGAAAGATTGCCCGACTGGTCCGCAACAATGGATGGTATCTGGCAAGCGAAATTGTTCTAAGGGAGGTTCGCGTCCGCGTGCATTCCGCTTTCCTGGCGCGGCACTGTGGCGTTCGCAAATTGCGCGTGGAACCGGGCTCGCACCTGCGCGGCCTCCGCCATATAAAGGTGGGAGAGAATCTGGGCGCGGGCAGGGATCTATGGCTGGAGGTGGTCGATCTTCATCTCGGCCGCAGTGATCAGCCCCGGATTGTGATTGGCGACAACGTTTGGATGAGCGACTCGGTGCATATCGCCGCGACTACGTTCATAGAGATCGGCTCCGATGTGCTGATTGGCAGCCAGGTTCTGATCACCGATCATCAACATGGTGATTACCAAGACGATCCATCGGATCCGTCGATTCCGCCCGCGAAGCGAGGCTTGACTGCCGGGCGGAAGACCATCATCGGCGACAAGGTGTGGCTGGGCGATGGGGTGGTGGTCATGCCGGGTGTAACTATAGGCGAAGGCAGCATCATAGGCGCCAACTCGGTGGTGACCAGGGATATTGGAGCATTTACGATCGCTGCTGGCGCTCCCGCCCGTCCCCTAAAAGAGTACGACCATGAGCGGCGGATGTGGCGGACCGCGTCCCGGTCATCGTCACCCAAGAATTGAAGAACGCACGGCGAGGCATCGGCACACTTAAGAAGATTGTTGGATCGCGATCAGCCCAGTTAAATGGCGCGCCCAGGGCTGCGCGCTTCTGCCGAAACGCCTACCTGCGACCCAACTGGCATCTTGAGAGACCATGACAGATCGCATTACTTCTAAACCGAAGAAACCAGCAATCGCTCCATTAATCGCTCCGAAGATCATTGCCTTTTACCTGCCACAATTTCACCCCATCGAGGAAAACAATCGGTGGTGGGGCCCGGGATTCACGGAGTGGCACAACGTCGCCAAGGCGCGTCCTCTATTCCGGGGGCACTTGCAGCCTCGGTTACCGGGCGAGCTTGGATTTTACGATCTTCGGCTAGGTCAAACACGGTCCGACCAAGCATCTCTCGCGAAACAATACGGAGTCCATGGTTTCTGCTACTGGCATTACTGGTTCGGCGGAAAGCGTCTGCTCGAGACCCCGATCGAACAAATCCTGGAAATGCATGAACCGGACCTCCCGTTCTGCCTGGGTTGGGCCAACGAGTCATGGACTGGGGTGTGGCATGGGTCGCCATATAAGACCCTAATGGAGCAAACCTATCCGGAAAAAGACCCGGAGCGCCATTACGAGATCTTACGCAGGTTCTTTCATGACCGGCGCTATATAAAGCATGAGGGCAAGCCCTTATTGTACATATATAGACCTCGTGACATTCCAAGAAACGAAAGCTATCTCCAGACCTTACGGGAATTGGCTCTCTCCGACGGGCTTCCTGGGCTGTACATAGTCGGTCAATGGTCGCCCAATCCCGGAGGGCGTTTTGACTCCACGTTACAGCTTGGGTTGGACGCTGCGGTGATTTCAAACATCACGGGAAGGGATTCGCTGGCCCGTTCCCAATGGCTCCGCGCCGCGCTCGAAAAAGTCCTTGGCCTGACCGGGGGAACCATCGGGCCGCGTCAGATTCCTTACTTCTCGGCGATCAAGCCTATGCTTCCAGATCTCCATCGTTTTGCATTCCCCGCTTACAACATTGTTATTTCGAATTGGGACAATACCCCTCGTTCCGGCCGCCGCGGGCTCGTTCTCACCGGTTCCTCGCCAGACTTGTTTAACGATGCGCTTACTTTGGCGTTTTCCAACTTGGCCGCGCGCCCCACGGCGTACGACACCGGAGAGTTTCTGTTTCTGAAATCCTGGAACGAGTGGGCGGAAGGCAATTTTGTCGAACCCGATCAATTAAACGGCAGGCGCTACCTACAGGCCATCGCCCAAGCATGTTCCGCGCAGAACTTGACGCCATGACGATCATGTTCGCTCGCAGGTC